>Ga0210384_10007881_pt1 | contig 11193 bp, 12 predicted proteins | sample IncBWH2MmetaG_FD_160574 | JGI IMG/M metagenome (GOLD analysis project Ga0210384, IMG submission 160574) | Forest soil microbial communities from Barre Woods Harvard Forest LTER site, Petersham, Massachusetts, United States - Inc-BW-H-2-M | ecosystem: Environmental > Terrestrial > Soil >...
ATCCGGACGCAGGGTCAGCCGTGAGGTTTTCGCAATGAAACTGTCACTCCCGCGCTTCCAGCGCCTTCTTGATGTTGATCAGACTATTTTCTTGCGCGGAGAGGGCCTTACTCACGACGACCTTCCGCCGAAAGAGGCCCATGAACCCTGTAAGGCCCTGCTGTGTCGAACCCTTCAAGCTAATGACGTAAGACCCCACGCCGTTGGTGCGACCACTCTCAGGAACGCACGCAGTCAGGTCTAGCGCAAGCTCAAAATAATGACTGGCCCATAGCTGCTTCACCGCAACCACATTTGCCGCACCTCTTGGGCCAGTCGACCGGTAGGCAATCACATGATTAAGACGCAGCGTCGGCTTCAGACCGAAGGCGATCTTTTCCCAATAGAAAAAAGATTCGACGTTCGGGAGCATGGCGGCGGGGTATTCCAGGAGATAACCCTTCAGTCCAGGAAGGTAGACGGGCAGCACCTCGGATTCGCTCAGCAACGACTGAAACTCGGTATCCATGTTAAAGGCAGGACTCTTATCCTGGTAGATCTCCAGTGCGCTGTTGCCGCGTTCCCGATACCGGGCGAGGAGTTCCAGTGCCATCTTGCGAACCTTTTCGTTCACTTGCTCGGCAACATCAGGTGCGGACCAGTTCACTGCTTTTTGAAGCTGCAGCATCGCTTCCGGCGATAGTTGCACATCGCATTTGCCAGGCCTGCAGTTTCTTAGGGTATTGATGTCATCCGGTTCTAATGTGAACCCCTCCAGGTCCGAGAGCGTCGGCGGATTGCTGAACCGCCTCACACCCAAGTAGCTGGGCAGACTCCGAAGTCGGCTCATATCGAAAGCGAACTTGAGGTAGTCCTCCGGCGCGGCGTTAACATATGTGGCTCCAAAGATGTACACCTCGGCCGGTGTCTTGGAGGGGAGCGTCTTCACAACTACCCTGCCACCATCAATCGTTGCGATCTGATCATCACTCAACCCGATCTGTTCCTTTAAAAAGGTACGAGGTTCCTGTATCGTCTGCCCAGCGCTAACAAGAGCTCCGGATAAGATAATACCGACGAGCATAAGGACCTTGATCATGCGTATTCTTCCGCCTCGCCTCCGTCGGCCACAGGACCGGTTCAAATAGTCGGTATTTACGATTGATCCTCTGCCTCGCGGAGAATACGCTTCTCTTGCCTTTGACACAACTAACTTGCTATCAGAGCTCGATTCAGGGATATCGCAGAGTTCTCGCGGCTAAGTCCCGATAAACGGGGCAGTTTGAATGAGTCATCGCAACACGAGCTCGAAGTCTACTTGCAGGAGTCTCAAAAGCTAAGTCCGTTCGCGAGCGTTGATTCAAGAGAAAGACTGCCCTGTTCAGTTCTGCTTGAGTACAGCCGCACGGTCGGTTCTCAAGGGAAAGAATTGTCGGATCAACTGATTAGATGGTGTTGCATCGACTGGTTGAGCTCGCAGGTCTTCTCGGTATCTGAGGATGAGACCTGGCCTCGAGCACAAGCGGTGACAGCGAGCGGTCCGCCGACACTGCGGTGTATTCGGGATCGTCCTATCGGAATGCGAGATTAGGCGTTGGAAAATGAATGTTCATCTTGTAGCAAATGAAGAGAACCAGGATCGCGCCAAGTGTAGAAAAAATCAGGCCGGCGGGATGATATCGTTCGTTTGTCGGGCGCGAAAATATGTGGGTAACGGCGCCCCCGAGGATCGATCCAATGATGCCAAGCGCGATCGTCCAGAAGATCGTCATGTGCACGTGCATCACGGACTTCGCGATAACCCCCGAGATTAGCCCAATAAGAACATACCAAATTAAGTGAAACACGCTTTATTCTCCATCGTTTACCTTCAAAAAGGTTGTCGACTATAACTCAGGGTCTAGCAATGAACCAGACTTCCCTATAGCATTGATCGACTTTTCACATTGGAACTCTTTTGGCATATCTGCGTCTGTTCCATATTGAACACATTCGAAAGTGCATGCTGGCTTGTCTCCAGCGATACCCCCTTGCAGAAAATTCCTTGGAGTTTATTGGCTTCTACATGATGGGATAGATCGGTGTTGGGAAAGTCGAGATTGAATGGCAGAATTCGCACCCTTGGAGCGACCGTTTTGCAGTTTGTCGGATGGGTGACGACGCAGAGGAAAACCTAATCACTCTCTGGTCCGATTGCCACCAGTTTTGTTCTGGAGAAACGTCTAAACGCGTTCGATACCATTCGGGACCAAGTCCCATGAAATCTCACAACGAATAGAGCGAAGGTCAAGATTTCATTCCTCGATCACTATTACCCGATTCCCGGCCGGCCCATCTGCATTGAGTGGAAGAGCGGACCCCGATGCCCGCGTCGAACGAGTAGTTCTTTCAGGAGCGAGAGGCGGCTTCAAAAAGGCCAACGGGGAAATAGCCTAACAAACCGCGAAGAGCAAGAACTGGTTGGTCATTTCTAGGCTCTACTTCGATCTTCTCGCCGATAAAAATATTACGCCATGCTGCAGGCGCATCAGGCGATAAGGGAACGTGAGTGTCACTTCAATAGCTATCATTTCCGTTCCACGCCAATCGCGCATTCGCCCTGGTCAACCACCTAAGCACGATGACCAAGGCCCAATTTTGCTCCTGCTTCCGCAGGAACCCGAGGACATACTCTGCCCGACCACGCGTGGCGGTCACAGGCTCGAATTGCCCATGTGAGAACAACGCTGCATTTTTCTTTCGAAAAGCGAGCGCCTTCCAGATGCAATACAGCTTGATACTTCCATCGGCCCAATTCCTCACCCGAAGGCCCTCTCGCATGTCAAAGGGTGGCGCACGCGGTCGCAAGTGCCATGATTGTCTTTGGTCATGCCTATATTTTCGCTCCTGCGACACGACACTTAGGACGAGCCACGATGACCAAAAAATGTAAAGAATCCGGCCAGTACAAGCGCCCACGCCGCTCCGAGTGAGATGCCGCTCACGACGTCTGTCGCGTAATGAACGCCAAGATACACGCGTGAGGCACCAACCATGATAAGCACCACCGACACGGCGAGAAAAATTGCGGCTCTAGCGCCCGGATTCTCCACATAACGGCCTGCGATGATCGCAATCGTCAGGTAAAGCGCAGAGGTCGAGACCGAATGTCCGCTCGGGTATGAGAAGCCCGACACTGCGATCAGCTGCTGGGCCACCTCTGGACGAGTTCTTTCGATGATGTCCTTAGTCACGAGCGTCAATATTCCAGCTCCCGCCGAAGCAGCGAGCAATTGGAGGGCATGCAATCGGTCGCGCAACACAAGCAACACCACAAGAGTGAACGCGGAAAACAATACCACCAAGGTGATCGATCCCAGCGCTGTCACGTCGATTGCCGCGATCGTAAGCCATGGCGTCCGTGCTTTTGCCACAGCTAGTAGAATCGCGCTGTCCATGGCACCGACATCTCCTTCGATCAACTCCCTTGTAATACGTACGAACGCCAAGAACGCGAGCGCAGCACCGCCCAACCACAGAGAGAGACGCCCTGCACGGGCCGTGAACAAAGGTCGACTCATAGACTCAACCTCAGGAACAAATCGACACTCCTTAAATAAATTACGGATCGGCGCAGCTGTGAGCCAAGCTGCGAGAGCTACAAACTCTTGCCTTCATCGCGCTGCCGGAGGCTCCTGCTCGGCGGGAATTCCGACGAAGTAACGATAAAATGCAACGGCCCGATTGACCGCGGAAGACTTATTTCCCGTCAGCAGCTGGTTCGCATTTTTCCCAATCCGCACGATGCTGTAGTAGCGCCAAACATTTTCCGATTCGCGATCCAGAAAGTAGATTGACTGCATCTCACCCGGGTGTAAGACATTTATGAAGAGATAGTGCATAGTGCTGACATTCTCGACATCGATGACGACCCGGTTGGCCAAAGCCTCTGCAATAAGCATTCGGTAGATGGCCTTGCCAGAAAGATTATCGACCTGCTCAAAATAGAGGACCTTGCCTTCCTTCATCTCGTCGGGAGTGAAGTCTTCGCGGCGTTGATCCGGCTGCAAGCCGGTCAGAGCGTGGGCGTCCACAATTAGTGTTTGCCAGTGCTTGTGGGTGGTCGACCAGTAGCGCATACCCGCGAGTTCAGAAATTGCTCCGATGTGGCGAAGCAAGCCCTCAGCTTCCGACGAATGACGAAATCGGGCGACTGTGGTTACCAATGTTGTAAAGCCTGTCCCACCCCAACCGGTGCATACGGGTGGTCTCCAGTCGCTGCCAACCTCAGACTTGCTCCATGACTTCACCATGGCCGAATCATCGAGACCAGGATAGGCGGGAACGGGGTCACTTCCGCATGGCGGCTGCGGTCCCGATTGCGCATAGCCGTGCGCGTGGCAGAGGAGAATTGCCAACAATATAAACCAGACGCGATTCCGGGTCCGATTCCCGACGAGCGTCTCTTGGCGCGGAGCTGCGCTCATTTAAGCATCATAGTTGTTACTTGAAGCCTCGACATACGAAAGTAAATGCAATCCGCCAAAACTTGGCCGGCAAATCATTACGTCAAGTCCCTGAACAATGGAGCAATGTCTTCTGCCTAGTTCTGTAGGCTGGCCTCTCCCGTCACCACCGGCGGAGCCACCTTCTTCAATTGCTCAAGTTGGGCCTGAACTTTCGCCCACGCTTTGCGATTTCGTTTTGTCGCATACGGAGCATCCGGATGCCCGTAGAATTCGAGCATTTCAGCGCGAAGCTCCGGCGAAGTGCCACTAAAGTTTTGTTTTGCGAGCGCGTCGAGCAGCTTTGCGTGCGTCTCATCGTTGAGCCGATACTTTCCGGGCCCGGTTACCCCACCAGTGTCAAAATTGTCGTTTGGCAATTCTGTCTGGCCGGCGCCTACCTGGCCTAACAGCTTCTGGTAACTATCCAAAGTCGCGTTGAAGCTGGATTCGAACATCCGTTCCGTCTCCGGCGTGGGCGTCCGAAGCTGCAACACTTTTAACGGACCGATCTTCGGGAGGATGCTCACAAGAAAAGCTAGAAACCTTTCCCCAAAAGTGGGCGGTTGATATTTCTTCCCCCAGTTTTTTTGATAACTCGCACGCGAAAGATTGTAGAGAAACTTGTTCTTCGTGATGCCGGGCTGGTCCTTCTGAATATCATTTTTCTTCAGGCTCCAGGCAATGCGCGTCGCTTTGGGGAGAAGTTGGCTGACGTCATAACGGTAAGATTCGAGCACCTTGTCTTCGTCAGTGAGAACGCCCTTGAGATCCAAGCCATATGTTTCCTGAAAGGCTTGTTCCAGCAACGGAACTGAAACCTCGAAGCCGATGAAATCGTGATAATTGTCCGAGGCGTAGCGACCCTGTGCGATTTCCAGAACGTCAAATCCAAATTCTGTCTTTACATGGGCCAACTTGTCTTCTTCATACGTAACCGAATCGCCGTACTTCTTTTTCAACTTGGGATACAGGACGGGGACCGCGCGATTCGTGCCGATGCGGTGGCCATCGTTATCCGCGGCGTAGTGAGCGAGCGCGCCGAGCGCGAAGGCGTAGCCGTCCAAGTCCTTGGCATCGCGCAGCAGAGCCTGGACAAAGTCACCGCTTCGCACATAGTGGGTCAAGTCGCTAAAGAAAAAACTTCCGTGCGGGTAATAGCCCATGTCCTGGATAATGACGCCTCCATAGGCATAGCCATGGGCTTCTTTGAGTTCTTCCGCCGTAGCCTCGGGAAAGCGCTTTAAAAGTAACGGGCGTATGTTGGTGTCCCATACGCTGTCGATGATGGCTTCGTGCGAGAGGACCGCGTAGGCCGCAGTATGGAGTGGCCAGCCGAAAAAGAGCAAAAGCGCCAGGACGAGGGCGCACCCTCTTGCAAAGCACCTCCTGTCTCCACCGCGTCCGATCCAACGCATCGCTGCAACCTCGCTCCAATATTAGCCCAGAATCGCCAGAGGTAAGGTTTGTCCGGATATGTTCCTCGCGACTAGCGGCAAAGTCTTGAGAATGACGTACCTTTGTTTTGAACTTCCCAATCGTTCCACTCGATGACAATATACGCGCTTTTCAGTCGGTTCGACGACGCCCGGAAAGACCACACCCTCAACCTTTCTATGCAAGCAGCTTGACGTCGCCTAGCGGAACTCTATATTGTCCATGCTTCTCCAGGCGGCGCCGTAAGGCAGTTGCGAAATAGCTCGCGATTCAGTCTGGAGAATACTGAGCACGGTCACCCTTTGTGAGACATCTCCGTCACGGTACCTATGAACAACACTCCTCTTCGCCAACTTGACCTTAAGGCGGCAGCAAAACAAGTAATGGTCGAGAACGGCTTTGAGCCTGAGTTCCCTCCGCAAGTTCAGCAGGAGCTGGAGGAACTAAAGGCGCATCCGCCAACTATTGCACCCAGTCCAACGATTCGCGATCTGCGCAGTCTGCTGTGGTCTTCGATCGACAATGACACCTCTCGCGATCTTGACCAAGCCGAAGTAGCGGAGCGGTTACCCGATGGGGGAACAAGGGTCTTGGTGGCAATTGCGGACGTCGATACGTTTGTCTCCAAGAGCTCCGCGATTGATGCGCATGCTGCAAAGGAAACAACGACTGTTTATGCGGGTGTCCGGAACTTTCCCATGCTGCCGGAGCAGCTCTCGACAAACACCACCTCGTTGCTCGAAACCGAAGATAAGCTGAGCATTGTAATCGAGTTTATAGTCAGCAAGGATGGGTGCGTCGATTCAAGCAGTGTCTACCAAGCCATCGTCCGTAATAAAGCACAGCTTACTTACAACGCCGTGGGGGCTTGGCTTGAGAATCAGAGTGGAGCCCCGGACAAAGTAGCTGCCTCAACGGAACTGCAATCGCAGCTGAAATTACAGGATGAGATTGCGCAAGCACTCAAGAATGTGCGTCATCGGCATGGCGCCCTCAACATCGAAACCATTGAGGTTAGTCCTGTCGTGCTCAACGACAAAGTTGTAGACGTTGTGAAGCAGGAGAAGAATCGCGCGACCGAACTCATTGAAGACTTCATGATCGCAGCCAATGAAGTGGTCGCTCGCATGTTGGAAGCCAACAAGGTCTCGTCGATCCGGCGCGTGGTAAAAACGCCCGAACGCTGGGAACGAATTGTGGAGCTCGCGGCGAAGCTAGGCGAACAACTCCCCACCACTCCGGATTCCAAAGCGCTCAACGAGTTTTTGACTAAGCGTAAGGCTGCCGATCCGGATCATTTTGCCGACCTTTCTTTGGCGGTCATCAAGCTGTTGGGACCAGGGGAGTATCTCCTTGAACGCCCCGGTGATCCCGAGCCAGGGCACTTCGGCCTCGCCGTGCAGGACTACACTCATTCCACGGCCCCCAATCGACGCTTCGCTGATCTGGTCACGCAAAGGCTGATAAGAGCCGTGCTCTTGACCCAACCTGCACCCTATTCAGACGACGAACTCACCGCAATCGCACTCAACTGTACGTTGAAAGAAGATGCCGCGCGAAAGGTGGAGCGAGAAATGTCCAAGCGGATCGCCGCCGTAGCGATGAGCAGCAGAATCGGTGAGACATTTGATGCCATCGTTACTGGAGTGACTGTACATGGGACGTTTGTTCGTATATTGAAGCCGGCCGTGGAAGGATTATTGGCACAAGGACAGCACGGAGCCGATGTTGGAGACAAGCTGCGCGTAAAACTGATTAGAACAGATATTCAACGCGGATATATTGATTTTGCGCGCGACTGAGCACCGGTCGATCTCGAGTCCCAACACAACCGCCCGGCAAACCTAAGAGAAGCTATGGCGGAGTTCATCGCATTGTGCACTCACAGACGCTACCAGGAGGCATCGGCAGCGTGACGCCTACTGATGGAGAAAAAGAATCCACATCACAAGTATGAGCAATTGACTCGCGCCGAGCCAGTTAACTAGCCTCGTGACTTATCCCCATGAGATTTGTCCGGCGGATGGCGTGGTGATCGAGGGCCACGGGATTGTGGACGAATCCTATCTCACGGGCGGCGCTGGCAATCCACGGACCGGCGCGCGAGCAAGAGGGTCTTGCGCGGCTTCTAGCGATGCCCAGATGAAGGAGAATTCAAGAATGTCCGCAGGCAACAGGGAACGCCACCGCACTGAACGGATCGGCTGGCTGCGCGCGACGGTACTGGGCGCGAACGACGGCATCCTCTCAACATCGAGTCTGGTGCTCGGTGTCGCAGCAGCGCATGCGAATCACAGCAACATTTTGGTGGCGGGTGTCGCCGGCCTAGTAGCTGGGTCTATGTCGATGGCTGCCGGCGAGTACGTGTCTGTCCACTCACAGGCAGACACCGAGCAGGCCGACCTCAGGCTGGAGCATGCCGAACTCAAGGCGGACAACCAGGGCGAACACCAGGAACTGACCGCGATCTACGTTGCTCGCGGTCTCGATCCTTTGCTCGCAAAACAGGTTGCCCAGCAGCTGATGGCTCATGACGCAATAGGCGCGCATGCCCGCGACGAACTCGGCATGTCCGACGCTCTAAGTGCACGTCCGATCCAGGCTGCGTTAGCGTCGGCCGGCAGCTTTGCTGCTGGAGCCGCCATGCCAATCTTGGTTACCGCCATCGCCCCGGAGGCGAGTCTGATCCCCCTTGTCTCTGGAACTTCACTAGTGTTCCTTGCGCTTCTAGGCGGGTTAGCTGCACGTGCGGGTGGTGCGGGAGTAACAGTGGGCGCAATACGCGTCACTTTCTGGGGTGCGCTAGCCATGGCCGTGACCGCAGGAGTCGGTTGGTTGTTCGGAACGGTTGCATGAGCGGAGGCAACTGGATTTTGCATCTGTCCGCTGCCCGTCGATCCGTCAGCCACGCCCAATCGTTTCCACAATCCATTGCATACTCGCACCCATCCGTTCTTACTTGAAACTAAACTAAGGGAACCGACGCCGATTGCCGACGCGCTGGGTTGCAGTATGGGCTGCATGAGGGTGCCACACGCTTTTGCACGTCCCACTATGATAGAAGACCTGTAGGGACCCGATATGGAGGCGCACACGAGGTATCCATGCTCGGTGGCTTGCTCTGGTGGTGCATCGTGGGGCTCATTGCTGGATGGCTCGCCGGAAAAGTGATGAAGGGCGGCGGCTTCGGCGTGCTGATGGACATCGTCCTCGGCATTGTCGGCGCGATCATTGGCGGATGGGTCTTCGGGCGCCTGGGAGGTTTTCCTTTCGACGGCATGCTAGGCACGATCGTGATGGCTTTTGCCGGCGCGGTAATTTTCCTCTGGCTCGCGCGTCTCGTGAGGAAGGCGTTACCGCCACGTCTTTTGGACCGAACATCACAGTACCCCCTCTGTTTGCACTGGCGCCAAGAAACATAAATGGAGATTTCAGAGAATTTAGGTGAGTTCGTTGTGCAAATATGCATTCTTGGCCCGGCGATTTGCTCGCCCTTAACTGTGTGCGCAAGTCTGCCTCAGCGGGCGCCGCCGGCGGTAGAGCATACAGGGCTCTTTGCGTGGTGGCACCTGGCGCGAGTCAATCTCCTTCGCGATAGGGCAGGGGACAGCCTCGTGCGCCATATTTCAATATAAGAAGGTTGCGCGCCAGTGCGGAAACAAAATAGCTGGATCCCTGCCGTCGGAATCAGGAAATCTTGACGTCCAACTGGGGCGACAACGGTTGCCCCTTGCGTATCCGCTGAGCACGCTCGAGCTGAGTCCGCGTCCGCTCGAAAGCTCGCTCTAAGCTACTCTTGTAGCGAAGCAATCGATCCAAGGCTCGAGAATCCGGAACGTTCTGGCGGAGGATTTCCAACTTGGTTCGTTCGAATTCGATTGGCTCGATTTGCTTTTTGAATTTCTTAAGGTGTTTCAGTTCATTGTCAATACCTCGCAATACAATCTCCTTGCATCGTTCAGGGGTAGGATACCCATTGGCCTGTCGCACGCTTTCATGTACTGGGACGATGCGCGACCAGGCTAAACAGTCAACATAAAGACTCTCCCGCAAATGAGGCCCACTTCATCACAAAATAAGCGAACCGCAGAATCTCTTCTGGCACTATGCCGACTTTCGAATACTGGCTCGTCTGAGTCTCCTCGAACTCCGGTGGACAACCACTTTACGCCTTCTCGGGGCGGGCTGGATCAGAACCTCGGCCGGGATGTCGAATTTCTCGTGCAAATTGCGAATCATATTCAACGACAGAGGTCTCTTGCCACGCATGACCTCATAAACACGCGTTCGTTGACCGATGACCCCGATCAATGCCCGCGAGTCTTTGCCTTTCTGTTCCAATCGGAATTTGATCGCTTCGATCGGATCAGGGAGTTCAATCGGATAGTGTTCCTGCTCGTATGCTTCGATCAGGATGGCAAGTATGTCCAACTCGTCGCTTCCAGCCGAACCTTCGGGGGAATTCCACAACTCCTCCACCCGGCGCAGTGCCCGCTCGTAATCTGCTTCGCCTCTAATGGGCTTGATGTCCATATTTCACCGTTTTCACATCAATCTTGTCGTAATCCTCGTGCGTTCCGATCCATTTGATGAATACGATCTGGTGACGATAGTGGATGGCCACCACCAACCGGTAATCGTTTCCTTTAATGTTAAAGACCACCCTGCCTGGTCCCACAATGCTGGCATTCGCATAGGCTTTCAAAACATCCGAAGGGTTTTTCCAGTCGGCGCAAAGCACCTCATGAAACCAAGCGTCGAGTGCTGATTTGACCGCCTTCTGTTCTTTTCTCCCTTCGAGACTGCCAACGAACTGCCTCAGGGTTTTCCGCGCAATGACTCTCATGGCCAAATCTCGAAAAACACCCTTGTATTATACGCGTGTTCCCAAAATGGGTACATGGCAATTTGTGTTCCCTCCCGAGTTGAGTTGAGGAGCGCCAAGAAGTAGGGCACGGCTCCGGCAAAGAGTTAGGAGGGTATGGCCTGTGCTCGAGTCGTCGCGATACTAGGTTTGCGGTTGTGGGTCAGTTAAAGCATGTGAAACGCCACTGCAGGTCGGCCACATCCTGAGAAGTCCTGCCAGCTCAACCGGTCGATGCAACACCATATAACCAGTTGATCTGACAATACTTCCAATCGAGAATCAATCTGTGCGACAGGACTCAATCAGAACTTAAACAGGGCTTTTGTTTTGTTTGAATTGACGCCCGCGAATGAAATCAGCGTGCTAGGCCCATACGAGAGGACTTTGGGCAGGTGTTGCATCGACCCATTGAGACCACCGCGCTTA
>Ga0210384_10007883_pt1 | contig 11193 bp, 9 predicted proteins | sample IncBWH2MmetaG_FD_160574 | JGI IMG/M metagenome (GOLD analysis project Ga0210384, IMG submission 160574) | Forest soil microbial communities from Barre Woods Harvard Forest LTER site, Petersham, Massachusetts, United States - Inc-BW-H-2-M | ecosystem: Environmental > Terrestrial > Soil >...
TGGGCCTGGACTGCAGTAGAAGAAGATAAAGTTGCGCACGATGCGCCAAGCAACAGAGCAATACGAACTGCGGACGCCGGAAATCTCATCTGACATCTCCTTGGGAACCAGCATTAGTTAGTTGAACTTTGGTTGAATGCAACCGGCGATCATAGGAGCATTCCGCTCAGACACTGTCAAGGCATAAAACAAAGAAAGCCCTAAGGACAAACGCTTTTCTATTCATCGGATAATTCGAACCCCAAAAATGAGCTTGTCTTGGATCATCCAGTCGGAGTCAATTGAAGCTAAAACGGCGAGTCACGCTCCGGGGCACACAAAACATCAATCCCGCTCGTCCAACAAACTCACGTAGCATCTCCTTAACCAGCGCGATGACCATGCCGACCCCCCGCCGACTACTCACCACCCTCTGCTTGGCCTGCACCTGCCTCCTCGCTCGCAACGCTCCAGCCCAAACCCTCGCCCGCCCCGGCTGGGTCGGCTCCGGCATGAACACTGACGTCTGGTGGAAGCACGCCATCGTCTACCAGGTGAATCCTCTCAACTTCAACCCGCCCACCGACAAAGACCCAGCCGCCAGCGGCCTCCACGGCGTCGCCCAGCGCCTCGATTACATCCACTCCCTCGGCGCCGACGCCATCCTCCTCACCGCCATCCAGCCCGACGCCGCCCACGCCCAATCCGTCGACCCCGCCTGCGGCACCCTCGACGATCTCGACGACCTCATCCACGAAGCCAGCCGCCGCCACGTCCGCATCCTCCTCGACCTCGATCCGCATATCCCCCCCGCCGACCTTCCCAACGTAGCCCGTTTCTGGCTCAATCGCGGCGTCGCCGGCTTCCACGTCATCGGCTCCACGCCCGAGGCCCACGCCCAGGCCGCCGACGTTAGCAAAGCCAGCAGCACCTACCTCGGCCAGCGCATCCTCATCGGCGACATAGATCCCACGTTGCCTTCATCTCAGCAGCGAACCTATAAAGCCCCTGATCCCCAAACCGCGCAGCTACTCCTCGACACTCGCCTCGGCGCCGTCACGCCGCTCAAACCGGCTCCCATCCGGGCTGCCGTCGACTCCACCGAGAACATCGCGCAAGCTGGCCACAACCTCGCGCTCCTCGCCACCGATGGCCCCGGATTCAAACGAAGCATGAGCCGCTACGGCGACGGCAAGAACGATCTCGCCATCGCAAAACTCCTGGCCACCATTCTCTTCACCACCCGCGCGCAACCTCTCCTCTACTACGGCCAGGAGCTGGGCGTCACCGCACCACCAGCGTCTGACGCTACAGCCACAGACAAACCCAAAGACTCACTCCCCGCCCCTGCAGATAAGCCCGCAGATACATCCGTTCCACCCGCAGAAACTCCCAAAGATACGCCCGCTACCCCCGCAGACGCTCCCGCCGCACCCGCAGACACCCCCAAAGACACATCCGCCGCCCCTGCAGATAAACCCGCAGATACATCCGTTCCCCCTGCAGATACGCCCAAAGACACACCCACCACACCCGCGGCTGCACCGACAGACACACCCAAGCCCACACCAGCCTCGCCCATCATCATCTGGGACGCCCCGCCTCCACCGCCCAAAGGCAAACCCGGACCCTCACCCGAACCCGCAACCCCCAACCCAGCACCCAACGCCGCGCTCGAGGACGCCGACCCCAACTCACTCCTCAACTGGTATCGCAGGCTCATCGAGCTTCATCACAGCAACGCCACCCTCAACTCCGGCGAATACCTGACCATCAACCGCGACGACCAGAACGTCCTCATCATGATCCGCAAACCAAAAGACGTCTCCGCCACCAATCCAATCCTCGTCATCCTCTGCAACCTCTCCGGCGAGCCGGCTCACCTCTCCATCAAGAAGGACACGATGAAGCTCCATCTGCGCGGCAGCTTCCTCCGCACTGTCCTCCGCTCAGACAACGGCATGGGCACGATGCATCTGGAATCCATGACGCTCCCGCCCTACACCGCCTACATCGGCGCGTTGCGCTTCTAAAGGCGCATGTCGGCCTCCTGCGCGAAGGGCGGGCGTTCACACGCCTTTTTAACTTGTCGAGGTAGAGCAACCCGCATCGGCCCGGCCGTTGGCCGGGATCACTTTTCCATCCCGACCAACGGGAGGACCCACGAATCCCATCCCACCCCGACCGGTACACACGCCACGAAGTGGCCGCCCCACGCGCAGTGGGCCCGTCCGGCAGGGACATCATCGTCTAGAGCGCCGTCTCATACCCCGCATAAACCCGATCAAACACCGCATCCCAGCTACACCCCAACGCATACTCCCGCGCCTTCACCCGCATCGCCTCTAACCGCCCCCGATCCCGCACCAACTCCGCAACCCCCTCCGCAAAGTAATCATCATCAGTTACAAATCCAGTCTCCCCATCCTGCACGATAAACTTAGGCCCACCATCCCGGGTCACCACCGCAGGCACCCCGCTCGCCAGCGCCTCCAGCACGACATTCCCAAAAGTATCCGTATGCGAAGGAAACACCAGCACATCCATATTCGCGTAAGCCTGCGCCAGCACTGCCCCCCGCAACACCCCCGCAAACTCCGCCTCCTTCAAATCCCTCCGCAACGAAGCCTCCTCGCTCCCATGCCCCACAATCAAGAACCGCACGCCACTCACACCCATCGCCGCCAGCACCCGCTCCACCCGTGCCAGCAGCGCAACATTCTTCTCCACCGAAAGCCGCCCCACATACCCCAGCACCACGGTCCCGTCGCCTGCCGCACGCGTGCGGTGCATCGGCGAAAACCACTCTGTATCCACCCCCCGCTGCATCAAAAAACACGGCCTCCCCGTCGTCCTCTCCAGCATCCGGCAAAGCTCATCGTTCGGCGCAAACAAAACCTTCGCCTGCTTATAAAACTGCGATGCAACCCACAGGCCCCCCGTCTCCACGCCCCCTTCGATCACCGCCCCGTGCCCCTGAGCCATCCGCCCCGTCAGCCACCCCATCCTTCGCGCCGCATACTCATGCAGATTCGTATGCCACGAAGCCGCCAGCGGCACCCCCATCTCCCACGCGAAGTAAGCTCCAAACATCCCCAGCTCACTAGGCCCTGTAATGTGGATCACGTCCGGCCGAAACCGTTCCAGCTCCCGCCGTATCGCCCCGCCATGCCGCCAGAACAGCGTGTCGAACTGGAGGTCTTGCTCCATCCGCACCGAGCCCCGGCTCCGCCTCAGCTCCAGCGTCCGCAACTCCCCCACCTGCTCAAACGAAATCTCCCGCGTACCCGCCCGCACACAGAGAAACGGCAGCCCATGCCGCTGCGCATACCCCAAAAAATTCCTGCTCGTATGCGCGACGCCATTCACTTCATGGAACGAATCCGGAAAGTAGGCAACACGTGGCGCACGCATCGCTCTAGACTACCCCGCGTTCAACCCCCGCGAAACAACAACCAGGCAACTCAAAAGCCCAAGCTCAAAGCTGCCCCAGCGTAGCCCGCATCTCCACCCGATCGTTCCACGCCAACCGCAAACCGTTCGACACCGGCCCCGCCCCCATCGCACGAACCACCGTCAACACCGCCTGGCAAAGCGCCGGCGCCTTGCCCTTCCTCCACAATTCAGCCAGCGGCTGCATCGCCCCCTCAGCATTCGGGTGATACACCCGCTCATCCCACAATCGTGAGCCCTCCGGAAAATCGGGATAGTTCCGAATCGCCGCCAGCGTCGACTGCAGAATCCTGTGCTTCCACGGCTCCGCATACTGCGGCATAAACAGCACATGACTCTGCCGCTCGCGCCTCACCTCATGCACAAACTCGGTAAAGCTCCCCGCCCGCGTCAGATTCACATTCGCATTCGGCTCCACACCATGACGATCGCCCCCGCTGATCACCAGCTGGTTCCACTTGCCTGCCAGCATCGCCGCCTCGCGATTTTCTTTCCAATCCCGTAACCCATTCAACTCCAGCGCATGAACAAACTGCCCATTCACCGCCAGAAATTCATTCACCAGCACATCGTGCTTTTCTCTCCCCACCCGGTACAGATCCCACAACGGATGATTGAAGACAATCAACACCCCCGGCAACTCATCCAGCTCCGCCAGCATCTCCGTCAACAGCTTCGGCGCCCGCGTCTCCACCGGCATCGCCGTAAACTCTGCTAACCGCTTCATCCACGCCGCTCCCGCCGCGCTCGGCAGGTTATGAATCCCAAGATGAAATGCCGTGTCGCCAAACGGCACCGTCCACTCTACCGACACCGGAATATGCCGCGAAGCCGCCACCGTCCGCAGCAGCATCGGCGCCTGAATATCATCGTGGTCGGTCAGCGACACCAGCCCCGGAATCTGCAGCTTGTCCTCAATCTGCCGCCGCTCCAGATCAAAAGCCAGACTCGGCGTCAGCGGCGGCGTCCAGTAACTCCGCGCATAGTCAGGATTAATTCCCGTGAACCGTCTGCAGCGCTTCTCCGCCCACCGAATCACTGGCTGCAATACGCTCCAGTCCTTCGACAGCTCCGAGATAAAGTCCAGCGTCTCTTTCGACTGGTTGGTATGACTATGCAGCGAAACGCCAGTCGTAAAGCCCTTCGCCGCCTCCGGTTCCCGCCACAGATACGAGATGCTCGACTGACTCATCGGCTACCTCCATTTCAGGCTGTTACCGACCTCAGTATGAATCCCGCTCCATGACTACAGTGTGACTGCACCAACAATGGAGCTTCAAAATCCCTAACTTCAGTTACTGCAATGGTTCCCCGAAAGTTGTATCATCCACCGATCGCCATCCGAACCAGCCTCACGCCTCGCGCGTCAGAATTTTTGCCTTCAAGCCCCGCCGCCGTATGAGAAACTCGCTCGAACAGCTCCCCGCCAACTCCCGATGTTTTTCGAATAGAGAGAGCCCTATGCCCGAACAACCACCCACGCCCAGTCTCACCCTCGACCTCGAATGTACCAACGAAGTGATCATCGTCCATTGCCACGGACAATTGGTCTCTGAGCTGTCCGACATCTTCTACGCCAAGATTCGACCCATCATTCCAGGCAGCAAACGGATCGTGCTCGATCTCGCCAACGTCACCCGCATGGACAGCATGGGCCTCGGCACCCTCGTCGGCCTCTACACCTCGGCTCGCGCCGCAGGATGCGAGATGCAACTCCTCCACGTGGGCAAGCGGATTCGAGAGCTCCTCGGCCTCACCAACCTCTTGTCCGTATTCGAGATCATCGGTGAACACGGCATAAGGCTCTAGACCCTCATACCCACCAAAAAGAGCATCCCATCAAAAGAACGTCATTTCGACCGAAGCAACTCACAGTCTCATCGTGAGTTGCGCAGTGGAGAAATCCGCTTCTCCACCTCAACCGTTCCAAGTCGCCGTCCCATCCGTGTTCATCCGCAGATCCGCGGTCGTCTTTTCCCTCACCGCGTCTTCGTAATATCCGGCCCCATCATCTCCTGCACGCTTGGAGCCGGCTCCACCGGAATCCTCTCCCGCTCCAGCCGCTCCTGCTCACGCTCGTAGGCCGACTCTAGGTGATTCTCAGTCAACCGTTCCTTCAAAATCCGAAACGCGTCCTCCGGAGTATCCGCCCACTCAAACAACTCCAGGTCCGACGGAGCAATCGCACCCTTCTCCGCCAGCAACTCCAGATTAATCACATGCTTCCAGTACTCCGACCCATAGATCACAACCGTGATCTTCTTCGCCAGCTTCTTCGTCTGCGCCAGCGTCAGCAGCTCGAACATCTCATCCAACGTCCCGAACCCACCCGGAAACACCACCAGCGCCTTCGCCAGATAAGCGAACCAGTACTTCCGCATGAAAAAGTAGTGAAAATCAAAATTCAGTTCGGGCGTGATGTACGGGTTCGGATGCTGCTCGAACGGCAGCCGGATATTCAACCCGATCGTCTTGCACCCAGCCTCATACGCCCCGCGATTCGCCGCCTCCATAATCCCCGGCCCGCCCCCTGAGGTCACCACAAACCGATGCCGTCGCCCAGGCAGCGTCTGCGCCCACGTGGCCACCATCCCAGCCAGTCGTCGCGCATCCTCGTAGTACGCGGCCATCTCCACCGCGGCCTCGGCCAGCTTCAACTTCAACCGGCTCGGCTCGCCGCTCTCAATCTCACCCGGTCGCGCCGGCTGTTCATGCTCCGGTGCCGACTGCGCTGAACCCGTATTCGCCAACAGTTCCAGTTCCGAGTTAGCTTCATCCAGCGCGCGAAACCGCGCCGACCCGAAGAACACCACCGTGTCCTGAACCCGTTCCCGCCGGAACCGCGCCATGGGCTCCTGGTACTCCGCGATGATCCGCAACAACCGCCCGTCCGGCGAGTTCAGAAACTCCGCATTCTCATAAGCCAGCGGAGCTGAGTCCAGCTCATCAGGCACCTCTGGCATCGTCCGTTCTCTGTCCAATTTTTCCTTATCCCCGGTAGTCGCGATAATGCACCGCCTCGGAGATCCCGATCCAGATATCCAGCAGACCCAGCCCGGAGATCATCCCCCGCACCGCGCCGTTATGCAGAATCGTAGCCAGCCAAGGCCGCGCCAGAATGAACTCATTGCGGTCCCATATCCGCGTCCACCAAGGCAGGATCATCACCAGCACGCCAAGGTACACGCAGAACAGCACCAGCACAAACAGCGAAAGCCGTTGCAACCAGACCGGCGCAGTCCTCTTGCCGGGGTCATTGCCAGACTCAGCGTCGTTCGACTTCACAGGCTCAGCGCCGTTCGACGGCTCCTGCTGCACAGCCGGTTCAGGGCTGGAGTAAAGTTGTGGCTGTCCGGACATCAAACTCCGTATAACTGAATGCTCAAAACTCAAAACCCAAACCGCTCTTCCAAAGCGCTCTTAAAGCTCTGTTATTGACACTAGCAGAGCACACTCTCATTGTCTCTCCACCGAAAGTATTCCAGATCCATCCGCAAGCCTAACCCTCCCCTCAACTGATATTTATGAGGTTGAAGGTGGTATCCTCGCTCCAGGAGCCCTTATGGTGGCCTCGGCGCAACTCTCGATTTTCGAGTACCTGAACACCACCTACGATCCCGATCTCGAGTACGTGGATGGCAGACTTGTGGAGCGGAATGTGGGGAAGTGGGAACACGCAAGAGTGCAGGCGCTGCTGGCGATCTGGTTTGGGCAACATGAGACGGAATGGTCGATCCAGACCGCGACTGAACTAAGAACCCGCGTCGCATGGACAAGAGTTCGTCTGCCCGATGTGCTCCTGGTCAGCCTCGAACCGCAACCCGACATCATCACTGCGCCCCCAATTCTCGCGATCGAGATTCTCTCCGAAGGCGACAGCTATCAGGAGACCCAGATCAAGTGCACCGACTACATCCAGATGGGCAGCAACGCAGTTTGGATCATCAATCCGATGGACCGGACCGCCCGATCCTGGAATGGAAGCAGTTGGGCCGAAGCAACCCGCCTCGAAGTCTCTGGTACCCCGATTTATCTCGAACTCCAGTACCTCTGGGATCGTCTGAATCCCGCAAGAGGCTAAATACGAGCCAGCCGCATGGTGCCTGCGCTAAGCCGCCTCAACCCCTCATTTCACACCACCCGCCACTCCCGCCGGAGCCCGCGTGTCATGCGGAAAATCCAGCCGCAAATCATACGTCGACCGGCTTCCCGTCACCTTAATCGGCAACTCCAACCCCGCCCCATTCTTCTTCAGTAGCTTGTCGAACGGGCTCAACAGCAAACTCTTCCATCCCGTCGTCATCTGTGAAGCCGTCGCCTCCGTCCGCACCTTCCCATGAAACTCAAACGTACTCCCCGCCAGCTGGATCTTTCCCTCCATCTGCGCCTGAGCCCCCGGCATCTGGTAATTCAGCTCGCTCACCTCAATCACTCCATCCGCCTGCGAAAACTTGCCCGTTAGCGATGACGCCACTACCTCTGCATCCCGCGCATTCGCCAACTTCGGTTTTCCCTGCGCGCGCATACTCAGCGAATCCACCTTTTGCTGCATCTGCGCATCGTTGAACTCCGCCCCATGAATCGCAAACGTCCCCTCCAGCCTCATCTTCCGCGAAACACTCACCGGCCCCGGAGGAATCAGGATGTGCGCCTTCAACCCCAGCGCTCCCCGCATCAGCGTCGGATTCGCCTTCAACCCCAGCACCAGCATGTCTTCAATCCGCCCCCGCTCCATCACCACATGCAGATCCGTCGTATGCCCATGCGCGCTCTCCGCCCGCATCACCCCGCCCGCCGCCGCCAGCTCCGACCGCCCCACCCGCGCCTTCACCGCATCCAGCCGTGTATCCCCCGTCGTCCCATCCACCAAAGCACGAAACTCCGTATGCAGCGGCAGCGCATGATCACTCACATCCAGCCGAAACTCCGGCACGTCCGCCTCTCCCTCAACAGCAATCTCCCCCAGCGTCCCACCAAACCTCCCCGTCGACGACAGAATCCCGCCAATCCCATGAATCGACGACAAGTCCGCATCGGTAAACTCATAGTTTCCATCCAGCGGTGTATCCCGCGGATTGTCATCCTGCCATGGCCCAAAGTGCCCCGTCGACCGCACATTCCCCACCGGCTTCGGATTCACCAGCACCGCCTCATAGTTAAACGGCTTCTTCAGTCCCACATCCGTCAGCACCAGCCTGCTGATCGCAAACTCCAGCGGCTTCTTCCCCGGTTCGCTCGTCTCGATCACCACCTTCGCATCCGTACACTCAATCGTGTCAACGGCAATCCCCAGCACCGGCTGCCCCTTCCGCTTCGGATCATCCGGCGTCGCCACTCCCCGCTCTCCCTTCGGCGGAATATTCACCTGCAACCCCCGCACCTTCAGCGACACCACCCGCGTTGTCGGTCGCAGCAACTCCCGCCACCCCGTGCTGAACTCAAAGCTCTCCACCGTCAACATCGGCGGCGCGTTCGGCCGAGCATCCGGCTTCGTCGGCCCCGCCAGATAAAAAATCCGCAACCCGCCACCCGTCACCATCACCCCCTTGCTCATCGACAGCGAAAGCCTGTCCAGCTCCACCGGAGAATGAAACCGCGCCGAAAGCGTCTCGACCACCTTCCGCCGCAGCATCGGCTCTATCTGCCGCAGCCCCCACGCCACCACCAGTACCCCCGCAATCGCCACCCCTGCAATCACCACAGCTGTCCACACAAGCCACCGCCTCCGCCACCACGGCGTCCGTTGCATCGCCGCCGTCGGCTCCATCTCTGTCTCTTTCAAGAAAAAACTCCTGCTCCTTGGACGCTTTTACCGCCGCCAAAGCCGAGCCTCCCGTAAAAATGGCGGAACAAGCCCGACCGGAAGCCACAATGCAATCACAGGCCTTCGAAAGGCATCCAAGAAAATGCACACAATCAGGAGGTATCGATGAATGCCTTTCAGGGCTTTCCACGCATCACGCCCTTTCTCTGGTTCGACGGCAATGTCGAAGAAGCCGTCGATTTCTACCTCACCGTATTCAAGAACTCGCGCCGCCTCGATGAGTTACGCACAACCGAAGAAGGCCCCGGCCCCAAAGGCAGCATCCTCACCATCGAATTCGAGCTCGACGGCCAGAAGTTCACCGCACTCAACGGCGGCCCACAGTTCAAATTCAACGAAGCAGTCTCGTTCGTCGTGCGTTGCGACTCCCAGAAAGAAGTGGATCACTACTGGTCGAAGCTCACTGCCGGCGGAGGCAGCGAGAGCCAATGTGGATGGCTCAAAGACAAGTTTGGCCTCTCCTGGCAGATCGTTCCCGCACGTCTGCCCGATCTCCTCAAACATCCCAAGGCCGTTCACGCCATGCTCCAAATGAAAAAGCTGGACATCGCCGAACTAGAGCGTGCCGCGCACTCCTGACCAAATTTGTCCTCTTCTCGCCGCAGACCCACCAAGAACTCTTGGTACCGCTGAGTCAATGATTCCGCTCCTACCCGGCCGTTATCGCCAAAAAAAAGGAGCCGTGAACTCCCGATCCACGGCTCTGACACAGGTCTCTCAGGATGAGTTTTACTGTGAATTGCCCTGTACCAGCTCCGTGGAGACAGGTATCAGATAGCCAAACAAACCAGCTGTGCCCTGGTTGGGGCCAGCGGTAAAGTAGAGCTCCGCAGCCGGCGCTTCATCCGGATCGTAGCTGCTGTTCTGCGGCGCAGCAGGATTCGCGAAACTCATGCTCCAGATGCCCTGAATGACCAGCGGCTTGCCCGTCGCGTCTTCTACTACGCCTTCGAACTTGCCCGTATCCAGGTCAAAAGCCGAGATCTGTCCCGCCGATTGCGTCGTCCCTCCTGCTGCGAAGTTCGAAACCAACAACCGATGACTGAACCGCCCGAAGTCCAGAGGAGCAAGCGTCACTCCCCAGGGCGCATTCAGCCAGTCCCCATGCTCCAGTCGCCGCAGCAGTTTGCCCTTTGACGAGTAGATGTCCACATAACCCAACCCGGGGCCCGGAGTTTCAAACGGGTTACCCGCAAAGTGCAGAGCGTACGTAACGACTAGGTCGTTTCCGATTGCCTGCACATTGAAGGGAACAAAGTTGCGTGGCAGACGATCATCTGTGAAGGGCTTATCGCCATCGCCTGAGTTATGGTCGTCGGAGCTACGATCGTGATCGCCATCATTACCCGGCAACTTCACCGGCTTGAAGCCATTGTCGTAAACGTCGATGCGCCCCTTCAAGAAATTCGCAACATAAAGGTAGCGGTTGCCATCGATGAACGCCGTGGTCAGGCCCGTGTAGCCGGAACCCGCATCGCCACGCGCAACGGTCACAGCATTCGTGGAAGGCGGATTAGCCCCAGGCGCGAGACCTACCCCGGGGTTCCACGCCGCAATCGATCCATCCAGCGTCGCAAAGATGAACGCAGCCGGCTTATTCGGTGCAGCAGGGAAGTCGGTCGTATTCGCATTCGAAATCACGCCGGTGGGAGTGCCGGTTGGAAACGTCTTGTCATTCGGATCCGACTTGGGAATCGTAACCACCAGACCCTGCTTCGCTCCAGGCCCGTTGTAAAGCGTGGCGACTCCGGTAGCTTCGTCCGAAACCCACCACACGCCGCCCGAGGCGCGTGCGAGCCCCCAGGCATTGACCAGTTGAGGATCGGGTGCTTCGGCAACCCCGCTTACATTCGCATCAAGGTTGATCTGTTGATAGTGCTGTGCAAAAACAGCAGAAGACAAGAAGAGAAACATCGCGCCATCTGCAACTACGCTCG
>Ga0210384_10007885_pt1 | contig 11192 bp, 13 predicted proteins | sample IncBWH2MmetaG_FD_160574 | JGI IMG/M metagenome (GOLD analysis project Ga0210384, IMG submission 160574) | Forest soil microbial communities from Barre Woods Harvard Forest LTER site, Petersham, Massachusetts, United States - Inc-BW-H-2-M | ecosystem: Environmental > Terrestrial > Soil >...
AGGACTAGTACTGGCCCCTGTTTTTGGTGTTGCTGCACGGGACTTCTTTTCAAGCGCTTACAGGGAAGGTGGGAGAGGCGGCTTTGGTTGGCGGGGTGCACCAGGTCGGCACGTACCCGTTGGGACTTCGCAGATCAACTGATGCCCAAGCTGGGTGAGGAGAAATAAGGAAAATGTCCGACGAAAGAATTGTGGAAACGAGAACTCAATCGCCTGCGTGGACTTTGCCGGCAATTATCGTTCTCGGTTTGATAGCGGTGGGTGGACTGTATTTTGGGTGGAACGCTTCCGCCAAACTGGACGCGACGCAGCAAGCAGTGGATCAGAAGCTCAAGACCACGGAACAGACGGTGCAGCAGGATGTGACTTCGCTGAAGGATCGCGTTGCGCAAGACGAAAAGACCAACACGGACCTGCAAGGCGATCTGAAGGTGGTTACCACCAAGCTGAAGATCACGCAGGGACAGCTCAAGAAAGCACGCGAGGAAGCGGCTAAGGCCGTTGACGAAACCTCGCAAAAGCTGACGGCGCTGGATAGTTCCGTGCATACGGAACTGGCGACCAAAGCAGCCACGGATGACCTGAAAAACGTGGACACCAAGGTTGGCGGAGTGCGCACGGACCTGGACTCGACGCGCGAAGACCTGAAAATGGCGCGCAGCGAGATGGGGACACTGATCGCACGCAACCACGATGAAATCGACCAACTGCGCCGTATGGGCGAACGCGACTACGTCGAGTTCACCATTGCGGGCAAAAATAAGCCCCAGAAGATCGGCAACGTTACCGTCGAGCTGAAGGGCGTCAACGACAAGAGGAATCAATACTCCCTGGCGATGACCGTCGAAGACAAGCGCTTCGAGAAGAAGAACCGGGCTATGAACGAGCCGATCTTCTTCTATATCTCCGGGACCAAGCTGCCCGAAGAGATCGTCATCAACAAGGTGGGCAAGAACACGGTCAGCGGGTATGTGAGCATTCCGAAAGCGAACGCGCAACCGCAAACGACTAGCAGCACTTCCGGTAAGTAAGCGACAGGTGAGATGCGGCATTTAGCCGCTGGTGCGTGAGAGGCGGGCAGAGATGCCCGCCTCTTTTTTTGTGCGCAGGAACCCGAGCGGCTGGGCCCGTGTGAGGCTCGACGGTTCGCCTGGGAAGCATTGAGGTTCTGGCACAGCGCGCCGCGGCGGGTGCCACCATTGAGAGGTGGAAAGACGGCGCTGCTGGTAGAATCGGTAGGCCTTTGGGAGCGTTCTTTGCGTCAGGCTTCAAGCATTCTGTATCTCGCGGTGGACTCACTGATTCCTGCACGAGGAAAGGCAGTCCCTGGCCTGGACGAGTTTATGGCCGCGCTGGACCATGCGGGCGTACCCATCGTGTGGGTGTCCAGCCGAACGCGGCTGCAACTGGACGAGCCGCGAAGGAAGGCCGGGCACAATCAGCCCTTTATTGGAGAAGATGGCTGCGGCGTTTATCTGCCCGAGGACTACTTTCACCTGAAGCCGGAAAAAACTGTCCGGCTGGGGCGTTTTACGTGCATTCCCGTGGCCGAGCGGCAGCCCGCGGCATCTGAGGCGCTGGAAGAACTGACGGAGGCTGCGGGAGTCGAGGCGGTGCCGTTGCGTTCGCTCTCGCCGCGAGAGCTGGCGCAGAATTCGAACCTGCCCTCGCGGGAAGCGGAACTGCTGCGGCAGCCTGACTTCGATGAGCTCTTTTTTCTGGCGGGAGCTTCGGATGCGGATGTGGCGCGGCTGCGTGCGGAAGCGTCGGCGCGCAAATTGCAATTGCGCGAGCACGGAGTGCTGTGGTCGCTGGCGGTGGGCGCGAGTGTGCAGCACTGTGTGCAGGAACTGACGAAACTCTATGACCGGGCGTTGCGTTATCATGCGGCCAGCGTGGCGATCGGCACTTCGGCTGATGCACAAGCGCTGTTTGCGGCGTGTGACCGGCGGGTGCTGCTTACCGCGACGGCGCGACGCGAGGACCGCGACTCTTCGGCGAGCGAAGCAGGCGGGGAAGGGGTTGGAAGCTCGCGCCCGGGGCGCGAGTTCTTCCTGCGGGAGGGCAACTTTTGGGAAGAGCTAAGCGCGTATGTGCTTCCATACAAAGCGTGAGCTTGCTAACCGAATCCGGAAACAAAGTGTCGCTTTTGCGCGAGGCATTGGGTGCGGTGGCGTAGAAAATAGACGGCACTGGTTCCAGTACTGCATTTGGTAACGCGCTTATTTTCAAAAGGATATGCGTGCAGCGAGGAGCCCAGGGTATGGGCTTTGAATTGCGCAAGGTTCTTGAAGGCATCCTGCCGCGATAGGGCGGACGTCTAGCTCGACAGCGATATTTGCGCGGCGGAGCGAGTACTCTAGGAGATCCCGGACCATGATTTGGCTCATCCACAGGCTTCGAATCCCGGTTACCGAGAACAATCTAGGCATTGTGCTCGCAGTTTGTGCCGTGACTTTAGGGCTGATGTCGGTGGCGCTGGTTTGGCAGGCTCAGGTCATCGCCGAACAGCGGCAAGCGATCCAGTGGCTGGAGCAGTTGAAGCTCGGAAGCTGAGCCTCGGCTTCGAGCAAGAGCCGCGTCCAATCCCGCCTTTTTGACTCCCGCTGCCCACTCCCACCTTAGGCGCAAATCCTTGGCGCGTCACGCACCGAGCTTTGCCAGGCTACAAGGGCGTAACATGAACAGGAAAGGCGCGAGATTTTCCGCGCAACTTGTGATTCAATAGGCGCACAGGGGATTTCAGTTCTTGGGAGAAATACCGTGAAACGTACTTTGACATTGTTATTGCTCGCGGCTGCGCCGGCGATAGCTCTGGGTGCACCACAATCATCGGCAGCTTCGCCGCCTGCGCCGAAATCAACGGAGTCGGCACAGGGTTCGAACGCAGCATCCTCGCATGATCGGCGGCAACACAAGCACAGCACCGCGCACGGGAAGCGGCACCATCATCGGCGCCACAAATCCACTGGGAATTAGCGGCGACAAGGACGGCTCGGGCGCTTTTGCCTGAGGCGCCTTTAGAAAAATCACAAACCACAGAAAGCGAAAGGGGAGCCTGGCGGCTCCCCTTTTGCATTGTTGCTGTGTCGGCTGCGAAGCGCGCAGAGTGCGTATGTTTCGCGAGCGACTCGCACCGCAAGAGCGGTGTGTTCAGCGTTTGTTCGGCTCGAAGCCCGGTGGAGTCATCAACATCCTCCGGAGCCCATAGAGCTCACAGACCTCTTGTACGCCGTGGTTTGGTTGGCTGCAAGCGAAGAATTAGAAAACTTTGGCGGTTTCCCAAACCGCGCCCGTGGCCGAACGGCCAGTTGCAGGCGCGAAAAAGCGGCGTCGGCTGGCAACCGCGTCATTTGGAAATGCGAGCTACTTGATGAAGAGAGTTTCGCGGAGCTGATCGCGCCCGACGAACGACTTCATGGTGCGATAACGTGCGAACATGTCCTGAATTTCGCGGTTCTGATAGACCTTTTGCGCGGGAAAGAGAGTGGCGGCGGAGACTACTTGCAGCGTGTTGGAGTCAGCGACGCGATAGCGCTGAAAACCTTCGGGCTTCTTGCTGTGGAACATGGCGAATACGACGCCGCCGGGCCGCAGAAGGTCAGTGAGCTGCGTTACTAGTTGCTTGGCCAGGGCCGGCTCAAGATAGTCGAGGATGTCCCAGAGAAGAATGGCATCGAAGGTAGGCTTGGGATAGGCGAAGGTTGCCTCGAGGAACCTGGTGGCGCGGCCGCTGGGAGTCATGTCCATGGAATCGCGCACGGAAGCGTCATCGCGGAGGCGGTTCTCTTCTTCGGTCAAGAAAGCTTTCCAATCACGCAGAAGATCGTCGGAGGAAACTCGGAAGCCGCGCTCGATAAAGAAGCTTAGCGTGGTCTGCCAGGCGGGACCGAGATCCAGGAGCGTGCCGCGGCCGAGGCCGTCAAGATTCCAGAGGAGCTCCTTGAGGCCATTGGAAAGGCGCGTCGATTCGCTGCGTTCGGGGGGTCGGGAGGCACCGATGGCCGTCGAAGGAGGCGGCGAAACATGCGAGTGGCCGTTCGCAGGCACTGCCCGCGCTACTTCGCGGCCGGTTCCGACACCGAGACCGATACCCAGCTTGTTGAGCAAGCCCATGACTTAGTTCGCCGATCCGGAGCTTACGGAACGGGCCGGCACATCGGGGGTAACGACAGTTCCGGCGGCCGCTGCGGAGGCCCTGGTTTCTGTGGACTTGGTGGCGAGTTTTCCAGCTTCGACTTTACCGCGGAGAGTGGCGCCGTCCTCGATGGCCAGGCGCTCGGTCTGAACTTCGCCGTTGACTTGCGCGGTGCCGAGGAGCTGAACTCTGTCACGCCCGGAAACCTTGCCTTCGATCTGGCCGCGCACGATGACTTCGCGGGCGTAGACGTCGGCTTTGACGTGGCCATTGGGTCCGATGGTCAAGCTGCCGTTGGTGAGATTCAACTTGCCTTCGACAACGCCATCGATGAACAAATCTTCGCTGCCGGTAACTTCACCCTTGATGCGAATGCCCTGGCTAATGCTGGCGCCGGAGCGAGACGCAGTGGCCAGCGGAGTACCAGCAGTCATGGCGCTCACCGAACTCGTAGGTGAGTGTGATGGAGCGGCTGCTGTGGAATTGTCTGCAACTCCTTGAGGCTTTGCGTCTTCTTTTTTCCACATTGAGACACCTCGACACCCTGTTTGTATTTTCCGAGTCGCTCTTCATGGCCAGGGTGGAGAACGGCGACCGAGAAACCTGAACATAGTACAGTACTTAGTGTATGTAAAGGGGAAAGCCGGGAGGTACATGTTGGGTGTTGCGTGAGAGGCTACACCACCGGCTGTAGCAGACAACTCTTTGTGGCCCACTACCGATAGCGATGTCTCACGCGTCTCACGACGCCCGCGAAGCTCCCATAGGGCCACCAACATGGCGGCAAGCTCCCTGGTTAACTGCTTGATGGACTTACGCCTCTCCCACCATTGATCGGGGTCGAAGTCTGCGTCGCGAGCGCTGGCAACACGGATGTTGACGTCTTGCGGAAAGACTGCGCGGAAAATGTAGCGGGCGCGGCGGGTGTGATAATTCGAGGTCACGATGATCAAAGAATGCCAGTTCTTCTGCCGGACGAGCGGAACCAGTGCTTCTGCCTCTTGGCGTGTGCTGTCCGCATCGTGAACCAAGCGAACGATTCTATCTTTGGGCACGCCGCGCTCGGTGAGATCGTGCTCCATGAGTTCAGCGATTCCGGCGTTGGGGCGCAAACGCCTTCCGCTGGCGACGATGAGTGGAGCTTTGCCTTGGCGGAAGAGTTCCGCGGCGCGCATAGCGCGGTCGGCGTAGAAATTGTCGTCGCTCAGGACGATCAGTGCATCAGCTTTGTCGAGCGCATCTTCCACAATCCATGCATTGGCTCCCCAGCGCATGAGCGGATGGCGCACAAGGTAAACGGCAAAGCAGAAAAGAAAAAAACACAGAAGCACAATCAGCGTCACGATGATTCCGCCGCGTTCGCTGCTTTTGCCTGCCGAGATCCGCTGGCGAATCATGAGTTGGGATCGAGCGCGCGTAGTTCTGCCGCGGCCGCTTCCGGGAAGACGGTGTTGAAATAGACCTCTTTGATGCTGTAGGACTTACTGGTCTTTTCGACGATCGGCAAAATTTCGATGTGCCAGTGAAAATCCTCCGCCAGGGTCTTCCAATAACCCGCTAGCTCGCCCTTCTTGCTGCGGGTGTTGGGAGCAGTGTGGACGACCAGGTGGTAGGCCGGAGCGATCTTCTCGAGACGGCGGAGCACCCGCCCGAGCAGAGCTGCGAGTTGCCGGCGGTTTGAGCCGGGGCGCGGTTGTTCAAATAGATGATTGTGGCGACGATGCACCAGCCAGACTTCGTAGGGCACACGCGAAGCGTAGGGGCACAGGGCGTAATAGTCGCCCTGGACATCCACAATGCGCTTGCCCTGGCGCTCTTCCTGGCGAACGGTGTCGCAAAAAATACAGCGTTCCTTGTCCCGATACCACTCGTGCGCAGCCGCCAATTCATATTTCAAACGGCGCGGGACAAACATAGTGGCGGCGATCTCGGAATGCGCGTGTGGCCATTCCTCACCGGCCTGCGGTCCCTGGTTCTTGAATACGCTGACGTACTTGAAGCGCGGATCCTTCTTCAAGTCGGCGGTGCGCGAAGCCCATGCCCACAAGACGCGCTCGATTTCCTCGTCGCTGAACTGCGACAGGCGCCGGTCGTGAATGGGGGTCTCGACGACGACTTCGTGAGCGCCCAGAGCGCCCATCTTGTCGTAGATGCCTTCGGGAAGGCGGCCGGGCTCTCCTTCGATGCGGTAAATCGGCCGAGGATGCGGCAAGACGCGTATTTGCCAGGCACCTTCCTGCGGCCAAGTGAGAATGGAAGGCAATGCATCGATTTTGTCGGGCTCGAGCGGGCAACCAACGGCGGTGTCGCTTAGGGCGTCGCGCTGGCCGATTACAACCCATGCTTGAGTTACCGGGTCTTTTCTGAGTTCCATAGGGTTGCGTGGTAGTTTCTTGTCCCGGCTGCATGGTTGTCAAGCAACCAAGGCGCTTTTGTTCCTGCGCTTCCCTTCTCTCCCGGTGTCTCGGTTGCCTTTGAGTGCGACCGGTGTGTTAAATTTCGGGCATGGGCTCGGATGCCGATTTCATGGAGATGGCGCTGGAGGAAGCGCGCGCCGCGGCGGCGGCCGGCGAAGTTCCAATTGGAGCCGCGCTTGTCCTCGATGGAAAACTGATCGCGAAATCTGGTAACCGGACCATCCGCGACGGGGACCCGACCGCGCACGCCGAGATCGTGGTGCTACGCGAAGCGGCGCGGCTAGCTGCCAACCACCGGCTTGGCGGCGCGGTTTTGTACGTTACGCTCGAGCCGTGCATTATGTGCGCCGGCGCGATGATTCAAGCGCGGATCTCGCGGCTGGTCTACGGCGCGGATGATCCCAAGGGCGGCGCGGCGCGGACTTGCTTCGAGATGCTGTCGCATCCCCGACTGAATCACCGCATCGAATTCACACCGGAAGTACTGGCGGCGGAGTCCGCAGAATTGTTGCAGAAGTTTTTCGCCGCCCGCCGCTGACCGGCGTCCGGCGATTTTCACAAGTTTACGCCCCCAACGATCACACCCGAGCGTGCAAGATTCAGGCGATGCGCGGCCGGTTCTGTCAGTAATGCGAATCACGGAATGTGTATTCGTTCAGAATGATTGCTGACACTCGGAGCGCTCTGCTACGATTAACGTTATAGCCGCCGCGGAGAGGTGACTGAGCGGTTGAAAGTACTCGCCTCGAAAGCGAGCGTACGGGAAACCGTACCGTGGGTTCGAATCCCACCCTCTCCGCCACTCCTTGCAAGGTAGTTCCGGCGTTCCGCAAATTCATCAAAGCGAAGTCGGGCGGTGGGCTGTGTATCGCCTAAGTCACTTCTGCCAAGGGGTGTCTACTGGCCGTGCTAACGTGGTGGAAGGATCGCTGCCGACGGGTGGCGGCGTGGCGTTGGGATTGTCAGGGCGCAGATGACCCTCCATACGGTCGAGCAGGTTCGCCGCATATTTCGGATTGTTGCAGGGTTCACGCTATTGCTGGCGGGTGTGGTGATGTTGGTGACGCCTGGCCCGGGGTGGCTGGTGATTCTGCTGGGGCTGGGGTTGCTGGCGGCGGAGTTTGTGTGGGCGCGACGGCTGATGGACCGCATCAAGCGGCAGGGCGGGCGGCTGCGGGATGCGGTAATGCGACCCGAGAAAGACCAGGCGCGGCCTGGCGGCGACGAGGGCGGGCCGTCAGAAACTGCTTGACTCTGACGTAACGTCAGGTTTTAGGGTGCATCTCAGGGGTTGGCAGGGAGGCTAAGATGCTGCGAATCAGTGAGTTTGCCCGGGCTGGGAATGTTACCGTCCGCACCGTGCGTTTCTACGACGAAGTAGGGCTGCTGCGACCGGCGCACGTATCCTATGAGAGCGGCTACCGCAGCTACAGCAGTGCGCAGATCGCGCAACTCAATCAGATACAAGCGTTCAAAGACATGGGCTTTGCACTCGGCGAGATTTTGGATTTGCTGCGGCGGCCGCTGAACGCAAGGGAGCTGCGGGGAGTCCTTCGCGAACGACGCGAAGCCTTGCGCGGGCGTGTTCGCGAAGATGTGGGGCGACTGGCGCGAATCGAAGCGCGGCTGAGCAGTCTGGAAGGCGGCGGGACATCTGATTCGCAGGTCCTTTTTGGAGAGACGCGCGAGCAATGGGTGGTATCGGTTCGCGAAAAGCTGGGCAGCTACGACGAGACTGAACAGCTTTTTGGGGAGATTGCAAGGCGGGTGGATACCAAGCTGCTGGCCGAAGGGCGAGCGACCATCTGGCACTCCTGCATGGAGGGCGAAGGAAGGATTGATTGCGAAGCAGTGCGGTTTCTCAAGCGGCCAATGACAGGGCTGCGCGGACTAAAAAGCTACGCGTTGCCGCCCGCGAAGATCGCTTTTGCGTATCACTATGGCTCGGAAGAATCGATCGGCAGGACCTACCAAGCGATCTCGAATTGTCTTGCGGAACGGGGCTATCGTGTGGCGGGAGCCAAGCGGGAAGTTTACTGGGCGGCGGGTAGGTCCGGCGGCGAAGCGGGATCGCTGACCGAGGTGCAGTTTCCGGTTAGCGAGGCTCGCGCGGCGCCGCGGGCGCGCCGGACAAGCTCCGCGCAGCTGGATCGCGCAAATCCCTAATCGGCAGGAGGTCACACGATGAGAATCGCGGCAGGAGTGGTGTGTTTGTTGGTTGCAGGATCGATCGGAGAAACAGAGCACCGAAATCAGCAAAAGGAGAATCGAATCATGGAACACAAAGAAGCGGCGGTAAAGTTCGTGAAGTCGGAAACGCTGCCGCCTGCGGCGGGTTATTCGCAGGTTGCGGTAGTGACAAAAGGCCGTCTGATTTACATCGCCGGACAGGTGGCGATGGATTCCTCGGGCAAACTGGTGGGCCCCGGCGATTTCCGGGCGCAGGTGAAGCAAACTTTCGAGAATCTGAAGGCCGCGCTGGCAGCCGGCGGCGCGACATTCGATAACGTGGTGAAGCTGAACAGTTACTTCGTCGATGTGAAACAAGCGCCGGTTTTTCGAGAGGTGCGGGATCAGTATGTGAACTTGGCGAATCCTCCAGTGAGCACAGCGGTGGAGGTTCGCCGCCTGGTGCGCGAAGAATGGCTGGTTGAGGTGGAAGCAGTAGCGGTAGTGCCGGAGTGATTCCGACGCCTGACTGAGAAAGAGGGTAGGTATGGACGCTGGACTGATCGGACTAGGCCAAATGGGAAGCGGAATCGCAAAGAGCCTGCTGCGCGGCGGGCACCGCCTGGCGGTCTACAACCGGACTGCGGAACGAGCGGAAGCGCTGCGCAGCGAGGGTGCGCGGGTCGTGAGTTCGATCGCTGAAGCCTGCCGCTCGGGTGTGGTGTTGAGCATGCTAGCGGATGATGCCGCGGTGGAACACGTGGTATATGGAGAGAAAGGAGTGCTGGCGTCGCTGCCGGCAGGAGGACTGCACATTTCGGTCAGCACGATCAGCGTGGCGCTGAGCGACCGGCTGGCCGCGGATCACGCGCGAGCGGGGCAAGCGTATGTGGCGGCACCGGTATTTGGCAGGCCGGAACCGGCGGCGTCAGCGGGTTTGATTGTGGTTGCGGCAGGAGCGGCGAGAAGCATGGAACGAGCGAAGCCCCTGCTTGCGGCGATGGGTCCGAAGCTGGTGGTCTTCGGCGAAAAGCCTTCACTGGCGAATGTGGTCAAGCTCGCGGGTAACTTTCTGCTCAGTTCCGTGATTGAATCGCTGGCTGAAACGTACGCTTTTGCCCGAAAGTGCGGCGTGGATGCCGCAGTGCTGCACGATTTTTTCACAGGCACGATTTTCACCGCGCCAGTGTATAAGCTGTATGGCGGACTGATCGTGGAAGACCGGCACGAACCGGCGGGTTTTGCGGCCAAGCTGGGATGCAAAGACGTGAGGCTGGTGCTGCAAGCGGCGGAATCAGCAGCAGTGCCGATGCCGATCGCGAGCGTGGTGCACGGTCGTTTCGTCACCGCGATCGCTCGTGGGAATGCGGATAAGGATTGGTCGGTGCTCGGACGCGTTGCCGCGGAAGATGCCGGACTGACGCCGGCGAAATAGCGAGCCGGCCCGACCCGACCGGGGGAGCTGGAATGGACGATTGGCGAGGGAAGTGGGCGGTCATCACGGGCGCCAGCGCGGGGATCGGAAAAGCGTTTGCGGAAGAGTTGGCGGCCGGCGGGACGAATCTGGTGCTGACGGCGCGGCGCGGTGATCGCCTGCAGGAAATCGCGAAGAAGCTGGCGGCGCAGCACAAAATACGGGCCGAAGTTTGCGTGGCGGACCTGACCGAACCCGGCGCACCTAAAAACATCTTCGATTTCAGCAAGAGCAAAGGTATCGACGTCGAGCTGCTGATCAACAACGCAGGATTCGGCAGCTACGGAGAGTTTGCCCAGGATGCTTTGCCACGCTTGCTCGAAATGGTGCAGGTGAATTGCACCGCGGTAGTCCATCTTACGCGGTTGTATTTGCCGGAAATGATAGCGCGCAAGCGGGGTGATGTTCTGATCGTGGCTTCCACGGCTTCATTTCAGGGCGTGCCGTACATTTCGACTTACGCTGCAACGAAAGCTTTCGATCTGATCTTCGCTGAAGGGCTTGCCGAGGAGGTGAAGCCGCACGGTTTGCGGGTGTGCGCGCTTTGCCCGGGATCCACGACGTCGGAGTTTCACGAAGTGGCGAATCAAACGCAGTTCGCGGCCAAGCAGAAGCAGGAGAGCGCCGAGAAAGTGGCGCACACTGGCTTGGGGGCGTTGGCCGCGGGGAAGAGTTACGTGATCTCAGGCTTGGGGAACTATCTTGGCGCGAACATGCAGCGGGTGGTGCCGCGGCGATTGGTGACGCGCATCGTGGCGGGGATGTTCCGCCCGGGCAAGCAGCGGTAAGAAGTCGGCAAGGATTCTGCCAAATTCTGGGTCCCGGACGCGCCTCGGCTCGCAACGCGTTACCCTCCTACTCCGTCTAACCTATTGTCAGTAAAGGATATGTTTGTTCTGCCTGCGTGACGCAAGAGCGCGGGAACTTTTCACGGCGTTTGCCGGAATAGATAACGACAACCGGCTGAGCGTCTCATCGGGAGAAATGACGATCG
>Ga0210384_10007886_pt1 | contig 11191 bp, 6 predicted proteins | sample IncBWH2MmetaG_FD_160574 | JGI IMG/M metagenome (GOLD analysis project Ga0210384, IMG submission 160574) | Forest soil microbial communities from Barre Woods Harvard Forest LTER site, Petersham, Massachusetts, United States - Inc-BW-H-2-M | ecosystem: Environmental > Terrestrial > Soil >...
GTCTCCAGGCGACGTTCGACTTTGTAGGAAAAGGGCAGCAGCGCAAGCGCCATGACAAACCCCGACATCGCCAACCAGAATCGGCGGCGAGCGGCATCACGGCCAGTCTTCAAGCTTGGCATTACCATGGAAGATCCACGTCGTTTCTTGGTTTGTCTGAGAGCAATGAAACGACTTCGGTGATCGGCTACATCCATAATATAGGGTCAAACTGGATATTTATTGGGGTTCGGCCTTGAGCTTAGTTACCGTAGGTGTGGGGAACTGCCCGTTAAGCCCTTGTCAATCGAGGGGCGTGGCTGACGAAGACTTCGCTGTACGATTACTTCGGCCGATCTTCGGGAATGTAACCTGTGTAGGTTTCCGGCGCGTCATACCGGCAAGCTTTACTTGCGTGATGCGGCCAGCGTACGATTAATCAAGGTCGATTGCGACTGTGCGATAGATTCGAGATGAACCGTTTCACAAATCCACGAGATGGCAAATCACCACGTGATGCGTGGCGGGTTGTGCTGGTTATCTTCGCCATCTGTGCTCTCACCATCAGCGTGGCGACTCGCTACAGTGGGGTAGGTTCTGAAGTTGGGAATGTGACGACAGTCAGTGTGGTAAAGTCGCACTCTCAGGCATTTCAGAGACAGCGACTTCTGGGCAATGGGCTTCACTGGATGGCTCCGTCTCCCAGTTCCGCACTTTTCCAGCCGCCGAGAGCTTCGGTTCAGGCGGTCTCGGCAGAATTCACTGCGATTCACCTCGACTCGGAAAGCTGGCTTTACAACCGGCCTCCTCCTTCCTGCTGACCTTTTTGTAAATCCTAAATACAGGCAACAATTTGCTTTTGAACCCCAGCCTCAAAGGTGGGTGGTCTTGCTGTGTTCCCGAGGCCGGATAAACTCAGCAACTTCAGAATCGGATAAAGCAGAAAATGTGGAAACGATCCTTCGTCACTTCGTCTAAACGAACGGCGGTTGGAGTGATGGTCGCGTGCCTTGCGTCCGCGACCGCGTGCGGGCACTCGGGCGAAAGCTCTTCGTCCGTATCGGCCGATGCCCCTGTGCCCGCAGCCGTGGTGCAAGCCAGGCGCACGCAACTTTCCAATACGCTCTCCATCGCGGGCGAGTTCCTTCCTTATCAGGAAGTCGATCTTCACGCCAAAGTCGCGGGCTATATCAAGAACATTAGTGTTGACATCGGCGACCGCGTGCGCCAGGGGCAGGTGCTCGCAGTTCTCGAAATTCCAGAGTTGACGGCTGAGTTGCAAGCGGCCAGTGCCGGCGTCCGCCACAGTCAAGAGGAGATCACTCGCGCCCAGAATGAAGTAAGTCGTGCGGAAGCGGACCATGCCGCAGTGCATGCTGCAGCTACCCGTCTGAAGCAAGCGTCGGAAGCGCGTCCCGGCCTGATCGCAGAACAAGAACTCGACGACGCAACCGCAAAAGATCGTTCCACGGAGGCCCAGGTCGAATCCGCCAAGTCAGCGCTCGCAGCCTCGCGGCAGCAATTGGAAGTTTCGCAGGCCGATCGCGAGCACTACTCCGCGCTATCGGAATATTCGCGCATCACCGCACCGTTCGACGGCGTTGTCACAGCACGTTATGCCGACACCGGATCGCTCATTCAGGCAGGCACATCCAACATCAGCTCACAGCCCGTGGTCAAGCTTTCGCAGGTGAATATGTTGCGGTTGCGCATTCCCGTACCGGAGTCCCTGGCTGCCAGCGTCCGCGATGGTGAGCCCGCCGATATCCGTGTCAAAGCCACCAATCAACACCTTTCCGGCAAAGTCATCCGATCCACAGACTCGCTTGACCGTTCTACACGCACCATGCAGGTGGAAGTGGACGTGCCGAATAAAGACTACAAACTCACTCCAGGAATGTATGCGGACGTTTCGCTGCGCGTGGAGAATGCGCCAAACGCTTTAACTCTTCCACTCCAGGCGATCAGTCGCAGCGGAGAGAAGACCACCGTGCTCTTGGTCAACGCGCAGAATCATGTGGAAGAGCGCGAGGTCCAAACGGGAATCGAGGGTTCCGACCGCATTCAGGTTTTATCGGGACTGAATGAAGGCGACCGCGTGATCGTCGGAAATCTCGGGGCATACCGCAACGGCCAGCACGTTGATCCTAAGTTAAGCGCGATGGCGGATGAGGGCTACAACGCGGAACAGGGAGCACGTTAGACATGGCTGGATTCGCGATTCGCTATCCCTTTTTCATTATCATGCTGTGTCTGATCATCGCGGTGGTTGGCGTAACCACGCTTGCGCGTATGCCGGTCGATTTGTTTCCCAACATTAATATTCCGGTGGTCGTGGTCGCGACGTTTTATTCCGGAATGCCTCCAGAACAAATTGAAGCGAACATCACCAATCCCTTCGAACGTTTCTTCACACTAGGCAGTGGGATCGATCATATCGAGTCGCGGTCGCTGACCGGGGTGAGTCTGATCAAGATTTATTTCCAGCCCGGGACGAATCCAGACGCGGCCGTCAGCGGCATTTCAAATCTCGCGATGGCGCAATTGCGGCGTCTGCCGCCGGGCACGCTGCCGCCGGTCGTCCTCAAGTTCGATGCTTCCAGTTTGCCGGTGTGCCTGATCACTTTGAGGGGCCAGGGTTTAAATGAGACCGAACTGCATGACATGGGGCAGTTCAATGTTCGCAACCAGGTCGCGAACGTTCCCGGCGCATCAGTGCCCCAGCCTTTCGGCGGCAAGTACCGCCAGATTCAGGTCTATGTTGACCCTGTGAAGTTACAGGCCCATCAGTTGAGCCTGATGGATGTAGTCCGCACAGTGAACGAAGCAAATACCATCCTGCCTGCCGGCGATGTGCGCATTGGTCCCAAAGATTACAACATCTACACCAATAGTCAGTTGCCCACGACCGCGGAAATCAACCGCCTCCCATTGAAAACGGAAGGCAATGCGGAACTGATGGTCGCCGACGTCGGCCACGCGGAGGACGCGGCCGCAATCCAGACAAACATCGTTCGCGTGGATGGACAGCGATCCGTTTATCTCCCCATTTTGAAGCAAGGCGGAAACAGTAACACCATCGCCATCGTCAACGGCATCAAGAAATCGGTTGGCGATCTGCTGGACGTTCCGAAGTCGCTGGTGACGAAAGTTGTGTTCGATCAATCGATCTACGTCAAGACGGCGATCACGAACCTGGGCAGCGAAGGCGGCATTGGTTTAGTGCTGACCGCTTTGATGATTCTGATCTTCCTCGGCAATGTTCGAGCTACTTTTGCAGTGATGCTTTCCATCCCGCTCTCTGCCCTGGCTGCATTCCTGGCCATCAATGCCACCGGCGGCTCCATCAACACCATGGTTCTAGGGGGACTCGCGCTCGCGTTCTCGCGGCTGATCGACAACTCGGTGGTGGTTCTCGAAAACATTTTTCGCCATCTGGAACTGGGAGAAACTCCCGAAGTAGCTGCCGAAAAGGGAGGCCGCGAGGTGGCGATGCCCGTTCTCGCCGCCACGTTCACCACTTCGATCGTATTTTTCCCGGTCGTATTTCTGTACGGCGTCAGCCAGTTCCTGTTCACCGCTTTGGCGGCCGCCGTGGTCTTCTCGCTATTTGCCTCCTATGCGGTTGCGATGACGGTGGTGCCCTTGTTCTGTGCCCGCTTCATCAAGTCACCGCACGGGGAAGCAGCTCACCACAAAGGGAACTCACCATTTCAGCGCTTCGTGCGATCGTTCAATCGCCGCTACGATCGCATGCTGATGCGGTACGACATCGCGGTGCGGCGCAGCCTGCTCCGGCCCCTGGCCACGGTGGTCGGAATCCTTGGCATTTGCCTGTTCAGCTTCGCGCTCTATCCCTTGCTCGGTCTGGGATTCTTTCCGCGCACCGATCCCGGGCAGTTCGTAATCAATGTGAAGCCCCGACCGGCACGCGGCTCGAATTGACCAACCAGTACGTCAAGCATGTGGAAGAAGACATTCGACAGGTTGTCCCGCCGCACGATCTCGATATGATCGTTTCTAATATCGGGATCACGCCGGACTTTTCCTCGATCTACACCAGCAATTCCGGACAGCACACGGCGTTTGTCCAGGTCAGTCTCAAGAAAGAGCATTCAGTTGGAAGCTATGAATACATGCGCCGGGTGCGCTCCAAGCTGAATGACGATCTGCCCGAACTTTCCACCTACTTCCAGTCAGGAGGCTTGGTCGACTCAGTCGTGAATCTTGGCTTGCCCGCTCCCATCGACATACAGGTCAGCGGCAACGATCAGAAACAGGCATTTCAGACCGCGACGGAGATCGCCCGCCAGGTGCGGCATCTGCGCGGCGTCAGCAATGTTCTGATTCCCCAGGATCTCGACTACCCGGGAATTCAGCTCAACATCAATCGTGAAATGGCTTCCCGCCTGCGGCTCTCATCGAAAGAAGCGGTCGATAACGTCATCACCGCATTGGCTTCGAACAGCATGATCGCGCCCAGCTACTGGGTCGATCCCAAGAGCGGCAATAACTACATGCTCACGGTGCAATATCCGGAGACCCAGGTCCACTCCATCGCCGACCTGAAGCAGATTCCGTTGCATGCGGCGAGCAACGTCAACCCAACCGATCTGGAAGCTGTTTCAGACATAAAGATGATCAACACTCCCACCGAAGTGGACCACTACCAGCTTCGGCGCGTCATCGACGTCTACGTTTCGCCGGCGGGAGAGGACCTTGGGGGACTCGCGAGCAAGGTAGATAAAATCATCGGCGAAACCAAACTTCCCGAGAATGTGCGCGTCACCATGCGCGGTTCTGTCGAAGGAATGCGGGAGTCGTTCAAGAGTTTCGCCATGGGCCTGATCCTGTCAGTTGTTCTCGTCTACTTGATTCTGATGGCGCAGTTCTCCTCGTTCATCGATCCGTTAATTATTCTGTTGGCAATTCCACCGGGGATCACCGGCGTCATCCTGTTCCTGCTGCTGACGCACACCACCGTCAACGTGATGTCGCTGATGGGCGTGATCATGATGACCGGGATTGTGGTTTCGAACAGTATTCTGATTGTCGAGTTTACGAATTCGCTGAGAAAAGAAGGCATGCCCATCAAGGAAGCCGTGTCGACTGCGTGCCGGGTGCGTTTGCGACCGGTACTGATGACGTCGCTGGCGACGATTCTGGGGATGATCCCGATGGCGCTCGCGCTCGAAGCGGGTAGCGAGCAGTACGCTCCCCTGGCGCGCTCCATCATCGGAGGCCTGACCATGTCAGTGATTGTGACCGTATTCGTGGTGCCCGCCGCCTATTTGCTGATCCATCGGAAAGAAGAAGAGCGAGCGGATGCTGCGCCAGGCTTGGAGTCCTAAACAAAAATCATGAAGAAGAAAGTCTTGTTCGTGCTTTTATCGCTCGATCTCGGTGGCTTGTCATTTGCAGCGCCCCTGAGCTGTCATGCACAGGCAGTTGCGAGTGCGAACCTGGCCGCCACTCTGCCTTCGGCGCCGATGCCTCAGTCAGCACCAACCCAGGCTCTGCCCGTTGCGCCTTCCACTGCACAAGCGACAACTACTCAACCAACTCCTGGGACGCCGATCCCCCTGTCACTGAAGGAAGCAGAAGGGCTCGCGCTGAAGAACAATCCACAAATTTCCGTCGCCCGGCTGACTGCTCTCGCCTCCCAGCAAGTGACGCGAGAAGTTCGCTCCAGCTTGTGGCCGAGCGCTGTCCTGAACCTGACTGGCGTAGATGCCAGCACGAGCTCCCGAATCACCGCCGGGGCTATCAACAATCCCTCCGTTTTTGAGCGCGCAGCCGCAGGAGTCACCGTAAGCCAACTGATCACCGATTTCGGACGCACTCGTAATCTGACGGCCAGCGCCGATTTCGCCGCTAAGGCGCAAAATCAGAATGCCCTGGCGACTAAAGAGGAGATACTGCTCGCCGTGGACCAGGCTTTCTACGGCTCTCTGCAGGCCCGTGCCGTATTCACCGTCGCCCAGCAAACGGTAAACGCGCGGCAGGCAGTCACCGATCAAGTATCGGCATTATTTCAGGCGAAGCTGCGCTCCCAGTTGGATTTCAGCTTCGCAAACGTCAATCTTGCCCAAGCCAAGCTGCTGCTTCTCGACGCGGAGAACAATGAGAACTCCTCCCTGGCAGCTCTGGCCGCGGTGCTGGGGTACCCGACTCTGCAAAACTTTCAACTGATCGAGGACACATCGGCGGTCACACCACCCCCGGGCAACGTTGACGATCTCATCTCCCAGGCCTTGACCGTGCGCCCAGAAATGTTGGCGCTCAATTTTCAATACCAATCGGATAAGAAGTTCCAGAACGCACAGCACGATTCGTACTTTCCCACGATCCAGGCCATGGGCGTCGCGGGAGAAACTCCGTTCCGCGACCCCCTTATTACTTCCAATTGGTATGGCGCTGCGGGCGTCAACGTTGGAATCCCGGTATTCAATGGATTTCTCTTTACCGCGCGCGAGCGTGAGGCGAATTTCAGAGCGCAAGCCACACAAAATCGGCTGCTGGATCTCCGCAACCGCATCTCGCGGGATGTGCGCACGAGTTGGCTGAATGCAAACGCTGCCTACCAGCGGCTCGCCGTAGCGCAACAGCTTCTGGATCAAGCAAATCTTGCGGTCGATCTCGCCCAGACCCGCTACAAGCTGGGGCTCAGCTCTATCGTGGAGTTGAGCCAGGCGCAACTGCAGCAGACGCAGGCTCAGATCGGCAACGCGCAAGCGGGATACGACTACCGCCTTGCGCTAGCGATTCTGCAGTATCAAACTACCGGGCTTTAATAAGGTTGACGACGAGACCCGCCTTGTATTACAAAATTCCGACCGGGCCATTCATCATAAATTCATCCGTTTGTAACGGTCCTTTAACACAGGGCCGATAGAACCAGAACATCTATTCCAAACCCGAATTAATCCTGGTTGCGCCGAATTGTGTTCGCTGCCGGATTTGTTTGCATCGAAAGCGAATCCCCTTGGGCGAACAAAGTCGTGACCATGTTGGCCTTCAAATGCATGAAAATCGTGCAAAATTCCGTAAAAAATGAGGAGAGCGAAATGAGATCTGCGTGGAAGGTGTGCGCAATTCTGTTTCTGGCAACGTCGCTGGTCGGGCAAACCAGCACGAAGCCCAAACCCAAGAAGAAGGCCGCGCCCGCTATCACGGCGGCGGATGTGCAGGCGTTGAAGGACGCGATCGCGGCGCAACAGGCCGCGCTGGCGCAGCAGGGCCGGCAGATTCAGGAATTGCGGGACGCGCTGCAAAGCAAGGATCAGGCAGTGCAGCAGGCGCAGACGGTCGCAACCGATGCTGCCGGGAAGGCCGATGCCGCCCAAACGCAGGTCGCTCAGGAACAGCATGCCGTTGGGGAGCTTAAGACCGACGTGACGGACCTGAAAGCGAACCTGCTGAACACAACGTTGAGCGTGCAGGAGACGCAAAAGAACGTGAATGCGGCGATCGAAAGTCCGACGTCGCTGCACTACAAGGGGATCACGCTGACGCCGGGCGGATTCCTGGTCGCTGAATTTGTGCGGCGGTCGCGAGCGCTGGGTGGAGAAGCTACTCCGTTCAACTCTTTGACCATGCCGGGGGCGTCGCAGAGCACGACTTCGGAATTCTTCGGGTCGGGGCGGCAGTCCCGCATATCGCTGTTGGCAACCGGTCAGATAAGCAGCGCCAAGTTGGCTGGCTACTACGAGGCCGACTTCCTCGGGGTTGGAATCAGCTCCAATAACAATCAGACCAACAGCTATCCCTTGCGCCAACGGCAGGCTTATGTCCAGGTGGCCATGAACAATGGATGGACTTTAACCGGTGGTCAGATGTGGACGTTGCTGACGGAAACCAAGAAGGGCGTGGACAACCGTACGGAAGCGACTCCCATGACCATTGACCCGAACTATACCGTGGGCTTCACGTTTGCGCGGCAGTTTGGTCTGCGGCTTTCGAAGAATTTCAATAACAAAGCGTGGCTCGCAGTGTCGATGGAAAATCCGCAGGCCACGGTAACGACGCACGGCAACGGCGGCAACTTTCTTTTGGGTTCGGCGGGCTCCGGGGGAGGCCTCTACAATGGCGGCGTTACCGCTTGCTCTACCAGCAGCACAGGCGTGACCACCTGTACGCCTGCGGCCAGCTACTCTTTCAATCCGGCGCCGGACATCATGGCCAAACTTGCGTTTGAACCCGGCTTCGGACACTACGAAATCTTCGGCGTCTATAGCCGCTTCCGTGATCGTGTATTTCCCTGCGTGGAGAATTTTGCCAGCGCCGGTTGCGGTAGTCTCGCGGCCGCCAGCGCAGCTCATGCTTCCAACGTCTCTACGAATGGTGGCGGAGTGGGCGCCAACGCTCGCTGGACTTTCTACAACAAGCATGTCGACTTCGGGCTGCATGGGTTCACCGGCAGAGGTGTAGGCCGGTACGCCGCTAGCGGACTTGCCGATGCCTCAATTCGTGCCGATGGGAGTCTGGACCTAGTCCGCACCTATCAGGGCCTTGCGACTCTGGAATGGCATGGACCTAAGCTGGATGTGTACTTCAACGCAGGCGCGGATTACGCCGGGCGCACATGGGGCTACGATCCCATCACCAACAAGTCTGTGGGGTATGGTTCTCCGAACTTCCACAACGACGGGTGCTTTGCGGAAGCCGCGCCACTGAACAGCAGCGGGTTTGTTCCGGGCAGCCTTTCAAACTGTACGGCCGACACTCGCGTAGTGTACGAAGGCACATTTGGTTTCTGGTTTAAGCCTTACGACGGCGCAAAGGAGAAGGTGAACCGTGGCCGCATCCAGTGGGGCCCGCAGTTCTCCTACATAGACCGGGTTGCCTGGTCCGGAACTGGCACCCCGAACACGCCGCACGGTTTGGACGCGATGATTTTCTCGTCCTTCCGCTACTACTTGCCATAAACAGCGTCGCAGGTGCAGGGCGGCTGCCTGCAGGGAAAACAAACGGCGTCCGGGGATCGATGGTTCCCGGACGCCGTTCTCATTTCCCACCACTCGGCATCTTCTCGTCTGCATCGAAATCAACTAGCCCTCAGTCGTAGGGAAAAACAAAGGCTCTCTTCCGGGAAGAGAGCCTTTGTTCTTGATGAACGGAGTTACTGCTATGCCACGCTCCGCGCTTTTACGGCCGCAGAGATGTCAATAGCGGGAACGGCGCTGTTCGACTCCTCGATGGTTCGAGCCGCGAGAGGCTTCAGCCAGAACAGAGCCAGGAACGCGGCGATCAGGTCGCAGGCAATCATCGCCCAGAAAACCTTGGTCCACGATCCAGTCTTCTCAAACAACCACGCAGCGCCGAATCCGGCAAAAAGAGCGCCCGTCCCTTTTGCCGTGTATACGATGCCATAATTCGTGGTCGCCCAAGTCTTCCCGAACAAATCTCCGGTGATGGAAGGGAAGAGCGAGAAGATCTCGCCCCAGGCAAAGAAGCACAAGCCCGAGAGCGCAATGAACCATACTGGACGGCTGATTAGCTGCAGCAGCGCGAACACCGCGATCGCTTCTAACGTGAAAGCGATAAACATAGTGTTCTCGCGGCCGATGTGGTCCGAAACCCATCCCCAGAACGGACGGGTCAATCCATTCAGGTAACGGTCCACCGAGATTGCCAGAACCAGAGCGCTCATGCCCCACGCGACGATCACCTTATCCACGTGGAACGAGGCGGCCATCGGGTTCAGTTGAGCCGTTACCACCAAGCCGCCGAAAGACAGCATGGTCATCATCAGGTAAATCATGTAAAAGGAAGGTTGTTTCAGCATTTGCACAGGCGTCATGTCGACATTGGAACTTCGGACATGTTGCTTGATCTTGGCTTCCTTCTCCTTCCAATTTGGTGGAGTCCAGCCTTCCGGCGGTTTTGCCAGGAACAGGGCCGCAGCTAAAACCACAAAGCCCTGGATGATTCCCCAGAAAACCAGCGTGTGCTGATAACCAGAGGACGCGATCATTTTGGCGATCGGAGCCACTGTAAGGGCAGTGCCGATGCCATACGCACCAGCGGTAAGTCCAACACAGAGGCCGCGATGATCTGGAAACCATTTCAGCGCGTTGCCGATGGTTCCGCCGTAGACGATGCCAGCGCCGACGCCGCCGAGGCAGTACCAGAAGTAAAGCGCGCGCAGAGATTCCGCCTGGCCTGAGAATATCCAGCCCAATCCAACTAGAACGCCGCCGACGCCCAGCATCAGGCGTGGGCCGATGCGGTCAACCAGCGCTCCTTCAAATGGAACAAGCCATGTTTCAAGGAGAATAAAAAGACTGAAGATCCCTTGAATAGCGGTTAGGGAAACATGCAGGTGAGACTGCATGGGTTTGGTGAAAAGGGTCCAGGCATATTGCAGGTTTGCGATCGCCATCATCGCGATGATGCCGGCGACCAACTGGGCCCAACGATTTACAATGCGCGACGGGTGAATAAGGGATTCGGTCATAGCTACGCCTCCGGGGTGTCTCGTCAGACTTTTAAGGACTTGCTTTGACTCACCAGTCCCCGTAATGCCTGCGATCTATTCCTGAGACGTGCGCGACCAGACTTTCACTTTGCCCTCGCCGTTTTCTAGGCCGGCGGGACGTCGCCCTCCACCTCTGTACGGAATGGAATCACGCCGGGAACCAGCCACTTTTCCCACATCTCATCGACCTTACTTTGGAAATAATCGATATCATCGTTGGTAAAGTGCGCGAATCTACCTTGCTTCAGTAAGTAATCCCGTACCGGCTGCCGCTGGATTTTCTTGGCGGCAATCTGCTGCGTTCTGCCGGTGAGTTTTAGCACGCCATCTTCCACTTCGTAAAGCGGCCAAATGCCAGTATTGACGGCCAGTTCGCCCAGTTCATGCGAGATATAAGGGTCGTAATCCCAACCCTTTGGACACGGATCGAGCGAGTGAATGAACGTGGGGCCGCCAATGGCCAGCGCTTTACGCATGGAATTCATGGCTGCCAGTCCGTATGACATGCAAACAGTTGCAACATAGCGGCACGTCGGATGGCCTGCTGCCATCATCCCCGCCATATTCTTCTTCCAGCGGCGATGCATAATCCTTTTCACCTTGCCGGGCGTGCTGAACGTTGTATTGGCACCCCACGGCGTGCTGCCGGAAAGCTGTATATCAGTATTTGCGTAGGACTCGTGGTCATACATCAAAATCAGGCAGTTGTAGTCAGGATGCGTGAGCGTTGCC
>Ga0210384_10007888_pt1 | contig 11190 bp, 6 predicted proteins | sample IncBWH2MmetaG_FD_160574 | JGI IMG/M metagenome (GOLD analysis project Ga0210384, IMG submission 160574) | Forest soil microbial communities from Barre Woods Harvard Forest LTER site, Petersham, Massachusetts, United States - Inc-BW-H-2-M | ecosystem: Environmental > Terrestrial > Soil >...
AGAGAGATTGCCGAGGTCTTCTCGCTTGATCTCGTGGGCCGGATGAGAGGTCATCTCCGTAACAGCCTCTTGCAGGGAGAGGCCGATGGCCATCATTTTACTGGCGACGTTGAGCTCATCTTTGGTCGCGCCATTCATGCTGGTGACGTGGAGATCGGTTGAGATGGAGTCGGGGATAAAGCCGTCCTTGACCATGGGGACCGCGAGCGACCATTTAAAGCTGCCTCCGCCGGTGCCGGTATCGAAGTAGATGCCGCGCCTGCGGCCTTCGATGAAGGCCTTGCTTGGGCCAAGGGTCGTCGGGTCCTGCTCGTGACGGAGACCGGAGTACATGTGAGTGTAGATGTCGCCGGGGCGTAGCTTTATCGTCAACAGGTCGTAGAGCGGACGAGTGGGCCGATCGGTACCGAAGTCGACCATGACGGGAATGTTGGCTTTGGTGCCGGCGATGACGGCCTGCTCGACGGGCTTCCACTCCGGACCGCCGAAGTGTGCGGTCTTGATGCCGACCACGGTCTGAGGATATTTGAGGGCCATCTGTGCCGTGGCCTCTCCATCCATGTCTTCCATATTCTGCTCGTACTTGTCGCCGCGCATGCCGGAGCCGACGATGTTGAGCATCGCAAGAACGCGGGTCTTCGATCGATCGATGATGCGCTGCTTGAAGTCTTCAAAGTTCTTCCAGCCGGAGCAGCCTGCATCGACGACAGTGGTGACGCCGACGCGGAAGGTAAAGCCGTCGGGCGGAACGCTGAGGTCGCCTGCGTAGGAGTTGCGCTCGCCGGTTCCGTTGTAGACGTGGACGTGGAGGTCGATGAGGCCTGGGGTGACGTACAAGCCCTTGGCATCAATGGTTTTTAGCGCGTCGCTCGAAGGGATGTGCTGGGCAACTTTGGCGATCTTGCCATCCTTAATTGCAACGTCCATTACAGAGTCGATGTGGTTTTTGGCGTCGATAACGTGTCCCTGCTGAAGCAGGAGATCGTAGGCCGGAAGTGCGGTCTGGGCAAAGACCGTGGAAGCCATCAGGAGCGAGAGCGCGGTGGCGCAGTGCGCAATCTGTTTTTTCGGGAACTGCTTCATGGTGTGGTCCTCAATTGATGCACAAACGATGCGGTAGTTAATTTTCAGGTGAAGCGGTTTGACGCGATGCCAGGCCGGCGGAATATGCCACTAGCACGAGCACAGGTCAAGCGTGAACTGCCTTCCAAGTGGCGTTACCGTATTCGCCCATGTGGACGCTGCCGGTGATGCTGTTGCCCTGGACAACCCCTTTGAAGGTCCAGGGGATTGAGTTCCCAGGAACCTGCATGTTGCTACGAAGTTCGATTTGGTCGGCGTGAATTACGCCTTTGAGCTTTGCGTTGTAGATCTCACCATTTTGCATACCGGTGAGATCGTTGCCACTTTGCTCGATCGTGAACTTCTGCTCGCCGACGCCGCGGGGGTATTGAATCGTGACGGCCCACGTGCCCTGCACAGGGGCTGGGGTTCCCGTTGGGATGACAGGATTTTCGTAGTGGCCGGGTTTGGTCAGCGCCTCGTAGATCGCGTTCGCTATGATGCGATCCTCCCCCGGGTCCATCATGTACGGCATGATGGTGACTGAGCTCGCCATTTTGTCCGGCCGTTGCCCAGTGCCGCCATCGATAACGATGCGAGGCGTACCGGCATCGAGTCGGGCGACAAGCTCCGTGCCGGTAATCTTCAGCACATTGGCATCCCAGTGGATGCGAAGACGCGGAGCCTTGTTAGAGAGATCCTCCGGTTCGAGGTATTCGAAGGTGGTGGAAGGCAGAGGCTTGATACGGGCCTGGATGTTTTCGAGCCAGGAGCGCCACTCACGCTGTTCGGCGGCGTGATCGCGTTTGTACCACTGCTGGACCGCGGCGAGAAGGCCCATGGCTTCTTCCTTACTGCACTTGAAGGCACGGCCATAACAGTGGTGAGGTGCAGCCTGATAGTAGGCGGCTTTGCACAGATCCTTCTGACCTATCAGCATTCCGGCCGACTGTGGCCCTCGCAAGCATTTGCCGCCGGAATAGCCAACGAGCGTCGCGCCAGCGGCGATGTGGATGTTAGGGGATATAGGCTCTTCGGCAGCAGCGTCGACAAAGACCGGGACGCCCTTTTCTTTAGCGACGGAGCAGATATTAGGAATGCTCAGCGGACCCTTTTCTGCTGGAGGGCCGGAGAGGATGTAGATCATCGCGGTTCGCTTCGAGATCTTGGAGCGCAGGTCCTCTTCTGAATCGACTTCGATCAATTCGGCGCCGGTCATACGTATGCCGAAGTCGTAAGGGTTTCGCGAGTGTTTTGGAATGATGACCTGGTCACGCTCCTTTATGTATGGGAGAGCCTGACAGCGCTCCACGTCGGTTCCGGCGATGCATGCGACGGTGGCGAGAGCGATGGCGGCTTCGCATCCGGTTGTGGCGATGCCCCACTCTGCACCGGTAAGCTTTCCAAGCTGGGCGCCGATTCCGTCCATCATCTCGTCAAGCTGGACGAAGTAGTTTGAGGCCTCGAACATGGCCTGTTTTACCTGGGGAAGAGATCGTGATCCGCTGATGATGGTGAACGTACCGCGGCCATTGATGAGCGGGCGCACGCCGATGCGGGTAAAGAGATTGTCCTGGTCAGTGCCCTCTTTCGCAGGAAGCGCTTTTTGTGGCTGCGGCTCCGCCAAGGTTGTGGCGCCTGTCGTGAACGGTGAAGCGGCGGAGGCGACGCCTAGAGCTGACAGGATACCGGATTGCTTGAGGACTTCTCGCCGTGACCAGCGCGCATTGCGAAAGAGGGACATGGACTCGCCTTTTCTTACTTTGAGGAATGATGTGCTGTGATTATTCGAGAACTTTATATGTAGGCGATGAGGTCGATCTCGATGAGGGAATCGCCTGGGATGCCGCCTGCGGGAGCAACGGTCGTGCGGACGGGGGGAACCGAGCCCCACTTTCCGGTCGCATAGACGCTGTTCATTGCAGCATAGTCCTTGAGGTCGTTGAGATAGACGTTCACCTTCAGCACCTTATCCATTGACGAACCGGCGTTGATGAGATTTTTTTCAAGCTCATCGAGTACGTGCTTCGTATGCTCCTCAATCGTTCCCTTGAAGTGCGCTCCGACACCTGCGAGAAAGAGCAGATTGCCATAGGAGACGGCGCTGGAAAACAGTGGGGTTTTCGCTGGTGTCGCAGGGACCTTGTCGGCCTGCGTCTTTGGCGGATAATTTTTCTTTTCGAGTTTGCCGGAGACCTGTGCGGTGGCGGTTTTGGTCAGCATGGCGCCACCGGTGACAGCTGCTGCGGCCTTGGCCGCGTTCTTCAGTAGACCTCTTCGGGACTGCTGTTGCATTGTGTTACTCCTTTTGGCAAGAGACGCATTATGGTTTGGGTTGCATGAGAACGGCACGAACTTGTTGGCCAACAATCTCAGCCTCGCCGGGCTGGAGCATCCAGGTGCCGATGACGATTGTGTTTTCGGTTGATAGTGCGCCGAATCGGCCGCTTGTACCGGTGGCTGGGTTGAGTTCGATCGACGGGCGCTGTTGCCTGAGACGCTCCTGCACCTGTTTGGGGCTGATGCCGACGACCTTCGGATCGTAGGTGAGCATGAGGTGTGGAACGTGGTTTGCCACCTCCGGTATGTGGACGCTGGCCTTCAAGGTTGGAACGTCCTTCACCGCCTGCTTGATGATGTCGACGCGTCGCATGTATTCGGCTTCGAGAGCTTCGTCGTTCTGTTCGAGCAGCCAGTCGACAGCGGCGACCATGCCAACAATCTGTTCCTTGGCGACCTTCATGCCGCGGCCTACGGCGTCGCTGTTTGGATTGTTGTTCGCGGCGGCGAGATCAGTGAGATGTTTCTTGCCGAGCAACAGACCGGCGTTCTGCGGACCGCGGATTCCCTTGCCACCGGAGAAGCTGACGAGGTCATAGCCCATGGCGGTGTACTTCCACAGATTTTCAATGGGAGGCATGTCGGCCGCGGCATCCATATGACACGGAACATTGTGCTGATGGGCCACGTCGAGCCAGGTCTGCCGATCGATCTCTCCTGCTTCGGCCGAGTTGAAGAAATTCGTCATGATCGTGTTTGGGGTGAAGGCACGCTTGTAGTCGTCGAGCGTGACCACCTCGACGATGCGGGCGCCGCAGATCAGCATGGCGTGGTCGTACTCATAACGATGCGCCTTCTGAACGACGACCTCATGCTTCATGCGGTCGACGTTCTCGGGGATCTGGTCCGGTTTAGTGCCGTTCGCCGAGGCGATGCAGGCGGCAGTAGCCAGAGTCAGGGCGGCAGACGCTCCGGAGGAGACCACGGCTCCTTCACAGCGGAGCTTTTTTGCGATGTATTCGCCGGAGGCTTGTTGCAGGTCTTTGAGGCGGACCGGATGAAGAGCCGCCTGTGCGACGGCGCGCTGCACCTGTGGGGGCATTAGTGCTGCGGTGAGGTAAGTGTAGGTGCCGGCCGCATTGATGATCTTTTCGACTCCCAGTTTCGCGTAGTAGTCGTCTGCGGAGTTCGACGCTGCCCGTAGCGCGAATGCTTCCGCTGTGCCTGCTCCTACGATCGGCGCTGCGCTCAGGAGGGCCATAGCCGACTGCGACCAGCGGAGAAAGCTCCGCCGTGTAAAGAGACCGCGGTCTGCACTACTTGACATCGTAACCCTCTGACTATCTTCCTTGAGGAAGGTGAAATAACGAGATCGTTGCGTCTATTTGTGTGGCGTTTAGACGTCTGGGCAAACGGTATACCTGGTTCTAAATTCTTCCAAACTGTTTGACCGCCTCCTCGATGGAATGAAATTTTTCAATAAATGGATACATGGAATGTTCGCTGTTGTCGAGTTTCTGGGCCAGGACGAGAATCTCGGCAGCATGATCTCGGGGCACGACGACAACACCGTCCTGGTCGGCGACGATGATATCGTTCGCGGAGACTTTGACACCGTCACAGTCGACCGGCACATTCATACCGCCGAAACGGTAGTGACCGACTGAGGTCGAGGGCACGGGGCCGGTCGCGTAGACCGGAAAACCGATCTTCTTGAGCTGGGGGAGATCGCGGACGCCGCCGTCGATGACCGCTCCAGCGAAGCCACGTGCGAACATTGCGGTGCCCATCAGGCCGCCCATTCCGGCGATGTCGGCTCCATCCTCTACCTGCATGACGTAAACCGAGCCGGGGCCGCCCGAGTCGATGGCCTTGAGCATGCCTGTGAGCGCGTCGGCGTCGTGGTTCTCCTGTTTCAGGAGTTTGACGGTGATTGCGCTTCCGGCGAATTTGGTGGGGAAGATCGATTGCATGCGATGGGACATGTAACGCTTCTCGTGGAGCAGCTGTTCGATGGCGTCGGAGACGGAGGCGGCCTCCACGTGACGGTAGGCGTCGAGCATAGCAGCAGGATCCGCTGTATATTCGGCGACTGTCTTTGGCGTATCTGCGTGGACGATGTGGGTAATGGTAAGAAGGGTGGCACAGACGATGGCGATGGCAACCGCGATGCGTGTTGGGCTCGACGACAGAATCGGGTTCAATTTCAATGACCTCATGGTGACTGAGAGCATGCTACCGGAAGAGGAGGAGAGGATGCTGCGATACTCATCCCGGAAGAATTGAAACAGTGGAGACCGCCGGAACTTCTTCCGGCGGCTCTGAGGTAGAGACAACTGCGGTTAGAAGATGATCTTGGCGGCCAGTTGAAGCGCACGCGCGCCACTGAGCTCACCCGGAATCTTCTGTACATCGATGATTGACCCTGCGTTGCCGGTGGAGCTGATTGCGGTGCTCGTCAGAGATGCCGCGTTGAGGGTTGGATTGCCGCCACCGTTCGAAAAGTTTGGGTTGGCTGCACTGGGATGATTGAACACGTTGGCCGCCTCGGCGCGGAACTGGAACCTCGCCGTCTCCCATATCTGGAAATTCTTGAAGATGGAGAGATTGTCGTAGGAAAATCCGGGTCCGTGCAGGGTGTTTCTTGACGTGTTCCCGAAGGCATAGTTGAACGCAGTGGTAGTCGGAACTCCGCCGATCGTCACCTGGGTCTGTTGAGGAACCGGAAGAGCATAAGCACTGAGGTCGATACATGAAACAGTCTTTCCACCGGCAGTATATCCGTTGACTCCGTTGACTAAATTCTTCAGACTGCAGTCAGCTTTGGGCTGGTGTACCCAGCTTGGGCGGTCCGTGCCCTGGTCGAGGCCGGAGCTGTGATAGCCAAGCGAAACGTTATACGGCATGCCGGTCTGTATATTGAGGATGGTGTTGACCTGCCAGCCGCCAAGCGTTTCGCGAACTAGCCAACTTTTCCCCTTGAATGAGGGCAGTTCATAGGTCAGGACTCCGACAAAACGGTTCCGGATGTCCCAGTTGGAGTTTCCATAGTCGGCGGAAAGGTTATATTGCTGCGAAGGAACGCCTCCTCCATTGGAGTCCGTAGAGACGTCCAGATCGTGCGCCCATGTGTAGCTGGCCTGACCCGAAAGTCCGTGAAGCACACGCTGACGGAGGATGAGGCTAAGACCGTTGTACGAGGCCCAGGCAAAATTCCTCAAGTCGCGGATCGAACCAAAGAGCTGGTTTGGGCGAACCAGGCAAGTTGCTTGACCACAACTACCCTGCGGTGAATTCAGGGCAACGCTCTTGGGCTGGGAAAAGACTACGCCAGCGACCATCTGCGGCGGCATATTCGAGTACCAGCTCGTGTCGAGATCCAGGGAACGCGAGCCGATATATTGTGCTTCGGCCGCAGCCCCCCTCCACAACTCTTGCCCAACGGACAAATTCCACTGATAACTACGCTGTGTCTTGTTAGCGGGATCGTAGGTGACCGCGCTTCCATAAGTGCAGGTTGTTGGAGTAGGACAGACACCCGTCACCGGCGATGCGGTCGCTTGGCCGGGGGTGGGATTAGTGAACGAGAACGGATTGGCGGCCGTGCCCTGCGCGGCGCTGTAGCTGAAATTGGCGCCAAAGGGATAGTTGTTGCTGGTTAGCAGCGTAAAGCTATTCAGTTGGTTGGCGTTGTAATAGAAGCCAACGCCGCCGCGCACAACCGTTTTGTCGGTGGCACGGTATGCGAAGCCAAGGCGCGGGCCCCAATTGTCGTGGGTCGGGCTGCCGAGTTTCAGTCCCGGAACCGGGACCCAGGTTGCGGCCGAGGTGGCAGTCGAGACCGGCAGTAGAGCGGTCTGGGCGGCATTCATGATGCGGGTATAGCCGTTGAGACTGTAAGGAACGGTGGGAAGATCGTACCGGAGGCCGTAGTTCAACGTAAGGCTCGGCGTCGCCTGCCAGTTGTCAAGAACAAAGAACCCGTCACGCCACTCCGCCACTGAACCTTTAATACTGGTGGACGGCGTTATGTCGGTAAAGGGACGGCCAAGCGCAAAGTCAGCGCGAGCGTCGCCAGTTATATTGCCGTTGAAAGTAAATTGCCCGAGTGACAGGTTGGTTGCGATACGCCCTGTATCCAGCTTACGGAACTCAATGCCCGCTATGATGTTGTGCCGTCCGCGGGTATAGCTGATCTGCTCATATGCGTCGATGGAACGATCGTCCTGAAACCAGTTGGTGCCGTTGTTGCCAACATTCATGCCAGTGGCATTGGTTATGTTGACGTTGGGAATGCCGGGCATGTTGTCGGTCGTGTCGAAGTTGAAACCAGGAATACCAAGATCCGTTCCGGCGCTCTTGAGCCCGTTGACATACCAGTAGTTGAGCGAGTCGGTTAGGAATTGGTTGACGCCAAAGTGGAAGTCATTCACCAGATTGGGCGTAATGATCTGTGTATAGCCAAAGGCATAATTCCGACTGTTCGCCGGCCCATAACCGCCGCTGACAGGAACCTGGTTTCCATTGGCATAGGTCAGGTCCTGCCAGTGGAACCTTCCGAATAGCCTGACTTTCTCTCCTATTGTCTCGTCAACGCGCTCGAGAGTCTGGGCGACAAAAAGATTATTTGGGAAATAGACATTGCTGAGGTTGTTATTGAGGCCGGCGATATTGGGAAGAGGCACATAGGCTTCGTATTTTGTGGAGATCTGTGCGGCTCCAGTGCTCAATTGGCTCGCAGGAATTATGTTGCCTGGATACTTCGTTTGTGTCGCTGGATCTTTGATGCAGATTCCGCCCGTAGCAGGCGAGGCAGCCTGGCCAGCTGGGGTGGGCGTACAGCCGGTCGGGCTGGTGTCCAGGAGGGCCGAGAAATCGCCGGCCCTCATGGCGGCCGTCATGACGGTAGAAGTGCCTGGGGATTGGGCCTTCTGATTCAGCTTCTCGTAGGAACCGAAGAAGAAGGTTTTGTTGCGGCCGTTGTACAACTTCGGAATGATGACAGGGCCACCCAGCGTGAATCCCCACTGGTTGAAATTCAGCGGTGCCTTTTTCGTCGTGGCAGTATCAAAAAAATTGTGCGCGTTAAACACTGTGTTCTTGATGTAGTCGTAGACGACGCCGTGGTATTGATTCGTGCCGCCCTTGCTCACCATATTGATGTGCACGCCGAGGTACGATCCGTATTGCGCCGGATAATTGCCGCTCTGCATCTGCACCTCGGAGATCATGTCCGTGCTGGGGCGGGCCGGCGCTACGTTGCCAAGGTTGTTCATGATGGTTACGCCATCGAGTGTGAGCTCGTTCTGGGTCTCGCGCTGGCCCGCGCCGATGAAGTCCACACCCGGAGGATTGCCGGAGTAGTTGGTCTTGGATCCAACGATGACGTTGGAGGCCAGGGCGGCGATTTCAAGCGCGTTATGACCCTGGACAGGCAGATCTTCTACCTGCTTGGGAGGAAATGTCTCTCCCAGACTTGCGTCATCGGTCGAGAGCGGCGGTGTGCTCGCCGATAAAACGGTCACCGTGTCCGATGTCGCTCCAATTTTGAGATTGAAATCGGTACGGACGGATTGATTGACAGCCACCGGAATGCCGGTCGTAGTGACCTTGCCGAAACCGGTTTGCTCCACTGTAATGTCGTAGTTGCCACCCTGGATAAACGTGATGGCGTAATATCCCGAGTCGTTCGTAGTCGCTGTGTACTGAAGCTTTGTGGCCTGCTCAACGGCGGTTACCTTGGCTCCACTGACTGCGCTTCCGGTTGAGTCGAGCACTGTGCCGATAAGTGAAGTATTGTTTGAGATCTGGGCCCGAAGGAAGGCCGGGCTCAGCAAGAGTACGAGGCAATAAACCAACGCTTTCTTCACAGTAGTCTCCTAGGTAAATCCTTGTGGTGCCAGGCAGCCCAGCAATTGAAAGCTCACTATGCACGTACCGGTCACGATGGGATAAAAAACAGCTCCTTCTCGCGACAGGTCGTGGATTATTTCTTGAGTGTCACGATTCGATTACAGGCAGGAAAATTTGTCATCAGGCAGTTGCCGGGGGAAGGTCTAGGTCAAATGTCCTAGAGGAAAGCCCGGATCTACGCGGTATTCTCCCAGCGACCTGAACCGGTTAAACTGCTGGCTTATTGGAATTCGACAACTGGGACGCCCCGATTGGCGTTTATTTTCAATAGATTACGACTACTCTAGATGAACAATGCCTCGTTGCAGGGCATAAATCGTAGCCTGGGTACGATCACGGGCCCCCATCTTATCGAGCACCGAGCTTACATGGATCCGAACGGTTTTCTCCGCGATATGAAGATCTTCAGCGATCTCGCGGTTGCTGCGTCCTTGAGTGATACAGGCCAGAACCTCAGTTTCCCGTGGGGTAAGTTCTACAGCCGGCATGCGTTCGGCCAGGCGGTCGAGAGCGACGTGGGGGAGATAACGCAGGCCGCGATCGACGTTCTGAATGGCGTTTAGTAGCTCTTCGCCGCTGGCATCCTTGGTGAGATAGGCCATCGCGCCGCTTCGCACGGCGCGGTAGATGTCCTCACTCCCCTGGTAGTTCGAGAGCACTACGATACGCGCGTTGGGAAACTCTTTGCGCAGCTGAATGATGACGTCGAAGCCGCTGAGGCGTGGAAGGCGAAGGTCGAGCACAACGACATCTGGTCGCAATGTGCGGTACATCGTCATGCCGAGTTCCCCGTCGCCAGCCTCCCCGACGATGTGGATCTGGGGATGTCCGGAGAGAACGGAGTGGAGGGCCATGCGCGCGAGGAAGTGGTCCTCAATGAGAAGAACGCTGATCTGCTTCATATTCCAATCCATCGGATGACATGATGCTCTTGATTGACAGGCTGCTGCATTGCGTTGAAGGATACTCTGACCGCGACCTCGGTGCCAGCGCCGACTGAGGTCTGGAGGCGGAGAGTGCCGCCGAGCTTGCGTGCACGCTCTTCCATTACAGGGATGCCGAAATGTCCTCGCCGCGAGGTGGATCGATCGGACGCGTGAAATCCGCGGCCGTCGTCGCGGATGGAGAGGTTGAGAGCATCACTTTCATACTTGAGGTGGATGGCGATGGAAGAGGGCTGGGCGTGGCGAATCGCATTCGATACAGCCTCTTGACCAATGCAGACGAGATGATGGACACAGCCGGGGGTGAGCGGGACCTCTTCTCCTTCGACATCGAGCGTTGTTCGAACTACTTCCTGCATGTGATTGGAGGCGAGGGTGCGGGATAACGCCTGCGAAAGGATATTTGTAACTTCCTCGGCGTCGCGCAGATCCCAGATAATACGGCGAGCTTCGGCTTGGCAGTGAGCAACCATGCTTCTGGCCAGTTCGCAGGACTTGGCCGCCGGGGTTGAGGCGGAGTCGCTGTCGCGAAAGAGTTTGGCGGTGGCCTCGAGTTGCCAGGAAATTGCTGCGAACCCTGCCATCAGAGTGTCGTGACACTCGCGCGAGATACGATTGCGCTCTTCAAGGACAATGCCAATGCGGCCTTTCATCATTTGGACGCGGCGGCGGAAGAGATGCACTGCGATGGTGGCGGTTAACAGTAAGAGAGCAAGATAGAAATACCAGGTTTGATAGAGGTGCGGGCGTTGACGGACGGGTAGTTCTGCAACTGGAGAGAGCCATTCTTCGCCGCTGTTGCGTGCCTGCACCTCAAAACGGTATTTGCCGGGAGAGAGTCTACGATAGCGTGCGGAATGGGCGCGGGTACTTGTCCATTCGGCGTCATAGCCGGTAAGCCGGTAGCGAAACTCGATGTGCGTGGGGTTGGAGAGAAGTCCCGCGTTGAAGAAGAAGATAACGTCTGGCTGCCCGGCCTCAAGATCGACCT
>Ga0210384_10007889_pt1 | contig 11189 bp, 7 predicted proteins | sample IncBWH2MmetaG_FD_160574 | JGI IMG/M metagenome (GOLD analysis project Ga0210384, IMG submission 160574) | Forest soil microbial communities from Barre Woods Harvard Forest LTER site, Petersham, Massachusetts, United States - Inc-BW-H-2-M | ecosystem: Environmental > Terrestrial > Soil >...
CCGTACGGGACCTTGTGACCAGTTCGCCAAAACCTTCGGTGAATTTGACTTCGGAGAACCGCCCCCGCTCCGCGCTGCGCTGCCCCCAGCCCGCGCGGCGGCGGAAAGTGGTTTCGTCGGCGTCGCAAAGATAAATTGAGCCGGTCTCCGTTCCCAGCAGCGAGATCACCTGGCGCAACGTAAGGTTGAGAATTTCATCCAGATCGAAGGATTGGGTGGCGATGACCGCCATGGCATTCAGCGCATTCAATTCCCGGTTGCGCCGGCGAATTTCGTCCTCGGCCCGCTTTTTCTCGGTGATGTCGAGCAGGAACCCCTGGTAGCGCTCGATCTTGCCTAAGGCGTTTCGGGTCCCGAAGCTGCTTTCGAGCGCGGTCGCCAGGGTACCGTCTTTGCGGCGAAGTGTGACTTCAAAGTTGCGAACGTAGTTGTGAAGTTCAATCTCGCGGTGGAATGCATCCCGCTGCTCGGGAGAAGCGCAAAGCTCGGTCTCCAGATCCATCGCCATGAGTTCGGCGCGGCTGCCGTAGCCCAGCATGCGAACGAAGGCATCATTGCAATCGAGAAGTCTGCCTCCGGGCGTGGCCACGAAGACGCCTTCCTGCGCCTGTTCAAAGATCTGCCTGTACTTCTCTTCGGCAGCTGTCCGGTCCGAAGTGTCGTGCACCACGTGAATGGTGCCTTTCTGGTGGCTCCCCTGCTCGGTGTAGGTCGATGTCGAGATCATGCAGTCCCCGCCGAAGCAGGGGTCCTGCGCTTCCTGAAGGCCTTCCTCATCCTCCGCGCAGTAGGGACATTTTTTCCACGGGACATTGTGCGGGAGCACCGATTCGCAGAGCTGACCAACAACATCCGCAGGCGCCTGGCCCAGTCGCTGCAAAAGCGCCAGGTTGGCTTTCATCACTTTGAAGCCTGCATCATGCACCAGGACCAGGTCTTGAATGGAATCAAACGTATTCGCCCACTGACGGTGCGAACGAAGGATCTGTTCCACCAGCCGGAGGTTCTCGACCGCAAGCCCCAATTGATGTGCGCTAGTGGCCAGAAACTCCATGTCGTCAGGGGTGTAGCACAACCGGTGACGGCTGCCCAGCGACAATGTCCCAATCACCGATTTCTTACCCACCACGGGAGCCATTAGCACGTGGTGGAAGCGTTCCCTCCGCAGGTGGGGACGGATGGAGTCAGCCGCACCTGCCGTTTCGATCACCATGGGCACGGTCTCGGCAATCATGCCTTTCAGTGAATCGTCCATAGGCACTGAAGCGCGGTCGCGGAGATACTCCGCTGAAAGCCCAATCTGTTGACTCAGCACCAATTTGTCATTGTCCAGCAACCGGAACCAGGCGGCGTCGGCGCCCATCAGGGTCTTCAACTCGCCCAAAGCGGTTTCCATCATAGGGCCGTGCTGCTGAGAGCGAGTGATCGTAGTCGTGAGAGCATTTAGCACTCCCAGGCGGCGGGTTCGCATCTTGCTGTCGTCGAACACGATCAGCAGCATGCTCAGCCCGAGCAGAAGATCGGCTGCTAAAGTGAAGCCGGGTGGAAGGTGCATAGTGATCGGTGTGAAATCCAGGTGCACCATCAACAGGCTCAAGCTCAACAGCCAGGGACCGATTTCCCAGCGCGCCCAGCGGAAACGAATCAGCTGTAGCGCAGCCCCAAAGGTGACCATGCGATAGGCCACCTCCAGTACCACCCGCAGTACATACAAGTCCGGCCACAGGATCGCGCGTGCGGCGGCGAATCCTACGATTGCGATGGAAAATATCAGTAGCGGAGGCAGCAGCTTGCGGGCATGACAATAGACCAGTACGGCCGCAGAGAACAGACAGACTGCCAGCACGAACTGCGACTGAGAAACCGCAATCGCGTAGCGCGAAGTGGGATCACTGCCAGAATGGCGGATTGTCCAGCTGGAAACAAAGTAGGCGAGCCATCCCAGAATCCAGATCAGCAGATAGCGTTCCCGAAAAGTGCGAAACACCAGCAGGCCGGCGGCCATGATCACCAAGGCAGCAGACTCCACCGCGACAAACTTCGGCACGGCCACGTCCCCGAGGGCTACACTGGCGAATAAGGCTGCGTTAATCATTGTGACGAGGGGATGCCCCCACAATTCTTGATACCACGCCGTCCCGCCCCCTCCATCAGCTTTCCGACCCCAGGTGATTACTTTCGGAACCCCGAATTGGAGGGCGATTCGAGTACACTGGGGACAGCCATGCCTACCGAACGCATCCTGGTTGTGGACGACGAAGACGCGATTCGTGAGATTGTTTGCGCCATGCTGGGCGCCGCGGGCTACAAGACCCGGCAGGCTGCTTCGGGCCTCAAGGCTCTGGCCGTTCTCGATGCCGGCGAAGAATTCGAATTGATGCTGTCCGACCTGATGATGGCCGACCTGGACGGCATCGGCCTGCTTGAACGCACAAAAGAAGGCTATCCTGACATGCCCGTCATCATGGTGACGGCGGTGCACGATATTTCCGTGGCGTTGGCTGCAATCCGCAACGGCGCCTATGACTACCTGCTGAAACCCTTCGAACGTGAGCAATTGCTGGCCACCGTCCGCCGTGCGCTCGAGAATCGCCGCTTGAAGATGGAGAACCGCAAGTACCAGACCGAACTGGAAAGCCTGGTGGATGCGCGTACCCAGCAATTGAGACAGGCCATGGCCGACCTCGAACGTTCCTACGGGATGACGCTTGAGGCCCTCGGCGGCGCGCTTGATCTTAAGGATGCCGAGACGGAGGGTCATTCGCGTCGGGTCACGGTGTTTACCATCGCGATTGCCCGCGCCATGGGGCTTCCCAAAGATCAGATTGACGTTATCGCCCGGGGAGCGTTTTTACACGATATCGGCAAGATGGCGATTCCGGACGCGATCCTGCGCAAACCCGGCAAACTCGATGCTGAAGAAATTGCCATCATGCGGGAACATTGTTACCACGGCTATCAGATCTTGAAGAAAATTCCCTTCCTGACCGAAGCCGCGGAGATCGTTTATACCCATCAGGAGTGTTTCGATGGCAACGGCTATCCGCGGCGATTGAAAGGGGAAGAGATTCCTCTGGGATCCCGGATTTTCGCCGTGGCTGACACTCTCGACGCTATTACGTCGGACCGCCCCTATCGCGCGGCGCAATCGCTGACAGCAGCTCGCGAGGAAATTGAACGCTTCTCCGGCCGGCAGTTCGATCCCGATGTGGTGAAAATGTTCATGAGTATGCCGGAAAATATTTGGAGCGACCTGCGCAAAGAAATCGACGCCCAAGTCTTCCATTTGGCGTACTCCACCGCCAAGAGTTCTTCGTAGGTTTTCTACTCCGCCAGTTCTCTCCGCAAGAAGCGCTCGCCATTGCGTTCTTCCAACGACAGCCGTAGCCGGCGTATAACTCTGTCGTGCTACCTGGAGGCATACGTATGAAGTGTCTGGTCACGATGCTCGCGATTTTTGTTTCATTCGGAGGCTTCAGTCTCGGCCAGGACCGGCCCACGGTCACGGCGCAGCCCAACACCATCTTTGTAGGCGCCGATGGAAAGTTTGAGGCGTCACCCGACACCGCGGTGATCCAGTTCAACATTTCCGCTCAGGAAACAAACTCGCGGGCGGCCTATGACCGGGCATCGAAAGCGGCGGAGCAGGTACGCCAGATCCTGCGCACTAACGCCATTGAGCCTTCGGCCGCACAGCTTGGCTTTTTTTCGATTGAGCCGGTGTACGACTACAAAGTGGCAAAGCGAAAACTGGTTGCCTACCACGTCAACGTGAACGTGTCGCTCAAGCTGAAAGATTTTTCGAAGATTGCTCCCATTATTGAACAGCTATCAGGCGCCGATATCACCGATGACCAGTCGGTCGGCTATCAACTCGACGACATTGATGCCGCGAAAACCAAAGCCGTGGAAGATGCCTATAAGAAGGCCCGTGCTTCGGCCGAAGCCGTGGCCCACAGCGGCGGACGTACTTTAGGAGAATTGCTCTATGCCTCGGTGGATACGGTTGAAAACATCCGCACGACGCCCATGCAGATGATGGAACGAAGGGCTGGAATTGCTGCCGCGGCTGCGCCTACCGAAGAATTCAGCCCGCAAACTTCGCAGGTTACGGCACACGTGAACGCAATGTTTGCTTTGAAATAAAAATAGCTACTGCACGGTTGACGTAGTTCGGGTCGTCGTCGGCACGCGGCTGGCGTCCAGCGCGACTTCGCGCTGGATGATGATCTCCAAGGTTGTGCCGGCATCCAGCTTCACGTCATTGCCGCGCGTCAGCAACGCGATCGCGGTGCCCACGGCGCCTCCAATGCCCGCCCCGATCAACGCTCCCTTGCCGCCATTGCTCAACCCGCCGACCACCGCACCGGTGCCGGCAGTACTGGCCACCGTCCCGATTTTCTCGCCCTTCTGGCTGTCGCTCCTAATCGTGCCTTCCTGATCTTTGACGGAAGTCTTGTCCACACCCGGCGCGTTTTCGACGGCTCCGGGCAACAGCACGGTATAGCCGCTGGGATAGATCAGCGTCGTGAAGTGCATCAGGACCTCCGCTCGGCCCTTGATGCGGCCGCCGCGCTGAATATGGCTGACCCTCCCTTGGATATAGGTGCCCGCCGGGATCAAGACCCTGCCGTTAGCGACCACCGGAAAAGTAGTTTCCGCATAGACACCGTCGCCCTCGCGCGTTCCCTTGCTGGAGACAGAATGTTTCAGCGCAACCGGAACCCTGGTGCCGGCAGGAATGGTCAGTTCGTTCGCTGCGCTGGATGATGGCCCGGCATTCGTAGCGGGATTGGTTGCCGGACTTGATTGGGCAATGGCAAAACTTGCCAGCAGCATCGCGGTCAGCACGACACGCATTCTAAACCTCCTGGGACTCTAAGAGTTACGATGCAAGGCCCAAGCGAAGAGTTATTTGACTATCGCAGTTTGATCTCTAACGCGACGATCGTTTCAGGTCGCTCTCCCGGACGTTGCCCATGTACTGCGATTGCAGCTTCTGTGCGCAAAGCTCACCACAGATGTGAAGCGTGCCCTCGCGGGCGGCGATTTCTTCGTCCCATGGACACAGGTATAGCACCGGCCGGTTGTAGTCTCCAAAAGAGGTCCACATCAGCCACCAGCGGTCGGTGGATTTTTTCAAAATGCCGCAGTTAGGACCGGCACAGCGGTAGAACGGGTTGAATGGGACTTTGGGATTGACCGTTTCCATTGCGGCCTGGCGCTCTCCTGCCTTGCCCTGCGGGCGGCAAAGGACATTCTAGAGCATTTCAGGCGAATTGCAGCTCGAAGCTTGCTCCTTAACTTCTTGTCATCCCGAGCAAGGCGAGGAATCTGCAAGTCCTTCCGCCAGGTCTGCTTTTTCCTAATAAATTAGATACTTCTTCCGCAGTGCCCGAAATTTCTCCAGTGCCTCCCGCCAACCCTCGGCGATCCGCCTCGGGTCCGTTCCCTTCGCTAGGGCGTCGTACACCTCTTGATTCGCCAGCAGGTCCACCATCTTTTCCATGTGAAATTGTGCAGGATAGAGTTTTTGGAGCGCAGATGCGAGTTCGATACCGAGTTCCGGCGCGTCGAAGGCATTGCGATCCAGCAGAATGATGTTGACACCCTGGCACTTTTGCCCGGCATTCGTGCTGGCTGTGGGAGTAAAGTTCACAGGCACAAAGCGAACCCCGGAAATCTCACGCGCATTCAGATATTTCGATAAATCCCCCGCACTGATCCAGGGGGCACCAACGAGTTCAAATGGAGTATCCGTACCTCTGCCGACAGAAACGTTCGTGCCCTCAATCAATGCGACGCCCGGATATAGCGTGGCTTCGTTAAGGCTGCGAAGGTTCGGCGATGGATTGATCCATCCCAGGCCGGTCGAATCATACCAGTCACCTCGCATCCATCCTTCCAGGGGCACGACTTGCAGGCGCGCATTGATTGCATGTTCAGTATTGAACAACTTCGCAAGTTCGCCCATGGTCATACCATGACGAACCGGCAAAGCGTCATAGTTGGTGAAGCTTTCGCGATTCGCATCAGGTACAGGGCCTTGCACGATGGAGCCGGTGATTGGGTTGGGCCGGTCAAGCACAATGATCTCAATCCCAGCTTTGGCCGCACCTTCGAGAAAATATCCCAGAGTAGTTTCGTAGGTGTAGAAGCGCGCTCCCGCATCCTGAATATCAATAATGACTGCGTCCAGGTTCTTCAAAACTTCGAGCGAGGGACGCCGCGCCGCATCAGTGGCACCATACACGCTATAAACCGGAACCCCGGTGGCTGCGTCTCGCGAATCTCCAATGTCGGTCGTATCGAGCGTGCCGGTCACACCGTGTTCCGGACTGAAAACCGCGTCGAGCGAAACTCCAGGGGCTTGCGCCAGCACGTCAATGGTGCGGCGTCCCTGAGAATCCACGCCGGTCTGGTTGGTCAATAGTCCGATTTTTTTCTTTTCCGCGGTGCCGCGAACCAAATCAAAGCCGTGTGCTTCAAGAACGTCAAGCCCAGTCTGCACAGTGCCATTGCGCAGCGCCATGCGGTGGGACGAGGTCTGCGCTTCGTTGTAGCCGGTCATGTTCTGCGACCGCATCGCGTCTTGCCCAGTTGCGGTCAACGACAAAGCTGCTGCTACAGCTGTCGCAATCTTCGAGCGCAAGGCCACGGCACTTCCCTTTCCACGCGGATGCACAGCATTACTGAGGATGATGATGTATGTCCTGGTTGTGGGATCGATCCACAACGAAGTTCCGGTGAAACCAGTGTGTCCGAACGATCCGACCGGCAGCAGATCACCGCGAACACTGGAAAATGGCGAGTCGATGTCCCAGCCAAAACCGCGCAACACTGAAGCTGTGGGCGGCTGCTGTGGTGTGGTCATTTTTTCGATCGTCAGCGGCGAGAGGACCGCACCGCCCTTCATCAAGAACTGGGCAAACTCGGCTAAATCGTCCGCGGTCGAGAACACGCCAGCGTGTCCGGCTACACCGCCCATGCGGCGAGCCGTCGGATCATGAACCACTCCTCGCAGCATCTTGTCGCGTTCGTCGTACTGTGTGGGAGCAATTTTCGGCACCCAGGAGGCAGGCGGAAGAAACCGGGTGTGCGTCATTTGCAACGGACTGAAAATATTCTTCTGGCAATACTTCTCGAGCGACATTCCGGAGACATGCTCCACCAAAGCGCCCAGCACGATAAAGTTGACGTCGCTGTACAGAAATCGCGACCCCGGAGGATAGATAGGCTTCTCGCCAAAGGCCATGCGGAGGGCGGTATCCTGGCCCTGCCAGGGCTGGGACAGATCGAGGTCCTCCGGAAGTCCCGAGAAGTGCGTAAGTAATTCGCGGACGGTAATCTCGTCTTTGCCATTCTGCGCGAACTCCGGAATATATTTCGCTACCGAATCATTGACTCGCACCTCGCCCTTCTCCACCAGTTGCATGACCGCGATGGTGGTCGCCACGACTTTGGTAAGCGACGCCAGATCGAATATCGTGTCCGCAGTCATGACCTCACGCCTGGGTTCGAGCGACCGCTCGCCAAACGCTTTGCGGTAAACCACTTGGCCGTCATGACCGATCAGCACCACCGCACCCGGAACCTGACCGTCGCGGATTGCGTCCTGCACGATGGGATCGAGAACGCGCAATATATTGGGTGGCGTCGCTGTCTTCTTCGCGGCAGCGGCAGCGGCAGCGACTGCACTCGGCGGCACTTGGCTCAGGAGAATTGCAATCAACACCACGCCCGACAGGTACCGGAGGGACGGCGAATTTGGAATGACTGTGCGGATACTCTGACTCTACACAAGGCTCGGCATATCGCTCAAGAAACTCAAGTAAGGGGGTGCCTTTCCAGCCAAATGCGCGCGAACGTTTTTAGCTCATAATCCGACATCTCACGGATGACGGTACAATGATGCAAATTGTTGGACGGTCGTCATCTTTACCAGACTCCGGAACTTTGTTATAAACCGAACATCGAGCCCACGAAACCTTTGCCGGCGACTAAAACTCTCGCGTGCTTCCCTGCTCCGTCGCATGACCAGCAGGACACCGTATTCTCCAACGCATTTGATTTGATACGTCAAGCCATCGCTGATCATGCCTTTCCTTCAGCTTCCGTCGCCGTCACGCACATGGGCAACCTCGTCTGCCTGAAAGCTTTCGGCCGCTACACCTACGAACCCAATTCTCCTGAAGTGACCACTGCCAGCATTTTTGACCTGGCTTCCGTTACCAAAGTTGTGGCCACCACCAGCATGGCAATGATTTTCTACGAACGTGGCCTGCTCGACCTGGACCTGCCCGTGGTGGCGGTCGTGGCGGAGTTTGCCGGAGAAGATCCCCGGCGCGATGCGGTCACGCTTCGCATGCTGCTGGCACACTCGTCCGGATTGCCCGCGTACGAGAAACTGTTCCTGCGGGCACACACCCGGGACGAACTCTTCGCCGCCGCATGTGCAGTTCCACTGACTGCGAATCCTGGTGCACGAGCGGAATACAGCGACATCGGTTTCATTATCCTGGGGGTGGCGTTGGAGCGAATTGCGGAAGAGTCTATCGGCCACGTCTGCCAGCGTGAGGTGTTCGGGCCGTTGGCCATGACCCAGACCGCGTTTAATCCCCCTCCGGTCTGGCGAACGGCTACCGTGCCCACGATGAACGACCAATCGTTTCGACACCGGATCATTCAGGGAGAAGTGCAGGATGAAAACGCAAGCGTGATGGGCGGCGTCGCGGGACACGCGGGAGTATTCTCCACCGCCCAAGATATCGCCGTATTTGCACAGGCAATGCTCAACCGGGGGCGGCCTTTGCTAAGGCCGGAAACGTTGGCTGTGTTCACGCGCCGGGAGTCCTCTCCGCCGGGCACGTCTCGTGCCCTGGGCTGGGACACACCCTCGGCACCGTCGCAATCGGGAAAGTATTTTTCCGCAGGTTCGTTCGGTCACCTTGGATACTCTGGAACTTCGCTGTGGATCGACCCTGAACGCCAACTGTCGATAACCTTATTGACGAACCGTACTTGGCCCGACTGCAGCAATCAAGCCATCCAGCAGGTGCGTCCGAAGGTTCATGATGCAATCATTGAATCACTAGAAGGTCGCTGATTGAATGTGCGTCAGGGGCGACATCGCAGACAGATTCCGGATTGAGTAGGCAAGTCGAGGAGCATCCCCGTGGAACGGTAGATCAAAACCATGAAGGCGGGCCCTGCCCTTCCAGTACCCAATAAAAAGGCGACTGAAGAATGGGTTGAGGGGTTTTTCACGCATGACGCAAATCCTCAAACCCGCGCACTCTGCGAGAATCCGCCTGCGCGGCTGAAGACTTGCAGCATCGGAATGACTTGTGAATGCGATTTTCGCCCGATCTTGCATTGCCCCGCACGCCAACCTAGGGATCTCTTTATCCCTCATTGATCATCGGGCAGGTATTTTATGTTCTAATTCGGTGGTCTTCGGGGCGCCATTTGGCTCTAGCCGACAACTCGCCTTTTCACTCTGCGGAAACCACGTTCGCATCCGACAGCGCGGGCCTGCGCCGCGAGCTCGGCATCGTCGATCTGGCTCTGGCGCAGGTTCTAATTCTCATCGTTCCAGAGTTCTTCGGAACCGCCGTAAAAGCCGGATCTTCCCACGTCGTACTGTGGATTTTTGCCATTGTTCTCTTCTTCATTCCGCAAGCCTTCGTCGTTGCGCACCTGAATCGCCTGATTCCTCTGGAGGGTGGTCTCTACGAATGGGCTCGAATTGGTTTTAGTGACCGGGTGGGGTTCCTTGCGGCCTGGAATATCTGGCTTCTGCAGACAATCCAGGTTTCTCAGATCGCCCTGGTGACGACCACTTACATCTCCTATGCGGCGCCTGGTGTCGCCTGGATCGCCAGCAGCCGCACCGTGCTAGTGATTGCGTCGATCGTATTAATTGCGTTGATGATGCTGTTTGCTCGTTTCGGTCTCCGAGTTGGCAAGTGGGTAAGCAACACCGGCAGCATTGTTACCATTTTCATTCTGACTGTTCTCATCGTCCTGCCGTATCTCCATGTATGGCGCGGAAACCTTGCCGCGTATCACCCGCTGACTCTGGTCTTGCCATCGATTAGCTTGTTCAGTCTCAGCATATTCAGCAGAATGACCTTCGGAGCTTTATCCGGTTTCGAGACGGTCGCAATCTTCGCCGGAGAATCCCACGACCCAGCCCGCAACATTGCGCGTTCCATTCTGATCACCGCGCCGTTGATCGCTGTGCTGTACATCTTCGGAACCAGTGCCATCCTGGCTTTTGTTTCTCCGGACGCAGTCGATGTGATCGGCCCGGTACCACAGGCGTTGGTTCGTGGATTTACGATGTTCGGGGTGAGCGGATCGCTAGGATCAATTGCGGTCCTGTTCCTACTGCTAAACTACCTTTGCACCTACCCACTTTATTTCTCGGCGAACTCCCGCTTGCCCCTGGTTGCAGGTTGGGACCATCTCCTACCTCGATGGTTTACGCCCTTACATCCGAAGTACCGAACGCCGGTCAACTCCATCTTGTTTATGGGGGGTGTGGCACTTGCGACCAGCATGGCCGTATTGGTCGGCGCAGGGAGTCAGGAGTCGTTTGCATTGCTTCAGACCTGGGGTTGGACCTTCTATGGACTCGCCTACCTGACGATGTTCGCGATCCCTTTGTTTTCCGCCAAGGAGAAAAGGTTACGCCCGCAAAATTGGCTTCGCGCCGGAGCTGCCTCGGGTTTCTTAATAACGTTGTTGTTCGTCTTGCTGTCTGTGGTGCCAATCGTCCCAGTCGCTAGTGTCTGGAAATATTGCCTGAAGATCATTTTCGTCGTGGTTGCGGCGAACTGCTTCGGCTACGCGATCTATCGCGCTCGTCCAGCGGCTGATTAGTGATCCATCGCCTCCGCTCATTGACCGGGTTCATTCAATTTCCAGCGGTCTCGAGTGAAATCGCTTCGAAGTACTTTGGCACGATGACCTTTGTCTTGGGTGAAGCACTTGCAATTTCTTCTACAAAGGACTGCAAGGCATCGAGATTAGCTTGCTGGGAAGCACTATAGGGCGCTAGAAAATTGTCCCAATGGGTCGGGAGGACTATCGCTGGATAATGTAGGGCGCGCATCAGGCGACCACTGTAATCGTAGATTTCCTTTCGGGAAGAGCCAGCGCCAATCAACGCCACATCCGGCTCC
>Ga0210384_10007891_pt1 | contig 11183 bp, 9 predicted proteins | sample IncBWH2MmetaG_FD_160574 | JGI IMG/M metagenome (GOLD analysis project Ga0210384, IMG submission 160574) | Forest soil microbial communities from Barre Woods Harvard Forest LTER site, Petersham, Massachusetts, United States - Inc-BW-H-2-M | ecosystem: Environmental > Terrestrial > Soil >...
AGTCGCAGCCCTGATCCCGGAGGAAGGACAGTTGGTCGCGGGTCTCCACCCCCTCCGCCACCACCCGCAAGTCCAGGCTATGGGCCATGGCGATCACGGCGGTGGCGATGGCCGCGTCCCCGGGATCGGTCGTGATGTCCCGCACGAAAGACTGGTCGAGCTTGACCGTGTCCACGGGGAGGGTCTTCAAGTAGCTCAGGGAGGAGTAGCCGGTCCCGAAGTCGTCCAGGGAGATCCGCACGCCGAGGCCGCGCAGCGCGCGCAGGATGTCGACGGAGCGGGCCACGTCCTGCATGGCGATGCGCTCGGTGATCTCGATCTCCAACGCCGAGGCGGGAAGCCCGGTCTCGCGCAGGCACCGGGTCACCTCGTCCACCAGATCGCGCTGCTGGAACTGCCGGGCGGAAAGGTTGGCCTCGACCTTGAGGTGCGGCCACCCCTGCCGGCGCCAGGCCACCGCCCGCGCGCAAGCCGTGCGGAGGACCCAGGAGTCGATGGACACGATGAGCCCCGAGGCCTCGGCCAGGGAGATGAACTGGTTGGCGCCCAGGAGGCCCAGGCTCGGGTGCTGCCAGCGCACGAGGGCCTCCGCCCCCTCCACCCGCCCGGTGCGCAGGTCCAGCAGGGGCTGGTAGTGGACCACGAACTCCCCTTGGCCGACCGCCTTGCGGAGGGCCACTTCCAGGGCCAGCTGCTCCAGGGCGCGGTCGTTCATGGCCGCGGTGTAGAGCCGATAGGTGTCCCAGCCCTCGCTCTTGGCCCGGTGCATGGCCATGTGGGCGGCGTTCAGCAGCGTCTCCGCCTCCTCGCCGTCACTGGGGTAGAAGCTGATGCCCACGCTGCCCGTCACCATGAGCTCTCTCGCCTGCACCACGAAGGGCGGAAGCAGGCCGTCGAGGAGCTTGCGCGCCACCCGCGCCGCGTCCTCCCCGTGGTTGATCTGCCGGACGAGGACCACAAACTCGTCCGCGCCCAGGCGGGCCACCGTGTCCCCCTCGCGCACGCTGCTCTGCAGCCGTTCGGCCACGATCCGCAGCAGTTCGTTGCCGGTGGCGTGGCCCAGGGAGTCCTCCACGAGGCGGAAGCGGTCCAGGTCCAGGTAGAGAACGGCCAGACCCTCCCGGCTCCGACGGGCCTGGACCAGGGCTAGGCCCAGACGGTCCAGGAAAAGCTGGCGGTTGGGGAGGCCGGTGAGGGTATCGCGATAGGCCAAGGCGTCCCGCATGGTCAAGAAATGGAAGGCCGTGCTCTGAATCTCCTCGATGGGGTTCCGGGCCAGGCCCTCGAGCGAGGCCTCCACCGGGAAGCGGCCGGCCGCGATGTCGTTGGCGGCGCCGTTGATGGCGAGGAGCGGCTCCGAGACCCGGCGCGCGAACCGCGTCACCACCGCGTAGAGCAAGAGCAGGGTGAGGACCAGGAAGAGCAGGATCCGGTAGGCGGTGGGCATCATGTCCCGATGCAGGCTCCGGGCGGGAAGGTCCACGAGCACACCCATGCCGGAGAGCGTGTCCCGCTGGAGCGACGCATGGCGGAGGTTGATGGCCAGCGTGCTCTCCAGGGAGCCGTCGGGACGAGGGAAATAGGAGAAGCTGCGCGCGGGCTCGCCGGACAAGGCTTCCAGGGGTGGATATCCCTTCAGGGAGTCCCCGGCGCGTCGATTCGGGTCCGACGAAAAGAGGACGTTGTAGTCCTGGTCGAAGAGGGTGAAGATCTCGTCGGGGTGCGCGCGGACTCCGGTCAAGAGGGGGGTGAAGGCCGTCTGTCCCAGGGCCCCGGAGATCGTGCCCCGGAATCGCCCCTCCCCGTCCAGCAGGGGCTCGGTGACGATCAGGAGCGGGTCCTCGCTGGCCGCGACGTGGGGACCAGCGGCGAGGGAGGTGTAGATCGTCCGCCGCTCGGCCCGGGCCTCCTTGAAGACGAGGGACCTCGTCACGTCATCGAGGACGCCCCCGGAGACCCCGGAGAAGGGGCTGCTCGCGACCTCCGCGCCCTGGGCGTTCGCGAAGCTGAGGCTCTGGAACTCGGGCCTCTCCGAGCGGAAGTGGTCCAGCCGGCTCTGGGCGGCGATGGGCTGGGCGGCGCCGTCGGTCTCCAGCCGCCGGGCGAGGCCGCCCATGGCGGTCGCCCGCCCGAGCAGGAACTCGCGGAGGCCCGTCCTCAGCTCTTGCGCCGCATGCTGCTCCCGCGCCTGGGCTTGCAGGATGTGTCCCTGGTAGGCCGTGCGCGTGAAGAGCACGGCCAGGGCCAGAGCCGGGATCATGACCACGAAGACCACGCGGTTGAAGACGTACTGCTTCAGGCTGGCGGGCAGGATGGAATCGCGGGCCGGCAGCCACAGCCTCACCCCTGGCAGGCGCAATACCGCCTCCGCGATCAGGGCATTCAGGATTCCATTAAAGACTTGCTTGATGAAAAGCAAGGTAATGAAGTCTCGCGTAAGGCCAACTACTCCTCCGTAGACGACCGCATCCAGGATGAAGCCGGCGCTGAACCAAAAGGCGGTGACCGCGAAGACCAGGCTGCCGTAACGTCGGTAGAGCAGGCAGGCTGCCCAGGCCTCAACAACATAGACGAGGGTGGCGAGAGCGGCCGCGTCTCTGGGCGCGAGGAGGTGGAGAAGCGAGATCAGGGCGCACAGCAGCCCGGGCCCGGTGCCCAGGCTGACGAAGCAGACCATCACGGCGGCGCCGCCGAAGACAAACTGCGGCGTTCCCTGCGTGAGCAGGGGGACGGTGGCCTCGTTCAGCCACAGCCCGCAGATTCCGAGCAGCGCGCCCAGTACGTAGCGCCGCCGGAGGGTGAGCGGCATGGGGCCAAAGCCTAGCCCGGAATTGGATTTAGAGCAACCTATCCGTTTAGGGTTCTAGGACTATACGACCGGGCCCGTCCGACGCCGGGGCAGAGGTTGTAGACTGTATTCAAAAGAGGCACGCTGACTTGGCTGACGCGCGCAACCGCCTAGCTCGAGAGTCGAGCCCCTATCTTCTGCTCCACGCAGAAAATCCTGTGGACTGGTATCCGTGGGGAGAGGAGGCCTTCGCCCGGGCCCGGGAGGAGGACAAGCCGATCTTCCTCTCCGTGGGTTATTCCACCTGCTACTGGTGCCACGTGATGGAGCGTGAGTGCTTCTCGAACTCGGAGATCGCCCGGCAAATGAACGAGGGCTTCGTCTCCATAAAGTTGGACCGGGAAGAGCGGCCCGACCTGGACGAGGTGTACATGGCCGCGACCCAGCTCATCACGCGCTCCGGGGGCTGGCCCAACTCACTCTTCCTGACCCACGACCTGAAGCCGTTTTTTGCCGGGACCTACTTCCCGCCCCGGGACGGACTTGGGCGGCCCGGGTTCCCCCGCGTCCTGGCCGCACTGCGAGAGGCCTGGGAGCTCCGGCGCGACGAGGTCCATGATCAGGCCGAGGAGGTGGCGGAGGCGATGCGGGAGCAGCTGGGGGCGGGCACCGCTACGGGCAGCCTGCCCGAGCCGGGCCTGGGGGAGGAGACCCAGACGGCGCTGGCCCAGCGCTTCGACCGCACCTTTGGGGGGTTCGGTCGCGCCCCCAAGTTTCCTTCTCCCTCGAACCTGTTCTTTCTTCTCGACCGGGCGGGAGAGGGCGACGGGCCTGCGCGGGAGATGCTGCTCAAGACCCTGGAAGGGATGGCCCAGGGCGGGATCCACGACCACCTGGGGGGCGGCTTCCACCGCTACTCGACCGACGCCGAGTGGCTCGTCCCCCATTTCGAGAAGATGCTCTACGACAACGCCTCCCTGGCCATGCTCTACGCGGAGGCCGCGCCGCTCGCCCCCGGGGCGGGTTTCGAGGGGGTCGCCCGCTCGGTCTTGGCATTCGTCTTGCGCGAGCTGACCGGCGAGGAGGGCGGGTTCCTCTCCGCGATTGACGCAGAGACCGAGGGCCACGAGGGGGCCTACTACACCTGGACCAGGGAGGAGCTGGAGGCGCTGCTCCCGGTCGAGGACCGCGGGCTCTTCACCTCCGTCTATGGCCTCGACGGGGCGCCGACCTTCGAGGCCGACCGCTACGTCCTGCATCTCGCGGAGCCGCTCGCGGAGATGGCCCGTGCCCACGGCCTCTCCGAGGCGGACCTGCGCGCGCGCCTGGAACCGGGCCGCCGCGCCCTGTTCGAGGCGCGGGAGAAGAGGCCCCGACCCCTCGTGGACGACAAGGTCCTGGCCGACTGGAACGGTCTCATGATCGAAGCCATGGCCCGAGGGGGGGACCGCCTGGGGGAGCGGGCCTACGTCGAGGCCGCCCGCCGGGCCGCGGCGTTTGTCCTCACCCGGCTCCGGGATCCGGAGGGGGGCACGCTCCTCCATGCCTGGCGCGGGGGCCGGGCGAGGATCCCCGCCTTCCTCGACGACTATGCGTTCCTGATCTCGGGGCTGCTGGCCCTGCGGGCGGTGACGGGAGAGGAGCACTGGCAGGCCGAGGCCACCCGCCTCGCGGCCGAGCAAGACCGCCGCCTGGGGGACCCTCCCGGCGGTTACTTCGCCGCCGGCCAGGACCCCCGGCTGCTCTTCCGGGCCAAGCCGGCCTACGACGGGGCGGTCGCTTCTGGCAACGGCGTCGCGGCCCTGAACCTGACGCAGTTGGGTCGGCTGACCGGGGACCCCTCTTACCTTTCCCGCGCGGAGGGGGTGCTGGGGGCGTTCGGGAGAGCCATGAGCGCGATGCCCCTCGCTCACGTCAGCCTGGTCCGGGCCTGGCACCGGTGGGGGAATACCCCCCGAGCCCCCGTCCCCGCTCCGGCCGCGTCCCTCGTCACCGCGGGCCTGGAGGACACGGCCCGCGACGTGGTCGAGGTGAGCGGACAGCTCACGGCCGGCACCGGGCCCTGGCGGCCGTTCGTGGTCGAGTTGGCCATTCGCCCGGGCTGGCACCTGAACGCCCACCCCGCGAGCCTCCCCTCGCTGGTGGCGACCTCCCTCGGCCCGGTGCTCGGCCAGGTGCGGGGTCTGCGGTATCCGGCGGGGGAGCCCTTCGGCCCCACCGCCGAGCCCATCTCCGTGTACCGCGGGCGGGTGGCCCTCGAGGGTGAGATCGAGCCCCCGGCGGGCGGAGCCCCTTCTCTAGAGCTAACTTACCAGGCCTGCGACGAGACCCGCTGCCTGCCCCCCGTGACCCGGCTGGTCCGCCTCCGCTAGGGAGGGAACCCGTGGCGGGAAGAGTTGACCCATTACGTCCCCCCCCGGGCTTACCCTCGACCATGCCCGCTCTGGACCTTAGTCGGCTCGGCCGCTACGATTGCCTGTACCTCTCCCCCCACGGGGACGACGTGGTCTTCTCCTGCACGGGGAGGATCCGGGCGGAAAAGCTTCGCGGCCAGAGCGTGCTGGTCGTGGGGCTCTTCGAGTCCCGTGCCGACGAGGCGGCGCCCCCGGGTGGCCCGCGGGACCTGGTGGGGACGCTGACCCGCCTGGGCGCCGACTACGTGGTGGCCGGTCTGCCCCCCGCCCGCCGCCGCCATCCCGGAGCCGTGGCTTTCGACTCCCTGGCCTTCGGACATCCCCCGGACCATGAGACCTGGCTGATGCGGGCGGTCAAGCTTCTGGCCGACATCGGTCCCCGCATCCGCCCCCGCCACCTCTACGCCCCCCTGGGTGTGGGTGGCCACGTCGACCATCGGCTGACCTACGAGGCCGCGCTCAGGGCCTTCGCGGGCGAGGCCGGCCGCAACCTCTTCTTCTACGAGGAGCGCCCCGAGGCCTTCGTGCCGGGGGCGGTGCGGATCCGCCTGGGCCTACTGGGAGCGCGGCTGCCCCCCGGGGCCACGGAAGCCGCCGACCGGGCCGGGCTCGCCCGTTACCTGATGTCGTTTCATGTCGCGGCCGCCCTCCGGGGCGACCTCGGAGGGTGGTCGGACCGACTCCGCTCCACCGGTCCGGCCGCGCGCGAGTGGCGGCTGGCCCGCGGCTGGAACCCCCAGCGGTCGTTTGGGCCCAAGATGCAGCCGGTCGTACACGCTTCCGACCCCGAGACCTTGCCCCTGCTCCGCGCGGCGGTGTCGGCCCTGCTCCCCACGGACCGGCGGGCGGCGGAGCGCTTCATCCGCATGGCCGCCGCCTACGACCGAAGGCTGGGCACCCGGGAGCACGCGGAGCGCTATTGGCTTCTCCTCCCCTCCCGCGAGGAGACGCTGGAGGCGCACCTGCCCACGGCGGTGGGCTTGGATTAGTTCAGGGGAGGTCCGGCCTCTGGAGCACCGCCCAGCGTTCGGGGTCCTGCAGCCAGAGCGTGTTGAGGTAGGTATCCACCTGCGGCCGCGGGAAGGCAGCGAGAAGCGCCTTGACCCCCGCCCGCGCCGCCTCCTCACCCAGCGGAGCGACGTCCGGCGGCTCGTCCTTGAGGATCCCGTTCTCGTGGTTGAGACCCACCGCATCCAGGAACACCGCGAGCAGGGGCCGGCGCTCGCCCATGTGCAGCGCCACGAGGAGCGCCGCGGCCAGGGCGTCGCCGGGATCGAGGACGGGGGCCAAGGCCCGGGCCCGGGCCTCGGGAGCCAAGGCCCGCACGGCCTGCGGTCGCATGTGGCGGGCCTTCACGATCAGCCCGAGCGCGGTCCCCATCACTTCCGCGGGCGGCTCCTGCCAAAAGCTCAGGGCGGCGGCCAGCCGTTCCTCGGAGGAGAGGCGCTTCCAGAGCCGGGTGGGGGTAGTTTCGAAGCCCACGGCGGACGAGTATACCTTGGAGCCCGGGAGCGACCGCGAACGCAGCCGCGACGTCGAGGCGGTCGGACCCGCCCCTGCCCCCCGCCCGTAGTACGATGGCAGCCGGACTTGAGGGCGAGGGCGGGCGAGAGCGCGTGAGGCGTGGGTCCGGTCTGGCGGTCGCGCTCCTGCTCCTGCCCGGGACCGTAACGGGGGGAGTCGCCCTCCCCACCCGTATCCACCGAATCGTCCTCCACACACCGGGAGGGCCGTTCTACGGTCGACCGGAGATGCGCTTCGTCTTTCTGTCCCCATCGGGGACCCTCGCCCTTTGGCGCAAGCCCAGTTTTGGTGCCCATTGGATCGTGTGGACCGACGGCTCCCTGTGGCCCCGGCACCCCCGGCCGGGTGAATCCCCGGCCTGGCAGCCGCCCAGCGAAAGTCCCGCCGATGAGGACTCTCGCCGCCGGCTGGCGGGGGAGGCGGCCCCCGTCTACGCGCACGTCCAGGGCGCGAACCGCGACACGGTGGGGATCGAGGTGGCGCACTCCGGGCGCAGCGGGGACTCCTTTCCCCGTCCTCAGGTTCTCACGCTGGTCTGGCTCCTGCGGGCACTGCTCGACATGTCGGAGGGGCGCCTGACCGAAACCTCGATCGTCGGGCATAAGGACCTGGACCACCAGCCGGCGTACGTCTCCGACGGCTGCGAGGCGGCCGGGTGCCCGGTCTACGTGGACGGGAGGGGCCAGCCCTTCCGGCGCCGGGTGGACCCGCCGGAGGGTCTTTTCGAAGCCCTCGCCGCCGCGGGCCTCAAGATCCCGCGCCCCGCCGAGGGCGACCAGCACCTGCTGCGCGCGGAGGCCATCCCCCCCGGCGAGCGGCCGAGGATCGCCCGGTGAGCGTCCCCGCCGGTCCGGGCGCGACCGCCCTCCTCGATGCCCAGGGCTGCCTCACCGAGGCGGGCATGAGCGCGCTGCTCGCCGCTCCCCCCGGCCGGGGGCCGGAGGCGCTCGCGGCTCACCTCGCCGCTTGCGGCCGGTGTCAGGACCGGATGCTGACCGCAGGCGTTCCCGGGCCGCGGACGGGCGCGCCCCGGCGGTCGGTGGCGCCGTCCCTGGGCCGGATGCTCCTTCTGGTCGGCTTGATCCTGGTGTCGATGCTGCTGTTCTTCGTGAGCCTGCGTCGGCTCACCGTGCCCTGACCGGCCGCCTCAGGCGGGCGCGTCCACGGGCACGATCGCACCCGTGGTCGGCGCGGACTCGGCCGAGAGCAGGAACAGGATCACGCGCGCGATGGCGGCGGTTGACGTCCAGCGCGAGACGTCCGCCTGGGGCATGGCGCGACGGTTGGCGGGGGTGTCGATGATGCCGGGAGACACGCAGTTGAAGCGCACGCCGCGGTCGCGATTTTCCAGGGCCAGGACCCGCGTGAGGGCTTCCACCCCCGCCTTGGAGACGGCGTAGGCGGCGGCCCCCGCTCCCCCCGCGTTCGCCAGCTGCGAGCCCACGGTGACGACGCTGCCTCCCTCCTTCAGCAAATGGGGGAGGGCGGCCCGGCAGACGGCGAAGGCCGTCCCCAGGTTCGCCTGGAGCATCCGCTCCCACTCCTCGACCGGAGCCGCCTCCAGGGTGCCCGACCCCGTGTAGGCTCCCGCCAGCGCGGCCAAGCCGTCGAGCCGGCCCAGCCCGCGGCTGGCCTCCTCCACGAAAGACTGCGCGGCCAGGGGATCGGCGATGTCGGCGCGCACGCCCAGGAGCGCCTCGTTCGCCCCCGCTGCCCGGCGCAGCTCGTCCCACTCCGCGGGCGAGCGGTAGGCCACGGCCACCCGCGCCCCGCGCTCCAGGAGGCCGAGGACCACGGCCCGCCCCAGGGCGCCGGCCCCGCCCGTGACCACCACCCCCCGTGGGAAGCTCATCGCGTCTTGCCCCGGAGGGCCTCATACGCGTGGCCTTCCTCCGCCTGGCGGCTGGTGGGCAGGCCCTTGGGCCCCCATCCCGCCTCCGGCCGACCCCGGGGGTCCACCGTCCCCTGGAACCCCGCCCGCTGATCGACCACGTTTTGATAGCCAGCGGAGAGAAGGAGGGACGTGGCTTGCAGCGACCGCCCCCCCGCCTTGCATCCGACCACGAGCTTCGCGTCCTTGGGGAAGGCCTTCTCCATCACGGCCATGAACTCGGGGTTAGGGGTCATGCCGCCCGGCCCCAGGTGCTGCAGGGGGACGTTGTACGCTCCCGTGGGGTGGCCCGCCTCGAATTCGGGGATGGAGCGCACGTCCACGTAGACGTACCCTTCTTTCTCCAGCAAGTCGCGGGCTTCCTCGGGCGAGACGCGCTTGACGGTCATCGCGGCCACCTCCACCAGCTTTTATAGCATGAGGGAGTCGAGGATCCGGCCCAGGCCCTCGGCGAAGAGGGGGGGCGGCGGCAGCAGGCTGAGTACGAGGTAGGCCTCGCTCGGGAAGTCGAAGAAGTAGCCCGGGTGGACGAGGACGTTGCTCCTTTCGAGGAGCCGCGCCACCTGCTCTTCCTCGGGATGGGTGGCGGGAACGCGCAGGACCGCGTACCAGCCCCCCTCGCGCTCGAGGAGGCGGGCGGGAGAGGACGAATCGAGTCGAGCGCGCAGCGCCTCGCCGTTCTCGCGGAGGCGAGCCCAGATGGGGGCCTGCAGCTCGGCTCGGCGCGCGAGCAGGGACGGGGCGGCGACCTGGACCGGCGTCCCCACGGAAAGGAGCGCATCCGCCACCACCTCCAGCCGGGAGAGCGCCTGGTCGCGGAGGTCCTCGGGCCCGGAGGTCGCGATCCAGGCCAGCTTCAGCTGGGGCAGGCCGCAGGATTTGGAGAGGCCGCCGAGGGCAAAGGCCAGGCCGCTCCCGTCCTCGGCCACGCTCCCCATGCGGCGGGGGTCCTCCCCGACCGCGTAGTCCGCGAAGACCTCGTCCGAGATGAGGGCCAGGCCGCGCTCCGCGCAGAGGGCCCGGAGGGCGCGCGCCTCGTCCCGCTTCAGGTAGGAGCCGGTGGGGTTGTTGGGGTTGACCGTCACCACCGCCCGGCTGCGCCCGGTCACGGCCGCGGCCAGGGCGGCCGCGTCCAGCCGCCAGGCGCCGTCGTACTCCAGCGGGTAAGGGACGACCCGCACGGACTCGAGCCCGGCCAGGTAATCGAAGAGGGGGTAGCCGGGGCGCGGGACCAGCACCTCGTCGCCGGGGTCGCAGAGGAGCTTGAAGAGAAGGCTGTAGGCCTCGCTGGTGCTGGCCGTGAGCAGGATGCGGTCGGGGCGGAGGGGGAAGCCGCGGCGCGCGAAGTCGGACGCCACCGCCTCCCGCGCGGGCTCCAGGCCCCAGGGGGTGGGCTCGTAGCGCAGGGCGGCGGGATAGGCCAGGGGGTCGAGGAGGTCGGAGGGATAGGGGATCCCCGCCCGCGTGGGGTTCGACTCCGTCAAGTCGATGACCGGCTCACCCGCGGTGCGCTTGGCTTTGAGGATCCGGGCCAGGCGGTTGGGAGTCAGATCCCACCGCGTGCGGGCCGAGAACATGCGGCTCAGGGCAGCGGGCTGAGGAACCGGCGCCAGCGCGGAAGGTAGAAGCGCTGGTGATCGAGGGAGAGCACCACCGCCGAGGCCCGCCCCACGATCGCCCCCCGCTCCGCGAAGCCCCAGAACCGCGAGTCGAAGCTGTTGTCGCGATGGTCGCCCATGAGGAAGTAGTGGCCGGTCGGGACGGTGACCGGCCCGAAGTCGCTGCCGGGGCCGGAGCGCCCCGCGGCCATGACCGGATGGGTGCGGGGGCCGAGGGTCTCGCTGGCCAGGGACGCCGCGGGCATGCCTTCTCGGCCGAGCTCGCGGATCACGTCCTCGGGGAGGGGCCCGTAGGCCGCCGGCTCGCGGTTGACCCACAGGTGATACCCCCGCACTTCGATGCGGTCGCCGGGCAGGCCGACCACCCGCTTGACGAGGCGGCGGCCGTCGTGGGGGGACCAGAGGACGACCACATCCCCGCGCCGGGGGTCGCCCCAGCGCCAGAGGCGCCAGCTGGTGAACGGGACCTTGAGGTCGTAGGCCACCTTGTTCACGAATACGCGGTCGCCCACCAGGATGGTGGGCTCCATGGAGCCGCTGGGGACGTCGTTCCAGTCCGCCACCGCCGATCGAAAGGAGCCGAGAAGGGTTCCCACCACGAGGAGGGGGCGCAGCCACTCCTGCCAGACACGGGAAAGGAAAGGGTGCCGGAGCATCGTCAATGCGACCTCTCCTCCATGCTACTGCAATCGTCTTGACTTCGCCGAATGCGCACCCTAGTGTTTTGTCCTCCGGGGGGCGTCCCGGTGTTGGCTCGGGGAGGCGCGGGAATGGCAAAGCGGTGCGGCTGGGCGTGGGTGGGCTGCGCGGTGCTGGCGGCGTCGTGCTCCGGGCCCGCTCCCAAGCCCTCTCCATCGCCTTCCGCGGCCCCCACCGGAGGCCCCCCCGAGATCGATCGCGTCACGCCCCTCCCCAGCCCCCTCCCCGACATCGTGGCCCGCGTGAAC
>Ga0210384_10007892_pt1 | contig 11182 bp, 9 predicted proteins | sample IncBWH2MmetaG_FD_160574 | JGI IMG/M metagenome (GOLD analysis project Ga0210384, IMG submission 160574) | Forest soil microbial communities from Barre Woods Harvard Forest LTER site, Petersham, Massachusetts, United States - Inc-BW-H-2-M | ecosystem: Environmental > Terrestrial > Soil >...
CGCTGATTACAGCAGAGAGCTCTATAATTTCGATCCGACGCGCCCCGTGATCGAGACGTTGGCTGAGTTTGGACGAGCCTATGTCCAGATCCTGTGCCGGCCCGGCGGCGGATCGGCGTCACGCACCGTGATGGCCATCGCCGAGCGCATGCCGGAGGTCGGCCGGCGCTTTTACAACAACGTGATCGCGCATACGATCGGGAAGCTTGCCGCCTATCTCGAGGCGCGTGCCGAAATTGGCGACCTTACGATCGATGACTGCCGACTGGCCGCGTTGCAGTTCATGCAATTGTGCCAGGGGCCGACCTTCATGCCGTTCCTGTTTCAGGCCGCCCCGGCCCCTTCGGCCGAACGCACCTCTGACATCGTCGACAGTGCGACGCGGATGTTTCTCGCCGCCTATGGCGCCAAGACCGTCTGACTTGGAGACCGTCCGACACCCGCCTGCCCCAGAGCCACGGCAGCGTTTGACATTTCCGCTATCTTGCCGATCTCCTGCCTCGCGCTTCAATCCTGGAGATCGGACATGAGCAGCACCACGATCAACGGCCGGCCTGCGTCCTTTCCCGACGACAGCGATGAGTTTCTGGTCGACGTCATCCGCGACAGCCTCGGCCTGACCGGGACCAAGCTCGTGTGCGGCTCCGGCGTCTGCGGCGCCTGCACCGTGCTGCTCGACGGCGCGCCGGTGGCAAGCTGCCTCCTGCCCGCGCAGGCCGCGGCCGACAAGTCGGTGACGACGGTCGAAGGCATTGGCGAAAGCGAGCTGCATCCGATCCAGAAGGCCTTCATGGCGCATGATGGCCTGCAATGCGGGTTCTGCACGCCGGGCTTCATCGTCGAGGCCACCGCATTCCACGATCGCTGGCGCGCCGCCAACGGCACGGCCACCCCCTCGCGCGAGGAGATCGGCGCGGCGCTGTCGGGACATCTGTGCCGCTGCGGCGCCTATGACGGCATTCTTCGCGCGGTGGCGGATGCCTGTGCCGGCCGCTTCGACGGCAAGGAGGCGCGTGCGCCGCGCATCGAGGCCCGCGCCAAAGTGACGGGTGCGGCGCGCTACACCGTCGACATCCGCCATGATGGGCAGCTCGAAGGCGTGATCCTGCGCGCCAACATCGCGCACGGCAAGATCACCGAGCTGGACCTTGCGCCGGCGCGCGCGATTCCCGGCGTCGCGGCGGTCGCCTCGCTGCTGTCGCAGGATCGCATGGTGCGCTATGTCGGCACGCCGATCGCGGCCGTGGCCGCAACCAGTCGCAAGGCCGCGCTCGAGGCTGTCAGCGCAATCCGCGTCGTCAGCGAACAGGTGCCTGCCGCGATCGGGCTGGACGCCGCCCGCAGGGACGATGCTCCCGTCGTCTTCGACAAGTCCAACCGCAAGCAGGCCGGCAATGTCGCCGAGGGCGCCGGCGGACCTGCGCCGTGGCAGGGCAATGTGCGCGGGCCGACGGCCGTGTTCTCGCTCAAGCCGCGAAAGGCGAAGAGCTGGATCGAGCGGGCGCGCAAGGCGCGCGATCCGCTGCTGGTCGAGGCGACCTTCCGCGTCGGCACGCAATCGCACGCCTGCCTCGAGCCGCACGCCGCGGTCGCGCGCTTCGATGGCGACCGCCTCACGGTTCATGTCTCGACCCAGGCCGTACACGACCTCGCCGAGGCGATCGTCAAGCGCTACAAGCTTCCACCCGGCAAGGTGCGCGTGATCGCCAACCATGTCGGCGGCGGCTTCGGCTCCAAGGCCGGGCTCGGCGTGGAAACCATCGTGGCGATCGAGCTCGCGCGCGCCGCGAAGGCACCGGTCCGGGTCGCCTTCGATCGCCATGAGGAGCTCTCGGTGACCGGCTATCGCCCGGCCGCTGAACTTCAGATCGCGCTGCTCGCCACCCGGCAGGGCGACCTGAAAGCCCTCTCGCTCACCGCTCACGCCGACACCGGAGCGGCGACCAACTCGACCATTGCCGCGCTGGCACGCCTGATCTATCCGGCGGAAGCCAAGCAGCTTGCCGACTTCGATGTCGTCAGCAATTTGCCGCCGGGCGCTCCCTTCCGCGGCCCCGGCGGCCCGCCGATGGCGTTTGCGCTGGAACAGGCGGTCGACGAGGCCGCGATCCGCCTCAACCTCGATCCGATCGCCCTGCGCAAGCGCTGGGATGCCGACCCGAACCGCCAGCGGCTCTACGACTGGGCGGCCGGTCTCGACGTCTGGCGCAACCGGACACAAGCATCAGTGCAGAACGGCCGTTTCCGCAGGGGCGTCGGGGTCGCCACCGGATACTGGCTCTATCTCTGGGCGCCGGGATCGCAGGTCGAATTGGCCGTCAAAGGCGGACGCATCATCGCGAGCACCGCGGTGCAGGACATCGGCACCGGCACGCGCACGGTGATCGCCAGTACGGTCGCGCGCGAATTCGGGCTCGAGCCTGACGACATCGAGGTGCGTATCGGCGATTCCTCGCTGCCCCCGGGGCCCGGCTCGGGCGGCAGCCGCGTGACCGCCTCGATCCTGCCGCCGACGCTGGCCGCGGTCGATAAACTGAAGGCCGCGATCGTGAAGCGCGCCTCGCGATCGCCGCCCACCGGCTCGAATGCGCCCTGGCGCGACCTGATCGCGGCCGCTCCCGATATCGTCGTGTCAGCCGAACGGTCGAAGGACGCGGCCCCGACCGACCGCCGCATTCGTTCGCCGTTCAAGGATGTCGGCATCATGGGCACGATCTTCGGCCTCGTGCTGCGCTGGTTCTCCAACATCGTGGTCGGCGCCGGCGTGCCGAGCTCGGTGCAGGTGGTCGAAGTCGAGGTCGATACCTGGCTCGGCCATGTCCGCGTGCTCTCGGTTCACACCGGCCTTGCAATCGGCAGGATCGCGGCGCCCGCGCTTGCGCACAGCCAGGCCGCGGGCGCCGTGATCCAGGGCTTGGGCTACGCGCTCTATGAGGCGCGCGAGACCGATCCCGTGACCGGCCACGTCCTGAGCTCCAGCATGGAGGACTATCGCATTCCGGGTATTGCCGATACTCCGCGCCTCGAGGTGCATTTCGACGAGGCGGGTTTCGAACACGTGGCGGGCGGCAGTGTCGGCATCGGCGAGGTTGCAACCGTGCCGACCTCGCCGGCGATCGCCAACGCGATCTACAACGCGATCGGCGTGAGACTGACCGAGATTCCGTTCCGGCCCGACCGGCTGGCCGCAGCGCTGCGGAGGACGGCGGCATGACCACGTCTGCTGCTGGGGCTGCCCCGGAGTTCCGCGCGGCCGCCACCGATCTCTCCGAGCGCCTGCGCAGCGGCGTCGCCAGGGGGCCGGTGATCGATATCGCTCCGCAGGTCGAGAGCGGCGTGAGCTTTGCCGCGGACGGCGTCGCGACGATCGGCGCCTTCACCACCATCGCGGCGATTGCCTCCAATACTGATATCGCCGCGGCCTATCCCGGCCTTGCGGCCACCGCGGGCGGACTCGCGACGCCGCAGATCCGGCATCTGGCGACGCTCGGCGGCAATCTCGCCCAGCGCTCGCGCTGCTGGTATTACCGCAACCCGCATATCGCCTGCCTGAAGAAGGGCGGTATTGATTGCCCGGCGCGCGCTGGCAACCATCTCTATCATGTCGCCTTCGACACCGGTCCCTGCATCGCACCGCACCCCTCCTCGATGGCGGTCGCGTTGCTGGCCTATGAGGCAACAGTCGGGACCGACCGCAGGGATCGCCTGTCGATCGCCGACCTGCTCGGCGACGGCAGCGACGGCAGCCAGGATCACGCGCTCGAACAAGGCGAGATGGTCAGGCACATCGAGCTGCCGGCGGCGGTCGCCGGCGAACGCGCCCTGTACAAGCGCGCGATCAGCCGCACCTACGCCGAATGGCCGCTGGTCGAGGTCTGCGCCCGCGCCGTCGTCGCCGACGGCCGCTTTCGCTTTGTCCGGCTCGCGGCCGGAGGCATCGCCCCAAGGCCATTGCGCCTGATGGCATCCGAAGCACTGCTGCTCGGCGCCGAGGCCAATGAGGAGACGATGCTGGAGGCCGCGCGTCGCGCGACGACGGATGCGAACCCGTTGCCGATGACGGCCTACAAGCTCGATCTGTTGATCGGCGTCGTCAATGATCTGTTGGAGCGGCTGGCGAAGTAGCGGGCACCCTATGACGACCGAACTGATTGTCGATCTGCCAAAATTCGACACCGGACAGTATGAAGGTTGCGAATTCATCATGTCCGGCCGCGACGCTAAGCTTACTGTTCGCTTTTCCGAACTGCCATCCTTTGGGATCACGTTTTTCCGCATCAGATGGCATCAATTCACAGCGCTGCCGAACTGCAGCGAGGAGATGACTAAGAACGCCTACTTTCGATTGGTCGAGCTGAACGATTCCAAACCGTTGGCTACTTTTCTCGATGCAGACAAGTCGCCAAGGAAGCCATACAAAAAGTTACACCACTATAAAATCTTCTTGGACGGAACAGGGTGTCACGAGGTCTTTGCGGAGAGTGCATCGACATTCAATATTGTCGAGCCTTTGAGCCTTGACGATGCGTCCCGCTGGTCGAGACTTCGGCATGCCTATGGCGCGGCGAGCGATATTCCAGATTTGTTGCGACAGCTCGCTTATCTTCCCACGTCGCGAGACACCGATGAGCCCTGGTTCTCTTTGTATAGCGCCTTGGCGCATCAAGGCGACATCTATTCGGCCTCCTTTGCGGCCGTACCACATGTGATCAGCGCCCTTTCCATCGCGCCGTCCAAGGCCGATTCGAGCTTCTTCCAATTTCCTGCCTGGGTTGAAATCTGCCGGCAGAAAAAGTCCGTTCCTGTTCCCGATGACTTGCGCGAAGCCTATTTCGCCGCGCTGGCGCGGCTTCCCTCGCTGGTTGCTGCGGCCAGTGACCGGGAATGGGACGACAGCTTTCTCGCCGTTGCCCTCTCTGCCATCGCGTCCGCCAAGGGGCACGGTGCAACAGCGGAAGCCGTCCAGGAACTCTCGGCCGACGTCGCCAAGAAGTTCATGGAATGGTGGTTCACACGCTGAGACGACTCAGCTTCCGCCTATCCCACAATAGCAATACGCCTCTCACATCTTGAGAAATACCGCCCGCTCTGCAATAGTGCCCCCCGATCGGTGCACAGCAACGACACCGATGCAACCGGGAGGATCAGCATGCGAGGCATTGTCTCATTCGTTTCAACGCTGGCAGTCACGCTCTGCGTCGGCCATGGCGCGCTCGCGCAACAGGCCACGCCGGCGCCCGCCGCGCCGCCGGCCAACGCGCCGGCCGGCGGCACGCCAGACGTGATGCCGTTCGACATTCCCTATGGGCAGTCGATCGGCGAGGAGAAGGCCAAGCAGATTCTCGCCGCCGCCGAAGCGGAGGCCAAGAAGCGCAACTGGAAAATGAACATCGCGGTGGTCGACACCAACGGCGAGCTGGTGCATTTCCTCCGGATGGACGGCGCCCAGATCGCCTCGGTCACGATTTCACAGGGCAAGGCGCGAACCGCCGTGCGCTTCCGCCGTCCGACGCAGCTGTTCTACAACGCCTATGAGGCAGGTCATGGCTATGTCGCCACGCTCGATCCGACCCTGGTCGCCTCGCCCGGCGGCTTCCCGCTGGTCGAAGGCGGTAAGCTGATCGGCGCGATCGGCTGCAGCGGCGGCACCGGCGACCAGGACGCGACGATCTGCAAGGTCGGCGCCGAGTTGATCAAGTAGCGCGCAGTTTCGTGGGGTGGGCTGAGCGACCGCGAAGCCCACCACTCGACAGCGATGACAAGGCGGCGCGTCAAATTCAGAACGGGGGCGGTCGTCCCCTCACTCGTCCTCGAACTCGTCTTCCTCGTTGACACGCTCGCCCTTCTTGCGAAGGTGCGAGGCTTCCTTCGTGCCACTGAGCGAGCCGGTGACGGAGGGATTGCGCTGGCCATAACCGTAGCGCTGCTGCGCCCGCGCGACGACCTGGTCGCCCGAAATCGCCGCCGGCTCGCAGATGATGCGGCCGGAAGCACGGCGCATCAGGTCGACATGGATGTGGTCGTAATGATAGGCGTTGGAGCCTGGCGCCAGCACCGTGTTGAACTGCGCACACGCCGCACCCTGCACATCGCGCAGAAAACCCTGCTCCTCGGGCAGGCCGTGCCAGCCGTCCTTCACCGAGATACGGCGGCCGTCGGCGAGCGTGAAGGCCGCGATGTCCAGCGCGTTGCCGAAGGCGTGCTCGGAGATGTGCGCGCTCGGATTGCCGTTCATGCCACGGCAGGAATAGGCGGAGATCTGCTTGATCTCGACCACGCGCGCGCCGAACCAGCGTTGCGCGGCCGGCTGCACGGAGTCGGCGAGCCAGCGATCGAGCACCGAGACGATCGGGCAGGCCAAGGTCGCGATGGGCCTGACTGCGACCGGGCCAACGGCCGTGACCGGATCGCCGCGGACGGGGCCGAGCGGCGGCGGGCGATCCGGTGCCAGCGAAGCCGGCCGGCTGTCATAAGGACGCTGCCCATATGCAGCCGAAGAGGGCTCTCGCGGGGGACTGCCTTGCGCGCCATAAAGCGCGGCCGGACCGGGCGGCGGGGTGGACTCCGGCGTCCCCTCGTCCGGCAGGTTGATCTCGTCCTCTTCGGGCGGAAGGCCGGGCGCGGCCAGCGAGATCGGCGCGGACGACGGCTGCCCGTAAGCCGGCGGGCGCGGCGGTCCGTCTGGAGAGTTCGCGGGCCGATAGGTCGACGGCGGATAATTTGGCGGCGGCTGATAGGCCGTCGGTGGCGCCGGCCGGACCGGCCAGCGGGGCTGACCAGCGATGTCGGCGGGCGGCCGCAGGTCCTCGTCGGCAAAGCCGACACTCGCCGCGCCTTCGCCCAGCGCCGCCACCTTGAGCGGATAGTCGGCGCCGCAGACGCCGGGGCCGGTGATCGGCGCGATCCGCACGACGTCGGTGCTCTCTTTCACCGCTCCGGATTTCAGGCAAGCGATCTCGGCCTCGGATCGCCAGGGTTCACGTTCGGCCTGGAAGAAGCCGCGACCGCAACCCGCAAGCGAGACAAGGACGAAGGAGCCGACGAGATACAAACGAACTCCGCGCGTCATGCTGCGCAGATTCGACCATTTTGCTTAAAGACTCATCAACGCATTGATTTTACGAATCTTTAACCCCGCCTGAACGACCGCGTCAGCACCGACAGCGAGGCTGTCTTTTTCGGGAGTCCGGCAACTGCTAATATTGGAACCAAGCAGGACGGGGAGTGCGGCCTAAACCTGGCCTAAACCGGGAGATTTTCCCAATGACACTCGTCAACAGGTTGAGCGTCGTCGCCGCCTATGTCGCGTTTGCCTTTGTTGCCGCGATCGTGCTCGGATTGTTCTAGCGCGAAGTTAGTTCTCCAAAACCAATATCTGCGTTGCTCTCCGGCCTCTCCCTGAAAGGGGGAGAACCCGGAGAGAGCACACGTCACGCGTGGACGGGCCAGACTCATCCTGTGACCTCCATCACGGAAGCGGCGGACATGGCGGCCTAGGGTCTCCGGCGAGTTGCAACAGCCCGCCCGATGGAGGCTCTCATGAAGACATTCACCCTTGCTGCCGCTCTGCTGCTGGCCTCGACCGCGGTCCATGCCGGCCAGGCGATTTCGCTTGATATCGATGGACACAAGATCCGGATCGAGGCGCCGCGGAACTGCGACGCGCTGTCCTGTCTCAAGATCACGGGTCTCAGTGGCATCAATCTGGGCGGGCCGAAGTCCGGCCACGACGACGACGATGCGTCCGCCAGCTCGTCGACCGCACCGGCGCCCGCCCCTGCTCCGGCGCCGGCCACTCAGACAAGCGCGCCCCAGGCGATACCGCCGGCCGCCAGCACCCCGCAGCAGTCCGCGCTGCTGGCGCCGACGGCATTGGCGTCCGTCGCGCCTGCCGCTCAGACCACGACCGGCAATAATATCGCCTCCGCGCCCGCAACGAGCTCGGCTCCCGCCACGGCCGCCCCGGTGCCCGCAGCGCAGCCGGCGTCGGTTGCCGCCGCGCCCGCCCCCTTGCCGACCACACCGCTCGGCCTGTGGGCGACCGAAGAGAACAAGGGCAATGTGCGCATCGAACAGTGCGGCGTAAACCTGTGCGGCTATGCCGAGAAAACCGGCGAAAAGATCCTGATCAACATGAAGCCGTCCGACAGCAAATGGGTCGGCCGCATTCATGATCCCGACGGCGGCAGCAATTACGACTCCACCATCGCAATGAAGGGACCGAATCTGCTGAAGGTACAGGGCTGCGCGTTCGGCGGACTGTTCTGCGGCGGCCAGACCTGGAAGCGCGTCGCCTGAAATCGCACATCGCGATCTGCCGAAGGCCTTGCCGATCCTCTGCGAGGCCTTTCGCTTGCCGGCCTCTTGTGATGATTTTCCGTAGTTCCTCGCGATGGAACCTAGATGCCCGTGGATAAGATTCATTTCGCACATCGTTGCAAATGACTGCAAACCGCACTGCGTTATCCTGATCCTGCGGCGCTGCTTCGCGGGCACTTCAGCTTCAGGGGGACAACGGTGGTTTTCTTGCGATCGGTTCAGAATAACGGCGCGTTGCTGGTCGCAACGTCGCTTGTCTTGGTGACGTTGACACAGGCTTCACATGCCTACACGCAGGAGCAGGCGCAGCTCTGCACGGGCGACGCGATGCGGCTGTGCGGCTCGGAGATTCCCGATGTCGACCGCATCACGGCGTGCATGGCCAGAAAGCGCGCCCAGTTGAGCGAGGGCTGCAGGGCGGTGTTTCGCGTGGAGCCGTCGGACCGCGCTGCGGTCAGTTACGCGAACAAGCCGCCCAAGAGCGGCTGGCGCAACTGGGGCTGGGGTGAATAGAGCGTTTTCGGATACCGGCTCGAACCATCACCACGAATTGCGCACCACGCCGTTGCCGGCATGGCTGGTGATGTGCGCCCAGGCAAGCCGCCTGCGCGGTGTCAAACAGACGGTGCAAGGGAAACCACCATTCACGCCGGGTTCAGCCTCGGGGTCCTTGACTGCCGCCCGTCCTGATTGAGCCTCGGGGGGCAGTGACCGTGACGTCGCATCGGCTTTGGTTGACGGTCGCTGTCCTGGTCTGCGGTCTGTGGAGCAATGCCTCATTCGGAATGCCGACACCGACCGATGCAGGTCCGGCATCGATCATGATGGATGAGGCGACGACGCCCGGTCCGACCACACTCGCTCAGGCCCAGCCGACGCAGGCACCGGCGGCTCCCGCCGCGACCCCGGCGCCCGCGCCCTCGGCGACCCCCGCGACCTCCGACGAGCCGATCGGCAATGTCGCGACGCTGAGCGGGATTGCGACCGTGATCCGCAACAAGGATTCGATCGCGCTGAAGCTCAAGGACGACATCTTTCTCAACGACACGGTGCAGACCGCAGCCGACTCCGCGCTCGGCGTCACCTTCAATGACGGCACCACCTTCCATCTCTCGGCCAACGCCAGGATCACCATCGACAATTATGTCTATGAGGACGGGGCGAAGGACAATGCCGGCATCTTCGACATCGCCAAGGGTACGGTCGCCTTCGTCGCAGCCGCGGTCGCGAAAACCGGCGACATGAAGATCACGACGCCGACCTCGACGCTCGGCATTCGCGGCACCACGGGGCTGATCGAGGTGCCGGAGGGCGGCGCGGCCGCCGGCGGCCGCAACAACGTCAACATCAAGCTCTATCCGGACCCGGACGGCCATGTCGGACGGATCGAGGTCAATGACCGCATGGGCCAGCGGCTCGGCGCGCTGACGCAGGGCGCAAGCGGCTTCACCATCCGTCCGCCGAGCGCGCCGGGCGGCCGCGTCAGCGCCGTGCCGCTTACGATCTCGTCACAGCAGGTTGCACGCGACCAGGGCTTTGTGCGCCAGGTGCATGCCGCACAGAATGTCGGCCGGCAGATCGTGACCGAGCAGCGCACGCTGCGCCGCGCCAATCCGAATGCGGCGCCGAACCGCAACAATCCGCCGCGCCAGCCGACGCCGCAGCCGCAGACGCCGCAGCGGCCCAACACCCTGCCCGGGCAGAAGGGCCAGCCGCAGCAAGGCCTGCCCAGCCGTCAAGGCCAGCAGCGCGGGCAGCCGCCGCAAGCGGTGCCGCCGAACCGGCAGGGATCGCAACAACCGGGCCAGCCGCAGCGGCCAGGTCAGACGCCGCAACGGGGCGAAAAGCCCGGTGCCGCGTCACCGACCGCCGTCCCGCCGCGGCCCGGCGAGCCTCCGCGCCCGGAACATCCGCGGACTGGCGAAAAACCCGGCACGCCGTCAGAGCCGAACCTGCACGAGCCGGCGCTCCGCCAAGGCGCACCCAATCTCCCACGACCGGGCCTGCAGCGGCCGCCCCGGCCCGCCCGGCCCGCAGCCACGCCCCAAAAGCGGCCGCCACCAAAAGGCAAGCGGCAAGAGCGGCCGCAATGAACGTCCACCTCTCCCTTGAAAGGAGAGGGAGTTCACCCACCGCGTTGGCCGGCCAAATGCGATCGATCGCGGGCAGGGAAACGAGAGGAGAGATTGTCGCCGAGCGCGCGCTACGCCGCGCGGCCGAGCCAGGCCCGCACCTTCTGCGCGAGAGTGCGGCGCTGGCCGTCGGTGTCGACACCGGTCGCGGTGTCGGCAATCCCTGAGCAGGCATCAACTGCAGACGACGCCGCAACATCAGGGACCGCTTCACGCGGCGCCGGATCTGCGTCCTCCCATTGCGCCGGGATCACAGCGTCCATCTTCTCGGCACGCGGCTCGATCTCGATCACGTCGCACGCGAGGAGCGGATCAGCCGACTGCGGCTCGAGCGCTGGCGGCGGCGCCGGATCGAGTTGCGGCAATGCCGGGACCGGCTCGACGATCTGCGGATTGGGTGCAGGAGGCTGCCGGCTGCGGCGTTTCTTCGTCACCGGCGCTTTCACCCTGGCGCGCCGCGACGCCTCCGCAAGCGCGGCATTTTCGAGCGCATGCGGACCGACATGGCTGAGGAACGCGCGCTCATAGGTGCGCGACAGCCGCCCGACCGCGAGATCGAGCGTCAGCCAGTCGACCGCCCTGACGTCGTGCATCAGTTCATAGGACTGTTCGTCGTCGGCTTCCATGCGCCAGTAGTGCACGATCTTGGAGCGGCCGCCGGACTCATAGGCCAGCGTTCCCAGGAACTCGTGTACCGTGACGTCATGTCCGGTCTCTTCCACGACCTCCCG
>Ga0210384_10007893_pt1 | contig 11182 bp, 12 predicted proteins | sample IncBWH2MmetaG_FD_160574 | JGI IMG/M metagenome (GOLD analysis project Ga0210384, IMG submission 160574) | Forest soil microbial communities from Barre Woods Harvard Forest LTER site, Petersham, Massachusetts, United States - Inc-BW-H-2-M | ecosystem: Environmental > Terrestrial > Soil >...
GTAAGTAATAATGAGGTGGTATGTGCATTAAGTGCTTTAGCCATACTTGCAACAATGGCAAAGGATCATGGTTATATAAAAGAAGGTAGCATCCTGTACCGGTTGCTTGCGGGCAAGCCTAATTACTATGATGATAAAAAGCCAAATCGTAGAATGGTGTCGGTAAAAGTCGAGGGTGTGGTAGGTTCCGATCCATTTATTTTTCCTGAAAAATTAAGAATAGATGAAATAGGCCCACATCTTGAACGTTTAATGAATGATCCTTTAGTTCATAATGGTTATCGTGGGCTTGTGGAAAGCTCTCCAGAGTTGCGGGCCTATTATATTGAACAGCATTTATGTTGGCTGGATAGCAACTATCGAGAAATTTTGCTAGGGCTTTTGGATACGCCTGGGTATGGTTCTGCATATACGACAAAATTAAAAAATTCGATTGAACTTAGAAAAAAAATATATTCACAGTTTCCCAAAGATAAGAGGCATGATTTTCTAAGTATAGTTCAGGAGATTGACGATAAGTTACGTTCTAGAGAAAGTGATAGAGTCCAAGCTCGTGCGCAGGCGGAAGCAGAAAAAAATGCTCGAGAATTAAAAGCTGCTGAAGACAAAAAATTACGTGAGGCCCAAATAAATGCTACTAAGCGTTTAGAAGAACATAAAATTGAGCTTAAAAATTATGAAACATCTTTGAAGGATAAGGTGCAAAAGTTGCATGAGAAGGGAGAGGATTCTTCTGACGTGCAGAAAAGGTTGCTGGCAATAGGAGAATTAACTTCAAAAGGCCCTGTTGGATTGCTTCTGGCTCGTGAGCTTCCTCAAGAAGTTAAAGATCTTTTTAAAGAGGTGGGTACAGAGGTTGAAAGATTTGATTTTGGAAAAGGCAATATTGTTCAGCTGCATCTTCAACAAGAAGTCATTGACCAAGCAAAAGAGCTTCACAGGTTTTATTTTGATCAAAAGGAACTTTCTCGTAGTGAGCTAAAGCATGGCTTTACTAGGCTTTTAACTAGCGTTCTTAATTACGCATATGAAGGGGAATTAGTTAAGGCATTTAACCATATTGATGTCGCCAAGAAACTTTTTAATGCAGCGAAAAAACTTTTAGAGATAGATAAGGCTATTGTTGAAGGAGTTTTTAAGGGTGTTGAGAATTTAGTTTCTCCTATTCTTCATCCCATTCAAACATTGCAAGATATTCGCAATCTTTTATTTACTCTTAACAAAGTGTTAGTCGAGTTGGAAGAGCTTACTTGGCTAACTGAGGTAGGTTCTCCTTTGGCGCAGCAAAAGGCGAATGAATTAGGCAACGAGCTTACGGCGATTCTTACTCATCTAAAAGGGCAAATGAGCGAAATGAAGCTCAATGATTGGGCGCGTGAAGGAGCAACGCTTGGCGTTGAATTCCTCCTGCCAGCTCGTTTGACAAAAATAGCGAAGTCGCTTGGTAAAGTGGCGCAAGAAAGTGGCATTGCAGCTAAAATTAGTGAAATTCAGAAAAGTGAGCGGCTTAATAATTTAGTTGATGCGTTTATTCAAGAAGCTAAAACTGCCCAGGCTGGGTTTATAGAGATAGTAAGAGATCAAAAAATAGGCAGCATAGAGAAGATATTATCATATGAAGAAGTTGTAATTCGTTATGGTAAGCAATTTGAAGCCCTAGGCCTTCGGCCAACTAAGAAGTTTCTAAAGCATGTTTATAATTCACATGTAAGAGGCGGGGAAAAAGCTATTCCTTTTGTAAAATCAATATTCAATCCCGGTGAAAACTACGCTGAACTTGCTTTAGATGCTTGGATAAAGGGAACTCAAATAGATGAATACAGGAAAGTATTCGATGTAGGAAGAATAATTGGTATTAATGTTGCTGGGCAAGAGACATCACGGGTGATCGTGGTTTTAAATGAAACAAAAAATGGCTTTGTAACAGTATATCCAAAATAAGGAGGTCTATGGCTATAGTCTTAAACATTATAGATGAAGATGGAGAGGTTCAAAGTTGCATAGGGCTTATAGAAGAGGAAGGCTTAAGATCTTTAGCAAAAATAGCGCGAGAAAAAGATCTGAAATGTTTACCCTTTATAGGTTATGGCGGCGATACGATTTTTAATGCAAAACAATCACGGCAAATAAGAAAAGAGATAGAAATCCTGAGAAATTCAAGGCTTATAGATGAGAAAATATTAAATCTTATTGAAAAGGGCGCTGAAGAAGTAAGGATGGAAAATCTACTTTTTATGAAATTTGAGGGCGGGTAATACCTTCAAAAAAATAAAATAAATTGTTTCATAGTCGGAGATAGGATAAATACAGGGGTCTTTATGGCGATAGCTTTACGTATTATAGATGAAAATGGTGAAGTTCAAAAATATGTAGGACTCATAGAAGAAGAAGATCTACTGTATTTAACAAAAATGGCGGAAGAAAAAGATTTGAAATGTTTGCCATTTGTTGACTATGTAGGCGATACCATCTTTAATGCAAAGCAATTAGAACAGGTAGAAAAAGAGATAGAAATTTTAAGACAGTCTGGGGACATAGCTGAGAAAATATTAAGCCCCATTGAACGGGGTGTCGAAGAAGTAGGAAAGAATGATTTGCTTTTTCTGAGATTTGAGGGTGAGTAACTTAATTTTAAGAGTAAAATAATATGTTTGCAAAAGCAGATAAAAGAAGACTTTATTGGCTGATAGATCAATTTTTAAATAAAAAAATTGATGCCCCAACGTTTTGTAATGAATATTATGATTGTTATGACTTGGAATTGGGTTTTGGTACCTTGAAGAATAATGAAGCAAGGGTATTTTTCGATCTGAGTCAAGTGGTAAACAGGTTTTCTGAATTTGAAGAAGATCATCAAGGGCTCCCTGGCGGTTTTTTTACTGAAGAAGAATTAATGCAAAAGGTTATCGAGACAAAAAAATTGCTGCAGTTAGAATATTTAATAATGCAAAGAAAGAATTCATATTATGGTGTGAAAGATGCTTCAAATGATACAATGCTATGGTTTTTAGTAGATTTTTTAACAGATGATGTTGGATATGATGGAGTGAGTAGCTGGAAAAATTGGTTAAAAAATCCTGATTATGACTCTACTGTCTCCAACGCTACACGAGTGAAAAAAGATGGGAATATTGTTCTTCTTTATGATGCCTCAGAAAAATTTACTGATTCTCATTTAACAATTAGTCAAGAGAATTTATTAAATATATTGGATCAATGGGAAAAGGTTTATGCAGAACAACCTAACGAGATAGTCATCTATAAGGAAGCGGATGATTTTATTATAGAAGGTAAAAATAAAAATTGTGATTAATGAAGGCGCAGAAATTATTACCGCTCACTCTAATTCAATAAAAATATGGAATATATTAAATTGCAAAAAATAAATTCTTCTTATCAAGTTATAGAGAAGTCTAGTGATACTGTATTGGAGTTTTTAATAGATTATCTAATAGATATTGGGCAAAATAAATCCAACATCTGGCAAGATTGGTTAAATGATCCTAAGAATGATACGGCAACCACTGATAGTAGTGATATTGAAAAAAATGAGAGGGTGCTTATATACGATATTTTTTCTGTTTCTTCAACCAGTCCTCATATAAGCTTAGATCGTAAAAGATTGTCTCAGATAGTTATTAGTTGGTGGAATCTTTGCAAAGAACAACCTAATGAAATAATCATCACAAAAAATGGCGATGATATTATTATAAAAGGTAAAAATTAATATTTTCCCCCAGGGAATCACAAATTTAGAAAAAATTTCACATATATTAACACCATAATCATCAGGAGTCGTTCATGTTTCACATTAATCGTATAACCCTTATCTCATTGTTTATAGCTTCTATGAGCTGTGTTGATAGCCGAGCAGAGGATGATTTTGTAATAGATGCGGATGAGATGGATGAGAAAACAATAGAAGCAATAGAAAAGCCTGATTTTACGCAAAAGCTATTTGATTCATTTAAAAAGCCATCAAAAAAAGAAGAATTTATTAGCTGGGCTCAACAATTTAAGGCAGTATTTCTAATGCATTATTTTATGAAAAGTTTTTCAGAGGCATCATTGCATGCTTATGGTAAGTATCCTGCACACATGAAGTCTGATTATGTTACGAAGGCATTAAAACTATGCCCATTGCTTTTCGCCTGGATTTTATCAAGTAATGCACAAGAAAATATAGCAAGAGAGCATCGCACAGAGCCTTCATCATCGGCAAATATTACCGCATGGGCAACGGCTCTTCTTGCGCCAAGTTTGACATTGGGGGCAATTAGATATTTCGGCATTTAATTGGCTACCATTTAAATTTCCAAAATGGATAATCATTCATGAATTTTTTAATAAATGCTCTAATCTCTTGAGCATTTTTAAATTGTTTTCCAATTAATTTAAAAGTATCTGTGCCATTAAAAGGTAAATCTTTTAGTGGCACATTTCTTTTTTGGGCTTCAATACTCCTTAAAGCATGCCCTCGACAGCAACTTGCGAAACAGGTTGCTATGCCAGCTAGTATTATTGTCGTAAGCTCAAAAAGCTCAAGACGCATATTGCCAATGACAAGCCTTATTACGTAGGCTCGTGATAGGTAGTTAAACTTTGAAAATTTTTTAGCATCTGAATTCAAAATAGCATGAAGATATTGACCAATCCCTACTATTTCAGAAAATGGTAATGAAGTATTGCCATTTTTATTTTGTTTTTTATCGGTTAACTCTTGGATGTAAATTTCTAGACGAGCGATAGATTTTTTTATTTTTTCATAAATAAGAAAGGCGTTCTCATACTCTTTGCGCGACTTAGAGGAAAGATAACTTTCCCAAAACTGAGCATCATCTTTTTTTTCTGCTAAAAATGCCTGTATAAGATCAAAAGGAGTGAGTTTTTTTGAGTTAATAAGGATATAAGTGTCTTCGGCAAAACTCATCTCGGACTTTATATCTAAATCCCAAACTAATTCATTTAAAAGTGTTTCCAGTTTACGTTGGTTACGCCAGAAAATTTCGCAGGGCGTGTTTATATCAAAATCGTCGCCTCCTGACGACACGCCCAAATGATAGAGAAAATTTTTAAAGTCATAGATGGGGTGCCAGCATTGGCAATTTTGATACATTGAAAAGAATAGAAAAAGGCCTAGAAAATTTTTTCTCGTATTCATCTTTGTGCTCATCATCGAATGCTCTTTTATGGCTGGTGTTAAAAAATGGTTGTTATTATAACTTTTTTAAATAATTAGACTAATTCTAAGCCAGTTGAAAAGTTGCATAATTTTTTACGGTCCTTAAAATCATGAAACCTCCTTCATGATTACAAATAGTCACGAAGAGTAATATGTTTTTTGAATTTTTTTCAAAATTTACTACAACTACTTCTGGAGTCACATGAACTTTAAGCCGCTATTCTTATTTTGCATTGTATCTTTGCATGCAGTTATGCGAGGTGAAAATTTTTATTCTATTGAACAAATAGTAATTAAAAGTGATCCTATGGCTCTGTTTGAAGCTTTAAGAGATACGAAGATACCCAAAAAGAAGTTACAATCACTCATGAACCTTTCTGAGGAAATTATTAAGCATCGACAAGAGGACATAAATAACTTTTTTGCATTTTTGCAAGCATCGGCTATCCAGCCAGGTCTGACTCCTACATCACATTTTTCTTTGCCCGAAGAATATAAGGCCAAGTGCGGTTCTTTTGAAGGGGGCGTAGTCATTGGTGTGGTGGGAGTGATGGGAGCTGTATATGGTGCAATTGGAGCGGCAACATTTTTTGGTAGAGAAAGATTTATGTACGAATGGAAGGTATTAGCAGGCTTGGGAGCTATGGGTTTAGTGGCAATAGGTGGGTTTTTTCATGCGTATCGGTGCAAAAAGCTAGGGCTTAAACAGTATAATGTTGTTTGTAGAGACTATCTTGAAGATCAATATAAAGAGGCCCTTCAGGTCAAAGAGCTTATTGCTGAAAAATTAGATCAAGCTTTAGACGATTAATCGCTTAGTAGAACCCTATTGAATCCAACGTGTTTGACCCGGCATCTGGCACGTTGCCTGGTTTTTTGTTATTCTTTGCCTACTTTCCATTCATTCCCCATTAATTTTTTAAGGTTCCCATGAAACTAAAAGATCTACTTCTGCCATTGTTATTTGCAATAACCGCTGTCTGGATTATGAACTATTTCTTCCCGCGGCAAAAGCTCGTTGGCGAATCGGGACAGCGCGTCTCCATTCCTCAAGAACCGGTTGAGGTACAACCGCTTAACAAAGAAGTTGATTTTGTTGATAGACCAGAATCAAAATCGGTGCAAACCACTGAGGTGGTAACTGCCCATGGCCGCTTACTCTTTTCTACCGAAGCCGCCTCCCTACAAAAACTCGAATTCATACGTAATGTTGATGGAAAAACGATTTTCCTCACAACCCTCATACCCCCAACTGATGTTGAACGCGAAAAAAACTTTTTCTTGGTGGCAGTGAATGAAAAAACACCCTATTTCTACACCCTTGAAAATCATCATGAAGATGATCGCACGGCGACCCTCATGTACCGCGCTCATTCCAGCAAAGCTACTATAGAAAAAACCTATACCGTCTACAAAGATACCTACAAAGTTGACCTTGCCTTAACCATTAAGCCGCACGGCTCAGTACAGCCTCGTATCTTCTTTGCAGGCCCGGCACTTTCTGGGCTAGCAAAATCAGAACAGGTAGCAGGGGTGATGGAGGAAGGCTCTTCAATAGTTAAATATCTGGGATCCCGCTATGTCCGGGAACTTAATGATAATTTTTGGCAACGCCCAACACTCTTTGGCGCAGAGGATCGCTATTTTATAAATGCCGTGGTTGCAGATACCAATAACTTTACGCAGCGCGGGTATTACAAGGTTGAAGGAGAAAAACTTTATCCAATCTTAGAAGGCCCGAAGATTGAAAAAGAAACATCCTGGAAACTTTCTTTCTATCTTGGTCCAAAAGAACAGGCAGCGATGGCTGTCGTTGATCCTCGTTTGGATACGGTACTCGATTTTGGTTGGTTTTCCCCAATTGCAAAATTACTGCTTTGGTTATTGCTCTGGCTTAACAGTTATGTACACAACTTTGGTTGGGCGATTATCTTGGTTACTATTGTGATTCGCATACTGCTCATCCCTTTTTCTTTAAGTGGTATTCGCCAAGGTAAGAAGGGGAGTGAGATGCAGAAAAAGCTGCAGTATATCAAGCAAAAATATAAAGATAACCCTGAACAATTAGCCAAAGAACAAGAAGAATTTTTTAAAACGCATGGATTTGGCGCTATGGGAATGGGATGCTTGCCTATGCTTTTACAATTCCCTGTTTTTATCGCCATGAATAAAGTGTTGTCTTCATCAATAGATTTGTACCAAGCATCATTCTTGTGGATCCCTGACTTGTCTACGAAAGATCCTTACTACATTTTACCAGTGCTGGTAGGTATATCGCTGTATTATTTCTCAGTCTCCCAGGCAACTGATGCGCAACAGCGTGTTTCTGCCATTGTAATGGCGGTATTAATGGGTGGATTTTCATTAGGATTCTCTTCTGGATCGTCATTGTATCTTATCATAAGTTCTGCTACTGGTGCTGCGCAAACATATATTCTAAAAAAGCTACTGGCATGATTGAAAATCTACCCTCGATGCAGCAGCTGCTAAAAAATTTGCAGCATATTCCCTACCTGGCATCAAAAAATATTTATCGTGTTGCGGCCCATTTTCTTGCCATGGATACTCACAAGGCTGAACAATTCTGCAAAGCCATTGTGGAAGCAAAAAATAATATTACCCGATGCGCAACCTGTTTTACGTGGATTGAAAAAAATCGCACCTGTTTTTTTTGTACTTCCGCCAAACGCAATACCAAACAGATCTGTATTGTAGAAACATGGCAGGAACTGTTAAGTATAGAAAAAACTGGTGGGTATGTGGGGGTCTATCATGTACTCGGTGGCGCTATTAGCCCGCTCGATGGCCTTGGTCCAGAAGATTTAACAATCGACCCCTTGATCATGCGGGTGACCAAAGAAACTGAAGAAGTTATTCTCGCAACGAATCAAACACCAGAGGGTGAAGCAACTGCTGCTTACATTGCAAGCAAACTCAAAGACCTACCAATAAAAATTTCTTGCTTGGCCCGAGGCATCCCTGTTGGATCTTCTCTTGAATTTATGGATAGACTTACGGTATACAAAGCATTATCTGAGCGTCGTCCATTTTAATTGTAGTAGCTAAAAAAATTGGAAAGTTACCATGATACAAGCAATAGGTGTTGCTGAGTTCAAGCAACGAAGAAAAAATTTGGTTGAGCAGATCAAAAAAAATTATCCATCTCACGAAGGGGCAGTTCTTCTTTTTGCGGGATTTGAACATGAACATGCCCGCTTTAGACAAGAAAGCTCCTTCTATTATTTTACCGGAGTCCAAGAACCAGGCATTGCCCTATGGCTAGAGCTTGATGGACATGCAACGCTTTTTATACCAAACCATGGCACAACGCGATCTAAGTGGGTATTGAGCGGTCTGGAAGTTACTGAGGAAAAAGCGCAAGAGTCTGGCGTTGATCGAATAGAATATCTGGGTGAGCAATGCGATGGGTATCAGTTATATCCGTTTTTTACAGCACGAGGCCACCAACAACTCATTGCTCGCATTCAAAAAAATATACATGCGCATAAATACATCTTCTCGTTAAACCCAACAACACCGTTTGGCTATGTTGAACAACGTTTTGTGTTAGAACGTATCAATACATTCCTGCCAGGATTTTTAAAACAGGTGATTGAGATTTCCCCACTCGTTGCTTCACTGCGCCGTGTAAAGACCATGCGCGAATTGGAACAATTATACAAGGCGATTGAAATAACAGAGGTCGCCCATGAAGCGGTGGCGCAAGTTATAAAGCCAGGAGAAATTGAATATAAAGTTCAGGCGGTATTAGAATTTGTTTTTACTGAATCAGGAGCATCACGCCCCGCGTTTCCAAGTATTGTTGGCAGTGGGAAAAATTCAACAGTCTTACATTACAATCAAAACAACCGCGTTATGGAAGCGCAAGATCTTGTCGTTGTCGACATTGGCGCAGAGTATAATTATTACTGCGCAGATATTACCAGAACCTATCCGGTATCGGGGACTTTTACCGCACGTCAACGAGAAATTTATGAATTAGTACTTGCAACGCAGGAATACATAGCGAGTGTGGCGCAGCCGGGATATTGGCTTTCTAACAAAGAACAACCAGAAAAATCACTCAATCATCTTGCGCGAGCGTATTTAAAAGAACATGGTTACGATCAATACTGCCCTCATGGCATTGGGCACTTTCTCGGTATTGATGTTCATGACGTTGGAGACCCTTTGGTGCCACTACAAGAAGGAGATGTAATAACTATTGAACCAGGCATTTATATTCCTGAAGAAAGTCTCGGTGTTCGCATTGAGGATAATTATTGGATTGTTAAAGAAGGAGCGGTGTGTTTAAGTGAGGATTTACCAAAAGAACCTGAGGATATAGAAGAAATGGTGCAGGAAGCTTCAGAGTGGAAGTCTGAGTTGTTGCAGGATAATAAGGATTACGAAGCATAATCTTACGCTCAGGATAATTTTTAAGGTATTCTAATAAAGTGGTGTTTCTAAAAAAAGGAAGATGATGAAGTTTCTAAAAGCAGTCAGCTGCTTAGTTGTTCTTTTTTATTCTTTTGCAGGCGCGGTTCCTGATTCTGAAAATCAGAAGGTGCATAGGAGAAGAGCAGCTGTGTCTCTCTCTCGAGATGAAGTTAGGACATGGAAGGATGCTGCCAAACAACAAAGTGAGAGGCTGTCGCCCATACCTTCTGATGATCCGCATGAGGGACAAGTTAGATTTGCTCCATTAGATGAAATTATAAATATTAGACAAAGTGGAAACCCTTCACCTACACCACCAAATTCCCCCCGATTTAATGAATTGGTACAAGAAAAATTGCATGCTTTAGAACAAGTTTCAAAAAAGTAAGAGGAGCAAGGATGAGTTGTAAGTTTGCGTTAGGAATCATACTTCTGTGCGGTGTTTTTGTGTGCGAAGCAATGTTTCCTACTCAACTGTTGGCATTTTATACATTAACAATAAATGAAGAGAGCAAGCTCGATCAGTTGATTGCAAAATTGCGGAGTGAGAAAAAAAAGAGCGTCGACGGGCCACATGTTTTGTTAAAAATTGCATTGATTAAATCTGAATATGAAGCACTCCTTCTACATTTAGAAAAAGCAATTAGTGCGATGGATCTCCAGGGAGGAGACTATAAAGTAAGTAAAAGGTGGCTAGAAAAAAGAAGAGCAGCACTTTATCGAGAAAGCGAAGCTCGCTCGATAAAAGAATCTATTTTATTGAATTCAAAACTTTCAGACATAGGAGTGAAAATCCTAACCCAACGCAAAGTCCAATGCCAAGCGCCCCATACACAGACCAGGTATTAAGCAACCCGACGAGTAAGAATGCAAACCCTGTACCAATAATAGGTGGAATAACGTATGGCGTTTGTGATTGCACGTGATCTATGTGATATGAGCCAGCGCTTGTCGTTGAAATCATGACGTTATCAGCAATCGGAGAAATATGAGTTCCTGCTACTGCGCCAGAAAAAACTGCGCCAAGTGCGGGGAATAGCAGTGGCAAATGTTCAGCGTCTATCGGTGTTGTTACATTGAGCATAGTAAGAAGCATCTGCACTGAGAGCGGCGCCATAACAGCAATTGTCCCCCATGCAGATCCAGTAGCCAATGCCGTAACAACAGAAATAACAAAAAACATGAATGGTAAAAGCCACGCACTCAAAGATCCGGCAAATAAATAAGCGAGATAAGCGCCAGCAGGAAGATCATAAGATATGAAGGAGCTAAAGGTGGAGGCAAGCAGAAGAAGGATGATACTGGATTTGATAAGAAACACCGCCTCTACTGAAGCTGTCACCAGAGAATAGGGAGTTAACTTTCTTCGCACGAAATAAAAAAGAGCGATGAGAATTAAGGCAATGAGGCTGCCTACGAACAAGGATAAAGATATGTTGGAGCTGGTGATTGATTTAAGAAAATCATGGCTACCACCAAAGGCGTAAAATCCACCGGAATAGGTGATAGATACTGGCATAGCAAGTAATGTAATTATGATTGGTACAATAAAATCAATTA
>Ga0210384_10007894_pt1 | contig 11181 bp, 6 predicted proteins | sample IncBWH2MmetaG_FD_160574 | JGI IMG/M metagenome (GOLD analysis project Ga0210384, IMG submission 160574) | Forest soil microbial communities from Barre Woods Harvard Forest LTER site, Petersham, Massachusetts, United States - Inc-BW-H-2-M | ecosystem: Environmental > Terrestrial > Soil >...
TTACGAAACGATCGAGCGAGGCCATGAACGGGGTGTACTCGATCGTCAGGTCGCCCTTCCACGCGCGGTAGCACTTCTCGAGCCTCAGACTGTCCATCGCGTACAGGCCGTAGTCGCTGATACCGAAGCGCTCGCCGGATTCCCAGAGCCGTTCGTACACCGACAGCAGGTGCTCGACCGGCAAGTGCAGTTCCCAGCCCAGCTCGCCCACGTAGTTGACGCGCAGCGCGATGGCTTGCGTGTAGCCGATGTCGATCGTCCGCATCGCCAGCCAGGGAAAGGCCTCGTTGCTGAGCTCCGCCGCGGTGAGCATGGACAGCAACTCGCGCGACTTCGGGCCCACGACGATCAGTGTGCCGTAGCGCGCCGACTGGTTCTCGATGCGCACGGCGCCTCCAGCAGGCAGATGTGCGCGCAGCCAGTGCTCGTCGTGCCGCTCGCCGGCCGCGGCGCTGATGAGCCAGTAGCGCTCCGGCTCGAACGCCGTGATCGTCATTTCGGTGACGATACCGCCCGTGGGCGAGCAGAAATAATTGAGTCCGGTGCGTCCCGGGCGCGGTACCGTGCCCGCCACCATGTGATCGAGCCAGGCGTGCGCACCGGGCCCGGACACTTCGAACTTCGTGAAGCCCGGCAGGTCGAGCACCGCCACCCGCTGCTGCACGGCGGCGCATTCGCGCGCGACGGCCGCATGCCAGCGCGGGCGGCGAAAGGATAATTCCGGGGCCGCCATAGGATCGCCGACCTGGGGGAAGTACACCGCGCGCTCCCAACCGCCGCGCGCCCCGAATCGCGCGCCCTTGGCCTTCAGGCGCGTGTAGCATGGCGAGGTCTTGGCGGGCCGTCCGGCGGCGCGCTCCTCGACCGGGTAGCCGATACCATATTCGTCCTGGTAGGTTTCGAGCGCCTTCGCGATCGTGAATGTCCGGTTGGCGTAGGCGAGGTAGCGGCGCGAGTCCAGCGGCCACATATCCCACTCGGGCTGCCCGTGGGCGACCCACTCCGCGATGATCTTGCCGGCACCGCCCGCCTGCGCGATGCCAAAGGTGAACGCGCAACAATGGTAGAGCCCAGGCAGGCCCGGTGCGGGGCCGATCAGGGGATTACCATCCGGCGCATAGGGAATGGGCCCGTTGATCACCGATTTCACGCCCACCGAGCCGAGGATCGGAACGCGCGCACAGGCATCTTCTATATAGGCCTCGAGGCGGCCGATGTCGTCATCGAACAGCTGGTGCGCAAACTCCTCGGGTATGGCGTCCAGCCAGTGGGCCCTGCCCTGCCTTTCATAGGGACCGAGAATCAGGCCGTGCCGCTCCTGGCGCATGTAATAGCTGACGTCCGGATCGCGCAGCAGCGGCAGCCGCGCCGCCCCGCGCGCCACCAACTCCGGAATGTCCTCGGTGATCAGGTACTGGTGCGACAGCGTGACAATCGGCAGGTACTCGCCCACCATCGCCGCCACTTCCCCGCCTCGATAGCCGGCGGCATTGATCACCGATTGGGCCACGATGACCCCGCGATCGGTCGTGACGCGCCATTCTCCCGAGGCGGTGCGCTCAAGCGCCGTGACGCGCGTCTGGCGATGGATCTGTGCACCGCCATCCCGCGCGCCCTTGGCGAGCGCCTGTGTCAGCTGCGCGGGATCGATGTCCCCGTCGTGCGGGTCGTAGAGGCCGGCGCGGATGCCGTCGGTGGTGATGAAGGGATGGCGGGCGCGGATCTGCTCCGGACTCAGCATCTCGAACTCGATGCCCTGGGCGCGCGCCTGGGACACGACGTGGCGAAACTCATCGACGCGGTCGGCCGTGTGCGCCAGCCGGAGGCTCCCCGTGACGTGGTAGTTGATGTCGTAGCCGACGCGCTGGGCGAGTTGCGCATACAGCCGGGTGCTGTGGCGCTGCAGCTTGATCAGGTTCCAGGAGGTCGAGAAGTTCGGGCAGTTGCCGGCCGCGTGCCAGGTCGAGCCGGCCGTCAGCTCGTCACGTTCGAGCAGCACGGCATCGCTGATCCCAAGCTGCGTGAGGTGATACAGGGCGCTGCAGCCGACCGCGCCGCCACCGATCACCACCACCTGGGCATGAGGCTTCATTCCACTCGCGCTCAGCTCTTGATGCGCTCGCCCGCCGGGTCGTACCAGGGCTGCAATTGCACCCGGGCCTCGTGCGGCTCACCGGCCACCTCGACCTGCCAGCGCCCCGCCTGCAACCACGGCGGCGTGACGCCCGCAGCGCAGCTGACGTAGCCCATGCCGAGGGAGCGCCCCAGGCGATGCCCCCAGGCGCCGGACCTGATCGAACCGACGATCGCCCCATCGCGCAGAATCGGTTCCTCGTGGTACAGGAGCGGCGCCGACTCGCTCGCATCTGCCAGCATCACCTGCACCAGGCGCTTGCCCGGCGCGCCGCGTCCGCGCTGCGCCAGCAGCGCGTCCCGGCCCTCAAATCCGCCGGGCTTGTCCCAGGCCACGGTGAAGCCGAGCCCGGCTTCGAGCGGCGTGTCCTCATCGCCGATGTCGTGGCCCCAGTGCCGGTAGCCCTTCTCCACCCGGCAGGCGGCCATCGCATGGTAACCGGCGTGGCGCAGGCCCAAGGCCGAGCCCGCCTCGAGCAGGCGCTCGTAGACATCCAGCACCTGTTCTCCGGGGATGTACAGCTCCCAGCCCAGCTCCCCGACGTAGGTGATGCGGCTGGCGCGGACGCGCGCGTAGCCGATCTCGATTTCGCGCGAGTGGCCGAAGGGATGCGCGGCGTTGGACAGGTCCGCGCCCGACAGTCCCTGCAGCAACGCGCGGCTGTGCGGACCCATGACGCCGAGCATGGCCACCCCGGCCGTCACGTCGGTCACCGTGCAGCGCACGTCCGCGTGGGCATCGAGATGGCGGCGGAGCCAGGCCAGGTCGCGGGTCTGGCAGACAGCCGAAGTCACCACCAGGAATTCGCGCTTGGTGAGGCGAGTGATGGTCAGGTCCGCCTCGATGCCGCCGCGCTCGTTGAGCCACTGCGCGTAGACGATGCGGCCGGGCGGCACATCGACGTTTCCGGTCGAGAGCTGGTTCAGTACCGCGCAGGCATCAGCGCCCTGCACCAGGAATTTCGCGAAGCTGGTCTGATCGAAGAGCGCGACCGCATCGCGTAGCGCGCGGCATTCATCAGCACAGGCGGCGAACCAGTTCTGGCGGCCGTAGGAGTATTGGTACTGCGGATTCGAGCCGGGTTTGCCGAACCAGTTGGGGCGCTCCCACCCGGCGGCTTCCCCCATGCAGGCGCCGACCGCGATCAATCGATCGTGCAGTGCGCTGCGCCGCGCGCCGCGCGCGCTCTGGTACTGGTAGTAGGGCCAGTGCATCGCATAAAGCAGTCCGAGGGTTTCGACCGTGCGATCGTGCAGGTAGCGGCGATTGGACTGGAACGGGAGAGCTCGACGGATATCAACATCCGCCAGGTCCATCGGCGGCCGACGATCGAGGATCCACTGAGCGACAACCTTGCCCGCACCGCCGCTGGATGCGATCCCGGTCGAATTGAACCCGGTCGCCACGAACAGGTCGCGGACTTCCGGGGCTTCGCCGATGTAGAAGCGGTCATCGGGGGTAAAGCTCTCCGGCCCGTTGAAGAACAGCTGGATCCCGGCGTTGGCGAGCGCCGGTACGCGGCGCATCGCGGCTTCGAGGATCGGCTCGAAGTGCTCAAAATCCTCGGGGAGCGTATCGAAGCAGAAGCTCTCGGGGATCCCCTTCATGCCCCAGGGCTTGGCCACCGGCTCGAAGCAGCCGACCAGCAGCTTGCCGGCGTCCTCCTTGTAATAGGCGCATTCGTCGTAGACGCGCAGCACCGGGAGGTTCCCCGGCAATCCGGCGATGGGCTCGGTCACGATGTAGAAGTGTTCCGCCGCGTGCAGCGGCACCGCCACCCCGCACCCTGCCCCAAGGGCATGCGACCACATGCCGGCGCAGAGCACGACCGTGTCGGCGGCGATGTAGCCGGCATCCGTTTCCACGCCGACGGCCCGGCCCCGCTCAACCCGAATCCGGCTGACCACCGTGTGTTCGAAGATGCGCGCGCCGCGCTGCTTCGCACCGCGCGCGAAGGCCTGTGCCGTGTCGATCGGATTGGTCTGCCCATCCTTGCGGATGTAGATGCCGCCGACCAAGTCGCCGGTCTCGAGCAGTGGCCAGCGCTCCTTGATGGCCTCCCTTGGCAGCACGTCGATCTCGAGCCCGAAGGTCTTGCCCATGGATGCGCCGCGCTTCAGCTCTTCGAAGCGCGCGGGGGTCCTGGCAACACTGATCGAGCCGTTCTGCTTGAATCCGGTCGCCTGCCCGGTCTCGGCTTCCAGGGAGCAAAAGAGCTCGGCCGTGTACTTGGCGAGCTCGGTGAGATTGCGCGTTGCGCGCAGCTGGCCGACGAGGCCGGCCGCGTGCCAGGTCGTGCCGCAGGTCAGTTGCCGGCGCTCGAGCAGCACCACTTCGGTCAGCCCGATCCTGGTCAGGTGATAGGCAATCGAGCAGCCGGCGATGCCTCCGCCGACGATGACGACGCTGGCGCGGCTGGGCAGGGACATGCGCGCTAGAGGCGTACCTGCTGCACAGGTGCGGCGGGCGCACCTGCCTGGCTCCGGGGCCTCGGCTGCATGCCGGCACGGTCCAGGCGGACGGGAAAGCGGGCGCGAATGGCGGCGTCGACGGAATCCGGCACATGCTGCGGATAGTGGCTGGCAAGGATCTCCCGGACCCGTTCGGCTGCCCGCTGCAGCACATCGAGCGAGCCGCGCTCGGCCCAGTCATTGGGGCTGCGCCGGTCCGCGATGCCCGGATACAGGTACTCCGTCTGCATCAGCTGCAGAGTTTGCTCGCTCCCGAGGAAGTGCCCGGGCCCATTGAGGCACACGTCCCTGATGGTCTCGAACGACAGGCGTTCCTCGTTCACTTCGATGCCTTTGATGGTGCGCTGCGCCGCGCCGATGATGTCGTTGTCGATGATCAGGCTCTCCAGCGAGTATCCCAGCAGGCTCGCATGCATGCCGGCCGACTCATAGATCAGGTTGGCGCCGGAATTGCCAACGAGGGCGTGATTGAGCGCCTTTTCCGCGCCCGACTGGCCGTCGGCGACTTTTGAATCCGTCATGCCCGAAGCCGTTCCGCCGGTCAGGTTGTAGTGGTTGGCCATCTGCCCCGCGGCCGAGGACAGCAGCGCCTGCTCCGGGCTCCCGCCTGACATGGCGCCCGTGCGCAGGTCAGACACGAAGCACCAGGTACCGAAGATGGCCGGGTGACCGGGCTTGATGGCATTCACGTAGACCAGCCCAGCGAGCACCTCCGCGACCTCTTGGGCGAGCGCGCCGGCGAGTGCCGCGGGCGCGGTCGCGCCGGCCTGCCCGGCCGACAGCAGCAGCACGGGCATGCCGCCCCGCACCGCGACCTCCAGGCAGCGACAGGCGTCGGCGGCGAATTTCATCGGTGGCACGACGAAGCAGTTCGACTGGCTGACGAACGGGCGTTCGCGCCACTGCCGCTCGCCGCCGGCAATCAGGTGCAGCATCTCGAGCGAGGCCGTGACGTGCTCGGGCTGCACCCAGCTGGACCCGACGTGCTTGGTGGTGCTCGAGACGGAGGCGTAGCACGTGTTGAAATCCATCTCGAAGGGATCGGGAATGTCGCGCGGGACCACGGCGCGCTGGAAAAAATGAATATGCTCCATGACATCGACGATGCGCCCGATATCGTACAAGTCCTGGATCGTCGATTCGCGGTACACGCCCTGCGCATCGACGATATTGACCGCCGCGCCCGCGGTGCCGAAGTAGGCGCGCTTGCCCGAGGGTTCGAGATCGAAACGCGGATCCTGCGCGTGCAGCACGAAGTTGCGCGCCGCCTTGGCGAGGGTGTCTTCGACGAGGGAGCGGGGAAAGAGCAATCGACCCTGGCCGCTGACCTGGCAGCCGGCCCGGGTCATGATCTCGGCACCGGACTCGGTCGCATCGGCCAGGCCGACCTCGGCGAGCAGACGCAAGGCCGTGGCGTGGATCTGCTCGATATCGTGCGGGCTCAGCGGCTGGTAGCGGCCGCTGCTCATCCCCGGCTGCACTGGCCGCAAGTGGTCCGGCAACGGAGCTGCACGCGCGGCGCGCCGGGCGTCCCGCCCGGACGGGCGCCGTGTGACAGTAGGGCCTTCAGACACTTTCGGTTCTCCGGCGCGGTGCCTGGCGGCTGTTCAAGAGCACCGCCCGCGAAGCTGCCTAGCCTCGCATAGTCTGCCAGAAGGCGCAGCAAAGATAATCTACCAGCCGGCAAGTCTTTATGATCGCTGCCCTTAGCCCGCGGTCGTGGCCATCGCCGGGTTCGTCATATCATCAGCACTTCGCGTAGCAGAGGTTGCCCCATGTCCAATCCGCTCAAGTTAGCCGAGTGGCAGCAGCGCGCCAAGGCGCTGCGTTTTCCGACGGGCCACTTCATTGATGGGGAGCACGTGCCCGCGGGTGCTGCGCGTTTCACGGTCACCAATCCGGCGACCGGGACGCCGCTGTGCGAGGTCGCCGCCGGCGGCACCGCCGAGATCGACCGCGCGGTGGCCTCTGGCCGGCGCACGTTCCGCAGCGGAGTCTGGCGGCGCATGGCGCCGCGCGACCGTTTGGCCGTCCTGTCGCGCCTGTCCAGGCTCATCGAGGCGAACGGCGAGCACCTCTCGCTCCTCGACAGTCTGTCGATGGGCAAGCCCATCCGGGACATGATCAGCATCGACGTGCCGCAGGCGGTCCAGACCTTTAGCTATTTCGCTGAGCTGTGTGACAAGATCGACGGGACGGTGACCGCGACTGCCACGGATGCCTTTCACTACATCCTGCGCGAACCGCTCGGGGTGGTCGGCTGCATCGTGCCCTGGAACTATCCGCTGCTGATGGCGGCATGGAAGGTCGCCCCCGCCCTGGCGGCGGGCAACTCCGTGGTGCTGAAGCCCGCCGAGCAGTCCCCGCTGTCGGGCCTGCTGCTGGCGCAGCTGTTCGTCGAGGCGGGCGGAGCCCCCGGCGTGTTCAACGTCGTCAACGGCATCGGCAATGTGGCGGGCGCGGCCCTGGCCCTGCACAATGACGTCGCCAAGATCGCCTTCACCGGCTCGACGGTCATCGGCAGGCAGATGCTCGTCTACGCCGGGCAGTCCAATATGAAGCGCGTCAGCCTTGAGTGCGGTGGCAAGTCGCCGCAGATTTTCCTGGCGGATCTGGACGATCTGGACCGCGCCGTCAGCTATGCCATCAACGGCATCTTTGGCAACATGGGCGAGGTTTGTAACGCCGGCTCGCGCCTGCTGATCGACAAGCGCATCGCCGGCGACTTCGTCGCCCGCTTCATCGAGCAGGGCCGGAGCGCCTACCGTGCGGGCGATCCGCTCGATCCGGAGACGAACCTGGGTCCGCTGGTGACCGCGAAACAGCGCTCGCGCGTCCTCGACTACATCGGCAAGGGAAAGAGCGAGGGCGCTAGACTGGAATTCGGGGGCGACGCGCCGGCCCTGCCCGGCTGCTACGTCAACCCGACTTTCTTTTCCGGCGTGAACAACCAGATGACGATCGCACGCGAGGAAATCTTCGGCCCGGTAGCCGCGGCGATCGAGTTCGACGGACTGGACGAAGCCGTGGCGATCGCGAACGATTCGATCTACGGCCTGGCCGCTTCAGTCTGGACGCGCGATCTGCGCCGGGCCCACGCCGCGGTCCGCGATCTCGAGGCCGGCGTGATCTGGGTGAACTGCTTCGATCACGGGGACATGACTCAGCCCTTCGGCGGCTACAAGCAATCCGGCCAGGGGCGCGACAAATGCCTGGAGAGCCTGCTGGGCTACACGCAGACCAAGTCGGCCTGGATCCACCTGGGGCCGCCGGCGATCAATCCATGAGCAGCGCGGATGAACTGCCGGGCGCGGCGCCCGACACCGAGGTGTCGGCGCGTGACTTCGGGGTGCCGAACGACATGCGCGTGCCGGCCTTCCGTGCCCGCAGCGAATACGTACCCGAAATCGATCCGGGCTACTGCTTCGACCCGGATACGACGCTCGCCATCCTCGCCGGCTTCGCCTTCAACCGGCGCGTCATGGTGCAGGGTTACCACGGCACCGGGAAATCCACGCACATCGAGCAGGTCGCAGCGCGCCTAAACTGGCCGCTGGTGCGCATCAACCTCGACGGTCACGTCAGCCGCATCGATCTGGTGGGCCGGGACGCCATCGTGGTGCGGGACGACCATCAGGTGACCGAGTTCCGCGAGGGGCTGCTCCCCTGGGCCATCCAGCGACCCATTGCGCTGAGCTTCGATGAGTACGATGCGGGCCGGCCGGATGTCATGTTCGTCATCCAGCGCGTGCTGGAAGCGAGCGGCAAGCTCACGCTGCTCGACCAGAATCGCGTCATCAGCCCGCATCCGTTCTTCCGGCTCTTCGCCACCAGCAACACCATCGGGCTGGGCGATGCCAGCGGGCTGTATCACGGCACCCAGCAGATTAACCAGGGCCAGATGGATCGATGGTCGATCGTCACGACGCTCAATTACCTGCAGCACGACAAGGAGGCGGCGATCGTGCTCAGCAAGGCGCCGCACTACGACCACGCAGAAGGCCGGCGCACGGTCATGGCGATGGTGCGCGTGGCCGACATGACTCGCAACGCCTTCATGAATGGCGACATCTCCACCGTGATGAGCCCCCGCACCGTCATTACCTGGGCTGAGAACGCCGCGATCTTTGCGGACGTCGGTCTGGCCTTCCGCGTCAGCTTCCTCAACAAGTGTGACGAACTGGAGCGGCCGGTCGTCGCAGAATTCTTCCAGCGCGCCTTCGGCGCGGAGCTGCCGGAAGCGGTGACCAGCTTGAAGGTCGTGTGAATCCGCGGCCACCCCAGCGGCGCGCCACGCTCGAGCAGCGCTTCGAGAACGTGCTGATCCAGGCGACGCGCGCGCTGGCGGGGGAGCGGGGACTCCAGGTCGCCTGCGGCCCAACGGCGGCCAGCACGCCGGCGGGGACCCTGCTGCTGCCGCCGGTATCGACTCCCCTCACGTCCGACGGCGCCGCCTGCGCGCGCGGACGCGCCGACCGGCTGGCGCTGCGCCGGGCCTATTTCGACGAGCAGGTTCACGCCCGCTTTCGCCCCGCTGGCCTGCGCGCACGCGAACTCTTCGACGTGCTCGAGGACATGCGCTGCCAGTCCCTGGGCGCACGCGTGCTCGCCGGCGTCGCACAGAATCTGGAGGCGGCACTCGTCGACCAGCTCGGGCGCAACGGCGCCCTGAGCTCCCATCTCGCGCGCTCTTCCGGCATGGTGCACGCACTCGCGTTGCTGTTCCGGGAGCGGCTGACCGGCATGGCACCTCCCGCGGCGGCGGCGGGGCTGATGTCGCGCTGGCAATCCGAGATTGAAGCTCGTGCCGGCCCGCACCTCGCCCGGCTGACGGCCGCCGCGCATGATCAGAGCCAGTTCGCATTGCGACTGCACGCGCTCGTGCGTGATCTCGACCTGGGCTCGGAGATTGGCGCGCGTGCGCAGCGCGAGCAGCAGGCGGCCGCCGCCCCACAGCGGCCCGCGGACAAGGGTTTGGGGCCAACGCCCGCGCCAGAGGGCGACGGCGGCCTGCGCGTCAAGCGCCACCAGGGTGAGCTCGAGCAGGACGAATCCTCCATTGCGCCGAAAGCCCCGGCCGACTTGCCGGCCAGCCAGGGCACAGAGCCGCCACAGGGGATGGAGCAGAAGGACGATGGCGAGCGCCTGGCACGCGTGCCGCTGCACGACGACTCCGACAACCCGAACCGCCACTACCGCATCTTCACCAGAGCGCACGACGAGGTCGTGGGCGCGGAGAGCCTGTGTGACAGGGCCGAACTGGAGCGACTGCGCGCCCAGCTGAACTTCGAGGCCCGCGCTCTGCAGGGCGCGGTGGCGCGCCTCGCCCACCGTCTCGAACGACTGCTGCGCGCCCAGCAGCTGCGGCGCTGGCACTTCGACCTCGAAGAAGGAGTGCTCGACGCGGCGCGGCTGACGCGGGTCATCGTCGAACCGCTGGCGCCGCTGTCCTTCAAGGAGGAGCAGGAAACAGACTTCAAGGACACCGTGGTCACGCTCTTGCTCGACAACTCCGGATCGATGCGGGGCCGGCCCATCATGCTGGCGGCCGTGTGCGCCGATGTGCTCGCCCGCACGCTGGAGCGCTGCGGAGTCAAGGTGGAGATCCTGGGCTTCACCACCAGGGCCTGGCAGGGTGGCCATTCGCGCGCGGACTGGCTGCGAACCGGCGCAAGTGCTAATCCCGGGCGGCTCAGCGACCTGCGGCACATCATCTACAAGTCGGCCGACGCTCCCTGGCGGCGCGCCCGGGAAAATCTCGGGCTCATGCTGCGCGAAGAGCTGCTGAAGGAGAATATCGACGGCGAGGCGCTGCTGTGGGCGCACGAGCGCCTCATGCGGCGCGGCGAAGCGCGGCGGATCCTGATGGTCATCTCGGATGGAGTGCCGCTGGACGAGGCAACGCTGTCGGCCAATCCGGGCAGCTACCTCGAACAGCACCTGCACAACGTCGTGAAGTGGATCGAGCGGCGTTCGGACGTCGAACTCGTCGCCATCGGCATCGGCCACGAGGTCGGCGATTTTTACCGGCGCGCGGTCACGATTGCCAGCGTCGAGCAGCTGGGCGCCACGATGATGGAGCAGCTGGCGTGGCTGTTTGCCGGAATTTACGCGCCCGCGGTACGATCGCGCGGCGCGCGTCGACCTGCTGGAGGTGCATCGTGAGCGTGGCCCGCTACCGCGGCAGTTGCCTGTGTGGAGAGTGCGTCTATGAGGTGCACGGACCGCTCCGTGACGTCATCGCCTGCCATTGCACGCAATGCCGTAAACAGACCGGCCACTTCATGGCCGCGACCAATGCGCAGCAACGGGATTTCCGGCTGATTCGCGCCGCGCCGTTGCGCTGGTACCGCGCCTCGGCGCAGGCCGAGCGCGGCTTTTGCGCCGCCTGCGGCTCGACGCTGTTCTGGCGCGCCGACGGCGAGGACGAGATTTCGATCACCGCCGGAACGCTCGATGGGCCGACCGGCCTGAAAATCGAGGGCCACATCTTCTGCGCCGATCAGGGCGACTACTACCGCATCCCGGACGAGGGATATCGTCTCGCCCAGTGGAAGTGAGGCGCGCGAGGCCGTC
>Ga0210384_10007895_pt1 | contig 11179 bp, 9 predicted proteins | sample IncBWH2MmetaG_FD_160574 | JGI IMG/M metagenome (GOLD analysis project Ga0210384, IMG submission 160574) | Forest soil microbial communities from Barre Woods Harvard Forest LTER site, Petersham, Massachusetts, United States - Inc-BW-H-2-M | ecosystem: Environmental > Terrestrial > Soil >...
CTCTGCGATCGTGCGAGGATATTCAACGGGCGCTCGAGGTGTTCAACCGGGGAGTTTTTGATTTCGTCGTGAGCGTCACGCCCATCGATCCGCACTATTTTCACTGGGCCGTTGCGCCGGTCCGGGGAGACTATTGGAAAATGTTCTTCGGTGCGGAGTACATGAAGGAACGGCCACTGCTGCCGACCGTGTGCCGCCCGAATGGATCCATCAAGATCGCCCGATTCAGCTCGTTACAAGCGGTGGGGAATTTTTTCGGCGAGCGGTTGGGCGTGGTCGAGACCCCCGAGAATCGATCGGTGCACGTGGCGACGGAATTTGATTTGGCGATCTGCCGCGCGGTATTGAACGAGAAGGTTCATGCAAAATCGCCTGGATCGGCATTGTAGACGGGCATTCGCCAGTTTCTTTAACCCTGCCAATGAAAACGCTCTTCATACATCCGGAGGATGGGCTGCAGAACGGACCCTGGGCCGGGGAACGCTGGGACAGAATCGTCGACCTGGGAAAGGACGGCGCGCTATCCCGCGAAGCGGCCGAAGCAGCGCTCCGTTGTCCTGTTTCCACTCTTGACGCATTTCGTGCGAACCACGGGGAAAAGCGCAGAGTGCGCGAGCTGCTGGTGCTCGGGATGGGGCGCCTCTGTGACCAATACGGGCTGGATTGGTGGGAACTGATGATCCCCGACGTACACGAACAGCTGGAAGTCGCATACCTGCTGCAAAAGTTTGTGGAGACAGTGGGCGCAGGCGATGAAGTGTACGTTTCAAGGGCGGGCTTGCACGCGGATGTTTTGCGCCAAATGATCGGCTCGCACCTGCACACATTCGGACCGATTCAACATAGGGCGAAAGGGGCGCGGCACTATCTGAAGGTGTTGCGAAAGTTTTCCATACCGCAACTGGTCGAGATTTTTTGGGACAAGGCGGATCCCGGATTTCAGTTTCGTGGTTTGTTTTCCATACGACAACCAGTTTCCTCAGATGGCGTAATTCTGCTGCCATCTGCATATGTAAATGTATCGCGCACGGCAACAGGGTACGCCGAGATTCTACCGGAGGCCAATTTTTTGTTAGTGGCGACACGCCGGAGTGGCTTTCTCGGGCGCTTCCCATTGAATGTATCTGTCGCGTCGTTGAGGCGCTACGCGTCAATAGGGGCGACACTTCGGAGGACTGAACTCCACGGCCTGAGCGAAAGATGGGAGCGTTTGCTGCGAGAGTTGACGTCGATCGCGGAATTGCGAGCACTGGCAGACTTGGGGATTTTTAGCGATTTCCCGGCGCGTTTCGCCCGGGGGCTCGAGGTTCGCGACGCTTGGCGTAATGTTCTGGATCGGGAGCCTGTTCGAGCTGTAATTTGCGCGGACACCAGCAATGCCTTCACGCATATACCGCTGTTGCTGGCCGCCCAGCGAGGGTTGCCGACGATCGCGTGCCATCATGGCGCCCTCGACGGCCGCTATTTTTTCAAACGCAATCACGCTGCTGTGCTGCTCGCGAAAGGCGAAATGGAACGGGACTACCTGGTTCGCGTCTGTGAGATCCCTGGTGACGGCGTGGAAATTGGAGCGCCGGCTTTGGATGAGGCACCGCGTGTGCAGTCGAACCAAGGGCAGAAGTCTAAGATTCTTTTTTTTTCTGAAGCTTATGAGGTGGCAGGCGGGCGAGCACAAGGATTCTACGGCGACATCCTGCCACGCCTGGCGGACTTGGCAATCTCCCGGAACTGCGAATTGATCGTAAAACTCCATCCTTCAGAAAGCACAGCTGAGCGCACCCGGCTGATCACTGGGATGTTGTCACCCGCGCAACAACGGGTCACTCGCGTGGTGGATGGTCCGTTGACCGCGGATCTGTTGGACGAAGCCTGGTTCGGTATCACGGTGATGTCGACCGTAGCGGTCGAATGTGCACTGCGGCAGATCCCTTGTTTCCTGTGTACATGGCTGGAGGCCTGGCCTTACGGATACGTGGATCAATTCACGCGCTTTGGAGTGGGAATTCGGCTGCAGGCCCCAAATGAAATTCGGCAAATTCCGGACATCCTAAAAAACTATCAACCCAGCGATTCGCCGCGGGAGAATTGCTGGAAATTAATCGCTCCACAGCGACTTCGAAAGCTGGCGATCGAGAAAGAAAAAACGAGATCGCCGGTCACAGCAGATGAAAGAATTGTGGCGTCCTCCATGAACCGTGAGAAAAAAGACATGGGGGCACTTCTGATTCGTGCCGACGCCAGCGTGGCCATGGGGACCGGCCACGTGATGCGCTGCCTGGCGCTCGCCCAGGCGTTCCGAGATGCCGGCGGCCGCGCAGTCTTCATAATGCGGGAGTGTACGCCGGCCATTCGGGCGCGGCTCCTGGCTGAATCGTGTGATGTGTTATCGATTTCATGCGCGCCCGGAACACCCGATGATGCCCGCCACACCGTCGCCCTCGCGCGCCAATACGGCGTTGTCTGGATCGCGGTAGATGGATACCAGTTCGGCGCAAACTACCAGAACGCCTTGAAGGACGAGGGTGCAAAGGTTTTGTTCGTTGACGACTATGGCCACGCCGAGCATTATTCTGCCGATATCGTCTTAAATCAAAATCTGGGCTCTGCTCCCCGGCTTTACGCATCCCGCGGAGCACAAACTCAGCTTCTTCTTGGCTCGCGCTACTGTCTGCTGCGCCGTGAATTCGCCGTCTGGCGAGCTTGGACACGTGATGTTCCGGTGATCGGCCGTCATGTGCTGGTAACGATGGGAGGCAGCGATCCAGAAAACGTCACAGCGCGGATTGTAGATGCGCTCGCGTTGGTGGAGGCCGAAGACCTGGAAACCATCGTGGTCATGGGTGGCTCCGCACCGCACTTCGAAGCGCTCGAACAATCCGTGGCTCACGTGGGCAAGTCCATCACGATCCGCAGAGATGTCGACAATATCGCAGAACTCATGGCATGGGCTGACCTTGCGGTGTCTTCCGCCGGAACGACCTGCTGGGAGCTCTGCCTTCTCGGTCTTCCTTCTCTGCTTGTGGATGTGGCGGAGAATCAAACAGCACTGGCGCGCGAACTGGATCGCCGGCGTGCCGCCATTCATATGGGTGCACCGCGTGATTCTACGATGGCGCAACTTGCCTGTCAGTTGCAAACGCTGTTGCAGTCCCACGAGATGCGACGCAGTCTCGCGGTGCGCTGCCGCGAACTGGTGGATGGGAAAGGTGCAGAGCGCGTAGTTTCGCTTATGCGATCAGGGCTGCGCCTGCGCCCTGCGCACGAAAATGATTGTCGTCTTTTATGGGAATGGGCGAACGATCAAGAAGTCAGGAAAGCGTCGTTTTCTTCCACGCCAATTCCCTGGGAAGAGCACAAGATTTGGTTCGCAGGTAAGATGAAGAATCTCGATTGCCGCATTCTGCTGGCCGAGGATGATCAAGGCCACGTCGGGCAATTCCGCGTGGATTGGACGTCCCCTCAGGAGGGAGTAGTTGATGTGAGTGTGGCTCCCGCGCGTCGCGGGGCCGGTTACGGCGCCGCACTGATCGACCTGGCTGTGACCCTCATCTTTGCCGAACGAGGCACCCGCCTTCACGCGTTTGTGAAGCCGGAGAATCGAGCGTCGCGACTCGCATTTGAACACGCGGGGTTTTGCATTCTAGGAGAAGAAAGCATGCATGCGGAGCGTGTGATTCACTATTCCCGTTCCAGCAGCCAATAACGGCAAGGAGTGAATAATGTCTCGGGCAACGCAAGCCGAATTGTTGGAGCAGAGAATCGTGGAGAATACGTCCGCGCAAGAAATAGATCTTGGAGCCTGGATTTTCGAACGCCTGCGCGTCGAACCGGGCGCACGGATTCTGGAGCTGTGCTGCGGCACGGGCGGGCAGACCATACTGCTGCTTGAACGTGTTGGCGTACGAGGAGCTGTGATCGCTCTGGACACTTCACGGGCGGCGCTGAGTGCGCTTGCCTCGAAAGCCGCAACCTGCAACGGAGGTAAGCTCACATGCATCGAGGGGCGTCTCGAAGATTTTTCTCCTGCACTTCTCCGCGCCGGGCAACCGCAGGACGGCTTCGACCTGATCTTCTGTGCATATGGCCTCTACTACAGCGCCGATGCCGAGAAAACTCTTCGGGAAGCCCGTACGCATCTGAGACCCGGCGGGCGCATCGCGATTGTCGGTCCGTTCGGGCCTAACAACAAGCCGCTGTTCGATCTGGTTCGCGCTGCGGGTGCGTCGATTTCCGAAACGGTCATTTATTCCAGCGAGTCCTTCATGGTGCACACCGTCTTGCCCTGGGGCGCGCGCAATTTTGCCGCGCTGTCTGTGCATACGATGGTCAACCGCGTGCGCTGGACCACAGCGGATCGGGTGCTGAACTATTGGAAGAATTCCACCTTCTATGACGAGGCAGCGCAGGCAAAGTTTGAGAATCTGCTGCGACTACACTTTTCCGAACATTCGGCGTTTGTGAATGAAAAATGGGTCATGATGGCGGAGATGAGCGATGCCCGCGCCTAGTCGGATTCTGGTCGTGGCCGCCCATCCCGATGATGAGATTCTCGGTTGCGGCGGAACTGCAGCCCGACTCGCCGCTGAGGGCCATGACGTGCGCTTTGCCATCATGGGCGAGGGCCTGACTTCGCGACATGCCAGACGGGCAGCGACTAAGGCCGCTCAATTGGCGGCTCTCCGGCGCCATGCGCGTGCGGCTGCAGCCAAGGTGGGAGTTGAGCACGTGACGTTGCACAACTTTCCCGATAACCGACTGGATACTTTGGCGCTGCTCGAAGTCGTACACTTTATCGAAGGCCTGGTGCGCGACGCGCAACCGGAAATCATCTATACGCACCATGGTGGTGACCTGAACGTCGATCACAGCGTCATCCACCGCGCGGTCTTAACTGCGACTCGTCCCGGCAGCAGTCCGCCGGTACGCGAGATTTATGCTTTCGAGGTGCCTTCCTCGACAGAGTGGGCCTTTCAACGGCTCGAATTGCCTTTCCGGCCCAATGTCTTTGTGGATGTTTCGCGGACACTGGAGGCCAAAATCGGCGCTATGGAATGCTACAAAAGCGAGGCACGTAGGTTTCCCCATCCGCGCTCTCCCGAAGCGTTGCGCGCCATCGCTAAACGCTGGGGGAGTGTAGCTGGGTGCGAGGCTGCGGAAGCATTTGAACTGGTGCGGCTGATTCGTCCCCGCACCGAAGGAAAGTAGGGAAGCCGCACTACATGGCAGCGCCGATCATTATCGGCCAGCGCACCATCGGGTCTGGACATCCCGTGTACGTAGTCGCCGAAGTTTCCGCCAATCACCACCAGAACTTTGATGAGGCAGTGAAAATCATTCACACCGCCAAAGACGCGGGAGCCGACGCGGTCAAGTTGCAGACCTACACGGCAGACACAATCACAATCGAGAGCGACCGCGCCGAGTTTCGCGTCTCGGGTACGATCTGGAATGGTCGGAACCTGTACGATCTCTACCGCGAAGCTTATACGCCCTGGGAGTGGCAGCCTCGGCTGAAGCAAGTCGCCAATGGTCTGGGACTCGATCTGTTTTCTACCCCGTTCGATGCGACTGCGGTCGACTTCCTGGAGAAGATGGGCGTGCCCGCTCACAAGCTGGCGTCGTTTGAACTGGTAGATATTCCACTGATCGAGAAGATGGCGCGAACCGGGAAGCCGCTGATCATGTCGACCGGCATGGCCACGGAGGAAGAAATCGCCGAAGCGGTGCAGACCGCGCGCCGGGCGGGTGCGGCGCAGATCGCGCTGTTGAAGTGCACCAGTGCGTATCCTTCGCCGCCGGAGGAAATGAATCTGCGGACGATTCCCGAGTTGGCCAAGCGTTTTCAGGTGCCCGTGGGGTTATCGGACCACACCATGGATGTGGCGGTGCCGGTTGCAGCTGTTGCCCTGGGGGCCTGCATCATCGAAAAGCACCTCACATTGTCGCGCTCTGACACCGGGCCGGACAGCGCTTTCTCCTTGGAGCCGCACGAGTTCAGGGCGATGGTGGAAAGCGTGCGTGTGGCGGAAAAAGCTCTGGGTGACGTGCATTTCGGTGCGGGCGCGAAAGAGACGGGCAGCCGCGTGTTCCGGCGTTCGTTGTTCGTAGTTGAAGATGTCAAGCAAGGCCAGGCGTTTACCGTCAGCAACGTTCGTTCCATTCGCCCTGGCCATGGACTACATACGCGCCACCTGCCTGAGATTCTTGGCCAGCGCGCAGCCTGCGACATTGCGCGCGGCACTCCAATGAGCTGGGATCTGGTCAGCCGGCAATGAGGATTGTCAGTCCCTTCCTGAAACGAGTTCTGTATCCCGTGTTGTGGGGGGCTGGCGTTTTTCCCAGGGCTGCTGCGTCTGGCCTTGCAGTCGTGACCTATCACGGCGTGCTCCCGCAGGGATACGAACCCATTGATGCCGCGTTAGACGGGAACCTGGTCAGCGCGGAGACCCTGCGCAGGCAATTGCGTCTGCTGAAGGCGCACTACAGCGTACTTTCGCCCGACGACGTTCTGTCCTGGCGCGAGGGCCGGGCAGAGTTGCCTCCACGCGCCGTTCTCCTGACCTGTGATGACGGATTGCTGAACTGCCTGACCGACATGTTGCCGGTGCTGAAGCAGGAGGAAGTGCGGTGCCTGTTTTTCGTAACTGGGGCTTCGACCGAGCAAACGCGGACAACACTCTGGTACGAAGATCTTTTGCGGTTGTTGCTGAGAGGTCGGGCAGGGCGGTTCGAGACTGCCTTCGCTGGACTTTCAATCTCCGACGAGTTGGCATCGCGTGAACAACGACGCAGAGTCTGGTGGAAATGCGTGAAGCGCCTTTCTCAGGTCGATGCCGAGACGCGGGCCCGGTTTGTGAGCGCCGCACGGAGCCAGCTTGACTCGAGTACATGGCAATCCGTGGATGATGAAAACCTTGGGACGTGCCGTCGATTTGGCTTGCTGACGTACCCGGAACTTCGTGAACTCGCAGCGGCGGGAATGACCATTGGAGCTCACACGTTAAGCCATCCCATGCTGTCGCAGGCGCCACTGGATCTTGCGCGCAGGGAAATCGCAGAAAGCCGTGCGAAGCTCGAATCGAAGCTGGAAAGCCGAGTATGGGCGTTTGCATATCCGTTCGGAGACCCGGACTCTGTCACTCCCCAAGTGAAGGCGGCGGCTCAGGAAGCTGGCTATTCAGCAGCGTTTTTGAACGTTGGCGGTGGACTTGGGACGGCTTTGCCGCCGTATGCAATGCCGCGGGTGCATGTCACAAGCGAAATGAGCTCCGCTGAGTTCGAGGCCCACGTGGCGGGCTTTCACATGTGGCTGCAAAGACGAGCAGGACGGGATTAGCCTCGCTTCGCTGCTCATTCATTGGGTCATGAGTGCCCAGTTCAGTCACCGTGACAGATTGGATACTATTACGTATTCGTAAAACCCCGTAAGCGGTGAACCCCGACGTGCGACTCGAACTGCTCAGAGAAATTCCGGACGATGCGAACTTGCGCCAGCAGTGGAATGGGCTGGTAGGGCGTGTAGATCAGCCGCACGTGTTCTATACCTTCGAGTGGGCGCTCGCGGTGCAGAGGGCCTATCACGCTACTCTGCGACCGTTGCTTTTCCTGGCTTACGACGAGCACGATTCCTTATGCGGCCTCGCCGCCCTGGCGTCTGGCACGGAGGGGAAGCGGGTCTCGTTTCTGTGTGCGACTACAGGGGACTACTGCGACTTCCTCAGCTTGCCCGAAAAAAAAATGGAGTTCGTCGCGGGAGTCGTAGCGGAGTGGAAGAAGCAGGGCTTTGATGACATTGCGCTTGCCAATCTGCCCGCCGACTCGGACACGGTGCCCGCTTTGCGCCGTGCGGTTTCCGAGAACGGTTATCACTTCTTCGCGCGCACGGCATACGTGTGCGCGCAGGTGTCGCTGGACAAACTCGAACGCCGTCCGGGGGACCACAAGCTGGTGTTGCCGGGAAGAAAGATGGTGAGACGATCTCTCAGCGCGATGCGCGGGGATTCGCCCGTGCGCCTCGATCATGCGCGCTCCTGGAAAGCGATCGCTCCAATTCTTCCTCAATTTGCGCAGGCTCACGTGGCGCGGTTTCGGGCTACAGGTCGAAGCAGCAATCTGGCTCGCCCAGAACGGCTTGCGTTCCTGCAAGAATTAGCGAAGCTGCTTTCGGAGTCAGGCTCGATTGTTCTCACGCGGATGATGACCGGCGACAAAGTTGTTGCCTGGAACTACGGGTTTGATTTTCTTGGTACCTGGTTCTGGTACCAGCCCACATTTGACACTGAGTTTGAGAGGTATTCTCCAGGGTTTTGCCTGCTCTCGATGCTGATCGAGGAAGCAGCAGAGAATCCCGTGTTGAGGGTCGTCGACCTTGGCCTGGGCGCGGAGGAGTATAAAGAACGATTCGCGAATCAAAGCCGTAAGACGCTGAATGTGACTCTGAGAAGATCGATGGCCAAACATCTGCAAGAGATTCTGCGCTATCGGAGTGCGGAGTTCATCAAGACTTCGCCCCGACTGGAGGCAAGCGCCCGCAGACTTTACTCCCGCTTGCGAAAAAATTGAAGAGCTACCCACAATAAACCTGCTACGCTCTACGACCAGAATCACGCCGAAAACCGCGACAAACGTTAGACTAATGCTCGCTCTTCGCGTAGTGTCGAAGTCCACGAAAGTAGACTGAGGGACTTTCTTGATATCTGAACCGATGAATGCCCCGGTGAACGCGACCGAGGCAACGTTTTCCGCCGACTCACCTGTTTTCATCGTGGGTATGAGTCGCGCCGGGACCACTCTCCTGTCCAGAATGGTGGACGCTCATTCTGACATTGCGATTTTTCCGGAGACATGGATGTACGTGGTCCTTGATCGCCTCGGTTGTTTGGAGGAATTCCGCAGCCCGTGGCAGAGTGCGCTGTTTTTTAACGAAGTCTGGGAGAACCTGACTCGTTATCGGGACCCGGCGGCACGAGTCGTTGCGCGTGAGGCAGCGAGGGGAGCAGGATATCTGGGGCCGAGTGCTCGACTCCTGGAGCAACTCGGACGGGCCTATGCGAGGGAACGAAACGCGAAGATTTGGGGAGAGAAGACCCCGGGGCATGCGCTGTGGCTACCGCAGATTCGAGCCCTCTTTCCCCAAGCTCGAATATTGTTCATGGTGCGAGACCCCCGGGACGTCCTGGTGTCCTACGACGAGCGTTGGGACGAAGGGCGGCGGGACACTAGATATATTGTTAGGACTGCCTCGCTGCTGAAGTATTTCCTGACTCATCTGTTGCGCCGTCCAGCATTTCCTCCGGAACAGGTTCACTGGGTCAGATACGAAGGGCTGGCGGCCAACCCGGCGGCAGAACTCCAGAGGGTTTGCAATTTCCTGGGAGTTGATTTCCAGGACTCTATGCTGGATTTTTACCGTCGGCATGCGAATTTGGAGCAAGACATGCCGGAGGCAAGGTACCACACACTGCTGAGTCGGCCGGTAACGGGGGAAAAAATTGGCCGTTATCAGGACGCATTGACTCAAACTCAAATCGCCTTAGTAGAAAGTCTTCTGGGCGAAGAGATGCAAGCAGTGGGCTACTCGCCCTCACCCTCTCGTGCTGTTTCGTTTACCCCCACCGAAAGGAAGGCCTTGGCAGAGGCCGAAGAATATTACCGCCAAATGGTATCGGGCGAAATTCGACGGAGATTTCGCCGTAAGGGCAGATTGAAGGTACTCACCTATCAGATCTTCGGGCGCGCACTTGGAATAGTGCCCTCTTGGCGGGTTGCCGTCTCCGAAAGCGATTGGCAGCGACGCTGCTAAGCCAGGCCTCAATGTCCGCGCATCCTTTACGTCTACTACCAGGCACGCAGTCAGCCTCCCGAACCAACGGAGATACTGCCGGGGACGACTGTCGGAATCCTAGAATTGAGTCATGCCGGTCTCTTCTGACACGCCGCGACTCGCGAACAATGCTTCACAAGTATTGTTCCCAGATCAAAGCGAGTTGATCGAGATATGTGACCTCGAAGATGAAGAGTTCCCCTTGCACTTGCCTGCTTACTATGACTGGATGTTGCAGAATTCCAGACCCGACTATAGACGGGTAGTAGCGGTCATCGGTGTGGCGACTCTTTTCATCGCGCTCTTAGCACTTATTGTCTACACCTCTTCAAATGTGCCACCATCGATGTTAGTTTCACCGGTATCCTCCCCACATAGAGCTCATGCTGAGAATGCCTTTGCTTCGGGGTACTGGGCGTAGTACCTTTCTGGCGTGCCTTCTTCTGCATGCAACTGACAGTTCCCGCAAGGTTCTTCACAAGTGCTTTTGGTTTATGATGGCCCTTTAACCGCCGGTGAGATCGGCCCTGAAGCGGATGGAGAATCTCGCATTGATGGCGGTGGAGCGAGACGTTGAAACTTCTGATATTGTGCGATGATCAGATTCAGGGTATGTCCGCATTGAGAGTGGTTCAGCTCCCCGTTGACCTGTGCGTGGCCGTCGAGGAAAAACACGACCACGTGTTCGACAGCGTGGCCAGGGCGCGATTCCGCGCTCCGTGGCCCCTCCTGGCTGCCGAACTTTCGACATAAATTTGACGGTAGCGCAACGCAACATCATGTGTGTTCTCCTTCTTCATCCCGAAAGCTCGCCACGCATTGGGCCGTGCGCTAAAAACTGGCTCTCGCACAATCACCTGGTGCCAGGCAGGCCGGAAGAGGGAAGGGAATCTAATCAGTCGTTCGATCCAACCAGTTTGCGGCATTGGCTGATTGCAAGCGAAGGGCCCGGGGCGCGAGCATCATGAACAATCAGACGGCGGTCGCCGCACCGGACGAAACCAGAGCGAGCGAACGTTTTCGCGCGCAAGTCGGGCACATCTCGCGCCAATCGGGAGTGTTTTTTTTCGGTGCGATCTTTACAGCCAGCCTGAGCTACCTCTTTAAGGTGTATGTCGCCCGAGTTCTGGGTGCCCATGATCTTGGGTTGTACGCTCTGGGCGGGACATTGATATCCTTCATCGGCGTCTTCGGCAATCTTGGCCTGCCTGAGTCGGCCGTGCGATTTGTAGCGCAGTATCAGGCTGCGGGCAGACCCAAAGAGTTGCATGGGTTGCTTTGGGGCGGGGCCGGTGTGCTGTTTGCCGCCAATGTGGTCCTCGCGGGGGTCTTGCTGATTTGCGGTCGCTTTGTGGT
>Ga0210384_10007897_pt1 | contig 11179 bp, 12 predicted proteins | sample IncBWH2MmetaG_FD_160574 | JGI IMG/M metagenome (GOLD analysis project Ga0210384, IMG submission 160574) | Forest soil microbial communities from Barre Woods Harvard Forest LTER site, Petersham, Massachusetts, United States - Inc-BW-H-2-M | ecosystem: Environmental > Terrestrial > Soil >...
ATCGTCTCTCCGTGCTCGATGTCGAGATTCACACCATTCAGCACGCGCCGACCGTCGTATTCAACCACGAGATCACGAATGGAGATGATGGGCATCAGAGTTTCACCGTGAAATAAAAGATTGCGGTGAACACCGCATCCGCGACGATGACCAGGAACGTCGACTTCACCACCGCACCGGTGGTGGAGCGACCGACCGAATCAGGACCTCCGCGCACACGAAACCCTTCCAGGCATCCAACGTGAGCAATGATGGTTGCGAACACCACGCTCTTGATCAATCCGGTGATCACGTCGCGCAAGTTAATGGAATTGAACACATAGTGGACGTACAACAGTGGCGCCAGGCGAGTGCTCAAGAACATGAACAAACCGCCGGCCAAAATGCCAAAGAAATTCGAAATGATGCTGAGGCAGGGGACAGAAATCAAAGTTGCCAGATACTTGGGGGCGAGTACAAACTCCACCGGCTCCAGCGCCATGACGCGGAGGGAATCGAGTTCCTCGGTGACTTTCATGGTCCCGATTTCAGCCGCGAATGCCGACCCGGATCGCCCACTCACCGCAATCGCAGTGAGGAGCGGTCCGAGTTCACGCGTAAAGCCGACGGCGACCAGGTCAATCACATATTGCATAGCTCCAAAGCGGCGCAGTTCGGACGCTCCTTGCATCGCGAGAATGAATCCAGTGCAGATCGCCATCAGAGAGACCATGGGCATTGCATCGACACCGATTTCCAGCATCTGCCTCACGGTAGCCTGCCAACGATAACGATTTCCTACAAACGGCAACGCTCGTCTCATGGCCCGCAATGTGGCCCAGAGCTGAATATTCAGGCTTCCGACATAGTCGAGATGTTCGATCGTTCGTTCGCCGACGTTTTCGAGGACATTGGCCATCAAGAAACCTCCCGTCCGCAATCGCTGGCTTCGAACAGGGCCAGCACGCCCGTGACCTCGAATAGCCGGAGCACAGAGCCACCGAGCCCCTGCAAGCACAATATCGCCTTGCGCTGGCGGGCACTTCTGAGAGCTTCGATCAAGGTGGCGATCCCTGATGTCTCAATGTAGGAAACGCCTGCCAAATCCACAGTGATGGCACGAGGCGATGGTTTCCCGGAGAGGATGGCTGATAGGCAACCACGAAGGTCGGGCGAAGAATCCACATCAATGCGGCCATTAAGACGCACGAGGACGTCGGATCCACAGTGATCCACCGTGATCGAGATGCTGCTTGACGTGAGCGTAATTCCTGTCAACCTGCCCTTTCAAACTCGCTCTCTACGCTTTGACCGCAAAATCTTCGTTCATGCCTATTGCTTGCGGGCAATCTGTGTGTTTGCATGCGACCTTCCACACCAACGCACAGCTAGGAAGTTGATCCGTTTTGCTGACGGTGGCTGAGTGTCTTTGCCTGAGAAAAGGACCAGACCACAAGCCCTCTCAGGCATGGGCTGGTCCTAACACTAAGTATTGATTGCTTCTATGGCATATCAGTCATCAACTGCGCACCGACTGATCGTTCTTGCTATTGGCAGGACAAGGCTCTGCATCACGGTGGGCCGGTGCCCGATGTCACCAGGTATGACGTGTCTGTCAAACATGAGTGACACAACTCTAACGAGTCGGCGCGTCATGGTGTCGGAAGATCGTGGCCTTGGAGTCACCAGCCACGGCGCGTCTGTCACAGTGATTGACACACAGCCTAAATGGGTTTTGCAAGGTACCGTTTGTGTTAACAACAGCGCGAGTGCACTGCACAGCTTCAGAGCCCGGACAATCGGGATCGCGGCAGTGGAATTGCTTGAGGAATCCAAGAGTAAGCAGCGTTGCCCAGACGGCACGGCTGCGATCGGAGAACAAATGGGTCGTTTTGTTGTTTCACGCAGTCAGAGCCGGGCTTACCCGCAAGACCAACGCCACGCTTTGTGGCTCTCGACTGTCTTGATTTGCTGCAGCCTGACGGCGTCAGCGCAGAAAATAACTCAGCGAGGGGACACGACCGCACCATTCAGCACGCGGGCGATTCATCTGCTCGGATTCGCGAACGCGAGCAAGAACAGCACCGGGACGTTGTCCGTGCGGGATGATTCGCTGCAATTTCAGCAGGACGGGAAGCCTGGCGCAAAAGTGAAGATCGCATTGTTTCGGGATGTTTTTTTGGGTGCGGAGAGCAAGCAGGTCGGCGGCTTGCCAATGACATTGGGCGAGGCTGCGGCTCCATTTGGTAGTGGCCGAGTCGTCAGTCTCTTCGCCCATAAGAAGTACGACACCCTGGCTCTGGAATTTGTGGACGCTGATGGAGGAATTCACGGTGCGATTTTCCAGCTACAGAAAGGACAAGGTGAAGTTGTAAGGAATGAACTGATGGCTCAGGGTGTAACGATCAGTTCCCACCACGTTCAGCCGGCGAAAGAAAGCAATGCGGAGGCCAGTCATGAAAACAAGTAAATGCGGTTTATCGATCGCCTTTGTGATCGCGTTGGTGGCGGTCATCCTTGCACTTCCTGGTATGCTGCCCGGCCAGACTGCGGCTGCGAAATCCTCTGGTGGCGAGGCGACTTCCGCTACGCGCTGGAACGTTCAAGTCGACCAGGTTGACCCTGGGAACCTGGAACTCGCCTATTCGTTCCAAATCGCGATCTACGAGAATCTTGTGGAGGAATTGAAAAAGACAACGCAATTCCAGCAGGTGTTCCGCGACGGCGACCTGAAGGCGAGTGCAGTTCCAAATTTGCTGGTGCTCAAAACAACTGTAGAGAAGTACACGCCTGGCAACGAAACGCGGCGTGCGGTGACCACCGTGAGTGGCGCCACGAAGTTAACAGTGCGGAATCAACTTCTCACACGCGAGGGTAGGGTCGTTCTTGAACGTACCGTGAATGGCGACGTTCGCTTCTTCGGCAGCAACCTGCGGGCTACTCACAACCTGGCCCGCAACGTCGCGAAAACGATCAAGCAATCATGCTGGTCAGGTTCCGGGCAACCAACTGCGATACTCACCGGCCAACTCTGAGTCAGGAGGAGACATAGGTGGGCTTTTAGAGGTAAGGAGAACTCCAATAGGAGCGGACGAGAGGAGCAAATTATGCTGAGGCTAGTGGGTCTGTTTCTTATCGGTTTGACGGCGTTTCCGGCCTTTGGCCAGTCCACTTCGAAGTATCAAGTGGGCACGATCACTGAGGTCAAGGCTCATCATGCTGCTGGAAGTGGCGCCTCTGACGCTGCGAGCTATGACGTTTCCGTCAAAGTGGGCGACACCAATTATGTGGTGCTGTACACCCCAGCACTGGGCGAGGACACGGTGAAATATGCCGCGGGGCGTGACCTGCTGGTGCTCGTGGGGAAAAACACAATTACCTACAACGACATTCTGGGTCGATCGTTCGCGGTGCCTATAGAAAGCCGACGGCCTGCCGCAAAGCCTAACCAGTCCAAGTCAGTCTCGCCTGCAGGCAGAGTAATCCCTTAGGAATTCTCAAGGGTGGCTGGACCGCCGATCGGGTCCAGTCGGGTCTCCGCCAACAACGTATTCCTGGCGCTTCGCCTGACAGGACTCGGCACGCCCGCTCCAGAAAGCACCGCCTCGCGCATTTCCCTTACGACAATTGCCTGACTGTCACAAGACTTTGACGTGTCAAGTCGAACGCCCTCAATTGACATCTTGCTCTCCACACTGGGTTCTGCTCCAACTCATTCCATCTCTCGTCTTCTCAATGCGTTGTGACAGCTCTGATCGTAAGCGTTGGTTTGGACAGCGTATTGCATTTTCTATGACGAGGAGGAGCAGGCATGCGGACATCGATCGCGATCGCAACGGCAATGCTGCTGTTCCTAGGCCTTGGCTTCGCTCAAGGCAACTTCACCCCATTTGGATCAATAAGAGGTGATGTATTCACGAAGGGCACAAATGGAGAACCTGCTGTTTTGCCCAGGGCAGTCATCGTCCTTCACGGGCCCATAACGAAGGAGACCGAGTGGGGCGCAAAGGGAGCATTCGCTGTCGATGACGTCCTCCCACGGACTTGTCAGATCGAAGCGAATGCTCCAATTTTCTATGCGGCGCTCGGGGTGGAAGTCAGCGCTGGCGCATCTTCCACCGTTCCAAAAATGAATGTGTCTGCGGTTACTCGCACGACGTCCCTACAACTGACAACCCTCAAGGCGATGGATTGCGCCTTTAGAAAGGTGCACCATGCCTGACCTCACAGCAAAACCAACCGTTTCCATTGTTGTTCCTTTCCACAACGAGGAGGACAACATCACCGAATTGTATGCTCAGCTGCACTCAGTGATGGAAGACATTGATTGGGAATACCAGTTTGTCTTCGTGGATGATGGAAGCACAGATCTTACTTATAAACGACTGAGGGATCTTGCCGCCATCGACCCTCGTGTCGCTGTTGTCCGGTTACGCCGAAACTTTGGTCAGACTGCGGCGCTGGCGGCTGGGTTTGCAAACTGCAAATGTGACTACGTGATCGCCATGGACGGCGATCTTCAGCACGATCCGGCGGAAATTCCTGGATTCCTGGAGAAGCTCGAGCAGGGATATGACGTTGTCAGTGGTTGGCGCAAGCACCGCATTGACAACCTCTTATTGCGGAAGATTCCTTCACGTTGTGCTAACTGGCTCATGGCCAAGCTCAGCGGCGTCAACATTCACGATTTCGGAACAACATTTAAGGCGTACCGCCGCGAGTTGCTTTCTCAATTGCCGCTCTATGGAGAGATGCACCGATTTATACCTGCGTTGGCCTCGGCATACGGCGCCTCGATCTGTGAAATTCCTATTCAAAACAAGCATCGGAAGCACGGCATATCGCATTACAACTTGTCTCGCACCTTCCGGGTCATGTTCGATCTGCTCACCATTCGGTTTCTCCTTCGCTACATGTCGCGGCCACTGCACTTCTTTGGCCGGCTCGGTCTGATCAACATGAGTGCGGGATCCGCCGTGGCGCTTTGGCTGCTGATGTGGAAGGTCCTTTATCGAACCAACGTCGTAGAGCAACACGCATTGCTGCTGGTTTTTGCCGCGGTCCTTGTCCTTGTGGGCCTCCAGTTGGTGGCACTCGGGCTCCTCGGCGAACTGGGAGTGTGGCAGTACTTCAACCCGTCTGCGCGGAAGCCATATTCCGTGTCCGAGATCTTTGATTTGCGCGGAGCCGGTGGGATCGATATCGCGTCCGAGTCGCGGCCATGAGCACGAAGTCGCTGGCGCTGGAAACGGAAGAGTCTGTGCTGAATGAGCTTCAAAATCGTTACTGGCGCTGGCATCGGGATGCCGCAATTGCGCTCCTGCTTACGGTCCTGGCCTTTGCGGTTCGGTTGAATCACATCGACTTTAACAGTTTGTCTGAGGACGAGTCGGCAAAGTGGGCGGCCATTCAGGAATATCGTCACGGACACTTTGTGGGCGTCAACAGTGAGCACCCGATGATGCTGAAGGTCCTGGCCTGGGCCAGTCTGACAGCGGGTGAGCGCTGGAACCGCCTGGCCTCACTCCATAGCTGGCCCACTATGCGCCCCGAGGGCTGGCTTCGACTTCCCAATGTCGTTTTCGGCGCCGCGACGACTGCAATTCTTTTTCTGTTTTGTCGCCGCCTGATGGGATTTGTGGGATCATTCGCGGCAAGCTTCTTCTGGGCAGTTTCGCCATTGGCGGTCGCACTAAATCGGCTCGCCAAAGAGGAAACGCCGCTCACCTTCTTTACTCTTCTGGCTTGTTACCTCTACTGCGTGGCCCAACAGGCAGATTCGGACGGGCGTGCACGCCGATGGTATGACCTGAGTGCAATTGGGTTTGGACTGGCTCTTGCCTCGCAATACATTCTTCACCTTCTTGGCTTGAATGCGCTTGCCTGGTTTCTTGCCGGAAAGATGGGACTCAATCGCGAGCCTTCGCGGTTCAGCTACAGACGCTTCTTCCTAGTAATGTTCCTCACCTTCATTCTGGTGAACCCGGTGGTTCTTTTCCCAAGCAATTTCAGCGCTATCCTGCATTGGCTTCACCATGATGGCGTCACGCACAGTGGTTACGACTTCGACGGCACGCTCTATCTGAACTTCCCCTCGCGTCTGCTTGCTGGAGTTCCATGGTCTTACTATTTGTGGCTCCTCCTGATTAAGACACCGATTCCAATTCTGGTGGCCGTCATCGCTGGAAGCATCATGCTCTTGCGGGACCGCCGGAGCCTCACATCGTGCTTTTTTCTTTCTCTGGGAGTGCTTCAGCTGGCCGGGCTTTCGGTTTCTGGGGCGAAGTGGGTGCGTTATTCACTCGTGCTCCTGCCATTTCTTTTTCTGGCTGGCGGTTATGCGGTGCAAGCGACCTGGGACCGCATGAGAGAAAAGAAAATGTCGCTGGCATTTGTTGGGCTGGCCGCTGCCACTCTGTTTGCCTTGCCTTTGGCTGAATTGCACGCATGGTCTCCCTACTACTCCTTCTATTTGAACTCCTTTGGCGGGGGCCAGAAAAATATTGCCCGTTATTTTGGGCAAGATGAGGTTTCCGAGTTCGACACAAGGGAAGTAGCGCAGCAGGTCTGTTCCAGCGCACAGGCGGGTGCCCGGCTGGCCACCGCCAGGCCGATGAGCATGACCTATTACGTAGAGAACTGCGGTCGCACCGACATTGAGGTTGTGCCCCTTTACAACCGCCATTACGTACCCCGGGAAGGAGACGTGATCATTCTTGAGCCATCCCGGCGGTTTTTCGAGACACAGAAATTCTTCGACGCTCTCGAAACATCTGGCATGTCCCGCCGTGAAGTCCGCGTCGGACCAGTTCTCGCGAGCACGATCTATCTCTTCGACCGATCCACGCCACAAACAACTCACCCGGCGCAATGGACGCTCACTCATCTGCAGGAGCCACCGTCTGAACTGGAGACAAGAGACTACAAGCCTGACTTCGCGAACATGAATTCCGTTGTCGGGCTCCTGCGATTCCCCTGGAGAAGTCAATGATGATTCGGTTTTCCCCAGATCTGAACTTTCACGCACGCCGATTTCTGCCCACGTTGGCGTTGTTGGCTGTCTCCGTTCCGGCTGTCGCGCAGCAGGCCGCCGTGTCGCCCCCATTCAGCGCTGATGAAGTCATGCAACGGGTCGTGAGAATGAACGAACACCGCGCTAATGCGCTCGAAAGCTACTCAAGTATCCGAAGCTACCATCTCGAGTGCCACTGTCTATCGCACAAGGAGGCAGACATGGTCGTTCGGGCTGAGTACGAAGCGCCCAATAAGAAGGTATTCACGATCGTCTCGGAGAGCGGATCGGGCACGGTACGGAGTCGCGTGTTTAAGAAACTCCTTGAGGCGGAACAGGAGTCCATGCGCGAAGAGAATCAGCAGCGTTCGGCGATTACGCCTCAGAACTACGCCTTTCAACTCACAGATTACCAGAAGATCAATGGGAATGAGTTCTATGTTCTCGAGGTGCGGCCGCTGAGCAAGAACAAATTCCTCTTTCGAGGGCGCATCTGGGTCGATGCGAAGGACTTTGCCATCGCTCAAGTCGAGGGCGAGCCGGCCGTCAATCCTTCGTGGTGGACGGTGAAAACCGATTTCACACGAAGCTATCAGAAAATCGGCAGCTTCTGGCTGCCCGAGTCAAACGAGAGCGGAACGAAGGTGCGTATTTTTGGCACCGCAGTCCTGACGATCAAATATGGGGAATATCAAATCAGGCAGACTCACAACTTGAATCCAGCTTTTGATGTTGAGGAGGTGCCTTCGGATGGACAGTAACTCGATTTTGGTACCGACTCCACTTAGCAGTTCATGGAAGGGAGAACGCCGCTGTGCGGCAGGGGATGACTTTGCGATGCCTACTTATAACGACAATCATTCGGCATCAGACCATGGCATTGCAACTCTACCTTTCCAGAAGCCGCCGTTGCGAATTGATTCACAGATTGCAGCTCTTCCGGAGCACGATAAAAAACAGCGTCCCGTATCTTCCAGCCTGCAAGAAGGGGACTTATTTTACGACAGCCTAGTTGGGTCGGATTGGAAGTCACGAAAGCGAAATCTCTGGGCGGCCGCCGGATCGGTGATCATCCCAGCACTTCTTCTGCTGGCACTGATTGTCATTCCGCTGTATCACACAGAGCCGCTACCCAAGCGAGAGACACTAACGATGTTATATGTACCGCCGGCGGCCGCGGCTTCCAATGGCACGAGTCTTCCAGTGCCAACATCCAGTTCCAGAAGCCTCTCCAGAAATATGAGGATTCCTAGTCCAGTGCATACGACGCAAGAAGCACCTTCGCCTCCAGTGGATACTGCGGGCGGACTAGTTGGGGGAGTTCCTGGAGGAGTACTCGGCGGAATTCCCGGTGGAGTGCTTGGCGAAGTGCTGGGTAGCTCAGGCAGTGCGCCCGTCCTCGCGACAACACCCGCGCCAAAGAGAATCCGTGTCCCCGCCGGGATGGCCGAGGCCAACCTGATCCACGACGTTGCGCCAACATATCCGCCTGAGGCGGGCCGCACGCGGATTGAGGGGACGGTAGTGCTGTTGGCCGTGATCGGCAAAGATGGCACCGTGCGGGATGTTCGCGTCAAGAGCGGTTTGCAAGTGCTCGCGCAGGCCGCGATCGAAGCAGTAAAACAATGGCGCTACCGGCCGTATCTCGTGAATGGAGAACCGGTTGAAATCGACTCCCAGATCACAATTAACTTCGCCCTGTCGAAAGGTTAGAAATGTCAATAACGCACAACCACAGACATCCCTCGTCTCACTGGCTCTTGGGAAAGCTTCTGAATCTGACCCACATTGGGCTGCTTATTACCTTAGGAGGGGGATTGACTCTTGTTGGGCCCGCGTCCGCGCAGTCTACTGAAGCGCCAAACACCAAAACAGGAAGCATCGTGGGCACAGTGTTCGACAGCAACAACGATACGATTCCCAATGCGACAGTTGTCTTGCAGAGACCGGTCGGCGATCCTCTCACAGTTGTAACGGTGGACGATGGGTCGTTTGCATTCCACGACGTCACGCCGGGAATCGCGTATCAAATCACCGTCGCCGCACAGGGATTTGCAGAGTGGAACTCGCCCGTTACTGTTGAACCTGGGGAGGACAAAACTCTGACCGACGTGACACTCCGCATTGTGGCTGCACACCGAACAGTTACAGTGACTTATTCCTCGAAGGAGGTTGCTGCCCAGCAGCTCAAGGCAGAAGAGCACCAGCGCGTTCTCGGTTTTATACCGAATATATATGTAACTTACGAACCTCACCCCGAGCCTCTTACCACGGGCATGAAATTTCACCTGGCCTACAAGGGTCTCACCCATCCAACTTTCTTCGCCTTCGAGGGTTTATGGGCCGGCGTCGAGCAGGCCGCTGATATGACCGATTATCGCCAAGGTGCAAGGGGATATGGCGAGCGGTTCGGTGCTAACCTCGCCAGCGGCTCGAGCGAAGCCTTGTTCGCGAACGCTATTCTGCCTTCGCTCTTGCATCAGGACCCTCGGTATTTCTATCGGGGTTCCGGGACAAAGCGGTCTCGGGCTTGGCACGCCATCATAGCTCCATTTGTCTGTCAGGGAGATAACGGAAAATCGCAACCGAACTATTCTCAAATGGGTGGCAGTTTGATTTCAGCTTCGCTTTCCAATACCTACTACCCAGACTCGGAACGCGGTGCTGGGCTTGTATTCAGAAACTTCGGCACCAGCATGGGCCTCCACGTTGCCCTCGGTCTGGCCCAGGAGTTCTTGTTGGGCAAATTCACAAGGAGGGGTACGCACTAGTTTCGATTGGCTTGGAGGAGTTTCGCGGACGTTCGAGCTGATCAATCTTTCTGAGTCCCCAATCCATCTTTGTGGCCGACTCACGACAGCAGGGCGGCGAACGTTCCCAAGTTTTCCCGTCGGCTCGATTCAGCGCAGTGTAGACAAACTTTGGTTCCTAGTCTTCCTACCGGGAGGGAAAAAGAGCTCAGTAATAAAAAGATGAGGAGGAAGAGTTTGAAGCTATGCAGGCAGGAAACCGCGAAGCGTGTTTCAATCGCAAAAAAGATTGGACTGATTGGCTTGCTTGCCGCTTCCCTCCTCCTCTGCTCCGCCCAGTCTTTTGAGCCGGCGCCGAGACTGTATCGGGCCAAGCTGGAGGACGTCCCGCCCTGGGCCGAGCAGGGGAATTTTCGTTTCATTCGGCTGGACGGCGGACAAATCGAGAGCTGGAAGGCCGAGCAGACCTGGTGGGGCAAAAAGTTCAGCGCTGACGAAAAAGAAGTGCTGACCCACATCTATGACCGCGATTTCGAGGAAATGCTCGGCTTGCTCAAGCAGGCAGAGTTCAACTGGATCTGGGTCACCTGGAGCAGCGGCTGGTCGTTTAAGGGTGAGGAAGGGAACCGAGAAAACCTGAAAAAGGTAATCACCCGCTGCCATGAGAACGGCATTCATGTCTCGGCTTACCTGTCGGCTTCCAACATGTTTCGCAAGAGCGCCTTCCGCGACGACCCGGAAACCAAGAAATACGGCCTTTGGATGCACCACATCCCTCTGTTCTATGCCGGCCCGACCAAAACCGATTTGCAGATTTCATGGGACCGCCGTTTGGCCGATGCGCGCAAGCCCGGCTGGCGAGCCTATCTCTTGAGAAAGGCGGAGCTGGCGGTGGATGCGGGAGTGGACGCGATTGTGTGGGACAACATGATCGGTTACAACGACGGCTTGGCCCAGTTGCTCGATGACACACAGCGAATGGCGGAGCGCAAGGCCCGGGAGACCGGCCGGCCCAAGGTCATGGTCTATGCCAACATCCATATTTCGCCCGAGCGGTTTGGGATGAACGACCTGAACGAGGCGATCTGGGAGGAAGACGGCAAGGACACTCCCGGAGTATGGAATGGAAAATGGCAGGTCGCGAACGCGCGCAACCTAAAATTCCTGAGCGGCGAGAAACAGCTTTGGCAGCCCCTGATGTATGAGAACGACATTTACCACTGCGGACCGCGCGAGCGCTGCATTCCCAGCCCGGTCGGGCAGAAGCTTTCCATCGCCGAGGCCTATGCGTTCGGTGCGGACACCTCGCGCAACATCGAGGGTCGATTCCTGTCTGCGCTGATCAAGGGCGAGCCGGAGGCTCGGGAGGCTTGGAAGGCCATCGCTCAATACAACCATTTCCTGGCCGAGCATCGGGAGCTGTATCACCAGGCGGCGC
>Ga0210384_10007898_pt1 | contig 11176 bp, 8 predicted proteins | sample IncBWH2MmetaG_FD_160574 | JGI IMG/M metagenome (GOLD analysis project Ga0210384, IMG submission 160574) | Forest soil microbial communities from Barre Woods Harvard Forest LTER site, Petersham, Massachusetts, United States - Inc-BW-H-2-M | ecosystem: Environmental > Terrestrial > Soil >...
ACGTGGCCATCACCCGGCCGCGCCTGCGCACGCCCTCGCGCCTGGTGAGCGCCGGGGCCGCCGAGCTGCTCCGCGAATTCGCCACCCCCTCGACCGTGGTGGAGGCGGTGATCCGCCGCAGCCGGGCGTGCGGCGACGACCCCGAGGCCACGCTGGAAGGGGCCTACCCGCTGCTGGCGCGGCTGGTGCGCGAGGGCTTCCTGGTGTCGGCGTCCGACGCCGAGGCCGGCCGCATCGAGGCCTCCTGGGAAGCGGGCGAGCGCATCGCCGGCTGCACCGTGCAATGCTGCCTGCAAGTGCTCGAGGACACCGAGGTCTACCAGGTGCGCGCCGGCCCGGCGCGCCGGGAAGCGGCGCTCAAGATCGAGCGGCCGGCCGGTGGCGCCGAGCGGGCCTCCGCGCCGTCCGCGGCCGGCGGTGGCATCGAGCGTGCGGCCGGCGACGCCCGCGGCCGCCGTGCGCCGTCCCGCCGCGGTGTCGGGGCGCGGCTGGACCGCGAGGCGGCGATCCTTGCCCATCTCGCTCGTCGCGCCCGCGCCGGCGCCGGCCTGGGCAGTGCGGCCGGTCCCCGCGGTGCCCGGGACGAGGTCGCACCGCGGCTGCTCGCCGCGGGCAGGTGGCAGGAGCGGCGGTTCCTCCTGCTCGAGTGGTGCGCGGGCGTCGACGCCCAGACCGCCGCCGCGGAGGCCCGCGAGCGCGGGGGTGAAGGGGGCCGGGCCGCGGTCCTCGCGCTCTGCCGGGCCGTGGCCGGCGCGTACGCCACCCTCCACCGGCAGGGAGTCCTGCATGGCGACGTCCATCCCCGCAACGTCCTGGTGCCGGCCGGCGGCGGCGTGCGGCTGGTCGACTTCGGGTTCGCCTGCCGGCGCGGCGGCCCCGCCGGCTTGGCGCCGCCAGGGCGGGGGGGCGTTGCCTTCTACTTCGAGCCCGAATACGCGGCGGCGGTGCTGGCGGGCAGAACGCCGCCGGACGTGTCGGCGGCCGGAGAGCAGTACGCCGTGGCCGTGCTCCTCTATCTCCTGGCCGCCGGGACGCACTACCTCGACTTCTCCCTGGAGCGCGACACGATGCTGCGCCAGGTCGCCGAGCTCTCGCCGCGCACCTTCGCCGAGCGCGGCGCCGGCGCCTGGCCGGAGCTCGAGGCGGTGCTCGGCCGGGCCCTCGCCAAGGCCCCGGCCGACCGCTTCCCGTCGCTCGATGCGCTGGCCAAGGCGCTGCAGGCCGTCCCGGTGGCGGCCACGGCGGCGGCACCGCCGGTGGCGAACGCGGCGGGGCCCGCGGCATCGCTCGCCACGGCGCTGCGGCGGGCCGACCCGGCCGCGGAGCTGCTCGCCGAGGTGCTGGCGCACGTGCGGCCCGGCGGCCGGCTCTGGGAGAGCGGGTTGCCGGAGGCACCTTTCGCCTCGGTGCAGTTCGGGGCCGCCGGGGTCGCGCTGGCCCTCTATCGCATGGCGCTGGCTCGCGAGGACGCCGAGCTGCTGTCGCAGGCCGATCTCTGGTCGGCCAGAGCGGCGAGCGCCGAGGAGGGTGCCGGACCCGCGGCCGATCCGGCGTTCTACAATCCGCGCCTCGACATCACGCCCGAGACCGTCGGCAGGGCGTCGCTCCTGCACACCGCGCCCGGCGTGCGCTGCACGGCTGCGCTGATCGCCAACGCCCTGGACGATCGCGCCGGCGCGGCTCACGCTACCGCTGCCTTCGTCGCGGCGGCGCGCCATCCCTGCCCGAACCCCGACCTGGCGCTCGGCCGCGCGGGCCTCCTGCTCGGCAGCGCCTTGCTGCTCGACGCCCTGGCCGGCGCTGCCGGAGCCGGAGCCGACGCCGAAGCCGTCGCCGGAGGCGAAGCCGAAGCCGTCGCCGGCGCCGGTGCCGGTGCGCCGCACCGGTCGCGGGCAGCGCCTCGGCCTCCGAAGGGCCCGCCGCCAGCTCCGCCGGACCTGCTGCGGGCCCTCGGCGACGAGCTGCTCGCCGGGATCTGGCGGCAGATCGACCCGCTGCCGCCGCTCTCCGCATGGCCGGAGGCGCCGAACCTCGGCATGGCGCACGGGTGGGCGGGCTATCTCTATGCCACCTTGCGGTGGTGCCAGGCCGCCGCCCGGCCCCTTCCCGCCGGCCTTGCCACCCGCCTCGGCGAGCTCGCCGACACCGGCGAGAGCTGGGGGCGCGGAGCCCGCTGGCGCTGGCACGGGCAGCCGCTGGCGGAAGGCCATGACCTCGCCGCTCCCGCCGCGCCCCGCTGGATGGCCGGCTGGTGCAACGGCAGCGCCGGGATGGTGCACCTGTGGACCCTGGCGTCGCGGATGCAAGCTCTCTCCTCGGAGAGCACTCCCGGCACCGCGCCCCGAGGCCGCGCCGCCGCCGGCTCCGACCGCTGGCTGCAGCTCGCCCATGCGGCCGCCTGGCACGCCTGGGAAGCAGACGATCAGGTCGAGAGCCTCTGCTGCGGGCTCGCGGGCCGCGCGTACGCCCTGCTGGACCTCTACCAGGCCGGCGCCGGCGCCGAGTGGCTCGACAGAGCCCGCATCCTCGCCGACCGCGCCGCCGCCACCAGCGCCGCCGCCGCCACCGATCCGCCGGAAGCCTCCCAGCCACACAGCCTCTACCGAGGCCAGCTGGGCATCGCCGTCCTCGCCGCCGATCTGGAGCGCCCCGACTACGCCGCCATGCCCCTCTTCGGCAACGAACGCTGGTCAGGCAGATAGATCGGAGAGACCCATCTCAACGGGAGGAAGCGGAGGGCCGCGGAGGCGGATCGCTTCTTCGGCCTCCTTGGGGCGAGGCACCGCAGTCCTACAGCCGTCCTTCATCCACCCTCGCCCCAAGGAGGCCGAAGAAGCGATCCGCCTCCAGAGCGGCCCGGCTCGAAGCGAAAGGATGCCGCCCGCCGGCGTGCTAGCATCACCGAGCGCAGGGTGCGACCGCCTGCGCTAGCCGCCGGTGATGACTCAGGTTCGATCGTGCTCCTGCATACTTCGGAAGCCCTCCTGCTGGACGTCCGCGACCTCGCCGAACGCGATCGCATCGTCACCTTCCTGACGCGCGAGCGCGGCAAGAAGAGCGGCGTGGCCCGCGGCGCGCGTGCCCGGCACAGCCGCTTCGCCGGCCAGTTGCAGCCCCTCGGCAAGGCGCAGATCACCTGGTTCGAGAAGCCGGGACGCGACCTGGTGCGCATCTCCGCGGTCGAGCTGGTGCGGCCGGTCCATCGCCTGCAGGCGGACCTCGAAGGCATCCTGCTCGGCAGCTACCTCGCCGATCACATGCTCGAGTTCGCGCAGGAGGACGAGAGCTCCGAGCTGCTCTTCCGGCTCCTCGACTCGACCCTCGAAGCGCTGCTCGCCGGGGTGGACCAGGACGTGGCGGCGCGCTACTTCGAGTGCTGGGTCCTGCGCCTGGGCGGCATCTTCCCGGCGCCGGACGCCTGCCCGCGCTGCGCCACGCCGCTCGCCGCGAGAGCGGTGCTGCCGCCGCACGGCGAGACCCTCCTGTGCCCGGCCTGCGCCCGGGGTGCGGTGGCGGCGGGCCTCGAGGACGCGCCACTAAGTGACGGCGGCGAGCGCCCATCGCGCCCTCAGCGCCCTCAGCGCCCTCAGGCAGGTGACCGCGCCGGCCGGGTCGCCCGGGACGGCCGCACGCCGGGCATGATCGTCGGCGCCGAGACGCTCGAGTTCCTGCGGCGGATCGGCCGCTGCACGTTGCCGCAGGCCGGCCGGCCGGCGCCGGCGGGGCGGACCTTGCGCCAGGTCGAGGAGCTGTGCGCGCGCGTCCGCCGGCACTTCCTGCAGCACGAGCTGCGCAGCTACGAGGTCATCCAGCGCACGCGCGCGGCGCTCTGAGGTACACCGTTCTGAAGGCAACGCGACCGGTGGGTGGGGAGGCGGGCGGGGGCGGAGAAAGAGGAGGCGAGCGGCGTCGCGGCTCGAGAGAGGGAGCATGCAGACACTTCAGGACCTGATCCTGCGACTTTCGGAGTTCTGGGCGCGCCGCGGGTGCGTGCTGCAACAGCCGCTCGACCTCGAAGTGGGCGCCGGCACCATGCACCCGGACACCTTCCTGCGCGTGCTCGGCCCCGAGCCCTGGCGGGTGGCTTATGTCCAGCCGTCGCGCCGCCCCGCCGACGGCCGCTACGGCGACAACCCCTTCCGCCTCGGCAAGCACCTGCAGTTCCAGGTCATCCTGAAGCCGTCCCCGGCCGACGTGCAGCGCCTCTACGTCCAGAGCCTGGCGGCGATCGGCCTCGACCTGGCGGTGCACGACCTCCGCTTCGAGGAGGACAACTGGGAGGCGCCGACCTTGGGCGCCTGGGGCGTCGGCTGGCAGGTGATGCTCGACGGCATGGAGATCACCCAGTTCACGTACTTCCAGCAGGCCGGCGGCCTCGAGCTCCGGCCGGTCAGCGCCGAGATCACCTACGGCCTGGAGCGCCTGACCATGTTCCTCGGCCTGTCGCGCAGCATCTACGAGGTGGCCTGGGTCGACGGCCTCAGCTATGGCCAGGTCCGGCACCAGGAAGAGGTCGAGCTCTCCCGCTACTACTTCGAGGTCGCCGACGTCGCCTTCGCCCAGCAGCAGTTCGACGGCATGGAACGCGAGTCCGTGCGCTGCCTCGACGCCGGCCTGGTGCTGCCCGCCTACGAGTGTGCCCTCAAGTGCTCCCACCTGTTCAACGTCCTCGACGCCCGCGGCGCCGTCTCGGTCACCGAGCGCGTCGGCCTGATGAAACGGGTGCGCGACCTCGCCGTCGCCTGCGCCAGGGCCTACGTCGAGAGCCGCGAGCGCCTCGGCTTCCCGCTGCTCGGGACTGCGGCCGCCGCGGCTCCGGGCGCCCAGGCGGCCGGCGCTCCGAGCGCCGCGCCGCCCGAACCGCCAGGGTCGCCGGAGCCGCCGGGGGAAGGGGCCGCGCCGCCTGACGCCGCGGCCGCCCCATAGGTGCCCCATGGCGCGCGGTGAGTACCTGCTCGAGGTGCGCAGCGAGGAGATCCCGGCGCGCATGCTGGCAGCCGGGGTGCACGAGCTCGCCACCCGCGTCTTCGAGGAGCTGATGGCGCGGGGCCTCCGTGCGAGCGAGATCGAGACCGGGTTCACGCCGCGGCGCCTGCTGGTGCGGATGAGCGGCTTGCAGGAGCGGGAGCCCGACCGCGAGGAGCAGGTGATGGGGCCGCCGGTGCGCGCCGCGTATGCCGGCGACGGCTCCCCGACCCCGGCGCTGCTCGGCTTCGCGCGGCGTTGCGGCGTCGAGCCGGACCAGCTGCTGCGGGTGGCGACCGAGAAGGGCGAGTACCTCGCCGCCGCCAGGCGCACCGCCGGCCGGCCCACCGCCGCGGTGCTCTCCGAGCTGGTGCCGCGCATCCTCGCCGCCATCTCCTGGCCGAAGACCATGCGCTGGGGCGCCGGCGAGGGACCCTGGGTGCGGCCGGTGCACGGCCTGGTGTCGCTGCTCGACGGCGAGGTGGTGCCGTTCGAGCTGTTCGGCGTCGCGGCCGGCGACGCGACCGCCGGCCACCCGATCCTCTCGCCGCGGCGGCTCAAGGTGCGCGGCGCCGCCGACTACCGCCGCAAGCTGGCGTCCCGCCACATCGAGGTCGACCCCAAGTGCCGCCGCGCCGCCCTCGCCGCCGCCATGCGCGAGCGCGCCGAGGCGCTCGGCGGCCGGCTGGTCGAGGACGAGCCGCTGCTCGACAAGCTGGCCGCCCTGTGCGAGATCCCGGGGGTCCTCGAAGGCGGCTTCGATCCCGCGTTCCTGGAGCTGCCGGACGAGGTGCTCGCGACCAGCTTGCGCGACCACCAGAGCGCCCTCACCGTCGTCTCCCGGGACGACCTGCCGCCCGCCCGCCTGCTGCCGTACTTCCTGACGGTGATGGACCGCCCCGACGACCCGGCCGGACGCATCCGCGCGGGCAACGAATGGGTGGTCGCGGCGCGCCTCGCCGACGCGCGCTTCTTCTACGCCGAGGACCTCGAGGCGGGCCTCGCGCGCCGCGCCGAGCAGCTCGCCCGCCTGGCTTTCCATGAGCGTCTGGGGAGCTACGCCGAGAAGACCGCGCGCCTGCAGGCGCTTGCCGGCTTCATCTGCGAGGAGCTGGGCTGGCAGGACGTGGCGCCGGACGCGGTGGCGGCGGCCCGCCTGCTCAAGGCGGACCTGGCGACCGAGATGGTGAAGGAGTTCACCTCGCTGCAGGGGGTCATGGGCGGCATCTACGCCCGCGACGAGGGGCAGCCGGAGGCGGTCTGGCAGGCGATCTACGATCAGTACCTGCCCACCTCCGCCGAGGACGCCATCCCGCGCGGCCGCGCCGGCCAGGTGGCCGGCCTGGCCGACCGCATCGACACCGTGGTGGGCATGTTCGGCCTCGGGCTGGTGCCCACCGGCAGCAAGGACCCCTTCGGCCTGCGCCGTGCCGCCCAGGGTGCCGTGCGCATCGCCTTCGAGGGGCGGCTGGCGATCCACCTCGGGCGCCTGGTGGCGGCGGCGATGGAGCTCTACGGCGAGCGCCTGACCCGCGGCGCCGCGGAGCTCGAGAAGACGCTGCGGCCGTTCCTCGACGATCGCATCCGCTACGTGCTCGGGATCTACGGCTACGCCTACGACGAGATCGAGGCCGCGCTCGCCGCCGGCGCCGCCGACCTCCCGGACCTGCGCGCCCGTGTCGACGCCATCCACCGGGTGCGCGGCGATGCGTCCTTCCTGTCGGTGGTGCTGGCGGCCAAGCGCATCGCCAACATCGTCAGGGACCTGCCCGACCATGCCCTCGATCCCGAGCGCCTGGCGCAGCTGGCGGAGCCCGCCGAGCGCGACCTCGCCGCCGCCTTCGCCGGCCTGCGCGCCGAGGTCGAGGCCGCCGCCGCCGCCGGCGACTACGAGCGCGCCCTGCGCCGCATCGCCGAGCTGGCGCCGGTGCTCGACCGCTTCTTCGTCGAGGTCCTGGTCATGGACCCCGACGAGCGCGTGCGCGCCAACCGCATCGCCCTCCTGCAAGCCATCCTGCGCACCGTCAGCCGCACCGCCAGGCTGACCGAGGTGGTCGTCGACAAGGCAGAGCACCGGGCCCGCGCCGGCTCGTAGCGCCGTTCTCACAGCCCAATAGTGCTACTGCAGTAGTAGTACGCCAAGCCCGCTTCGGATCTTTGAGATCTCTGGGTGGCTCTTCGCTCATCGAGCAGGCGTCAAGGCGCTTCGTAATCGACGGTCCGCAGCCACTCCGGAGCCGGGCTGGGCGCCGGCAAGGTCACCGGGCCGGCCGGTGTCATCAGGGGCCGCTGCAGATCCAAGAGGTGAAAGAAGAACGCCCAGTGCCCGCTTTCCGCCAGCGGTCGCTCATGGTAGGGGACCTGCCAGCTGGTGCGCGGCTCGCCGGGAACCTCCTGGGTCACCGCGCTCCAATCGAAATCGGCAGCTGGCGGCGTGATTTCCACCTCGATCAGAAAGAGACCTGCAAAGTGGCTCCGCACGTCATCCTCGGCGCGTTGGCGCTCCTCTGCGCCGAGGCCTTCGCCCCACTGCGCTGCCAGGGTCGCCTCAAACTGCCCCAGGGTCGGCCGGACTGGATGCACGCCGACGACTTGCAGCCGCGGTCTCCCCCGCCCTCGCAGCTGCGGCCAGCGCAGGGGAATCGCCAGGCAGCCCGCCGCGGCCAGCAACCGCAACAGCCACAGCACGCCGAACGCTCCGAGCAAGACATAGAACCCGGCCAAAGTCGTGGCTCATCGTGGGGCCGGCTGCGGCGCCCAGCGGACGAAGAAGGACACGCGGGCTCATTCTACAACGCCGGCTTGACCCCTTGCAGGATAGGCGTCATCGAGTCTGGGTGCGCAACGTCCGCTAGGGAGCTATTGCTCGCGCGAGTGCCATTGACTCATCTTCCTTCCACTCATCTCGCGGCTCGGCCGCGGCGCGGGCGAAGGTCCATAGGCGAACGCGCTCGTGATCTACTTCTAACAGGTCCGCGAAGCGACGGATCGTTCTGGTTGGATCCGAGCGGATTCTCGCCTTGCAATTCAAGAGATGCTGTGTTGCGTCGTATGCGGGATCGCCCACGAATGGCTTTGGATCGATGACCAGCCAGGGTTGTCGCTGCGCGCGAAGGACGTTCCCTGCGTGTAGATCGGTGGCCAGCAGCGCCTTCGTGGGAGCACTGCGAGCAAGCTCCTCGAGCAGGCGCAGGCCTTCACGGACAAGGCCTTTGTCGGGCCACTGCTCGCCGCAGGCGAGGGTCTCCGCGCTCCAATGAGCGGTCAAAGCAGAGAGGGGGCGAAAAGGGTGCAGCGCTGCCGGCGAACGCCAGAGCCGCTCGAGCAGCCGTGCAATGATGAGATCTTGTTCGGGCTCCGGAAGGGTGCGCAGCGACGTTCCCGGCTCGCAACGTTCCAGGAGCATGGCGCCAAGGTCGTCGTCGGCTTCGAGAACCCGCACCGTCGGGTCTCCGTCCCAGAAGCGCAAGCCCTGGATCTCGTGCTCGGCCTCCATGTGAGGCATGACGAGCTTCAGCACCGCGGCGGACCCATCTGCGCGTGTCACCGGCGCGACCCATGTACAGCCCGCCTCCTGGCAATCGAACGGCACCGCGAGCGAGAGAGACCATCGTTGCTCCAGGTCTCCGAGGGTGGGGAGCAACCGCTCGCGCTCGGGCGTCTTTCCGCAATTCGCCGCGAGCTGCGCTGGAACGGGCAATGCCATGCCTTCAAGGCGCGTCGGGAAAGGGGAAGTCCTGCGGATCGGGCTCCTCGTCGGGGACCTCGATCTCCTGGGGCGGAATCCAGACCGTCTTGCCGTCTTTCCAGATCGGGATTGGGAGGCCCTCGCGTTTATGGGCGAGCCAAGCTATCCGGGCTGCCTTACGGATTGCTGCATCGATCTGCGATCCTTCTCGGAGAATCGCAGCAACGTTCTTAGGCGGTTCAATCGGCATCCGGTCGATCGCTGTCAGCTGTGTCCAGGTGGTCGCTTCTTCGGCCAGCTTCACATCTCTTCCTCTTCTGGCCGCGACCAGCCTTGGCGGCGGTGTGCCAGAGTTATCAAAGATACGCCAGGTATCTGCCATGGGTTGGTAAAGTGAGAAGAAGTTCTTCAAGCCCGCGTGGTGGCGGCGGCGAACCGTCCGCTCAGGCACTGCGTGGCCACCGCGGCGAACGCGATCCCCGACTCGTTCCAGGGCAAACTCTGGGCTGGGAAGCCAGAGAAAGACGATGTGGAATAGATAGCCCTGCTTGATCAGCTCCAACAGCCATCGAGCGTAGGACCTGCCGGCAAGGGTGGTTTCGAAGGCAAAGGTAGTCCGACTGTTGGCGAGGTCCTTGACCCTGCTCAGCATGACTTTGCCAGCCGTCAAGGCGGCTCCCGCGGGATCGAAAGCGGCCAAGCCTTCGGCGATGAGGTCTGCATTCACGAACTTCGTGACTCCCAGCGTCTCTTTTAGGAGCGGCGGCCCGGCCGTTGATTTTCCGGCGCCGTTGGGTCCGGCGAGGGCCACTATGTCAAGTGAAGACACGATTCGCAGCTCCTGTCGAGGTCGACGGATCTTCTATGCAGGCCGTTCATGAAATAGGAGTAAGCGCGTCGCTCGCCGGCCCTACGCTACCACTCTCAAGAGGCGAGAGCAGTGCCCTCGGCGCGGTCGCCCTGATGGCTGGCCGGGGGCGTCCTACGCCGAGGGACCAGTTGCTAACGCCAGCTCTCGATCTCGAGGCCTTCGACGCGCTCGAATTCTCGGCGGTTGTCGGTGACCAGCACGACTCCGAGCGCGAGCGCGTGGGCCGCGATCAGCATGTCGTTGGGGCCGATCGGGCTCCCCTTTGCTTCGAGATCGGCGCGCAGCTTGCCGTAGGCCGACGCGGCCTGTAGGTCAAAGTCCACGCAGGCGATCTCGGAGGTCAACACGTCGATGCGCCGGTGATTCCGGTGCCGGTTGGAACTGCGGTCCGCACCGAACCGCAGCTCCGCCACAACGATCGAGCTGATGCAGAGATCCTGGGGAGGCGACCGCTGGATCCGCTCCGTGACGCCCGGGAATCGCGCATTGAGGTAGTCGGCGCAGACATTGGTGTCGAGGAGGTATCTCATTCGAGGTCCGGCCCTGGCTCGGCGGCGGGTGGCTCGTCGGGATAGGGGAAGTCCGGCGCCGAACCGGCGAGAGCGAGGAATCTGCGACTCCAGCTCCGCCTTATTGGCTCCAGGATGACGCGACGTCCCTGGCGATAGATGAGCACCTCCTCCGAGTCCTGGAAGCGGTATTCCTTGGGCAGCCGCACCGCCTGGCTGCCGCCACTCTTGAAGAGCTTCGCGCGATCCGCCATCGCTCGCCACCTCCTGCCATGAGTATATACGTGTCGTGGATACTCTCAAGCGATCCGCCACGGATCGCTCTTGGCGACTCTTACGAGTAGCCGCCGGGTCGAGCCCGCGGCGCGCCGCCATCTCGATCGGTTATGCTCGCGGCCTACAGGATTGGAGGGCGCATGGCAGCCAAGTACATCTATGCCTTCGGCGGCGGCACCGCGGACGGCAGGGGCGATCAGAAGGAGCTGCTGGGGGGCAAGGGGGCCGGGCTGGCGGAGATGAGCCGCCTCGGTATCCCGGTGCCTCCCGGATTCACTCTTACCACCGCGGTCTGCACCTACTACCAGGAGCGGCATGGGAGCTACCCGCCGGGGCTCGAGAGCGAGCTCGACCGTCAGCTGCGGCGGCTGGAGGCGCTGACCGGCCAGCGCTTCGGCGACGTCGCCAGTCCGCTGCTGGTGTCGGTGCGCTCCGGCGCCCCCATGTCGATGCCGGGGATGATGGACACGGTCCTCAACCTCGGCCTCTCGCAGGCCCTGGTCGACGCCTGGATCGCGCGCGGCGCCGATGCGCGCTTCGTGCTCGACGCCTGGCGGCGGCTGCTCACCATGTACGGCGACGTGGTGCTCGGCGTCGAGCATGCCGCCTTCGAGGAGATCCTCGCCGCGGCGCGCTCGGAGCACGGCGCGGCCAGCGACAACGAGCTGCCGCCCGCCGCCCTGGCCGCCGTCGCCGAGAAGTTCAGGCGCCTGATCGCCGAGCACGGGCAGCCCTTCCCTGAGGAGCCGCGCGCTCAGCTGTGGGGCGCCATCGGGGCGGTGTTCTCGAGCTGGGACAACCGGCGCGCGCGCGAGTACCGGCGCATCAACGGCATCTCCGACCGCCTGGGCACGGCCGTCAACGTCC
>Ga0210384_10007899_pt1 | contig 11175 bp, 9 predicted proteins | sample IncBWH2MmetaG_FD_160574 | JGI IMG/M metagenome (GOLD analysis project Ga0210384, IMG submission 160574) | Forest soil microbial communities from Barre Woods Harvard Forest LTER site, Petersham, Massachusetts, United States - Inc-BW-H-2-M | ecosystem: Environmental > Terrestrial > Soil >...
GCTGTTCAGGACGCGCGTGTCGTCGAGGACGATCGCGTTCTGCAGGCGGCCGCCCAGCACCAGCCCGGCGGCGCGCAACGCTTCGACGTCGGCCATAAACCCGAACGTGCGGGCGCGGCTCACTTCCTTGGTATACGAATGCTCGGCGAAGTCGATCGCGACGTGACGATTCTCGGTTCCAAACACCGGATGCGGAAAATCGATCGTGAAATCGAGCCTGAATCCGTGATGCGGCTCGAAGCGGGCCCACTTGTCGGCGGCGCGGACCTCCACGGGCTCCTTGATCCGCAGATAACGCTTGCGTGCCGCCTGCTCCTCGATGCCAGCCGACTGCAGCAGGTACACGAACGGGCCGGCGCTGCCGTCCATGATCGGGAGTTCGGGGCCGGCCACATCGACGTGCAGGTTATCGATGCCGAGTCCAGCAAGGGCCGACATCAGGTGCTCGACGGTGGAGATTTTCACGCCGTCCTTCTCCAGCGACGAGGACAGTCGCGTATCGCCGACGTAGCTGGCGTGCGCCGGAATCGCCACCGGCTGCGCCAGATCGGTGCGGTGAAACACGATGCCGGTATCGGGCGGCGCCGGTCGCAGCGCAAGGTCGACGCGGGCACCGGTATGCAGGCCTACGCCGGTCGTCTTGATCGAGCTTTTGAGTGTTCGTTGTTTGAGCATCGCCGTTCGCTCACGCGGCCGCGTCGCGGACGAAGCGCCAAGCCTCCACGCGCCGCGTGCGAGTGCACTATTTTAGCACAGGGCCCCTCTCGAGGACGGTCGCGGTCGCGCTCGCGCTAGTCCGCCTGCTTCCTCAGGAACGCGGGAATATCCGAGGGATCGAATCCCGGCGTCGACGTCCCGCTCGGGGTCGGCGCGCGCCCGCGACGGATCACGGCGGGCGTGCGTTCGAGACGATCATAGTCCACCGGTTCTCCGGACGTCGTCAGCCCGTCGGTACCGGTGCGCTCCAGCATCGGCTCGACGACTTCCAGCCGCGGCGCGCGCGCCTTTGCGGTGGCACCGCCCAAGCCGGTCGCGACCATTGTCACGCGCAGCCGGTCCTCCATCGCGTCGTCGATGACGGTGCCGACGATGACCATCGCGTCATCGGCGGTGAACGCCTTGATCGTATTCATGACCTCGTGATATTCCTTCATCTTGAGTCCCGCGGACGCGGTGATGTTCACCAGCACACCGCGCGCGCCGGCAAGGTTCACTTCCTCGAGCAACGGGCTCGCGACGGCGCGCTCCGCGGCCTGATGCGCGCGATCGATGCCGGCGGCGGTGGCCGATCCCATCATCGCCATGCCGATCTCCGACATGACTGTGCGCACGTCGGCGAAGTCAACGTTGACCAATCCCGGGTTGTTGATCACCTCCGCGATGCCCGCGACAGCGCTGTGCAGCACCTCGTTTGCGGCGGCATAGGCGTCGAGTACCGACACTTCCTCGCCGAGCACCTGCATCAGCTTGTCGTTCGGGATGATGATCAGCGAATCGACAATTTTTGCCAGCTCGTCGATCCCGGCCTGGGCCACTTTTTGCCGCTTGCCCTCGAACTTGAAGGGTCGGGTCACGACGGCCACCGTGAGCACGCCGCATTCCTTCGCCACCTGGGCGACGACCGGTGCGGCACCGGTGCCGGTGCCGCCGCCCATGCCGGCGGTAATGAAGAGCATGTCCGCACCGTCGATGGATTCGGCGATCCGATCGCGATCCTCCATCGCCGCGTCGCGTCCGATCTCCGGGCGCGCGCCGGCGCCGAGCCCGCGCGTCAGGCTGGTGCCGAGTTGCAGCTGGATGCGCGCGGTGGAACGCTTCAGCGCCTGCGCGTCGGTGTTGGCGGCGATGAACTCCACACCCGCGAGGCCCTTGCCGATCATGTGTTCCACGGCGTTCCCGCCGCAGCCGCCCACGCCGATGACTTTGATGACGGCATCCTGAGGGCTCTGGTCGATGATTTCAAACATATGCACTCCTTTCCTGTCTGGTGTTGATCCTGCTGTCTGTAACCGCTTGGGCCGAGGCCCGCCGTTCAAAAATTTGCCTTGAACCATTGCTTCATCCGTCCCGCCACGTTGGTGAATCCGCCGCTCTGGGCGCGCGAGAGCTCCGCGCGCAGGAAATGCTCGCGACCATCGAGCAGGAGCCCGACCGCGGTCGCGTAGCGCGGGCTGCGCACGACGTCGGCGAGCCCGCCGACGTACGCCGGCACGCCAATGCGCACTGGCAAATGAAAGACTTCCTCGCCGAGCTCGATCATCCCGGCCAGCAGCGCCGAACCCCCGGTCAGCACGATCCCGGAGGAGAGCAGCTCCTCGAAGCCGCTGCGGCGCAGTTCCGCCTGCGCGAGCGTGTAGAGCTCCTCGATCCGCGGCTCGATCACTTCGGCCAGCATCTGCCGCGACAGCTTCCGCGGGCCGCGCTCGCCGACCCCGGAGACTTCGATGATGTCGTTCGGATCGGCGAGCTGCCGCAGCGCGCAGCCGTGGCGCAGCTTCAGCTCTTCGGCATCCTTGGTCGGGGTGCGCAGGGTCATCGCAATATCGTTGGTCACCTGATCGCCGGCGATCGGGATCACCGCGGTGTGCCGGATCGCACCGCCGGTGAAGACGGCGAGATCGGTGGTCCCCCCGCCAACGTCCATCAGGCAGACGCCCAGTTCTTTCTCGTCGTCGTTGAGCACGGCCAGCGCCGAGGCGAGCGGTTGCAGCATGACGTCGCGGACCTGCAGGCCGCAGCGGCGCACGCACTTGGTGATGTTCTCGACCGCGGAGACTGCGCCGGTGACGATATGAACCCTCACTTCCAGGCGCACGCCGCTCATGCCCAGCGGCTCACGCACGTCCTCCTGGCCGTCGATGATGAATTCCTGCGGCAGGATGTGCAGGATCTCCTGGTCGTTCGGGATCGCGATCGCCTTGGCGGTCTCGACTACGCGGTCGATATCGGCCTGCGTGACCTCCTTTTCCTTGATCGCGACCATGCCGCTGGAGTTAAGGCTGCGGATGTGTCCGCCACCGATGCCGGTGTAGACCTCGGTAATCGCACAGTCCGCCATCAGCTCGGCTTCCTCGAGCACGCGCTGAATCGATCCCATCGTCGCCTCGATGTTGACCACGACGCCCTTCTTGAGGCCGCGTGACGGCTGCGCGCCCAGGCCGATGATGTTGAGTCGCTTCTCGGCGGTGAGCTCGGCAACGATGGCGACGATCTTCGACGTGCCAATGTCCAGGCCGACGATCAGGTTCTTGTTGTCTTTCACCATGTTCGCTTCCCCTATCCCGCCTTCCGCGTGGGCCGTTCCGTTGCCTCCGGTGCGCGGACCGCAAAGCCGTTGCGGTAGCGCAAGTCAACGTAATTAACCGCCGTGCCGCTGCGCGCAAGCGCGCCCACCGTCGAGGGCTGGTAGGCGACGAACCGCGCCAGCCGCTCGCTCGCCGTGGCTCGTCCTAGCTCGATGGCCAGCGCGGCGCTGCCCGCGGTCCGCAGCCGCCAGCCGCCGCGCGGCGAAAGGCGCAGCTCGGCAATGCTGAGCGCGCGCGGTGCGAGGGTCGCGGCAAATTCGCGGAAGCGCTCGGCGAGTTCTCTCGAGCTTCCGTCAGGGCCGACGAACTGCGGCAGTTCGCCATCAAAGTCGGCACTGAATACCTCGCCCTCGGTGTCCACGAGCGCGGTTTCATTCCAGCGCGCCAGCGGCTCGTGCTCGACCACCGTCACTTCGAGGCGATCGGGCCATTGCCGACGCAGCCCCACGCTCTTGACCCAAGGCACGCGTTGCAGCGAGGCGCGCGCGTCGGCGAGGTTGAGCGTGAAGAACGTGCCCCGGAGCTCCTCGCGGATCACCGTTGCCAGATGGGCGGGGTTGGTGCGGGCGATGCTGCCGTCGACGGTCACCTGCCGCAGCGCGAACGCGGGTTGCCGCACCGCCCACGCCAGCCCACCCCATGCCAGCAGCGCCGCCGCGACGGCGGTCATCGCCCAGGCCAGCGCGTTGAGCACCCGTGGGCTATCCCACATGCGCGCCCCGCAGGATGTCAACGCAAAGGTCGGGGAAGCTCATGCCGATCGCCTTCGCCGCCATGGGCACCAGGCTGTGCGCGGTCATGCCCGGTGAGGTATTCACTTCGAGGAATTGCCACCTGCCGTCGGGCATTATGATGAGATCGACCCGCCCCCATCCCGAGCCACCGACGAGCGCGAAAGCCTCGAGCGACTGCGCGCGAACGCCGTGTTCGGTCGCCTCAGGCAAACCGGCCGGACAGTGGTAGCGCGTCTCATTGGAGAAATACTTGTGGTGATAGTCGTAATTGCCGTCGGGCGCCTCAATGCGAATGAGGGGCAGCGCGCGGTCGTTCAGGATCGACGCGGTCAGCTCGACGCCGGCGACGAATTCCTCGACCAGTACCAGGTCGTCGTGCTTGGCTGCCTCGCCAAAGGCGCTCGCGAGCTCGCCGTGGTCGACCGCGGTCACTTTGGAAAGGCCGATCGTGGAGCCCTCGCGCGCCGGCTTGATGATCAGCGGCAAGCCGAGCGTGGCGACGACCGACCACCAGTCGGTTGCGGCATTGACCACGCGATACCGCGGAGTCGGGATGCCGCTGGCAATCCACACCAGCTTGGTGCGCCACTTGTCCATCGCGAGCGCCGAGGCCATGACACCGCTTCCGGTATAGGGGATGCCGAGGACTTCCAGCGCTCCTTGCACGGTACCGTCCTCGCCGAAGCGGCCGTGCAGCGCGATAAAGACGCGGTTGAAGCCGTCGCGGGTCAGCTCGTAGAGTGAACGTTGCGCAGGGTCGAAGGCGTGGGCGTCGACATCCTTGCTGCGCAGCGCGGCTAACACCGCGTTGCCGGAAAGCAGCGAAATTTCGCGCTCCGCCGACGGGCCGCCCATCAGGACGGCTACTTTGCCGAATTCGCTCACAGCGCTTCCCCGATGATGCGTACCTCGGGCTCCAGCATCACGCCGCTCTGGTCGGCAACGACCCGTTGCACGTGCGCGATCAGCTTTTCGATGTCCGCCGCGCTCGCCCGCCGCTGCGCGTTGACGATGAAATTCGCGTGCTTCTCCGACACCTGCGCACCACCGACGGCAAAGCCCTTGAGTCCCGCCGCCTCGATTAATCGTGCCGCGTGATCGCCGGGTGGATTGCGAAATACGCTGCCGGCGTTGGGCAGGGCGAGCGGCTGCGTGGCGATGCGCCGCGCCAGGAGCTCGCGGATCCTTGCCAGCGACGCCTCGCCGTCGCCGGGAGGAAAGCGGAACCATGCCGCGGTGAAGACGCCGTCGGAGGGGCGGCCGTCCGCACGCTTGACGCTGCGGTAGCCGATCGCGTAGTCCCCTGGCGTGCGCACGACGAAGGAGCCGTCGCGCATGAGCAGTTCCACCTTGGCCACGTGCGGCCAGGTCTCCCCTCCGTAGCAGCCAGCGTTCATCGCCAGCGCGCCACCGACCGTCCCGGGCACGCCGGCGAGAAATTCGGCCCCCCCGCAACCGTGGCGCGCGGCAAAGCGGGCGAGCTTCGGGCAGGCGACTCCCGCTTCGGCGTAGATCAGGCCGTCGGCAACCGCCAGCGCGCCGCCGGGGTTGTGCAGCAGGATCACCGCGCCGCGCACACCGCCGTCGCGTACCAGAACGTTGCTGCCGAGGCCGAGAACCGTCACCGACTCGAAAATCGGCAACTGGCGCAGAAACATGGCGAGGTCGTCGCGGTCGGCAGGGACGTACGCGATATCCGCGGCGCCGCCCGCGCGCCAGCTCGTGTGGGGAGCGAGCGCGGCGTCGAGTAGGAGGGTGCCGCGCAGGCCAACAAAATGCCGAGGCTCGACCATATTCATGCAGCCTCTTGGGTGAGTTGTTGCGGCACACCGCCGATCGACCCGGCGCCCATCGTGAGCACGACGTCGCCGTCGCGCACGATAGTGCGGATCGCCGCAGCGGCTTCCGCGACGTTCTCGACGAATACCGGTTCGACCTTGCCGGCGACGCGCAACGCCCGCGCCAGCGCGCGTCCGTCCGCCGCGACGAGCGGCGGCTCGCCGGCTGGATAGACCTCGGTCAGGACCAGGCCGTCGACCGTCGCGAGCACCTTGACGAAGTCCTCGAACAGATCGCGGGTACGCGTGTAGCGATGCGGCTGGAAGGCAAGCACCAGCCGGCGTCCGGGGAAGGCGCCGCGGGCGGCGGCAATGGTTGCCGCCATTTCCACGGGGTGATGTCCGTAATCGTCAATGAGCGTATAGCGCCCGCCGCGCGACAATGCGATCTCGCCGTAACGCTGGAACCGCCGGCCAACGCCTTTGAAATCGGACAGGGCTCTGGCGATTGCGCCGTCGTCAACGCCCGTCTCGCGCCCGACGGCGATGGCCGCCAGCGCGTTCTGCACGTTGTGCACGCCGGCGAGGTTGAGGCGGACATCCAGGTCGCTGCGGCCGGCGCTTCGCGCAACGAAACGCATGCACCCAGCGGCGTGCGCGATCGCTTCGGCGCGCACCTGCGCATCCGGCGCGAGGCCGTAGGTCACGAGCGGCTTGGTGATCGCCGGCAGGATGTCGCGGACATTGACGTCGTCGACACACAGCACGGCGACGCCGTAGAACGGCAAGCGCTGCGCAAACTGCAGGAACGTGTCCTTCAGGCGGGCGAAATCGTGGCCGTAGGTCTCCATGTGGTCGGCATCGATGTTGGTGATCACCGCGAGCACCGGCTGCAGGACCAAGAACGACGCATCGGACTCGTCGGCCTCGGCGACGAGGAACTCGCCGCTACCCAGCCGGGCGTGGCTATCCGCGGAAAGCAGGCGGCCGCCGATGACGAAGGTCGGATCGAGGTTGCCCTCGGCGAGCACGCTGGCGATCAGGCTCGTCGTCGTCGTCTTGCCATGGGTGCCGGCGACCGCGATGCCCTGCTTCAACCGCATCAGCTCGCCGAGCATCAGCGCGCGCGGCACCACCGGAATACCGCGCTCGCGCGCCGCCAGCACCTCGGGATTGTCGGCGGCGATAGCGGCGGATACGACGACGACATCCGCTTCGGTGATGTTGGCTGCGGCGTGGCCAAGATGGACGCGCGCGCCAAGCTCGGTGAGACGCCGAATCACCGCCCCGTGCGCGAGGTCCGAGCCGGTCACGCGATATCCCTGGGTCAGCAGCACCTCGGCGATGCCGCTCATGCCGGCGCCACCGATGCCGACGAAATGCACGCGCTTGACCTTGTGCTTCACGGCCGCTTCGCCTCCGCCGCACATGCCTGCGCGACGCGCTCGGCCGCATCCCGGCGGCCGACCCGCCGCGCCGCGATCGCCATCTGCAGCAAACCCTCGCGCGAGCAGTTGTGCAGGAATTCCGCCACCCGTTCCGGCTCGAGCTCAGCCTGCGCCATGAGAACCGCACCGCCCGCATCAACCAGGAAGCGCGCGTTGTGCGTCTGTTCGTCGGCGATCGCCCCGGGCAGCGGCACGAGCACCGCGGCGACGCCGACCGCGGCCAGCTCGGCTACGGTCAGGCCGCCGCTGCGGGAGATCACGAGATCGGCCAGCGCGTAGCGTTGCGCCATGTCGGTGAAAAACGCGACGCACTCGGCTTCGACACCGGCAGCGCTGTACGCGGCGCGCGCCGACTCGAGGTTGCGTTCGCCCGCCTGGTGGGCGACGAGCGGGCGCGCAGCCGGGGACAGGAGCGCGAGGGCGGCCGGAATCCGCGAATTGAGCGCGGCTGCACCCAGGCTGCCGCCGAGAACGAGCAGACGCAAGGGCCCGCTGCGGCCGCGGTAGCGCGTTTCGGGGGATGCGACGGCGGCGATGTCGTCGCGCACGGGATTGCCGACCCATTCCACCTTGCTGCCGTGCCGGCCGGAGAGGGCACCGGGAAACCCGAGCAGGATGCGATCGGCACCGTACGCAAGCACGCGGTTGGCGAGCCCGGCGACCGCGTTCGCCTCGTGAATCACCAGCGGCTTGCCGCAAGCCACGCCCATGAGCGCGCCAGGAAACGACGCGAATCCACCCAGCCCCAGGACGACGTCCGGCGCGCGGCGACGGATGATCGCCAGGCTCTGGCGAAAGGCATTGAGCAGCGCGAAGGGTCCGAGCAGCAACCGGCGCAGGCCCTTGCCGCGCACGCCGGCGAAGCGAATGCCCTCGAACTCCACGCCATGTTGCGGCACGAGCTTGGCCTCGATGCCGTCGCGGGTCCCCAGCCAGAACACCCGGCAGCCACGCCCGATCAGCCGCGCCGCGACCGCGAGCCCCGGGAACACGTGGCCGCCGGTGCCGCCGGTTGTAATCATGACGGTGGCGCTCATACGGCGAACCCGCGCAGCAAGCGCCGATTTTCGTAGTCAACGCGCAGCAGAATCGCAATGGCAATGCAGTTGGCGACGATGCCGCTGCCCCCGAACGACAGCAGCGGCAGCGTCAGACCCTTGGTCGGAAGCACGCCCATGTTGACGCCGATGTTGATGAAGGCCTGCGCCCCGAGCCAGACGCCGATGCCGTGCGCTGTCAGGGCCGCAAAGGGCCGCTGCAGCCGCGCGGCCTGCCTGCCGATTGCGTAGGCGCGAACGAGCAGCCATGCGAACAACGCCAGCACGGCGAGCACGCCGACGAAACCGAGCTCTTCGGCGATCACTGCGAGCAGGAAATCGGTGTGCGCCTCGGGCAGATAGAGGAGCTTCTCGACGCTGGCGCCGAGTCCCACGCCGAACCACTCGCCACGCCCGAAGGCGATGAGCGAGTGCGACAGCTGATAACCCTTGCCGTACGCGTCCGCCCAGGGGTCGAGGAAACCGGTGAAGCGATGCAGCCGGTACGGCGCGATCTGGATTAGCACCCACAGCGCGATCGGGAGCAGCAGGGTGAGTCCGCTCAGCAAGCGCCAGTCGAGGCCGCCCAGGAACAGGATGGCAAATGCGATCGTGACGATCACGACGCAGGCGCCGAAGTCCGGCTCCTGCAGCAGCAGCACGCCGACGGCGATCATGACCGCGAGCAGCGGCAGGAAGCCTCGCAACAGGGTTTGCTTGAGCGGCTGTTCGGCGTGCAGGAACGCCGCTCTGCGGACCGCGTAGCTCGACGCATAGAGCACCACGAACAGCTTCATGAACTCCGACGGCTGCAGGTTGACCACACCCAAGGACAGCCAGCGCTTGCTGCCGTTGATCGTGCGGCCCACCCCGGGGACAAGGACGGCGGCGAGCAGCGCCGCGCCGACGATGAACAGGTACGGCGCCAAGGAACGCCAGACGCTGACGGGAATCTGGAATGCGATCAGGCCGGCGACCAGGCCCACGCCGACGAACAGCGCGTGGCGCGCCAGGAAATACCACGGTCGGTAGCCGGTGTAGGCGGACGCTTCCGCGGTCGCGATCGACGCCGAGTACACCATCACCAGGCCCAAGGCGAGCAGCAGCAGCGCGGTCCAGGCGAGGGTCGGATCGTAGGTGAGCATGGCGCGGCTCGGGTGCGGCGATCCGCCCGGCACGGACAATCGCGGCAGCGTCGAGAGCAGCCCGTCTCTAGGCATGCGCCGACTCCTTCGCATGCGCCGCAACGGCGGCCTTGAAGCGTTCGCCACGCTCGACGTAATCGCGGAACATGTCGAAGCTCGCGCACGCGGGTGATAGCAGCACGGCATCGCCCGGCCTGGCGCGTGCGATCGCGCGCGCGACCGCGACTTCCAGCGCTGGCGCGAGCTCCACCGCCGGCGTGACGCCCGAAAGCGCAGCGGCGATCACAGGGGCGTCGCGTCCGAGCAGAACGACCGCGCGACAATGCGCTTCCACCGCCGCCTTCAGCGGCGCGAAATCCTGCCCCTTGCCCTCGCCGCCGGCGATCAGCACGACCGGACGCCCGATGCCGTCGAGGGCGGCCAGCGTGGCCGCGACCGTGGTGCCCTTCGAGTCGTTGACGAACAGCACGTCAGCGATGTCGGTCACGCGCTCCATGCGATGCGGCAAGCCGCGAAATGCGGCCAGCGCGGCCAGTGTTTTCGCCTCGATCTTCGCGACTGTCGACGCGAGCGCCAGCGCCGCGAGCGCGTTCAACAAATTATGCCGCCCGACCAGCGCGAGCTCGTTCGCCGCGATCAGCAACGCGCCGCCGCGCGCAAGCCATGGCGTTCCCTTGCGTTCCACAAGCCCCCACTCGTGCTCGCCCACGGGGATGCTGGTGCCGAAGGTCTGCACGACACGTCCCGGTTGTTGCATCGAGAGCGAACGCGCGTCGTCGCGATTGAGGATCTGCTCGCCGCCGCGGAGAAAGATGCGCGCCTTGGCCGCGGTGTATTCGGCCAGATTGGCGTAGCGATCCAGATGGTTTTCCGTCACATTGAGCACCGTCGCCGCGACGGGGGCGAGACTGGCGGTGGTCTCGAGCTGGAAGCTCGACAATTCGAGCACCAGCACGTCGGGCCAGCGCGCCTCGCGCTCGAATGCTGCAAGGGCGTCGAGTACGGGCTCACCGATGTTGCCCACGGTCGTTGCGGCGAGGCCGGCGGCGCGCAGCAGCTCCGCGGTCAGTGCGGTGACGGTGGTCTTGCCGTTCGAGCCGGTGATCGCCAGGACTTTCTGGCCCGGGGGCAGCGCTCTGGCGAAGAGTTCGACGTCGCCGACCAGTTCGGCTCCGCGCGCGATGGCGGCGCGAATCGCCGGCTGATCCTTGGCGAGCCCCGGGCTAATGATGATCGTCTGTGCAGCCGAGAGCGTCGCGTCGTCGAACGGTCCGGTAGTCAACTGAACCTGCGGCAATTCGGCGCGCAGCTGCGCCGCGCAGGGTGGATCGGCGCGGGTATCGGCAACCGCGACGCGCGCGCCAACGCGCGCTGCCCAGCGCGCCGCCGACAGGCCGGAAATTCCGAGCCCGAGCACGACGATACGGCGGTTCTTGAACCTCATCGTCAGCGCAATTTCAAGGTCGAAAGACCAAAGAGCACCAGCAGCATGGTGATGATCCAGAAACGCACGACGACCTGATTTTCCTTCCAGCCCTTGAGCTCGAAGTGGTGGTGGAGCGGCGCCATGCGGAACACACGCCTGCCGGTGAGCTTGAACGACGCCACCTGGATTACCACTGAAAGGGTCTCGACTACGAACACGCCACCCATGATCGCCAGCACGATCTCCTGGCGAACAATGATCGCGATCGCCCCTAGCGCAGCGCCCAGGGCCAGTGCGCCGAC
>Ga0210384_10007900_pt1 | contig 11174 bp, 7 predicted proteins | sample IncBWH2MmetaG_FD_160574 | JGI IMG/M metagenome (GOLD analysis project Ga0210384, IMG submission 160574) | Forest soil microbial communities from Barre Woods Harvard Forest LTER site, Petersham, Massachusetts, United States - Inc-BW-H-2-M | ecosystem: Environmental > Terrestrial > Soil >...
GGTGCAGCCGCCCGGCGTCCCGGCGCGTGGATAGAGCACGCCGTCGACCCGCTTGCCGTCCAGCTCCTCGACGTACTTCGGGTCGCGCCGCTGCTGCTCGTCGTTTTGGTAATGACGGATGAAGAAGTCCCACTTCATCGCCACGTTCTCGGTCGAGATGGCGTGGAACACCGGCACGTCGTAGTCGTCCGGCAGGCGGTTGCCCTGGGGATCGACGGCGTCGCCGCCGGTGAGCAGGCGCGGGTCGCCTCCCGCCTCGAGCAGCACCACCGTGCGGCCCTCCTCGGCGAGCCGCGCCGCCAGCGTGCCGCCGCCGGCGCCGGAGCCCACCACGATGTACTCGCTGTCGGCTTGCGCGTTCATTCCTCTCCTTCATCCGGCGGCGGCGGCGCGGCCGCCCGCTCGGCGTCAGAACGTCTTCAAGAGCTCGATCAGCGCCCGCTTGTCGTCGTCGCTCAGGCCGGGCTCTTCCTTGAAGTAGCTGGTGCCGAAGTAGTGGCCGCGGTTGACCACCAGGTCGGGGCATTTGCTGAGCTCGAGCAGCGGCCTCGCCAGGGGCTTGAAGGCCTGGAGCGCCTGCTCCGGGGTCGGGTTCTTGCCCAGCCTGAACAGGGCTAGCTTGAGCTGGCCGAGCACGTCGAGGAGCCGGGCGTCGTGATCGCGCCGTTGCTTCTCCGTCAGGTTGTCGGCCTTGTCGGGGACGAGATTGACGTTGGACAGCAGGCCCACCGGCGTGCCGGGCGGGATGGGGCCGATCTGGAGCCCCCCCGGAGAGACGATGGAGGGGAAGACGACGGTGACGAGCGGCGCCAGCGACGGCGCGAACTTCGGCAGGAAGCCGGTCGGCACCCTGAGATAGCTGGCGGTCGTCGTGCGGTCGATCTGGTTCGGGCCGGGGATCTTGTCGCCGATCATCGGGTCCTGCACGTGGCGCTTCTCGGGCCACAGCATCTTCTCGATCGAGTCCTGGAAGGAGTCCAGCCGCCCTTGGACTGAGGGCTCGGGGTTGAAGTTCCCGACGCTGTTGTTGAGCAGGAAGGGCGCCGTCGACCAGAGGCTGAGCAGGGAGGCCGGGCGGGTGTAGCCGCGGCCGCCGCCGGGCATCGGGTAGGTGCGCGGCTCGCCGGTGATGGGATCGTAGTAGGTGATGGGGCCGACCGGCGGCAGGGTCTTGTAGGTCTGGGAGCTGAAGTTGTCCCAGATGTTGTCGGCGATGGCGTTGGTCGCGAGCGGACTGCAGGCGTTGGTTTCGAGCAGCGTCACCGGCACCCGCAGCTCGGTCGAGAGGAAGTTGTTGTCGAGGAAGTCGTCGGCCAGCACGATGGCCCGCATCTGCCGCTTGAACTCGTCGGTCTTGGTCCAGGCCCAGTAGCGGTTCCAGCAGTTGAGGTAGTCCGGTCCCGCGCAGCCGCCGGGATCGACGCCCGGCGCGGGCTTGGGGATCTTGCTCGAATGGCAGCGCGCGCAGGTGTCGGCGAAGACCTCCTTGCCGCGCGCCACCTTGGCGGCGCCGGCGGCCAGGACGTCGGCGCCGCCGGGGGCGTCCTTGAGGCGGTGCGGCGAGGTGCTGGCGAGGAAGAAGAGGGCCAGGTCCGGCGTCTGCGCTTCGGTGGCCTGCCAGTAGGAGGAGTTCTTCCGCGCGTCGGCGATGCGGATGGGAGAGATCTCCTTGAGGCCCACCAGCGCATTGAAGTGCAGCAGCCACTCCTCGCTGAACAGGCCGATGTTGAGGAAGACGCGGTTCAGGGCCCCCAGCGCTCCCACGGAGTCGCTGCCGTCCTTGAGGACGCGCGGCGTGAAGACGGTCGCGGGCGCCTGGAAGAACTCGGTGAGCGGCCCCTGCTTGACGTAGTCGTTGAACTGCTTATTGTCCAGGCCGCCGCCGGCCATGGTCTCCTTGCCCCAGCGCTTGGCCAGATCGAGGCGCGCGCCCAGGCCGTAGATCGCGTTCATCGTGCGCGGGTTGTTGATGTAGTCGGTGGACACCAGCGAGGTGTCCAGCGTCCCGGGACGCGAGGTATGGAACAGCTGGTAGGGGAAGGCGGACGCGTCCGCCTCCCAGGAGAAGATGCGGTCGATCCAGAAGTACTGCGCTCCGACGTTCGAGCTGAGGTTCTCCCACTCGGGTTTCTCCGGGTCGGCGGGAGGGCGGACCGGGTTCGGGCCGACGTGGCAGAAGCCGCAGGACATCCCGACCCGGTAGGGCTTCACCAGGTCCTTCGAGTTGTAGTACTCGGGCTTCTCGTAGTAGGCCTTCGGGTCCCAGCGCGCGGCTGCCGCCTCGTCGAAGTCGGGGTTCGGGAACAGGCGCAGGCCGACGATGCCGGTCGCCAAGCCGTAGAAAGAGCCGGCCGGCAGGTTCTTGCCCCGCGCGCCGAGCGCCACACCCGGGTACTTCTTGTCGTCCTCGAAGGGATCCGGCGGGCAGTCGGCGCGGCGCTTGTCGAGCCGGAGGCCGAAGCGCTCTGGATTGGGGCCGGTCGCCTCCTCGAAGCAGGGCTCGTTGACCAGGCCCAGGTAATGCCAACGATTGGCGCGGCGGTTCTTCAGCCACGGCTCGCCGTTCGGCTGCTTGTCGGGATAGGAGGACAGGGTCTTCAGGAAATCGAGGGTGCCGACGCTCTTCTTCGAGATCAGGTCCCAGAAGCGGTCGTTGCCGCCGGTCCAGACGATCCAGGTGTTGCGCCCCTTGATCTGCTCGGGCGTCAGCGGGAGGCCGCCATCCATGGCGTGGAAGTAGTCCTCGCCGGCGGCGGGGAACGAGGCGGCGTCGCGGTCGGCCCGTCGGGCCTCGTCGACGACCGGCTGCTTGCAGCCGTGCGGGCAGCCGAGCAGGGCGATCACGACGAGCAGCAGGAGACAGCGGATGGCGTGCGAGCCGTACCGAGTCATGGACCTCGCTCCTTGCTGGTCCGGCCGCAGGCGTCGCCTCCGGTCCCCCAGCCGACTTGCTTGTTGTCTTAAGGAAAGCCTATCACAGCTGCGGCAGCGCGGCCAACTCACCAACACCCCTGCGCCGGCGGCGCCGGCGAGGGCCTCAGCGTGGCGAGATCGCGGCTGGCGGTGACGTCGATCGCGGCAGTCTCGGCATTCTCGACGTCGGCCATGGAGCCCGCCTCTCCCGGTGCGGCTGGCTCGAGGAGGCAGGCGGCGCGCCGGCGCTCGCGGTGGCGGCCGCCGCGGTAGGTGGCGGCGAGGAGGTCGCGGGCATCGGCGGCGTCGAGGTGGAGGCGGGTGCGCACGGTGACGTGGCGGACCGGCTCGAAGTGGGCGCCGAGGCTGACTAGGAGCGGCTGCATCCGGTCTCGCAGCTGTCCCTCGCCCAGCACCGCGGCGCGAAGCTCGACGAGATCGTCGGCGGCCGGGACGGCGAGCAGCAGGAAGCTGCCGCCCGGGTAACGCGCGGCGGTAGCGGCGTGGGAGGCTGTTACGGCGTGGGCGGCGGTCACCGGGTGGGCGGCCGACGCGGCCGGCGCGGCCGGCGCGAGCACGCGGCGCAGCTCTCCCGGATTGACGCGGGAGGTCAGCGCCAGCGCCAGGTCGAAGGAGCCGGTGGCGTAGGGGAGGGTGCGGTCGGCGTTGCCGACGATCCAGGTGGCCTGCGGGTAGCGGCGCGCGGCGAGGTCGACCGCCGGCGCCGAGATGTCGAGACCGTGGGCTTCGATCCGGCGCTCCCGCGCCAGGGTGCCGAGGTAGAAACCCTCGCCGCAGCCGACGTCGAGGACGGCGGCGCCGGGCGGCAGGCGGAGAGCGTCGAAAGCGGCCAGCAGGTGAGGCACCAGCCAGTCGCCATGGCCGCGGTCGAAGAGACGGCGGCGGGCCGCCAGCGCGGCCGCGGAGTCGCCCGGCCGCCGCGAGCGGCGCTCCTGCGGCTGCAGCAGGTTGTGGTAGCCGCTGCGGGCGCGGTCGAAGCGGTGGCCCCGCGGGCAGACGAGGGCTCGGTCGTCCCGTGACAGCGGGGCGCCGCAGCCGCGCACCGGGCAGAGCAGGGTGACCATGGGTGCGAGGCCGGGTGCCGGTGCGCCGCCTTGTGTCCCGCCACTAGCTCGGGCTGGCGACGTACCCGGCGCGCATGAAGATCGGCCAGCGCACAGGGCGCGCCTCGGCGGGATCGCCCCAGGCGGCGATCAGCTCGTCTTGCTGCATCTTGATCGGATCGCGGCCGGTCGCCTCGCGGTAGCGCCGGCAGGCAGACCAGGTGGCGACGTAGCGCAGCAACCGGTCGAGGTCCCACCGCGCCTCGTTCTCGATGCGCGGCGCCGGCACCTCCGCGAAAGGGAAGGGCAGGCTGCGGTACTCCTCGTCCACCCAGCGGCGCTCGGGCGGCCAGTAGGGTCCGACGATCTCGCGCGCCAGGCGGTCGAGCACCCGGTCGAAGCCGGGATCGACGCGGACCAGGTTGTAGGTGTAGAGGGCGACGGCTCCGCCCGGCGCGAGCACCCGGCGCACCTCGGCGTAGAAGCGGTCGAAGTCGAACCAGTGGACCGCCTGGGCGGCGCTGACGAGGTCGACGCTGCCGCTCTCGGCGCTGGTCTCCTCGGCGCGGGCCACCCGGTACTCGATCCGCGGATGCGGCCGGGCGCTGGCGAGCTGCTCGCGGCTGGCGTCGATCGCCAGCACCCGCTCGAATCGCTCGGCGAGCCCGCTCGCCGCCTGGCCGTTGCCGGTGGCGCAGTCCAGCGCCAGCGCACGGCGGCGCGGCAGCGAGGCCAGCAGCTCGAACAGCGCCGGCGGATACGTCGGCCGGTACGCCGCATACTCGGCGGCGTGCCCTGAGAAGTGGTCCTTGAAGTCGATCGTGGATGCGGTCTTTGCTTCCGGCTCGGCTGGCGCCATCGGCGGCGATCTCCTCGCAGCGACGATATCGTCTGCGGCGCCCCGGGTCCAAGCGCGGGTAGGAGGAAGCTCCACCTGGCGAGGGGGGAGGGGGGGCGTCCCCCGGCTTCACTGGCGGCGATTCGCTCACCCGGCCCTGGCGATGTCGCCGCGGAAACGGTAGACGATGCGCGCCACCAGCAGGACGGCGACGATGCCGAGTCCGACAGTGGCCCCCCACCAGAGACCGCGCGGGCCGAGGCCGCCGCGGAAGGCGAGCAGGCAGCCGGCCGGCAGGCCGAGCAGCCAGTAGCCGAGGACGGCCCCGACGGCGGGCAGCGCGGTGTCGGCGGTGCCGCGCAGGATGCCGGCGCTCACCACCTGGGTGCCGTCGAACACCTGGAAGGCGGCGGCGATCGGCAGCAGCGCCCCGGCGCCGGCGATCACCGCCGGATCGGTGGTGAACAGCGCCGCAAGCTGGCGGGGGGCGAGCGCGAACAGCGCCGCGAACAGGCTCATGACGCCTGCACCCAGGCCCAGGCAGACGGCCGCGGTGCGCCGCGCGGCCGGCAGGTCGGCGCGTCCGATGGCGTTGCCCACCCGCGTCATGGCCGCGCCCGCGATGCCCACGGGCACCATGAACGACACGGCACAGAGCAGGAGCGCGACCTGGTGGCCGGCGATCGCCTCGGTGCCGAAGCGGCCCATGAGGAGCGCGATCGCCACGAACAGCAACATCTCGGCCGCCATGTGCAGGCCGATCGGCAGGCCGATGCGCAGCATCCGCGCCATCGGCCGCCAGCCGCCGGTGCGCTGCCAGACACTGCCGAGACGGCGCCTGCCGGAGAGTCCCTCCACGTTCTCGCGCAACGGCCGCCGCGCCGCCAGCAGCAGCCACAGGAACATCGCCCAGCGCGCCGCGGCGGTGGCACAGGCCGAACCCGGCGCGCCGAGCCGCGGGCAGCCCCAGTGGCCGAAGATCAAGGCGTAGTTGGCGAGCGCGTTGACCAGGTTGCCGGCGGCGATGGCGTACAGCGCCGGCCGCACGATGCTCATCGCCTGCAGGCTCTGGCGCAGCACGTGGAACAGCAGGAACGGCAGGTTGCCGGCGATCAGCAGGCGGATGTAGAGCGTGGCGCCGGCGACGACGACCGGCGGCTCGCCGAGCGCCCGCAGGAGGGGGCCGAGATCGACCATCAGCAGCGAGAGCGGCACGGCGAGCGCCAGCGCCAGGACCAGCCCGCGCTGCAGGTGACCGCCCGTGGCGCGGCGGTCTCCGGCGCCGAAGGACTGGGAGACCAGCGGGTCGAGGGCGGAGAGAATGCTGGCGCCGAACATCAGCAAGGTGATGGAGACGGAGTGCGCGATCGCCGCCGAGGCGAGCGCCGCCGCCGAGACGCGGCCGAGCATCGCGGTATCGATCGTGCCCATCAGCATGATGCCGAGCTGGACGGAGATCACCGGCAGCGCCAGGCGCGTGGAGGCCCGCAGCTCGCCCACAGCGGCGCCATGCTGGCGGGGTCCCGCGCCGGCGCCGGCGGTCCCTTGGACCGGCGAGTGAGGTCGGGTGCCGGTGGTCATCTGGTTCGAGCTGCCGCCGCTTGCTCCCACCGCCGATAGGGGAGGGGGAAGAGCGGCGCCGCGGCGCGCAACGGTACTATAGGCGGCGGCGTGTCCGACTCGCGAAACCAGGGCCGGCGCGGCTCCGCACCGTCCTCGCCGTCCTCGCCGCCGCCGCCCACCCTCGCGGCGGTGGTGCGCGAGTTGGCGCCCGGGACGTCCTGGGAGCAGGCGCGGGCGCTCTGCCGCGCCGGCAAGGTGTGGGTGGACGGGCGGGCGGCGACCGATCCGGCATGGCGGCCGGCGGCCGGCAGCACTGTCGAGGTGCGGCCGACGGCGGCAGTGCGGGCTGCGGAGACCGAGCAGGGAATGGACCTGGTCGTCTATGCCGACGCCGACCTGGTCGTGGTGCGCAAGCCGCCAGGTGTGCTGACCGTGCCTTTCGAACGCGGCGATCGCGACACCGTGCTGGCGCTCGCACGCGTGGCGCTGCGCCGGATCGAGACGCGCCGCCGCCCTGCCGGCGCCCGCGCCCCCTCTCCAGGCGCCGCCGGCGCGGCGCCGGCGCCCCCAGGGGCGGCGATCAACCCGACGCTGCGCGCCGTGCAGCGTCTCGACAAGGACACCTCGGGTCTGCTGGTCTTTGCCCGCAACGTCGCCGCCCAGCGCGCGCTGCAGCTGCAGTTGGCGCAGGGCGAGGTCACCCGCCGCTACGAGGCGCTGGTCCATGGCGCGGCGGCCGATGCCGTTTACGAGAGCTGGCTGCTCGAAGACCGCGGCGATGGCCTGCGCGGCTCCTGGGGAGCATGGCAGGCGTCGCCGGCGGCGAAGCCCGCGGCCGCCGCGCCGCCGCCCGGCGCCCGGCACGCGGTGACCCGGGTGCGGGTGCTCGAGGCTCTCCGGGGCGCCACGCGCATCGCCTGCGAGCTCGAGACCGGCCGCCAGCACCAGATCCGCATCCATCTCGCCGAGGCCGGCCACCCCCTGGTCGGCGAGCCCGTCTACGTCCGCGACTACCGCTGGCCGCTCATCCCCGCCCCGCGTCCGCTGCTCCACGCCGGAGCACTCGGTTTCCTGCATCCCCGCGACGGGCGGCCGCTGCGCTTCGAGGAGCCGCCGCCAGCCGACTTCGCCGAGGTGCTGCGCCGCCTGCGGCGGTAAGCCGCGCCGGCCGGAAGCCTGGAGCGACCCGATGCTTGACGTCGTGCGCGATGCCGACGATGGTCAGCCACCTGGCGTCGCGGCTGTAGGACTTGAGGCGCTGGCCGAGCGGGCGACCAGGCGCTCCGGCGCGCGGTAGGGCAGCGGCTGGACCAGGACCGGCCGCGGGCCCCCTCCTCCTAACCCATCGCATCCCGCCGAAAGCGCTCGTGGCTCGGCCGCCACGGCGCATGTCGAGAACCCCGGATCGAAAGACATGGAAGGAATCGTGAGACCTCGAGCGCGTGCCGCCCGCTCGGCGCGTCGCAGTATCTGGGGAAGCGCCGCCCAGGCGTTTGGGGGTGCCGAGACTGCAAAGGCGATGGAGACTAGACTAGAATGATGCTTAGCCCAAGGGCGTCATCCAGTGGCCGAGCCAACTCGCACTCCCGACGCCGGGCAGGACGGACGGCAGCCAGGCGCGGTCGCGCCTGCCGCGCCCGTTGTTCCTGCCGTGCCCGTCACGCCCGCCGCGGTTGCCGGGCCGGTGCCTGCGCCGGTGGCCGCGCCCGCGTGGAGCGCCGGGCGGTGGCTCGGCTTCCGCTTCGTCTTCGTCTACCTGCTGATCTATAACCTGCCGGTCGCGGTGAGCTGGGTCCCGGGCGCGGGTTGGCTGATCGCGCGCTACCAGGAGGTGTGGGCGGCGGCCGTGCCCTGGGTGGGGCGGCACGTGCTCGACCTCGCACGTCCGATCGCCACAGCGGCGAACGGCAGCGGCGACCGGACCTTCGACTACGTGCAGGTCCTGTGCATGGCGGCGCTGGCGGCCCTCGCCGCCCTGTCCTGGACGGCGCTGGACCGGCGCCGAGGGCGCGAGCGCACGCTCGCCGAGGGCCTCCGCATCTATCTGCGCTACACGCTCGCCCTGGTCCTGCTCACCCGCGGCGTCGGCATGCTGACCGGCGTGCGCTTCCCCTTCCCGGGGATCGACCGCTTGCAGGAACGGCTCGGAGATTCCTCGCCGCTGACCCTGTTCTCGACCTTCATGGGCTACTCGCCGCTCTACGCCGGCTTCGTCGGCGCCAGCGAGGCGATCAGCGGGTTGCTGCTGCTGTTCCGGCGCACGACCACGCTCGGCGCGCTGCTGGCGCTCGCGATGGCGAGTCACGCGGCGGCGTTCGCCTTCTCCTACGACGTGCCGGAGAAGCTCCTCTCCCTCCACCTGCTGGCGATGGCCGGCTGGCTCCTCGCCCCCGACGCGCGCCGGCTCGTCGACGGGCTGCTGCTCGACCGCCCCACCCGGCCGCCCGACCTCGCGCCGCCCTTCGCCGGCCATTGGACCAGGCTCGGCCGGCTGGGGCTCGAGACGCTCCTCGTCGTCTATGCCCTCGTCGTGATCATCGCGATCACCAGGCACGACCTGCTCCGGCGGCTGGAGCGGATGCGCATGCCGCGGCCTCCCATCTATGGCGTCTGGGACGTCGACGAGCTCAGCCGGAACGGCCGCGTGGTGCCGTGGAGCGGCGATCTGGCCCGCTGGCGGCGGCTGATCGCCAGCTCCCCGGGAGAGGTGGCGGTGCGCCTCGCGAGCGGCGCGCGGCAATCGTTCGCCGCGGCATACGGCCAGCGGTTGGTCACGCTGTCGAGCAGGGGCGGCTCCGGCAGCGCCGGCGAGCAGGCGCCGAGCGCCAGCCTGGCCTGGTCGCAACCGGACCCGGATCACCTGGTGCTGCAGGGGACGATGAGCGGCGAGGCGCTGACCGTCAAGCTCAGGCGGGTCGACGAGTCGCGGGTGCTCCTCGTCACCAGGGGCTTTCACCTGATCGACGACACCCCGGTCAACCAGTGAGGCGGACTTGAGCGAGATCCCCATGCACCCGCCCCTAGCCGATTCCGGCCTGCATGGTCCGCGATGGCCGGCGTGGCTTGCCGCGCCGCCGGCGCCCGCCGGCCCCGCGTGGAGCCAGGCGCTGCTGATCGCCTTCCGTTTCGTCTTCTCGTACCTGGTGCTCCCCGAGGCCTTCGGGCTGGAAGGGTCCGTCTGGCAGCCGATGGTTGCCTGGGTGGGGAGGCACGTCTTCCAGCTGAGCAGGCCCCTGGACCTGCTGTCGGAGGAGGGCAGCGGCGACGACACCTCCGAGTTCGTGCTGCTGTTCTGCAAGGTGGCGCTCGCGGCGGCCGCGACGCTCGTCTGGACGCTGCTGGACCGGCGCAGCCGGGACCACCGGCGGCTCCATGCCGGCTTGACGCTCTACGTGCGCTATCTGCTCGGCTCGACCCTGCTCACCTATGGCATGTTCAAGCTCATCAAGGGGCAATTCATCTACCCGATGCTACTGGAGCAGACATACGGCGACATGTCGCCGATGGGGCTGCTCTGGAAGTTCATGGGCTTTTCGACGCCCTACAACCTCTTCGCCGGTGCTGTAGAAGCGGGTGCCGCCGTCCTGCTGTTCTTCCGCCGGACGGCCACCCTTGGCGCCCTGCTGGCCGTGGCGGCGATGACCAACGTGGTGATGATCAACTTCTCCTACGACGTACCGGTGAAGCTGTGGGCGTTGAAACTGCTGCTGATGGCCGCCTTCCTCCTCGCTCCCGACCTGCGCCGGCTGGCGGACCTGCTGGTGCTGCAGCGGCCCACCTCGCCGAAGAACGTCGCGCTGCCGCCCCGTGGCCCGCGCTGGCGCCGGGTCGGCTCGCTGGCGCTCAAGACCGTGGTCATCGGCTACCTCATGATCTCGACCACCAAGATGTGCCTGGAGCGCTGGCGGCAGTCCGACCGGGTCAGGACCAGGTACGAGGCCCGTCAGTCCAGTGTCTACGAGGTGGACGACTACGTCCGCAACGGCAGGCCGGTGCCGCCCTCGCCGCACGACTCCAGCCGCTGGCAGTCGCTGTCCTTCGGCCCCAAGGGAGCCGTGGTGACCGCCATGGACGACCGGTCCTACCCCGTGGACTACGACGCGGCCAGGCAGACCCTCGCGGTGCCGAGCGGCGACCGCAGGACGAGCCGGGCCGTCCTGACCTGCTCCCGGCCGGACGCGGACCACCTGGTGCTGACCGGCACGCTGGCGAACGAGTCGCTGATCGTCACCCTCCACTCGTGCGACCCCAAGCGGTATTTCCTGGCGAGCAGGGGCTTCCACTGGATCGACGAAGCCCCGGAAGACCGCTGAGCCAGGGGCTGGGCCGGGCCGGGTTCGACCACGACCTGGGTAGTGGCTCAGTCTCCTCTGCCGCCGTTTGGGCGAGGGGCCGAGGTTGCTGGGGCAGAGGACTTTGGCCCCTCGCCCAAACGGAGGCAGAGGAGACTGAGCCACTACCGGATCTCGCAGGCCCCGCAGGAAATCGCCCGTCGAGGTGTTCCTCTGCCGCAGGGCCGATTCTACCGAAGGAGGCGCTTCGTGTCGCAAGGACCTCGGAGCCTTAGGACCCTCACCCGGTGACCCGTCTCCGGCGGCATCTCGCCCGGATGGTGCTCCTGGCCTCCGCCAGCCTGATCCCGGCCCTCCTCGGGAGCGCTCCGGCCGCCGCGAGCCCCTGCGTCCCTGGCGCGACGACGCTCTGCATCGACGGCCGCTTCCAGGTGCGGGTGAGCTTCCACACCTCGCAGGCCGGCGGCCGCTCGGGCGATGCGCAGGCGATCGGCCTGGAGAGCC
>Ga0210384_10007902_pt1 | contig 11173 bp, 15 predicted proteins | sample IncBWH2MmetaG_FD_160574 | JGI IMG/M metagenome (GOLD analysis project Ga0210384, IMG submission 160574) | Forest soil microbial communities from Barre Woods Harvard Forest LTER site, Petersham, Massachusetts, United States - Inc-BW-H-2-M | ecosystem: Environmental > Terrestrial > Soil >...
GCAGTGTTCGACGTCAAGGGCAGCGAGGAAGCAGCCATCGCGGCATTCTCGAAAAGCTCGGCAGCCCGGGCGTAATTCTGATTTTTTTGTTTCCCGTAGTCTCCCAGATTTTGTGCAGGATTCCAGGCTGCTTTTGCCGCGCACACGCATCTAAATTCCTGCAGGTAACCACGCGGCCGGCACGGCAGATCCTGTCAAGAGTCTGGCCCCGATTTCATGGAGGCAATACCTATGCGATTTCAGAATTCGGTAATTCTGGGGCTGTTGCTATGCGCGACAACAGCGTTCGGCCAGGGCGCAATGCAATCTGCACACGCAGACATCGTGAACGCCCAGGGACAGAAAATCGGGACCGCGACGCTGGCGCAGTCGCCCGGTGGGGTGCGCATCGACCTTGATGTGACGCAGCTTCCCCCAGGTGGCCACGGAATGCACATCCACTCGGCAGGGAAGTGCGAAGGCCCCGATTTCAAGACCGCCGGCACTCACTTTAACCCGGACTTGAAGAAACACGGAAAGGACAATCCAGATGGGCCACACGCCGGTGACCTGATGAACATCACAGCGGGCGCGGACGGAAGCGCGCGGACATCTGTGGTGGCGCCGAACGTTTCGCTGGGCGGCGGAACAAACTCCTTGTTCCACGACGGAGGAACGGCGATCGTGATCCATGAGAAGGAAGACGACTACAAGACCGACCCGTCAGGGAACTCGGGTGGGCGCATCGCCTGCGGCGTGATTGAGAAATAAACGGGCTCTGGCGCGCGCAAGGTGATTGCGCCTCTGTCCCGGGTTGATGATGAACCACTCCCGTAGCGACGTGTTGCGAACTGCGGTTCAGCGGGCGAAGCTGGTAATGGCCGACTGCTCGTCGGGAAAATCTGCAAACACAGTGTGCAAATTCGTCATCCGGAGAACTTCGCGCGCCCGGGTGCTGAGATCCACGGCGCACAATTGCGCGCCATGCTTCCGGGCGGAATAAAGGCCGCGAACCAATTGCCCGATGCCGGAGCTGTCGAGGTAGGAAACCTCACGGAAATTGAGGAGCACCTGGCGGCGGCCCTCGCGGAACAGATCCATCAGCAATTCATGAACGGCTTCACCTTCGAGGAGCGTGAACCGCCCACGCACGTCCACGACGGTAACTTCACCCAACTGCCTGGTGCTGGCGCTAAAACTCAAACGAGCCTCCCCAGGACTGGCGCCCAACCATCTTACCGTATCGCTGCTAGAATCCGGAAATGCTGACCGAACAGCAAATCCTGTCGCGGCTTCGAAAAATCTGCCTGGCGCACGAGGGCGTGGAGGAGACGGTGTCCTTTGGCCATCCCACATTTCGTGTGAACGGAAAGACTCTTTGTGTTTTCGAGGAATATAAGGGCGAGCTGGGTATTTGCGTGAAGGTGGAACCAGTGCTGCAGGGAGTGTTCTTGAATGATCCGCGATTTTATCGCACGCCGTACATCGGGAAACATGGGTGGGTGACGTTGCGTGTTTATGCAGCACGATTAAATTGGAGCGAGGTCAAAGATCTTGTGAAGGGAAGTTACATGCTGGTCCGCCCAAATTGTGCGAAGAAGCCGCGGAGCAGGGCTTGATGTCGTTTTGGAGAGGCGTAGAATCCATGCCAGGAAGGCTAGCCGATGATATTTCCGCAGCTAACGCGATACTCTGACATCGCATTATTGCTTTTGCGGCTCACGGTCGGTGCGGTATTTCTTAGCAGCGGATGGAGGCATCTGACAAATGCCGAAGCGCGCAGCAAGGATATTGGCATGAGCAAGGGTTTTACGATTTTCCTCGGAGCCGCAGAATTTGCTGGAGGACTCGGCGTTGTTTCAGGTGTGCTGGCACAACTGGCTTCCCTGGGGTTGATATTGGTGATGCTGGGCGCGATTCAGAAGAAAATATTTGTGTGGCACACCGGCTTCTGGGGAAAATCGGGGACCGATGGCTGGAGCTACGACTTGATGCAGGTGGTGATGTGTCTGGTGATTGCCACTACCGGCGGCGGGGATCTTGGTTTGCAGGCACTATGGACGCGCTGAGGGGATGCAATTGCATCTCTCGTGCTATGGCGAGTTCAGCCGTTTAATTCCGTGAGCCAGGCATCGAGCGTCTTGATTTGATCGGCGGGAATGTCCACAAATGCGACGCCCATGCCCATGCCCGGCTGATTGTAAATCACCCTTCCCGGTGTGGTGAACACGCCGAGGTCGCGCGAGACCTTCAATTGAAGGGAAGTGCCCACCGGTAGCGGATTCAGTAGATCCACGTAGCAACCCTTGCGGCTAATTTCAGAGATTCTGCCGGACATGCGCGTATCGTTGGCGACGTCCGTTACAGTCACTTCGGCGATGAAACTGTACCGAGGCACTTCGCGCTTGTCGCGAAATGGCGGGCTTGATTGGTTTGGCGTGCCAGGAGATCCACCCATTCTGGCGACTCCACTATTACGAATCAGGTTGGCACAGTCTGAGGTCTATGGCCAGCGCAGCGAGTGCGCGTGACGCGAAAGGGAAACCTCCGCCGGTCGGTTGCTGGGGTATTCGCGGCGATGGGTGGCTGCCGAGGAATATCCCCTCCCATCTAGGTGCAATGTTGATTTAGGTGCAGATAATCGGAATCATAATCTCCCGGATGTCCCAGGAACGACCCAGAATGGGAACGAGAGTGCGCATTTGCTTGGAATAGCAAGCGGGCCTCAACCTATGCTAGGGTTGTGGTTAGCGAGACACCTTTCTGTGAGTTCACCTGTGCCAGTACCAGCTCGACCGGGGGAACAGCTAAAGGAGATAAGAAACCGTCTCGGGATAACCACCCGAGAGGTGGAGGAACTGAGTCGAAAAATCGCGCGCGAGACCAGCAATGAGGAATTCCGGATATCGAATGCCTGGTTAACGCAGATCGAAAATGGGTATTCCGTTCCAAGCATTTACAAGTTTTTCAGTTTGAGCGCGATTTATCGCATCAGGTTTCATGACCTGCTGCGGGTCTTCCACGTGGACGTCGATAGCATCGCACGGTATCAGATCGATCTTCCGTTACAGAACACCAACCTAGTCACCCTCGAATTACCCGACCCGCGAAAACCCGTCAGATTTCCGGTTCGCTTCGACCCGGGATTCTCCCTAGAAAAGACTAGTTTGATCTCGCGAATGGTGGAAGTGTGGGGGGAGGTTCCGGTTTCGTTGATCCAAAGGCTGGATGTCCGCCATTGTCAATACGGATATATCGGGCTGGAAGACTTCACCATGGATCCGATTTTGCATCCGGGAGCCTTCGTGCAGATCGATACGGATTTGAACCGTGTCCACCCATCCGTGTGGCGCACGGAATTCGACCGGCCAATTTATTTCGTGGAGTTGCGTGATGGCTATGCATGCTCGTGGTGTGAAGTAGGCGGGTCGCAAATCACGTTGCTGCCTCACCCGTTGTCGGCCTGTCCGGTACGGCGCTATGCCTATCCGAATGACGCCGAAATTATCGGTCAGGTGACTGCGGTCGCAATGCGTCTGGTGCGCCCGGCGGAACCGCCCGGAAACGGCTCTCCAAAATCGCCAAAGCAATCCTGAGGTTGGAAAAAAGGAATTCCGCGGAAAGAGAATCGGTTTCCGCCGGCACTGCGACCTGGTAGGGCTTCAAATCTCTCCAAGCAGTGATGAATTCCAAGGGAGCAATACGTGAAGTTTCCATGTATGCCTGCAACTGGTTTACGATTTGCTCGAGGGAGGAGGTTAGAAGTTGGCGGAACGCTTCGCGATGACAATCAGCAAGCGCCTCGCAGGCGGCTTCGCCCGAGAAACGGAGTGCCAGTCCGTCATGATGGTAGAGGCCTGTATTGTAGTCGCGCGTGGAGGCGAGATAAATAAGCCGATCGAGCGGATGGGGTAGCTGCGACAGAGTCCGGAAGCGCAAGTCTTGCGAGGCTGCTTGGACATCAGCGTGTTTTGACAAACGGTTCAAGAAAACCTCTTCAGCCCGCAGCGTCGCCACGAGCAGAATTTCTCACGACCCCACGGTCCTGCGCGGGGGCCAGAAAAGCCAGGGATTGCTCTGAAATAGAACAGACCCGGCCGGCAGTTGAGACGATTTTGCCCACCACATCTGGCGCGCCGTACGGCCCACGGAGAAATACGAGCAAATAAAGAGCGCGGCAGACCATTCGCAATGCGGCACATTCCCAGGCCAAGGCAAGTTCGGTCCTGAGACTCAGTTGAACGAAATGTCGCGATTGGCCGAAATAGAATTCCTGCAAGCTGATAACTTGCAGGCGCACTTGCTCAATCCAGGCGAGAACCAGACGTTTGCGGTCTTGGAGAAACTGCTGCTGCACTTCCTGTGTAGTGGCGGATGCCACATACTCAAGATCCTCCCGGGCAAAAAATCGGCCAACCAATTCCGGAGGAAGCAGATTCAGCTGCAGTGTACGCAATGCGTACCTGGCGCCAAGAAGTGCGTCCGCGCTGCCTTCCGGCCGGACTGGGCGCGCCCGCAACGCCAGGAATATGGCAATGAGGAGCCCGGCTGCGATGAAGCTATACAGAATCAGCGCGGTCATTTTCTGGGCTTTCCGGAAATAATTCCGCGAACATCGCGAAGCATCCCTCTTGTCCTGCGAGCGAGAGTTTCATAATCCGATTCGAGTCTTTCATTTCGTTCCACTGCAGGGGCGGGGTGAAAGGACCATAGAGTGATTACCCAAACGAACAGCGGAATGAAGAAGGAATAGGACTGAACCCCGCGCGAAAACTGCCGAACCGGCGGATCGGCATAGGCCTGGACGGCGAGGTTCAAAACACTGCACGCAATGAAGGCGCCGTATCCTACGATCATCCCTTTCAGGTTTTTTCCGATTTCGATTCGATAATGAGAAATCAGGATCAGGATTCCAGCCAAGACGAAGGCTTGCACGGTGCGCAAATCCCGCTCGAGTTCCGCGCCGGTAGCCGGAGCAGACCAGTTTGTGACAGTGGCAGACTTGAAGGCGACATAGGCCAGCACAGCGAAAAAGCTGGCCCACAGAATTCTGCTTCCGAATCGCGCCGGCCCTTGATAGTGGGCCAGGGCTTGCCTGAGGATCTCGAGAATCACGCCATACCCTATCGCTACACTCAAGAACTCGGTTGACCAGTACCAATTCCTGAACGCGGGCGCTTCATACTTGAAGATGAAGAAACGCGTCAGGTCCACGAGAAGTATACAACTAACGTAGGTATAGAAGTAGGTATATTTCGCAAAAATTCTGCAGCGAATGGCGCGGAGCAGGATGGCTGCTTCCAGGAAAATGCCGGCCCACCAAACGAAAAGACCCAGCATAAGCCTCCGGGGAGGCTGGAATGCTAACACAAGTCAAGGGGAGAGAATCATCACTTTCTCTCCCCTTGAATGATTGCGCTGGTGCGCAATTATCCTCGAGCTCCCCAAGGAGGAACGGGTCCGGTACCGTCACGCCAGGGTGGGACGGGTCCAGTGCCGTCACGCCAGGGAGGAACTGGGCCGGTTCCATCACGCCACGGGGGTACGGGGCCGGTTCCGTCGCGCAGAGATGCGATAGTTGTGAGGGTGGTGGTGTGAGAAGGAAGGAATTGGACAGCCAGGGTCGCAAGTACTGTAATCAACAGAAGCCCGATTCTTGTTTTCATCTTTTCTCCCGTTGGCCAGATTTGGAAAACTCCGGGCCAGCGGGCGGGAAGGTAAACAAGCGGTGGTTCAGGATGGGCGCGGGCAGCTAACTGCTCAGTTTCCGAAGCACAGGGCTCGAGCTGGTGGAACAGACAAGCCCATCAGGGTTTAAGAATCGGATTACCGGCGGAGATCGCAGCCGAGAAACGATGGTTCTTGGAAAAAGGGGGAAGTACTACGGCCGGGGACATGTCTTATATCAGTTACTGGTTAACGAAATGGAAACCATGCGGAACTTACGGATAGAGTTCAACCCGCGATTCTTGGTTTACTGGATGTGGGGAATCTGGCTTCCAGCTATGGATGAGACAAGAATTGAGCCTCCAATCGAGACAGGCGGAGTACGCCCCGAGGAGATCCGCAAGCACTTGCAGCATCTCGATCGGAAGCAATGGTGGTTGTGGTCCACCACCGTGGCGGTTCTCCTGCTGCTGACGTTGGCTGTCGCCTCGTTCGCCTTCCCGGCGATGCTGAATACAGAGCAGTCCACCTATTCATTCTTTCTAAATCAATCGGTGAGAGCGCTTGTGGGGATTGTCCTGCTTTTCAGCGTTTATCTGGTGTATCAGCAGTCGATGATTTATCGCCTGCGCAACCAATTGGCGGACCAGATTGAGTCGTTGGCTAAGGTGGAAAGTCTGGCCTCGGAAGTGTACAAACTCGCGGCACTGGATCAATTGACGGGACTCTACAATCGGCGGTCGGGTGAACAACGCCTGGCGCAAGAAATGAGCCGCGCGCAAAGGCACGGACGTCCGCTGACAATTTTGCTGACTGACATCGACAATCTGAAACAAGTAAATGACAGGTATGGGCATGCGGCGGGAGACCTGGTGATTAAAGGTTTTGCCGAACGCCTGCAGCGCGCCATTCGCGGCTCGGATCTGGCGGTGCGCATAGGCGGGGACGAATTCATGGCGCTGTTGCCAGAATGCCGGGCAGATGAAGTGCGCCATGTGTTAGGAAGGGTAGAAGGCCTGGAAGTGGTTTATAACGGCGAGAAAATTCACTGCCAGTTTTCTCGCGGCTGGACCGACTACAAACCTGGCGAATCGCCTCAGGACTTGCTCAAGCGCGCTGATGATGCGCTGTATGAATACAAGCGCGCTGGAAAGCAATCCGTCGGCGCGTTTGACTCCTCACCAATACCTCACTCCGTGCTCTAATCCATTTGTGCAGCTCCTCCGAACCCTACAACCTCGCCTCGGTTTGGAGTATCCTACTCAAGCGATAGCGTTGGACGAAGCAGCAAGTGTGGCGAGAGCCGCGTTGGAATAATAAGGGAGGATTTAGAGGCCTCCCGGAGACGACTATGAATATAAAAGCGAAAATTTCGACATATTTGATAGCGATGTTTTTGGCTGCCGTGCTGGCAAGCTCAGCTTTCGCACAATGCGGGCCGCCCGCCACTTCACAGGGTGATGCGCAAACCGCTCCGCCCTCCCATGTGCAAGACAATCCACCGGCCCAGCAAGATAGTCCCAGACCAAAGACCATCCTGATTCCGGCGGGAACTTCTCTTCTGATCCGCATGATTTCGAAGATTGACTCCTCGAAGAATCATGTGGGTGATTATTTCCATGCCAGCTTGGAAACTTCATTGACAGTTGACGACGTAGTGTTGGCGCCAAAGGGCGCGGACGTCTACGGCAGGCTGGCCAGGGCGAGAGATGCGGGAAAAATTTCAGGCGCTCCGGAACTGACTCTAGAGCTAACCGGCGTGCGCATTGGAGAAGACCTGGTGAAGATTGATTCCACCAGTTATGACGTTGTGGGCAAAGGGCGCGGAAAGCAGAGTGCGGGGCGGATTGGCGGCGGGGCAGCGCTGGGCGCCATCATCGGCGGGATCGCAGGCGGCGGAGCTGGCGCGGCCATTGGCGCAGGAGTGGGAGCCGGGGCCGGGACGGCGGTGCAGCTTTCGACCCACGGCGAGAGGATTCGAATCCCAGCGGAGACGCTACTGGAGTTCAAGACCGAGCAGCCGGTAGAAGTTCCGCCACCCAGCGCGTCGAGATAAGCGGCGCGAAGTCCGGAAGCTTTTTTCGGGGCGGACAAGTAGCTCGCGCAAGCATTTTTATGTGATCTTTGCCGTGTTGATGGCATGTTCCTGCCAGGAACACATCCCGAAAAATATCTTGCGCGGTCCGAAAGGTTACTCGTAAGATACGCCCCAGTTAGAGGAAAGGTACCCATGCCCAAGGAAAAACCGAAGGTTAATATCGGCGAAGTGATTCGATCCTACCGAAGCGATCGGGGGCTGTCGCAGGGCGACATCGAGAGGCGCACCGGCCTGCTGCGCTGCTACCTTTCGCGCGTTGAGAACGGCCACACGGTGCCATCGCTCGAAACTCTGGCGAAAATAGCGGAAGCCATGGAAATTCAACTCGCGGATTTTTTCCCGGGCAGCGACACGCCACAGGACCGCGAAACACGTAAAGTTCTCGGCGAGTTGTCGGAGGAAGAGATTCGCTTTCTTGCTGACATAAAGAAATATTCCACCACACTTTCAGACGACGATAAGAAGCTTGTGCTGGCCATGATTCGCAAGATGGCTACCATCATCCCGCCCGCGCGAAACAGCAAGCCTTCGGGCTCCGCGCGGCGCGCCGAATACTAGACAACCAAACCACCCGATTTGGGACAGATTTTAAGGCTGCATATGCGGCGTGTTTTACGCATGTAAATACGCGCGTAATTGGCACAGGCGGCGCGCACAGAAATTTGCGATTTGTGGTTCCCAAGAGGGACGCAGAGATTTGGGAAAGGGCAGGTCGCGGGACTGACACCTCCGCTTAAATCAGAGGAGGCTCGTAGATGTAGGCCATGCCGTCGCGAGTGACCGCATACGCCTTTGAGCCATCGAGACTCCAGCGCAAGTCCACCACTCCTTCGGCGGCGTATTCATCGAATACAGTTTGGCGGCTCAGGTCTGCGAGGAACAGACGGCCTTTGGCAGAATTTTTTAGCCAGGAGCTGAAGCAGACGCAAAGCGGCAGGTGCGGATGGCAAACGCAAAGCTCCGCGCCGAAGGGAAGAGGCTCGAAAAACATCGATTCCACTTCGAGCCGGTAAGCCTGTCCCGCGGCACAGTAGATAATCTGGCGGCTGTCCGGTGTCCAGGTGAGGTCCGTGATGTGACCTTGCGCTCCGAAAGCGAGTTGGTTCCGAAGGCCGGGGACGTCGAAGATCGCGATGGAATCGTCCGCCCAGTCGCCCTGGATCTCGACCACGGTCGCCAGCAAGTGTTCGTTGGGACTGAAGGCGGTGCGACCGTAGCCCCGGAAGGCACCCTCTTCGGCAAATTCCTCACCGTACTGCTGGGGTTCGACCGAATTAGGAACGCCCACTTCACCCGCAGGCGCCTTGTTGAGCAATCCTTGCGTGGCGCCAGCTGCCACATCCAGGCGATCCATCTGCCATAACCGCATCGAGGCTGCTGTGCCCCCAGACGAAGCTGCAGCAAAATATTTTCCCGTATCGGACCAGCAAATGGAATTTGGAAACTGGCGGTACTCGCCGAAGGTGCCGAGCAGCATTTTTCCCTGGAGATCGAAACAGTGGAGCTGCGGTTGCCAGGCGCTCCATGCCGCCACCAAATAGCGTGCTGTTGGAGACCAGGCGAATGCTGCAGGCAAGTCCGCGGCTGGGGCAGGAGATTCCCCTGGGACAGATAGTGCGAGCATGGGCATGCTCATCTCGATATCGTAAAGCACCACTCGCTGCGGGCCAGGGCGCGGGCTACGCTGAATCTGTGGCGAGATGGCGGCTAATTGTCCGGCCGGTGAAATTGCGAGATGAGGCGAGCGCCCGGCGAAGACTTTTTTGATCAACCAATTCGAATCGCGGGCCAAATCGCGCAGGCCACGCACGACCAGTGCGGATGAACGCACAGCGAGCGCCTGCGAAGCCGCAGGAACAATCTCCTTCATGGACAATTTTTCGCTTAGTTCCATGATTGCAGTTCCATCAGTCGGTCGCGGATTCGTGCGGATCCAGGCGCTCGCGGGCCTGTGCGATCTGTTCATCCACTTTCTCAATCATTTCTTTCAATACGTCACGGCCGTGTTTCTGCGCTTCATCAAGGCGCGATTTCAATTGAAATAAATCGGAACGAAGCAATTCCTGCAGTTCCGCTTCGATTTCCGAAAGGCGGCTGCGGGCTTGAGAGATGCGGCGGATCACGCGAACCAGCTCCGCTCCCGGGCCTTCTCCCTTCACGGCTTCGGGGCTGTGTTCGTATTCAGTGAGAATCCTTGCGAGCTGCGCTTCGTCGCCCTGTTCGTACGCCTGGTTGGCTTCGGCCATGAGTTCCTGGCGTCGAATGCGGTCGTCGCGGTCAGAGGTGAGATCGGGATGGATGCGTTTGGCGACATCGCGGTACAGTCGTTTTATTTCCGGGGAGGCTTGGAAAGCGCGCGGCTCTTCGGCGGATTTTTCGCCCGCTGTGGATTTAGTTTCATCGGCGCGCGCGCGTGCGTCGCGGGCGGCCTGCTGGGCACGTTCGTTGCCGGGCTGCTCTTTGGCCAGCCGCTCAGCAATTCGGGCCTTATACTCGTCCAGCTCGGCATAGCGCGAGCCGACGAAATGGAGATATTGACGCTCGAAGGCGCCCAGTTCAGCGCGGAGGTTGGCGGAGCGCAATTCGCGCTCGGCTAGCTCCGATTCGAGCGCGGCCTGCTCCTCGCGTTTGCGGACGAGTTCCTGGTCCTCTGGTTTGAGAGCTGGCTTGACGGACTGGTCGTCCGTGGCTTTCAGCGCCATGTGGTTCGCCTCTGAGATGCACCCACACGAAAGCGTGCTGCTGTGGGCGGGTAGGGCGGCCGTATCTTTCCCAAGGGTCACCCTGCAATAGAATCGCTGCCCTAATTCTAAAACGGCGGGCGTCAGGGTGGCCCAATTCCACCGGGCTGGTTTCCAGAACGCCAAATATGCCGGTTGGATGTAGCATCAAGGAATACCGGGGGTAGATCCACCAGGGGCGTGGCCCGCCAGCCAAATTGGTTGTCGGGCAGCAAGTCTCTTGCGGCTTGGATGCCTTTCCGACCGCGGCAGGTGTCACTACAATTAGTGGGGGGCGATTGAGGAAACGGAGGTATTAAACCAGATGAAGGAAACGCCACAACAGTACTCCGCGCGGATTCAGGGATTCGTAGAAGGGAAGCAGCCGCTGAAGGTGCAGGCTGCCACCCCAAAGAAGCTCGCGAACTTGATTAAAGGCGTGCCAGCATCGAGATTGCGTAAGCGGCCGGCGCCGGAGAAGTGGTCCGTCGCAGAAATTGTGGCGCATTTGGCTGACGCGGAAATCGCCGGCGGCTGGAGGATGCGCCTAATTCTTGGCGCGCCGGGCACGCCGGTCGCTGCCTTCGATCAGGACTCCTGGGTGATCGCATGCCACTATGAGAAGCGCGACGTGCGCAAGTCGCTGGAGCAGTTTCGCGTGCTGCGCGAGGCCAACCTGGCGTTACTGAATTCGCTCACGCCCAAACAA
>Ga0210384_10007905_pt1 | contig 11170 bp, 10 predicted proteins | sample IncBWH2MmetaG_FD_160574 | JGI IMG/M metagenome (GOLD analysis project Ga0210384, IMG submission 160574) | Forest soil microbial communities from Barre Woods Harvard Forest LTER site, Petersham, Massachusetts, United States - Inc-BW-H-2-M | ecosystem: Environmental > Terrestrial > Soil >...
ACGCAGCGCGCGGAACAGGGCGCGATTTTCATCTTCCCACGTGGTGGTTGTGAATCCCGAGCCGGCCTTTGCGCCGATCGCGCGGGCGGCGTCCACGGCGCGGTCGACATCGTTCACGCGGAATTCCAGGACGCTCACCACATCGCCGACGCCGGCCAGGTTTTGCGCCGCGGCCAGCTTGGCAAAGACCCAGTTGGCGTCGTAATCGTAGAAGCCGGAATTGAACACACCGGTGATGCGAAAGCGGCGCGAGCGCGGCACCATTCCGTAGGGAGTGAGCCGCCCTTCCGGGCTCGTCAGCGTGACGTAATCCCCGGTGCGGATGTTCAGTTCGTCCGCCATCAGGTGCCCGACGACGATGGAATCGAATCCGTCGGCGTCCGGCGTAAAGTCCGCCGCGCCGGAAACGATGCGGCGGAGGGCGTCATCGAAGCGGCGCTCGCGTTCGGGATCGATCCCCTTGATCACCACGCCGCGCGCATGGCCGCCGCCGGAAAGAAGGACGGTCAGATAAATCGCGGGCGCCACGCTGCGCACTCCTTCAACGTGGCTCAGTTTTTCGGCGAGCGCGTCATAATCTTCAATGCCTTCCGCGCCGGGCCGCGTCAGGTTGACGTGCGCGGAGACGCCGAGCAGGCGGTCTTGAATGGTGCGGCGAAAGCCCGTGTTCATCGACAGCGCAATCACGAGTGTGGCAACTCCGGCGCCGATGCCGATCACGGAGAAGAGAGTCACGAGCCGCAACACTGCGGGCTTATAAGGCGACCGCAGGTAGCGCCGCGCGACCAGCCACGCAAATCTCATTTCTTTTCGCCAGAATCCTGTTCCGTGGAATTCGATGCACCCGCAGCGGCGGCTTGCCCTGACGCTTCCGGACGCAGCAACGGAAACAGGATGACTTCGCGGATGGAATGGGAATCGGTGAACAGCATGGTGAGGCGGTCGATCCCGAGGCCTTCGCCGGCGGCGGGAGGCATGCCGTGCGCCAGCGCGCGAATGTAATCCATATCCACTTCGCGCGGGGCTTCCTCGCCTCCGGATTCGACCTGTTCGCGAAAGCGGCGTTCCTGTTCGATGGGATCATTCAACTCGGAGAAAGCGTTGCCGAGTTCCATCCCAGCAACATAGATCTCGAAGCGCTCGACGAGCGAGGGATCGTCCTTGCGGCATTTTGACAGCGGCGAAATCTCCGTCGGGAAATCGTACAGAATCGTGGGCTGAATCAATTGAGGCTCGGCGAGAGTTTCAAACAGCAGTCCGGTGATTTCCCCATCCTTCATGCTCGCGAGCCCCGACAAAGGCTCGCGGCCCGCGGACGCCGCCCACGAGTTGTAGCGCTGCGCGGCGGCTTGCGGCCCTCCGGGCGCGGCTAGTTCCGCGACGGTTGGCGGCGCGGCGCCGGCCGGCCAATACCGGCAAACGGCTTCGCGCATGGAGAGGCGTTGAAACTTCGAGAAATCGATTTCATGCTCGCCATATTTCACAAACGTGGAACCGGTCACTTCCGTGGCGAGAGAGGCGAAGAGTTCCTCATTCAATTTCATCAGGTCGCGATAATCGCTGTAAGCCTCGTAAAATTCGAGCATCGTGAATTCGGGATTGTGCGAAGTGGAAATGCCCTCGTTCCGGAAATTGCGGTTGATCTCGTACACGCGGTCCAGGCCGCCGACCACCAGGCGCTTCAGATAGAGTTCGGGCGCGATGCGCAAGTAGAGGTCCAGATCGAGCGCATTGTGGTGCGTGACGAACGGCCGGGCTGCCGCCCCGCCCGCGATGGGTTGCATCATCGGTGTTTCGACTTCGATGTAGCCGCGGGCGTTGAAAAACCGCCTCAATTCGCGAACGATTTGCGCGCGCCGGATGAAAATTCCGCGAGCTCGTTCATTGGAGATCAAGTCGAGATACCGCTGGCGGTAGCGGATTTCAACGTCCGAGAGACCATGCCATTTTTCCGGCAAGGGTAACAGGGCTTTGCTGAGAAGAATCACTTCGGTGACCCAGACGGTGAGTTCGCCCGTCTTTGTCCGGAACAAGTGTCCCGCGACGCCGATCAAATCCCCAAGATCAAGCAATTGGAAGAGTTCGTACGACTTTTTACCCACATTATCCAGCTTCACATAAATTTGCAGGCGCTGTCCCGATCCATAAATGTGGGCGAAACCGGCTTTTCCGTGCAGGCGGAGGGTGAGAATCCGGCCGGCGACGCGCACCGCCGGCTTGGCGGTTTCGAGCGTGGAGGCGTCGGCATTGCCGTACGTCTCAAATAGCTCGGGCGGCGTTGCTGTCCAGTCGAATTTGTGCGGATACGCTTCATGCCCGCGTGCCTCGATCTCAGCAAGTTTTTTTTGGCGCTGAAGAAACTGGTCGATTGGATCGAAAGGTAACAGTGGGCGCTCTCCTAGAAAGGTGGTGGGCAGTATAACGGCTGGCTATGCCACTGGCAAGGAAGCCTGAAATTTGCATCGTATGATATAATTTCAGACCAAGAGTCATTGTGAGGATTCCGCGTTTGCTTATGTAGCGGTCGTCCGCTTCGGCGGAAGGGCATCTGCTTGATTATGAGAATGCCAACCTGAAGGTTGGCGCTACAAGAGCTGGGCACGATTGGGTTCTCGCATAGACTTCAAGTGGGGTGGCCCTTGGGAGTGACGCGCGCCAAACGCGCAGGCCAACGTTCGAGTACGGTCCGGGAGGATTGGCTTGCTTGGATCCCCAACGAAATGGACCAGCTTTTCGACGCAACCCGCCAAGAGTTGGAATCTTCCAACGCCATCTTGTCTATCACCCTGGACGAGGCCCTTTCCCTGTGCAAAGGGGGTCAATCCGACTCCACCATGGAAAGGGCGAGTGTATTTGCCGGTTTGTTCGATCGCCTGGCAGTTCGCGTCGGCCACGTGATTGGCGCGATCAAGGACCACGGCGCCCATTTTGGGACTTTGCCGAACGTAAAGGCCCTGTCGCCCTCCAATTTTCGGGGGACGACCGCTCAGAGGGTTTCCCTCATGAACAACTTGCTCGCCAGAGTCTTATTCCGAGAAAGGACGCGTTTCTTTCATAAGCTGTATTCCCTCGGTGAAATCATCGAAGAATTGCAAAAAGAAGTGCGCGCGATCGTTGCCGGCATTTCCGACGGAGCTTCCCAATTCACGGATCGGAGCTGGCAACAGCTGGAAGTCCTTGGTTATGATCTAAATACGTGTATGGGGGAGACGACCGTTATTCTCAAATCATTTTTCTGCGCCTTGCCCCCGGAGGAACTGGAAACCTTCCGGGAGAAGCTCGTCAACCTTGGCGCTCCTCTGTTGTCAGTTGATCCCGAAGGATCACAGTCTTTCGGTAGTGAATAGTGCATTGCGAACCAGCTCGTCAGGCTGGCCAGGCCATCTTCCGAAACATGCAACCGGAATGAATCCAGCACACAGTCGACCTAAGACGCGTGCAACTTAAGGAGCAAGGGGCGCATCCCAAACGATGAATGCGTCCCGAACGGGTACGGTGACCCGCACGAGACGAACGGAAACCAGCGAAATGAACGAAGCCGAGGCCATACGCCTCGCTCAACAGGGCGACGCGGGCGCCTTTGAGCGAATCTATCGGCTTCACAGCCGGCGGGTTTACGCGTTGTGTCTGCGCATGGTCGGAAACACGGCTGAAGCGGAGGACCTGACCCAGGACGCTTTCCTGCAACTGTTTCGCAAGATTGGGACGTTTCGAGGGGAATCCGCGTTTTCCACCTGGCTGCATCGGCTGGCTGTCAACGTTGTGTTGATGAAGCTGCGGAAGAAAACGCTGCCGGAAACTTCGCTGGAGGAATCGACCGATCCGGAGGACGAGTCGAGCGGGCCGCGAAGAGAAATTGGCGCACCCGACCTGTTGCTTACCGGTTCCATCGACCGGGTCCATTTGGAGCGGGCTATCGAACAGTTGCCGCCGGGTTACAGGCAGGTGTTCGTGCTCCATGACGTGCAGGGATTTGAACACAATGAGATTGCCAGGCTGATGGATTGCTCGATCGGGAATTCAAAATCGCAGTTGCACAAAGCCCGGATGAGGTTGCGGGAACTTTTGCAGGAAACGCTGCGGGACATCGCGCGGCAGGAACGCCAGGCGGCGAAGAGTTCTGGAAGTTAGAAGTGGGAGACGAGAAGCTCGAGAATGACGAGGAACAAGAATTGAAACAACGAGGCAATCAAGAACGGAATGAAGAGCAGAAAGAAGAACGGACATGAACATGCAGTGTGAACAGTTCGAACAACTTTTAGAACAGCAGGACGATGGCGCGTTGCCGGAGCCGGCGCTCGCTCACCTGGAAGAGTGCCATGCGTGCCGCGCCCTCTCGGCCGATTTTGGCGCCATTCACGACCTAGCTCTGGAGCTGGGGGCCGAGGGGATTGCTCCTGCCGAGCGCGTGTGGGTTACGCTGCGCAACCGGCTTGAAGCGGAGGGGTTGATTCACGGTGCGCAGGAGCCCCCGCGGAGCGCGGGGCACGCGAGCGATGGCTGGTGGGCCGTTTTTCAGCGCCCTGCCATTGCCGGCTCTTTTCTGGGGCTCGTGCTTGCCGCGGCTGCGATGGTCAGCTACTGGTCGAATTTCCCGCAGACAGCGGTCCATTCGCAGTTGGCCTTTCAACAATCGACTTCTGCCGTTCCCTCCGCGGACAACGTTTTCAAGGAAGAAATCCTGACCGTGGGGAGCGACTCGATTCCGGGGCTGCAAAGACAGGACACCGCCGTGACCGCTTCCCTCCGGCGGAATCTGCAAATTGTTGACAACTTTATCGCGATATGTGAAAAGAGCGTACGCGAACAACCTGACAATCAGATGGCGAGAGAATACTTGTACGGAGCCTATCAGCAGAAGGCGGAACTGTTGGCCACGGCCATGAACCGCAGCATGACGGGAGGACTGCAGTGAACGCATCTTGCATTGGTGTACGTGTAGGCGCTCTGGGCGCGGTGATGGCGGGATTTATCCTCGCCGCTTCTCCCGCGCATGCCGACCGCGTGGAAAAACATTTTCCGGTGCAGAAAAAACCGAAGATCACGGTGCGGAATTCGAGCGGGCGGATCCAGGTGAAGGCCTGGACCAAGAGCGAAGTGCTGGTCGCCTGGACGAATAAGAGCGGAAAGACGGCCGTGGAAACCGAGCAGGCTGGAAATCGAGTCGAGGTGGCCACGCAGGCAAACGAGGATGGGATTTCGGCGGAAGATAGCAAGACGGATTTCGAGATCACTGTTCCCGTGGAGAGCGAACTCAGCGTCCGAACCGATTCCGGCAACGTGACGGTCGACAGCGTGCACGGGGACATGACGTTTGACACCGTTGGCGCGAATCTGCAACTTTCCGACGTGGACGGCTACATGGTGGTCAAGACCATCGACGGTTCGCTGGTCTGTACTCGCTGCTCGGGCAAGCTGGAATCCAACTCGATCAGCGGCAATGTGCAGATGATTTCGCCGACGCTGGACAGCGTGCGCGTGCAAACCTCTTCCGGAAATATCCTGTTTGACGGCAGCTTTCTGAGCCGCGGCATTTACATCATGAAGAATTTCAGCGGCACGATTGAAGTCCATTTTTCTTCCAGCGATTCCTTCGATGTGAACGCGACTTCCCTGAAGGGCGACGTGATCAACCAGGCTTCCTTCAAGCCCGATACACACGGCAGTCCTCATCCCGCCTCCAAATGGGGGCACAGCCTATTTGGCACGCTGAACGAGGGGCACGCGAAGGTCGAGCTCTCTTCCTTTAGTGGTACAATCAAGATTCTGAAGCGTGACTAACGCTCGCGGAATCGCTTGCAGGATTCATCCCCATCAAACATGCCCGCACCAGGGCCTGTCCCGGAATGCCGCGTGGTCTGCCTGACCGGATTCATGGGCTCGGGCAAAAGCACGGTGGGCCGTTTGCTGGCCGCTCAGCTGGCCTGGCACTTCGCCGATCTCGACGCGGAAATCGAGCGTGAATCCGGCCTGTCCATTTCACAAATTTTTGCGCAAAAAGGCGAGACGGTGTTCCGCGAGATCGAACATGAATGCCTGGCGCGCGTTCTGGGATCGGCGTCGGCGAGGAATACGCGATTGGTTTTGGCGCTCGGTGGCGGCACGTTCACTCAGTCGCGCAACGCCGCTCTCATTCGTGAATTCGGCGCGCCGCAGCGGGGCGCCGGGTCCGTGGTCATCTGGCTGGATTGCTCGGCGGAAGACCTGCTGCAACGGTGTGTACTCATGGGTGACCGGCCACTCTTCCGCGATGAGGCGAGTTTTCGTAAACTCTACGAGGAACGCTTGCCGTATTACCGGCAGGCCGATTATCGTGTCGAGAGCGGCGGGGAACCCATGCGCGTTGTCGAACAAATTCTGGCCATTGGAATCTTTGGGCGTTCCGTTCAAACCCACGCGGGCGGAAACCTTCCTGGAGCGCCTCAGTCATGAATCGTGACAAACGATTCGCGAAGCGCCTGTTCGGGGGCGCGCTGGCATTGTCCCTGGCCGCCGGAGTATTGCTGGCACGCCCAAGTAGCGCAGGCTTCACAGCTTGCGGAAAACGTGACCCGTCCTTTTGTCATTCCGAGCGAAGCGAGGAATCTCTCCCGGATTTGAACCCAACAAGAGAAGGAGAGATTCCTCGCTTCGCTCGGAATGACAAAATAAACTATTTTTTCCGCAACCTGTTCAGCCTGCGGGTTTTGGCTCCTTCCTCCACGCCCGGCACCCCAACCCCCGCGGGCGCGCCATCGGTGTTTTCCGCCGACAAAGGAAAGTTCCGCATCACGGTCAACGGCCAACCGGTGGGCAGCGAGGATTTTGAGATTTCCTCATCCGGGGATGCCTGGATCGAGCGCAGCTCGATGAGCGCGCACGCGCCCGGCGGCACGGAGATCAAGGCGACAGGCCAGCTCAAACTCTCCCCGGACGGCGCGCCCATCCGTTACGATTGGTCCGCGGAGGCCCAGAAAAAAGCGACCGGCTCGGTGGAGTTCTCGAACGGGACGGCAAAATGCTCGGCCGACCTGGGCGCCGCATCGCCGCTCCGCAAAGATTTTGTGTTCACCTCGCCGCGCATCGCCGTGCTCGACAATAATCTCTATTACCAGTTCGCCGTGCTGGCGCGGCTGTATGACTGGAAGGCCGGCGGCAAGCAGACTTTCCCCGTTCTGATCCCGCAGGACATGGTTCCTGGAACGATATCGGTGGAATCGCTCGGCCCGCAGCAGGGAGGAAACGGAAAATATGAAGCCGTGCGTGTATCCTCTCCGGACCTGGAAATTATGATTTATGTGGATGCAAACCACCGCATGATGCGCCTGGAAGTGGCTTCCTCGAACGTCACCATCGATCGGGAATAAGTTCCGTAAGTAGCCCCCGGGAACGCCATTCTCCCGAATGGCGTCACCAAGACCGCCAATCGGGAGATTGGCGTTCCCGCATTTCTACCGATGCGCTTCGTGCCAAGTGTGCTGTGCCATCTTTCGTTGGTCGTGGCCGGATCGCCACGGAATGACGCTCTTTGTGGGCACCGGCGCGGCACCGTCCCGTTGATCCGGTAAGAAAATCGGGCCTCAGTGCAGGCGAAACGAGACGACGAGGGTGGTCACTACATTGGCGGGACTGCCATTCATCCTTGGGGGTTGATACTGCCATTGTTGAACCGCTTCGGCAGCGGCGCGCGCCAGAATGGGCGAGCCGTCGAGAACTCTTAAGTTCGTTACGCGGCCGCTGCTGGAAACGTATACGCGCAGGAGGACGTCGCCTTCGATTCCCGCCTGGCGCGCGACTTCGGGATACACAGGAGCCACGGAGCGCTCGATGTGTTTCTGCATTTCTTCGGCGTCAACCGGAATTCCGCCCCACCACGATTCCAGAATTCTCCGGCGCATTTCGGCGAAGAATCCATCGGCGTCGGTGAAGTCCTCCCCTTCCCCGGAATGCAACGGCTCCAGGACAGCGGGGGCGATGCCGCCCTGCATCCAAGCCGCCGGAAAAGCCGGGCTCGATTCCACGTCCGGGCCGCCTAGCCGCAACACAATATTTCCCGAGACGGTTTTTAAATGGAAAATTTCGCCGCCTCCATTTAGCCGCCCCGCGCCATGAATCGTGCGGACACCGTTCCCGGAATCCTCATAATTGATTTTGATCGGCAGGGAAGGATCGGCGGCGATGCGATGCCCGCTGCCCTGCTCGACAATCGCATCGATCGTGGCGGCCAGTTCGCGCGGGATGTATACGACGATGTCTCCCTCGGTGGAGAACAATTGCGAGGCTCCGCGCGGCTTTTGCCCGCGGCTATCCCTGGCAGTTGCTGGGCCGGGAACGTCACGGAGCCAGGCGGTGATGCCGCCGGAATTCGCGGACACGTGGAGCGGCGCATCCGCTTGTCTGAGGACAATGCCGCCGCCGGCGGTGTCCGCGGTCACGCTGGAGCCCGCGCTTTCCACGCGAATGTTGCCGCCGCCCGAATCCAGCGCGGCAGACCCTGCAATGCGGCCCGCGTAGATTTGCCCGCCGCCGGTGTGAAGAATCGCGTCACCGCCAATGTTCCCGGTAGTGATGTGCCCGCCTGAGGTTGTGGCGCGAAGCGTTCCGACGACATCGCCCACGGTAATGTGCCCGCCCTGCGTCTCGATTCGCGCCGCGATATGTCCGGCTGGATAATTCGCGATACGCGCGGAATGGTCAGCGCCGCCCACGCGGCCCACGGTGATATTCCCGCCCGCGCTGTAAAGGTTTATGCGGCCATCGATGTCCTGCACCTCGATGTTTCCGCCGCCGGTGCTGACTTCGAGGGCGTAGTGGCGAGGGATATGAATCTCAATCGCCGCGCTGAATCGCCCGTGAAGCCCCTGCCACGGAACTTTTGCGTCGAGGGTAACGCCCCTGGGCGTTTGCCGCGCGATGAAATTGAATTGCTGCAGAAATTCTTCCGCGCCTGGATCGCGGGAATCCGCCTGCACGATCGCGTGAAAGGAAATTCGCGTGGACTCATCCGTGAACACTTGGACATTGCCCAGCTCCACGTTCACGCGCAGGGAGCGGCCCTGTTTCGTTGGAATTGCCCCCGATTTTTCGGCAGAGACTATCGGGAAATTTTCGGACGAGCCGGAGCTGGAGGGATCCTCAATGAGAACCGCGGCAGCATCAGGCGGCTGTGAATCGGCGCGACTAGAATGGCCGCGGGCAAAGACCAGCGACGGCATGACGGCCAGAGTCACTGCCGCTCCCGCAACGAGTTTTCGCCAATGGCTCATGAGTTTCGCATAACAGAGGCTTTCGTTGCACCGGCTTCAGAGGCTGCGGAAAAAGGGCCCCACTCCTTTTGTCATTCCGAAGTCGCCGCGGTGACCTCGGAATGACAAAATAAACTACTTTTTCCGCAGCCTGTTCAGCCAGTGGGTTTTGATTTTAAGGCAAGCCGCAAAATCCGCAGACTGAAGTCTGCGCTACTCCGCGCCCATTTCTCGCAGGGCCGCTGCGCTTTGCTGGCGAACGTAATTGTTGGGATCGTTCCGCTGGCGGTCGCGCAGGACGTCCAGGGTTTGCGGGTCGGGCGCGGCGAATCCGGTGCCGGAGCGCAGCGCGTTGAGAAGAATGTTGATGGCCTCGACGCGCACACCGGAATTGGCGTCGCTTTGCAGCGCGTCGAGGAGCGTCTCGCGGACCGCGGAGTCCTGCTCGAATCCTTGCAGCGCTTCGAGCGCCTTCATGCGCACACCCGGATTACGATCCATCCGCGCGGCGGCGCACAGCGAGCGGCGCACATCAGGATCCACGGCGCGCGTGCGCAACACGTCCAGCGAATCCAGCCGCGCGTCAGGATCGAATCGCTGGCTGTTCTCCAGAACGAAAGTGAGGGCGCGCTCCACGTCCGCGTTATCCGGCGCGCCGACGATATTCATCGGCGTTTGGGACATCAGTTGGACTTGCACGGTGGGAGTGCGCGAGCCGGAGGGAGTCACCCAGGCAACGTGGGCGCTCCCGGCGCTCTGCAATTGCTGGTCGGTTATTTTAGGAGTGGCCGAAACCGTCATCACCGGGCGCGTCAAAACCGCCTGCGCAGGAGCGACGCGCAGCCTCTGTCCCGCGACGCCCGCCAGGAATCCCGCCACCACCAGCACTGTCATGCTCATCGCCGGATGATAGATCAGCGTGTGGCGCAACGCGCCCCACCACGCAGGGGGAGAAAAAATCGGTCGCCACGCGGAGCGATTCGCGCGTGCCCGCTGATCGTCGAGCGACTCCGCCAATTCGCTGCGGCATTGCGCGAGCAGCAGGCCGGAACGGTCCAGCGAATCGGCCGGCTGCTCGAGCGACGCAATCGCGCGATGCAGGCGCTCCTCGCGCAAGATTGTGGCGGCGCAGGCAGGGCATTGCGCGAGATGCGCATCGAGTTTCGCGCGCGCGCCAGCGTCCAGTTCGTCGCAGGCGTAGAGAACCGCGAGCGACTCAAACTCTTCGCAGCGAATGCCCCGATTGTTTTGTTGCGCCCCTTGCGGCGTATTTGGGTGCGTATCGTTCAAAGCAGTCCTTCCAATTGCGCTCGCAGTTTGCGCGTTGCGCGGAATAGGGAATTCTTCACGGTTTCTTCCGTGGTGCCGAGGGCCTCTCCAATGGCGCGCAGTTTCAGGCCTTGATAATGCTTCATCTCAAAGACCATGCGCTCGCGCGGCGTCAGCAGATCGAGAGCGCTGGAAATCCGGCGGCCGATTTCGATTCCTGCCAGGCGGCGCTCGGGATCGGATGACGCTCCGGTATCCTGTTGCCGGTCGAAGAAATCGCCCGGCATCGACTCACCATTCCGGTTAGACGCAAGCTCCGGCGCTTGGTCTTCCGGCCGGCTGCTTCGGCGGCGCAGGTGATCGAGGCAGACGTTGGTGACAATGCGGTACGTCCAGGTATAAAAGCTGCACTCGAAGCGGAAGCGCGGCAGATTCTTGTAAATTTTCAGGAAGGCTTCCTGATAGACGTCGCGGGCGTCTTCGGTCTTGTGCAGAATGTTCAGGGCAATTCGCAGGACATCGCGGTCGTAACGGTGCACCAGCTCTTCAAACGCTTCGCGGTCGCCGCCCTGCGCGCGTTCGATCAAGGCGCGTTCTTCGGACTGACCCAAACTGCCCCTCGTGGCTCCCATGGAAGCGGAGCCTCCCACGGGATATCCGGAGACGTTAACAGACCA
>Ga0210384_10007906_pt1 | contig 11169 bp, 8 predicted proteins | sample IncBWH2MmetaG_FD_160574 | JGI IMG/M metagenome (GOLD analysis project Ga0210384, IMG submission 160574) | Forest soil microbial communities from Barre Woods Harvard Forest LTER site, Petersham, Massachusetts, United States - Inc-BW-H-2-M | ecosystem: Environmental > Terrestrial > Soil >...
CGGATGATCGCGACGATCCGGACCCTCCCCTCGCCTGCGATCACGCCCTCCGACTCGACGCGGAAGGTCGCGCTGGAGATGCCGAGCCGCCGGCCGACAAAGGGCCCCGGGACGACCCGGTACGGCAGACGCTCGCGAGTCTGTGTGACCACGGTCACCTCGGCATCAGACAGACCCAAGGCTTTGAGGACCTGAGGCGGTGCCGTGTTCATGTTCACGGTGTCGCGCGCGAAGACGGTGACCAGGTCGCGCAAGCCCGGGCGCTCCCCACTCCCCTGGTAGAGCTCGCGGCTCACCCCGCGCACCTGGAGCAGCTCGGTCGCATCCTGCAGCGGGCCGTTACGGGCCCGGTAGGGCACCGGGAGCTTGAGATAGTAATCGTCGCTCTCGGCGCCGTTGGTTCGATGCGCATCGTCCGCATCTTTCCAGTCCTGCAGCGAATCACCGATGATGTCGCGCTCGCCCCGCTCCACCCCCAGAGCGGAGAGCAGCCGGTTGATGCGGTCCGGGGAGCCGCTGTTGAGATCGAGCCGGCCTTCCTCATCGGTGATCCGGTACGAAAACTCACCGGGGCCGAGGGGTACCCGCGAGCGAGGGAGCGGTGGCACCTTCTGCGGGACCGCCGGGGCGGACCCGGCCCGATAGAAGGCCAGGAGACCGTTCCCATCCACGGCGGAGATCTCGGCCTGGCTCAGGACCTCGGTGATCGCCTGATGTACGCCCGCCTCGGCCAGATAGGTGGCGAGCACCCCGGCTCGGTACGAGCGCACCATAGATGCCTCGAGCCGCATCGAGAGGCCGAATTCCGTCACGACCACCGCCAGCAGGCTCAGAACCAGGATGACGGCGAGCAGCGCGAACCCGCGCTCGGCCTTCATGGCCGGACCGCCCGGATCGGCACGATGAGCACGGGTTCCTCAACGAGACGACCCTGGATCGCGGTGGCGAGCCGGATCTCGAGCGCCCGGGGCAGGTCCTCCTCGCTGTCCGCATCCCAGCGCTGGCGCCATTCCCCGCTCTCGGGATCCTGGTAGCGGAAGCGCACCGCCGCCACCGCGGCATCGGACACCACGGGCTGGGCCAACTCGAACGCGGCTCGATTCGGCAGCACCTGTTGCCGAATGACCAAGCCCGCCACCGCGTCTTGCGTGATCGTGACGGCCGTGAACGCGATAGGCACCGGAGATGGCATTGGTGGCTCGAGCGTCACGAACGAAAGCTGGGTCGGCTCCCCGTGGAAGAGGATCCGGCCCTGGTCCGCCCCGGCGTCCTCCGCCTGGTAGGGATAGGTCGCGGAGACGGATCGCGACAGCAGCTGGACGAGGCCCCGCTCATGCTCCAAGACGTCCGTCCGACGCTCGCCGACCGTCCACGCGGCGAGGGCGACACGCAGTCCGCCGAACATGATCACGAGCAGCGCGCCGACGATGGCGAGCGCCAGCACCAGCTCCAGCAACGTGAAGCCGCGCGCGCCCCTTGAACTCATCGCCGGACCCCGGCCTGCGCTGGAGGGGCCGCGAGGAGGGTGGTGAGGTCCAGTCCTCCATTGGAGCTCCAGCGGATGGCCACCGAGAGTCGAAACAGCCGCGACGCCTTCCCGGTGGGCGGCTTGAGCTCCGGTGGCAGCGACACGAGCGTCATCCGCCGCTCCCACGCGTAGACGCCTTCCCGTCCCGTCTCGACACCCTCGCTCGGGCTCGCGACCTCGCGGGCCAGGCGATCAGCGAGCCGTACGGCCTCCTGGTGATCCCCCGACGCCTTGACGAGCCGGAGGCCCTGGGAGGCCAGCTGTATCAGCGTGACGACGGCGAGCCCAAGGATCGCCATGGCCACCAGCACCTCCAGCAGGGTGAAGCCGCGCCTCACGAGGCGCCCCGCTCCGACTTCACACGCCCGGTCAGCACATCCACCGTGATCACGTAGACCTGTCGGGCCGCTGTCGCGATGCGGAGGCGCCCGCCACTCGAAAGCCCGTGGGGATAAAAGGTGATGCCGCGGCCGAGCGGCCGGTCGGTCTCGAGCCGGACGGTCGGCGCGAGCGCCCTGGTCGCCAGTACCGCCCCCGCCCCGGCGCCATCGCCAGCTCTCAGGACCAGCGCGTGCGCTTCCGGATCGAGCTGGACCTCGTACGCTCGGTGCTGGGTCACGGCCTGCTCGCGCGCAAAACGCAGGAAGGACGCCACGCCGGAGACCTGGGCCCGGATCCGCACCGTGTCCGCCACCTGGCCCGCCGCCGGGACGACAACGCTGGCGGCCACGGCCAGCACCACCAGCACCACGACAACCTCGATCAGCGCGTAGCCGCGCTTCACTTCGTCGCCCACGACGTCACGTCGGCGTTCTCGCCCTCACCGCCCGGCGCTCCGTCGGCCCCGAGCGTCCAGATGTCGTAGTCTCCGTGGTCTCCCGGGCAGCACTTGTACTGATACGGACTGCCCCAGGGATCCTGCGGCACGAAGTTCTTTTTGAGATACGGGCCATTCCAGTTCGGGGCATTGGGGTTCTGCACGAGCGCGTAGAGGCCGACCGACGAGGGCGGATAGGCGCCAACATCCAACCGGTACTGGTCGAGCGCCGCGCCGAACAGCTCGATCTGCGCCCGGGCCGCGACCTGCTTGCTCTGGCCGACTCGCCCGAAGAGACGCGGGCCCACGAGGCCGGCGAGGAGACCCAGGATAATGATCACCACCAAGAGCTCGATGAGTGAAAAGCCCCTCTGGTCCATCGGCAGGGCGCGGGCGACGCGACGCCATACTGCTCGAGTCGACACGGCTCGATCTCCTCTCATATCGGAATATCCGTGACCGAGAGAATGGCCATCAGCATGGCCACCACGATGAAGCCGACCACCAGGCCCATGACCAAGATGATGGCGGGCTCGGCCAGCGCGATGAGGCGCTTGACCGTCCGCCGCGTATCGGCCTCGAAGGTGGAGCCCACCTTCAACAGGAGATCCTCGAGCCGGCCGGTCTCCTCTCCCACCCGCACCATGTGAACGGCCAGCGGGGGAAAGACGCCGGAGTCGCTCATCGGCTGGGCGAGGCCGGCGCCCCGCTTGACTCCCGCGGTGAGCCCGTCGACGGCCCGCGCGAGCACTTGGTTCCCCAGCATCTCCCTGACCACCGCTAACCCCGGGAGCATCGCCACACCGCTCCGGAGCAGCGTGCCCAGGATCCGGGTGAAGCGCGCGATCTCAGTCTTGACGATGACGTCCCCGATCAGGGGTAGCCTCAGCAACAGGCGATCCGCCTTGAGCCGACCTTCGGGGGTGGACAGGGCGACGCGCGCCCCGAGCGTCACGGCCACGCCCACCACGGCCAGCACCCACCAGAAACGCCCGAGTGCGCCACTCATCTTGAGGAGCATCAGGGTGGGCAGCGGGACCGTCGCCCCAAGATCCTTGAAGATGCTCGCGAAGCGCGGGATGACAAAGGTCATCAGGAAGATGACCGCTCCGGCGCCCACCGTCGTGAGCAGCACGGGGTAGATGAGCGCGGAGATCAGGGCGTCGCGAAACTCCTGGGCCTCTTCAAGAAACTCGGCGAGGCGCCGAAGCGTGGCCTCAAGGACCCCACCCTTCTCGCCGGCCCGCACCATATTGATGTAGAGCCGCGAGAAGGGACGCGGGTGGTGCTTGGCCAGCGCCTCGCCGAAGGAGGAGCCGCCCCGGACGCTGCGCAGCAGGTCGCCCATGATGGCCCGCAAGCGGGCATTGGGCGCCAGCTCCGCCTGGATGGCCAGTGCGCGGTCGAGCGGCAGGCCGGCCTCGACCAGGGTGGCGAGCTGCTGCGTCAGGGTCACCAAGTCGCGGCTCGCCACGCGGCGGAGCCTCAGGTGCGGCCAGCCAACGCTCAGGAGCCGGCGCGGCTGATCCTGGGGGGCCACTGCGATCGGGAAATAAGCGTCACGTTGCAAGCGCTCGACCACCGCCTGCGCGTCGGGGGCCTCCATGACCCCGTCGATGGTCTGGCCTCGCTGGTCGGCCGCTCGGTACCCGAAGACGGTCACGCTAGGTATCTTCCTGAGTGACCCGCAGGATCTCTTCCACCGTGGTCATGCCGGCACAGGCCCGCGCCCAGCCGTCCGCCCGGAGCATCACCATGCCCTGCTCGACAGCGTGGCGGCGGAGCTCGCCGGCCGGCACCTTCCGCACGATGAGGCTCCGCCCCTCTTCGGTGAGCCGGAACAGCTCGTAGATCCCGATCCGGCCGCGGTACCCGGTGCCGCGGCATTCATCACAGCCCTTCCCCCGGAAGAGCTGCACGTCGGATGCGTCGGTGACCCCGATGGCCAGGAGATCAGCCGGCTCCGGGTGATCGGGCGCCCGGCAGGCCAGGCAGATGCGCCGGACCAGGCGTTGGGCCAGGACACCGTTTAGCACCGAGGACACCAGGTACGGTTCGCATCCCATGTCTTGCAATCTGGTCACGGCACCCGGCGCATCGTTGGTGTGGAGCGTGGAGAAGACCAGATGCCCCGTGAGCGCCGCCTGGATGGCGATCTCCGCGGTCTCGAGGTCGCGGATCTCCCCCACCATGATCACGTCCGGGTCCTGGCGCACGATGTGCCGGAGCCCGCTCGCGAAGCTGAGCCCGATCTTCGGCCTGACTGGAATCTGGTTGACGCCCTTGAGCTGATACTCCACAGGGTCTTCCACGGTGATGATCTTCCGGTCCGGGGCATTGATCTTGTCCAGCGCCGCATAGAGGGTGGTGGTCTTGCCGGAGCCGGTGGGCCCGGTGACGAGCAGGATGCCGTGAGGTCGCCGGATGAGCCCCTCGAACGCCTCGGCGGTTCGGGCCGAGAACCCCAACCGATCGAACGGCAAAAACACCGACGAGCGATCGAGCAGGCGCATCACGATGGACTCGCCGTGAATGGTGGGCACGGTCGAGACGCGGATGTCCACGCGCCGCCCCTGCGTCGAGACGCGGATGCGGCCGTCCTGGGGTAGCCGGCGCTCGGCGATATTCAACTCAGCCATGATCTTGATGCGGGAGGTGACCGCCGCCTGCAGGCGCCGTGGCGGAGCTTCTTGATCGTAGAGCAGCCCGTCGATGCGATAGCGGACGCGCAGACTGTCCTCGAACGGTTCGATGTGGATGTCCGAGGCCTCGGCGGCCAGCGCCCCGTCGATGAGCAGATTGACCAGACGGACCACCGGGGCCTCGAAGGCCAGGTCGCGGAGGTGGTTGACATCCTCACTCTGGTCACCCTCAGCGTCTGGTCGCGCCGTTCCCATTCCTTCGACAATCTTCTGGAGCGCGGTGTTGGCCCCGTAGGCCCGCTCGATGGCCTCGAGGATCGCGTCAGCCGGCGCCACGCAGAGCTGGACAGCGCTGCCCAGCGTCTTGCGCAGATCATCGCCCAGCATCGGATTGGCGGGTTCGGCGGTCGCCACCGTCACCGTGGCCCCATCCACGGCGATCGGGCAGGCCACGTATTGCCGGAGATACTTGGGGGACAGCAGTTTCACAATCGGTGGCATCAACGGCAGCTCTTCACGCGAACGGAACGGCAGGCCATGCTGGGCAGCCAGGCCCCGGAGGATTTCTTCCGACGTTGCCGCCCCCAGTGCCACCAGCGCCTCTCCGAGCCGTTGCCCCCGCTCCGTCGCGTGAGTCAACGCCTCGGCGAGCGTCCCCTCGCTGATAACTCCCCCCTCGATGAGAAGCCGTCCCAGCGCGCGACGATGTGTCACCGTTCACCCCTCGAGGGTCGAGCGTATCGTAGAGGGTCGGGATTATCGGCCTCAACCCACCGCTCGTCAACCGACTCCACCCGCCCCGAGACCGTCCCCGTCTCGCGGCCTCGCCCCCAGAACTCTCATCGCCTCAGGGCACCGACGCCCGACGAGTGATTGTGAAAGGGATCACGATCCCGGATGATCCCCCAGTCCGGACAACCAGCGTTCGGGGACCCGCCCGTGAGCAGCGAGCCGACACGAGATTCGGGCAGGTCGCTCCGCGCCCTCGGTGGGATACCGCCTACGACCGTCGTTCACCTGTTGATCCAGGATGAAACGCCGAGGTGTTCTGGACTCGTCGGCCCGCCACGCGCGGGCGATTCGTGCCCTTGACATCTCTCAGGCCGGACCCATAGAGTCGCCGCGGCAACTGAGTCGCTCTCTACGGCCCGCCACGCTTTCGGAAAGGAGATCTGCCATGGCCCGTTGTGCTCGCCGTGCCCTTCTTTTCGCCGTGCCTGTTCTGCTTCTGTGGTCTTCCCTCGCGCTGGCGGCCGGGGTCCACGCGCTCTTCAACCTTGAGGTGCCGGCCGGACACCCCTTCCCCAGCGACCGGTTCACCGTCGCCGACCCACGGCAGCTCACCGGGCTCAAAGTCCAACTGCCCAAACCCAACTGCGGCGCCCGCCCCTCGGACTGCGCCGATCTCGACGTCCTCAACACGCTGGATGGCTTCAATCTCTCGCCCAGACTTTCGATCCCTTTCGACGGGCCCATCGACCCCAGCTCCGTCTCGAGTCAGACGGTGATCCTGATAAACCTTGAGAACACGCGGCGTGAGGGCCCCGCGGGCGAGAAAGTGGTGGGCATCAACCAGGTGGTCTGGGATCCGGCCACGAACACCCTCCACGCGAAGTCGGATGAGCTGCTCGACCAGCACACTCGATATGCGCTGATCGTCACGCGAGGGGTACGAGATGAGACCGGGAAACCGGTCGAGGCATCAGAGGCATTCCAGCGCTTTCGACACGACCTCGACTTTGGAGACCAGACGCTCAGAAACTACCGGAAGGCGCTCCTCCAAGCCTTAGCGGTCGCCCGCCATCGCGGGATCCGAAGCAAGGACATCGTGGCTGCGAGCATTTTCACGACGCAGAGCGCGACGGCCATTCTGGAGAAGATCCGGGACCAGATCAAAGCGACGACCCCGGGACCCGCCGACTTCCTCCTTGGGCCGTCTGGGGCGCGAACGGTGTTCCCGTTTCCCAGTGTGACCGGCGTTACGTTCAATGCCCAGCTGACGACGGGACCCGCCCTTTCGGCGATTCCTGTTCCGGTCACTGCCCTGGGCCTCTTCCCCGGGGCCGTGAGCACCATCGCCTTCGGGAAGTATCGGTCGCCGAATTACGAGACGGCTCAGCGCTTCATTCCGGCCATCGGAACGGCCTCGGGGATCCCCCAGGTGCAAGGAACCAACGAGATTTTCTTCAACCTCGTCCTGCCGGCAGGCCCGAAACCTCCGAAGGGTTGGCCGGTCGCGATCTACGGCCATGGCTTTACGGACAACAAGAACAATAGCCCCTACGTTGTCGCCGCCACGATGGCCGCCCACGGGATTGCCACGATCGCCATCAATGTGGTCGGGCACGGGTTCGGACCGGCCGGCACGTTGACCGTCGGTCAGGCGGGTGGTGGCTCGGTCACGCTGCCGGCCGGTGGACGGGGGATTGACCTGGATGGAAATGGGACCATCGACTCCACGGAAGGCGTCAGCGCGGTGGGGCCCCAGGCGATCATCTCAAGCCGCGATGGCCTTCGGCAGACGGTCGTGGACTTGATGCAGCTGGTCCGCGTCATCGAAGTGGGCATCGATGTAGACGGCGATGGGGTCGCGGACCTCGACCGCTCCCGCATCTACTACTTCGGGCAGTCCTTTGGAGGCATCTACGGCACCATCTTTCTCGGGGTCGAGCCCCGCGTCCGTGTGGGGGTGCCGAATGTAGCGGGTGGCTCCATTATCGAAGTCGCCCGACTCGGCGGCTTCCGGCCCCTGGTCGGGATCGCGCTCGCATCCCGCATTCCATCTCTCATCAACGTCCCCGATCCCAGCGGCATTGCCTTCAACGAGAATTTGCCTCTCCGGGATCAGCCCCCGGTGAGCAACACCGTACCTGGTGCCATTCCAATTCAAGAAGCGTTGGAAAACAGCGAGTGGGTCTCTCAATCCGGAAATCCAGTCGCCTATGCGCCACATATCCGGCGGGCGCCGCTTGATGATGTGGAAGCAAAGTCGGTTATCTTCCAGTTCGCGAGAGGCGACGAAACTGTTCCCAACCCAACGACGACCGCGATCCTGAGAGCGGGGGACCTGGCTGATCGAGCGACGTTCTTCCGAAACGATCTGGCCTTTGCTGCCAATCCAGCGACGCCCAAGAATCCGCACACCTTCCTCACTCGCATTAACGTGCCCGCGGTGGCCGGCTTCGCCCTGGCGGCTCAGCAGCAGATCGCCGTGTTCTTCGCCTCCGACGGCACCATCATTGCCGACCCTGGCCCGCCATTTTTTGAAGTCCCGATCGTGCCGCCCCTCCCCGAAGATCTCGCGTTCATCCCATAGCCTCCGCGCTTGCCGCAGCTGGGTTTCCAGGGGCGTCGGGGACGCCGTACAACTCCCCGGCGTCCCTGGGCCAGCAAGCATGAGACAGCGCGCACCGAATCGACGCCGCCGAAAGAGGCTCGCTCAACGACGAGGCGGCGCCGGCCGAGCAGCCACCGATCCGGCAGCACCAACCTGTCCGGACAGCCACCGGATGCGCAACGGCTTCAACACGAAGAAGGCTAGCAACGCACCGAGCCAGTCAAACACGATCGCCACGATGAAAATGGGCATCCAGCTTCCGGTGGCCGCCTGAAGGACGTTCCCCAGGGGGACGAGCAGCGACGCCGTGCCCTTGGCCGTGTAGAGCAGGCCGTAGTTCGCGGTGGCAAACTTCTGACCAAACAGGTCGCCGCACATGGCGGGGAACAGGCTGTAGATCTCGCCCCAGGCGAAGAACACCAAACCGGAGAACACGACGAAGAGAACCGGGACGTGGGCAAAGTTGATCAGCAGCAAGATCCCCAGGCCCTCCAGCCCGAAGGCGATGAACATGGTGTTCTCCCGCCCAATGTGGTCCGAGACCCAGCCGAAGAACGGGCGCGTCAAGCCGTTCAGGATGCGGTCCAACGACAGCGCGAAGGGAAGGGCGGCCATCGTGAGACCGAATAGGGACACCGGGACCTTGGCCACGTTGAAGTCCGCGGCAATCGGCCCCAGTTGTGCCGTCGCCATCAGCCCTCCCATGGCCAGCATCGTCATCATCACGTACAGGAGCCAGAAGGGGGTGGTCTTCAGCATCTCCAGCGGCGTGAAATCACGGCTCGACTGCGGGCCGTTGGGTTTGGCCACGTCGGGCACCTCGCCCTCCCGGGGGGCGCGCAGGAATAGCGCGCACAGGATGACCACGAGGCCCTGCCCGATCCCGAAGTACACGAAGGCCGCCTCATACCCATGCGTGTTGATCATGCTGGCGATCGGCACGATGGTGAGCGCCGAGCCCGCGCCAAACGCCGCCGCGGTGAGGCCAGCCGCCAGCCCGCGGTGATCGGGGAACCACTTGAGTGCGTTGCCGACGCTCGTGCCGTAGACTATCCCCGCGCCCACCCCACCGACCAGCCCGCCCATGTACAGCATGACGAGGGAACTGGCTCCCGAGTTGATCCACCACGCTGCCCCGACCAGGAGGCCTCCGATGGCCACGATCCATCGAGGGCCGAACCGGTCCACAAGGTAGCCCTCGACCGGCACCAGCCAGGTCTCAGCCAAGACAAACACGGTGAACGCGACCTGAATGGCGGCTTTCCCCCAATGAAACTTGCCGTCAATGGGGTTGACGAAGAGCGTCCAACCGTACTGGAGGTTGGCGATCGCAACCATCCCGGCAATGCCGATCATCAATTGGACCCATCGGGCGCCGGACGCCGGACCCGCGACCACCGACTGCGATGCAGGTCCCATGCTTATCCTCCTCCATGGGGGATCTACTGCGCGTCTGGGAATGTTCTGCACTACCGCATCACAGGGAGGGAACGGACGCCGGGTGGACTCTAGCTCCGGGGCCCTCAGTTGGCAAGCGGACCCCGTGCATAGCATCTCGGCGAGCCAGTTCCAGAGCGCCCTCGGGTCGGATGCGGTCAACCAGCTCGCCGCGAGGATGGGAATCTCGCCGGATGCGATGAGCGCCAAGCGGGCGGAGGTGCTCCGAGGCGCGCGATCGACAAGCTCACTCCCAGCGGCAGGTTTCCCGAGGGCCGGCTGACCTCTCCGGGCGCGCGCGCTTGGCCGAGGTCACGACCGCCGAGCTCGCGCGGTTCGAGGCGCAGCTCCGCGCCCGGCTCGGCGACTGGAAGGCGATGCTACGCGGCCATCCGGCCGAGGCGCGGCAGATGCTCGGGAAGCTCCTCGGGGGGCAACGCGTGACGTTGACGCCGCGAGAAGAAAACGGTGCGCGGTTCTATGAGTACCGCGCGCCGTGTTCCTTCGATCGCACCATCCGCGACGGACTACTGAAGCACGAACGACACCCGAAACGGTGGTGGCCCCAACGGGATTCGAACCCGTGTTTCAGTCACGACCACGCTTTCGCCAATTCGATGCAGTACTTGCAAGGCAACAGAGCCGTAGCAGGGGCACACAACTAAAACACGCAGGCTGAAGTTCCTTCGGCATGTCGCTGGTTCAAGTCGGGGGCTCGCTTCGAATTGTGGAAGCGACTCCTGACGTTCGACTTTCTAATAGGTTACTGATTCAGGGCACGCGCCACCACGAAGGCACTCACCTTCTATCAAGCTTACCGCTTCTGCACGATGACACGCCCCGGATCACCACCATTTTCAGACCCGCCCCCATCTCCAAGCTCGGCGGCATGATCTGTTCGTAACCGTTACGATGCGTGGCCTTGGGGCGCGTCGACCTGCCTCGTGCTCCAGGAACGGGACGGAAAGAAGCGCACTAATTCGGTCCGAGTAGAGTTCGAGTCACCTAGGGGGTGGGTCGGGGCCGCGCACGAGGTGGACGAACCCGTGAACGTGGTCCCTTAACAGTTTGGCCTCGGGCGCCGGCCAGCTCGACCAGGCCGGCTGGACCCGCGCTCGCAGCGGGCTCCGACAGTCCGACGCGGCGCAGCTGGAGATCCGCAGGATCAGTCCGGTGAGGAGCGAGATCCGTAAACCGGGAGAACTCACGGCGCCTTCCCGGTCAGCTCCAGGACCTGTCCCGCCCGCAGGATGGTGACCTTCATCGGCGCGCCGGGCGCCAGGCGGCCGATCGCCTCGCGCACCTTGGGCATGTTGGCGGCGGAGGCCTGGATCCCCTCGATCGAGAGGATGATGTCGCCGCCGAGTGGCACCTCCTGACCGCCGATGCTCACGAGCTGGGTGCTGCC
>Ga0210384_10007907_pt1 | contig 11169 bp, 9 predicted proteins | sample IncBWH2MmetaG_FD_160574 | JGI IMG/M metagenome (GOLD analysis project Ga0210384, IMG submission 160574) | Forest soil microbial communities from Barre Woods Harvard Forest LTER site, Petersham, Massachusetts, United States - Inc-BW-H-2-M | ecosystem: Environmental > Terrestrial > Soil >...
GGCCGTTTTTCAGGTTCAGGCCTTCCACCTGCAATACCGTAGCGCCCGGGTTGTACGGAGCGCGCGGCAGTTGCGTTTCGATCGGCCGCCCGACCATCATATTGGCCAGTTCTTCCTTGTTGGTATTGGCGGTCTGTACTGCGCCGACTACGCGGCCGGCGCGCATCACCGTGACATTGTCGGTGATCGCCAGGATTTCTTGCAGCTTGTGCGTGATCAGCACGATGGTTTTGCCTTGTTCCTTGAACAGGCGCAGCACTTCAAACAGCGATTCCGTTTCCTGCACGGTCAACACAGCGGTAGGCTCGTCCAGTATCAGGATGTTGGCGCTGCGATAGACCTGTTTCAGGATCTCCACCCTTTGCTGCGCGCCAACCGACAGGTCTTGTATTTTCGCCAGCGGGTCGATGTCCAGCGAATAGCGCCTGCAGATTTCCCTCAGCTTGGCTTCAATCCCGGTGCGGTGCGCCTTCAGGCGCACGCCGCCCTCGGCGCCCAGCATCACATTGTCCAGCACCGTCATGTTTTCCACCAGCATGAAGTGCTGGTGCACCATGCCTATGCCCAGGCGTATCGCTTCCTGGCTGTTGCGGATAGGGCGCTCTTCGCCATTCAGCAAAATCTGCCCGCTGTCGGCCTTATAGTAGCCGTACAGTATGCTCATCAGTGTCGACTTGCCTGCGCCGTTCTCGCCGATCACGCCATGTATCGATCCCTGAGCAATGGAGAAACTCACATCGGCATTTGCTTGCACTGCCCCGAAGCGTTTGGAAATATGTCGAAATTCTACTGCTGGCTGCATGCTGATCACTAAGTAGGTTCAGGAGGGGGAATGGATGCGGCAGGCAATATCGGGCCTTGCCGCGTATCCTCTGTCAGTCCGCTCTGTCAGTTCTGTATCAGATTGGGCATTTATTGTTTTCGCGGTAGTCAATCACCTTGACCTTGCCGCTGATGATGTCCTGCTTGGCAGTGTTGACGCGTTTTTCCATGTCGGCGCTGATCAGGCTGCGGTTATCCTTGTCCAGCGCCCAATCCACGCCGCCTTCCTTCAGGCCTTTGTTGCTGACGCCGGCTTTCCAGGTGCCGTTCTTGATCTGCATGAAGCTGTCATAGATGGCATTGTCGACACGCTTGGTCATCGAGGTTAGCATGGTGCCCGGGTGCAGGTAGTTCTGGTTGGAGTCCACGCCTATCGCCAGCTTGCCCTTTTCCTTGGCGGCTTGCAGCGTGCCCATGCCGCTGCCGCCGGCAGCGGCAAAGACGACATCCACTCCGCGTTCAAATTGGGCGCGCGCCAATTCGCTGCCCTTGGCCGGATCGTTCCAGGCGGTCGGCGTAGTGCCGACCATGTTTTGCGTCACGTCCACCTTGGCATCTACCGATTTGGCGCCTTGGGCATAACCGCAGGCGAAAGCGCGTATCAGCGGAATATCCATGCCGCCGACAAAGCCGACTTTCTTGGTCTTGCTGGCCAGTGCCGCGGCCACGCCGACCAGGTAGGAACCTTCCTGTTCCTTGAACAGGACCGAGTTCACATTGGCGCCGGCGGCCACGCTGTCGATGACGACAAATTTTACTTTAGGGAATTCCTTGGCAACCGTTTGCACGGCCTGGCCCTGCGCGAAACCGATGGCCGCGATCAGGTCCATGTTTTTGCGGGCAAGATTGCGCAATACCTGCTCGGTTTGCGTATCGCTGCTGACCTGGACTTCCAGATAGTTGATCTTGGTCTCTTGCTTGAAGCGGTTCGCTCCTTCGGACGCCGATTGATTGAAAGACTTGTCAAACTTGCCGCCCGCATCATAGACCACGGCCAGCTTGGGATCAGCCGCGTAGGCGTTGACCGCGCTGGCGGCGCTAAACAGGGTCGCGACAGCGAAACAGAGGCGATTGAGTTTCACGCAGTTCAATTTCATGTGTAATCCTAATCTCGTTAGAGGTAATTGAGAGCCAATCGGCCAGAACGAAACCTGGCCCGTGATACATTGATTAAAAATTCATGTGCCGCCTGATTGCCTTACCTGGCATCTTCAGCAAGCTAGCACGAAGTCTGCCAGAAAAATGCTCCGGCGCCGTGTTGCTTGCCGTTATTCAAGCAAGGCCAGCAAATTCGTATACGCATCCTCAAACTGTTTCAGGCCCGCCTGCAGCAAATCGCTGCCTATCTGTTCCAGCAATATGCCGTTGTCGCTCAACTGGTTCAGCACTTGTTGCGCCGCGTCGACGCCGGCGGCCAGGGTCTCGGAGGCTTCGCCGTGATCGCGGAAGGCGGCCAGCGTGGCATCCGGCACGGTGTTGACCGTATCCTTGCCTATCAGCTGCTCGACGTACAGCACATCGCGCAAGGCTGGGTTCTTGGTGCCTGTGCTGGCCCACAGCAGCCATTGGGGGCGGGCGCCGGCTTGCGCCAGCGAGGCAAAACCGCCGGCCAGGTCTTGCTGCCAGTTGCGATAGGCAAGCTTGGCCGCAGAGATCGCCGCTTTTCCTGACAACGCTTGCAATTCGCCGGCCATCTTTGCCAGTTGCTGGTCTACCACCACATCGATGCGGCTGATGAACACACTGGCGACGCTGGCCAGGTGCGCCACAGGCAGCCCGGCATCCACCCGGCGCTGCAGGCCGCGCTGGTAGGCGGCTTGCACTTTCGCCAACTGGCCGGCGCTGAAGATCAGCGTCACATTGACATTGATGCCATCGGCAATCACTTCTTCCAGCGCTTGTATCCCGGCATCCGTTGCCGGGATCTTGATCATCGCGTTCGGCCTGGCTATTTGCCGCCACAGGCGGCGCGCCGCGGCGACAGTGCCGGCGGCGTCATGCGCCAGCCTGGGCGACACCTCAAAGCTGACAAAGCCCGCCTTGCCCTGGCTTTCCTGATACACGGCACTGAGCAAGCCGCACGCGCCTTGTATGTCGGGCAAGACAAGATGTTCAAAGCGGGTTTCGAGATCGGGGTAGGCGGCTTGCAATCCTGGCAATTCCGCCCGGTAAGCGGGGTCGTTGCGGATGGCATTATAAAAGATTGCGGGGTTGGAGGTGACGCCGGTAATGCCGTCCGCACCGATCCAGCGCGCCAGTTCACCCGATTGCAGCAAGCCGCGGCTCAGGTTGTCCAGCCAGATTTGTTGTCCAAGCGCGGCGACGGCCTGCAATCTGCTGGCTGCTGCTGTCGCTTCGTTATTCTTGTCGTCTCTCATGCTGATGCTCCTGGCCCCGGGCCTGGTTTTTCATATGATATTACTGCGATGGCTGCTCGGCGCAGGCGGTTTTAAAGTGCTGCCCGGCTGCGCATGAACTGCTCAACCTCGCTGCGTCGCGGGATCGAGGTTTGCGCGCCCAGCTTGGTCACTGTCAGTGCTGCGGTGTATTGCGCCTCTATGCTGGCGGTCTTGATGTCCAGGCCTTTTGCGATGCCGACCGCAAACGCGCCGACAAAGGTGTCGCCGGCGGCAGTCGTGTCCACTACATCCACCTTGATCGCAGCAATAAACTGGCTTTCGCTGCGGTTGCCGCATTGCTCGGTGATGCAGACGCCTTGTTCGCCCATCGTCAGCAGCACTACGGCAACGCCGCGCTGCAATAATTTTTCCGCTGCGCGCTGCGCGCTTTCCCGGTCGCTGACCTGGATGCCGCTCAATTGCGAGGCTTCGGTTTCATTGATCACCAGATAGTCCACTTGCGCCAGCAAGGCGTCGCTGAGCGCTTGTACCGGGGCCGGGTTCAGAATGACTTTGACGCCATGCTGCCGAGCGAGCTGGATGGCGCGGGTGACCGTGGGTAACGGGGTTTCCAGCTGGCAGACCAGCAGTTGTGCGGAGGAAATTGCAGATTGGGCAGCTTCCACGTGCTCTGCCGACAAGGCGGCATTGGCGCCTGCCGCCAGCACGATGCTGTTGTCGCCTTGATCGGTGACGATGATGCCGGCGACGCCGGTCGCCGTGTCAGCCACCGCAGACAGATGGCTGACGTCGATGCCGTCGTCGGCCAGGCAGCGCAGCGAGTATTGGCCGAAGCCATCGTCGCCTATGCGTCCGATAAAGGCCACGTCCGCTCCTTGGCGTGCGGCGGCAACGGCCTGGTTGGCACCCTTGCCGCCGGGTATTTGCCGGAATTCATGACCGCTTAAAGTCTCACCGACAGCTGGCATGCGCGGTGTACGAAACACCAGATCCATATTGACGCTACCAACAACAGCAATACGTGGCTTCATTTATTAAGTTCTCGCAAAAGGGCAAAGCCAGTGAACTGGCAAACGGGTAAAAATTCGGCAAAATTGGCGAAAAATCATCATATCCTTAACGGTGAACAAAATTCCGCATTTCTGCTAAAAGACAAAAAAATCGGCCGCGCAATCGTTTGCGTAGCCGCTTCCCTATTTAACTATGGCGTGGTAAAGCAAGTCAAGAATTAATTCCAAGGGCATTACTTTTTAGATGCATTCACTGATTCGATGGCGCAATTTACATCATTTCCGTGAAAAATGTGACGCCATTTGACTTTAATAAAACAATTGTTTATTATAAAAAACAATTGTTTGTTATGTGTATTCAGCGATTGTGCTTTATTGTCGTATTTGTAATATGGAGGTGCCGTGACGGATGTTTCAAAAAAGGACCAGTTGTATCAGCTGATACAGGCAAATCCCTTTATTTCACAGCAGGAACTGGCTGGATTATTGCAATTGTCGCGGTCGGCCGTGGCCGGCCATATCGCCGGCCTGATCCGGGAACGCAGGATATTGGGGCGTGCTTACATACTGCCTGGCGAGCGCGCCATAGTGTGCATAGGCGGAGCCAACATGGATCGCAAGGTGCGCACTTTGGGGGCTTTGCAAATGGGCACCTCCAATCCGGTATCGCAACACGAAAGCCTGGGCGGCGTGGCCCGCAATATTGCCGAGAACCTGGCCCGGCTGGGCGCTGCGGTCAGCCTGCTGAGCGCGCTGGGCGATGATGCGGCCGCCAAGGAAATGCTGGCGCAGGCCGAGGCGGTCGGCCTGGACATGCGCGGCAGCCTGCAGCTTGCGGCAACCGCCAGCGGCAGCTATACCGCAGTATTGGACGATAGCGGCGAGATGCTGCTGGCATTGTCCCATATGCAACTATGCGATCAATTGACGCCGCAATTCCTGGCGTCGCGCCAGCCGCAGCGCGCCGCTGCGGCGATGACGGTCGCCGACCTGAATTTGCCGCAAGACAGTATCCGAATCCTGCTGCAAGATGCCGCGCGCGACGACGTCCCGCTGGTATTGGTGGCGGTATCCCAGCCCAAGATGGCGCGTTTGCCGCCGGACCTGTGCGGACTGCGCCTGCTGATCCTGAATCAGGGCGAACTGGAAAGCCGCGTGGGCAAGCCGCTGCAGAATGAAGAGCAGGTCGCACAGGCCTGCCGCACCGTGCAGCAGCAAGGCGCGCAAGATGTGATCGTCACCTTTGGTGGCGACGGCGTACTGTATACATCGGCCGCCGGGTGCGCAGGTTGGCGGCGCCGCAGGTCAAGGTCTGCGACGTCACCGGTGCCGGAGACGCCTTTTCGGCGGCAGTATGCTGGTCGCTGAGCCGCGAGCCCGACGACCTGGCGCTGGCTTGCCGCCGCGGTTTGACCCTGGCGGCCCTCACCATACAAAGCAGCGCCACCGTTTGCACCGACTTGACGCCCGCCAGCCTGGACCAGTTGTTGGTCTAAAAAGAATGATTGTTGATAAAGGATAGAGAAATGCAGAATTACCTGGAATATTCAGAAGAAGTCGCACAGGCGCGTGCCGCCGGCAAGCCCATCGTGGCGCTGGAGTCCACGATTATTTCGCACGGCATGCCGTATCCGCAGAATGTGCAGACCGCGCGCGAAGTGGAGCAAATCATCCGCGACGCCGGCGCCGTGCCGGCCACCATCGCCATCATCGCCGGCAAGATTCGCGTCGGTTTGTCGCCGGCGGAGCTGGAGCAGCTGGGCACCACGCCGAACGTGATGAAGGTCAGCCGGCGCGATTTGCCGTATGTACTGGCGACCGGCCAGGTCGGCGCCACCACGGTAGCGGCGACGATGATCTGCGCGGAACTGGCCGGCATACAGGTGTTTGTCACCGGCGGCATAGGCGGCGTGCATCGCGGCGCGGAAACCAGCTTCGACATCTCGGCCGACTTGCAGGAACTGGCGCAGACCTCGGTCGCGGTAGTGTGCGCCGGGGCCAAGTCTATCCTGGACCTGGGCCTGACGTTGGAATACCTGGAGACGCATGGGGTGCCGGTGGTCAGCGTAGGGCAAACAACCTTCCCGGCTTTCTTCACCCGCGACAGCAGTTTCAACGCCGATTTCCAGTTGGATACCGCGACACAGCAGGCAGATTTTATTCGCACCAAATGGGCGCTTGGCCTGCGCGGCGGGGTAGTGATCGCCAATCCTGTGCCGCTGGCGGACGCGATGCCTAAGGAAGAGATCGATGCGATTACGCAGCAGGCCCTGCAGGAAGCCGCCAGCCAGGGCGTGACCGGCAAAGCCGTGACGCCTTTCCTGCTGGACCGCATCAAGCAGTTGACCGGCGGCCGCAGCCTCGCCACCAATATCGCGCTGGTGAAGAATAATGCCAGGGTGGGGGCGCAATTGGCGATCGCCTTGCTTGCTTAAGAAAAGCCTGATCCACGAAAGATACCGGGCGTGCTTTTCGTGGACAATGCGCTTAAGGGTAGAACAGCCACACGTGATACCCGGCGGCCTTGACGGTTTCCAGTTCAAAATACAATTTGACCGGCTGTTCGGACGTGCCGGGGAAGCCCTTGGCCAGGTCGGCCTTGTTGGCCAGATATTCGGCCGGCGTGAACACTTTGCGCAGGACGGCCTGTTCCTTGTCGTTGTCCAGCGTCAGTTCCAGCATGGGCCAGGCCTGCGGCGTGCCACCCTTGTTACGCAGCAGCAGGGTCAGCGAAAAGATATTCTTGTTCGGTGCCATCGCCTGCAATTCGTTGGACTCTATCGAAACCGCGTCTATCTGGGTCAGCAGGCTGATCTGGCAATTCAGCAATTTGCACGCGTCGGCCAGCGCAGGCTTGGCTTGTGGGAACCACGCGGCAAGCTGGTTGCGCATCGTATAGGTGGCTTGCGCCAGCAGGCTGAAGCATAGCAAGATGGACAGGACCGTCATCGTGACGCGCACGGCCTTGCTGCGCGCCTGCCTGCGTTCGGCCTGCACGACAAAATCCGGCGCCTCCGACTCCGACAGGCTGGACACGTGTTGTTGTTCCAGCGGTTCCGGATCAACCGATGCGGCTTTCAGTGCTGGTCCGGCGTCGGCCGGCGGCGCTGCGGGCCACAGTTCATCGGCATTGCTGTCCGCCTCTCCAGGCTCGCCGTGCAATTGCTGTTCCGGCTCCGCTAGCGATACCGGCTGGTCGTTGTCCTGCACGGCATCGGCATGGATTTCTTCTTCAAATACCGATTCGAATTCGGACAGGAAATCCGGGGCGAACTCGGGCTCAAAGCCGGGTTCGGCGTCAGCCGCAGGGGCGGATTCCGATGCCAGTCCGGCATGCGCGGCCGGCTGGAAATCTTCTGCGTCCGGTATGAGTGGGACATCTTCCGGCGGCTCTGCGGCCTCGGCAGCCGGGCCTTCGTCGGAGAAGGACCAGTCCGCCTCGGCCGCCGCCAGCAAGGCCATGCGTTGCTGCAGTTCGGCATCCTCAGCGCCATCGACAATCGGCTCCGGGGCTGGCTCAAGGAAAGGTTCGCGCCTTGCTGCGACCGCATCCGCCGGTTTTTTTGCAGCGGTAAGCGGCGTAGCGTCGAAGATGCCCAGGTCAAAATCCAGCACGTCGGCGGCGGGAATGGCGGCCGGTTCGCCTTGTTCCGCAATTGCGGTGGCCGGAACCGGGTCTGCCGCGACGGGGGCGACGGCGGGTTCTGTTGCGGCAGTCGCGGGAGCGGTTGCCGGTGGCGCAGCGTCGGGCGCCACCAGGTGCTCTATCCCGTTAAAAATTTGCTGGCAGGAGCCGCAACGGACTATGCCCGCGTGCAGCTTCAGCTGGTCATTGGCGACCCGAAAGGTCGTATGACAATGGGGACACTGGGTGGCGAGGGCCATCGCTGTCGTCTGTCCGCCGCTGTGTCAGGCCAGTTTGCCGGCCAGGGCAACCCAGCCGTCATGTTCGGCCCATACCGACAACTGGATATAGGGCGCGTAAGCCGCCGCAACTTCCTCCGCCTGGCGAGACAGCACGCCGGATAAAACCAGCGAGCCGCCTGGCGCAACCCGGCCGGACAGCATCGGCGCCATCAGTTTCAGCGGGCTGGACAGGATGTTGGCAACCACCACGCCGAATTTGTGGCTGGCGGGATGGCTCACGGAAAAATCTTCCGGCAGTGCATAGTGGATGTCGCAATGGTTGCGCTCTGCGTTATAGCGTGCCGACTCTATCGCTTGCGGATCGATGTCGACGCCGACTACGTCCTGCGCGCCCAGCTTCTTGGCAACCATCGCCAGGATGCCCGAGCCGCAACCGTAATCCAGTACCGTCAGATCTTGCGGGGCATGGGCTTCCAGCCATTCCATGCAAAGGCGCGTGGTTGGATGGCTGCCGGTGCCGAAGGCCAGGCCGGGATCGAGTTCCAGTATCAGCGCATTGGCGTCGGGCGCATCGTGCCAGCTGGGCACGACCCAGATATTCTTGCCGATATGGATAGGCTCGAACTGGGATTGGGTCAACCGCACCCAATCCTGTTCTTCTACCGAACGGGTGGTGTAGGCTGGAACGGTTGCCAATGAAATGGCCGCTGCAGCTGCGGCCACGATCGCAGCGTGGTCGCTGTCGGTCTCGGCCAGCGCGACCACGCGGCTGCGGTCCCACGCGGTTTCATCAGGCTCCATGCCGGGTTCGCCGAACAAGGGGTTTTCCGCCTCCGTGCCTTCGTCGGCATCTTCCACCGATACCGACAAGGCACCCGCTTCCATCAATGCATCGGAAAGCGGTTCCGCGTGTTCGCGCGCAACTTCAATGACAATTTCTATCCAGCCCATACTATAGTGCCCTGTCCCATAAATTCATCGCATAAAAGGTGACGATAATTGTGCCGAATACTGCGTCAAAAATACTCGCAAGGGGACCACCCTTGCTCCGTTTTTTTCCTTGTCTCGCCCCAATTTCGTCACTTTTATTTGCGACGAACTTACGGGCCAGGGCACTATCCTCCCCTTTATTATTTCTTGCCGGCTTTTCCGTCTTTCGGCAAATCCGGCTTGTCCGCCAGCTTTTGTTCCAGATAATGGATATTGGTGCCGCCTTCGATAAAGCGGGCATCAATCATCAGTTCACGGTGCAGCGGGATGTTGGTCTGTATGCCTTCGACCACCATTTCGGACAGCGCGATCTGCATGCGCTTGATGGCCTGCTCACGGGTCGCCCCGTAAGAGATCACCTTGCCTATCATGGAATCGTAGTTGGGCGGTACGAAGTAGCCGGCGTAAGCGTGCGAATCCACGCGTATGCCGGGGCCGCCCGGCGCATGCCAGGACGAAATGCGGCCGGGTGACGGCGTAAACTTGAACGGGTCCTCGGCATTGATACGGCACTCTATCGAGTGGCCTTTCAGCTCTATGTCTGCCTGGCGGTAGCGCAGCTTTTCGCCGAAAGCGATGCGGATCTGTTCCTGCACGATGTCGACACCGGTGATCATTTCTGTCACTGGATGTTCAACCTGCACACGGGTGTTCATTTCTATGAAATAGAACTCTTCGTTTTCGTACAGGAATTCAAAGGTGCCGGCGCCGCGATAGCCGAGCTTGCGGCAGGCTTCCGCACAGCGGTTGCCGATTTTTTCTATGATCTTGCGCGGAATGCCCGGCGCCGGCGCTTCTTCTATCACCTTCTGGTGACGTCGCTGCATCGAGCAATCGCGCTCGCCCAGCCAGATGGCGTTTTTATGCTCGTCGGCCAGGATCTGGATTTCCACGTGACGCGGATTTTCCAGGAATTTTTCCATATACACTTCGGGATTGCCGAATGCCGCGCCGGCTTCGGCCTTGGTCATCGCGACCGCATTCACCAGTGCCGCCTCGGTGTGCACTACGCGCATGCCGCGGCCGCCGCCGCCGCCCGCGGCCTTGATGATGACCGGGTAGCCGACTTTGCGCGCAATCTGCACGATGGCCTTAGGATCATCCGGCAAGGCGCCTTCGGAGCCCGGCACGCAAGGCACGCCGGCCTTGATCATGGCATGCTTGGCTGAAACCTTGTCGCCCATCATGCGTATGGATTCTGCGCGAGGGCCGATAAATACAAAGCCGGATTGCTCCACGCGCTCTGCAAAGTCGGCGTTCTCGGACAGGAAGCCGTAACCCGGATGGATGGCCTGCGCATCGGTCACTTCAGCGGCGCTGATGATCGCCGGCATGCTCAGGTAGCTCAGGGTGGAAGGCGCAGGGCCTATGCAGACGGATTCATCTGCGAGTTTGACATATTTGGCTTCGCGATCCGCTTCAGAGTGAACGACCACGGTTTTAATGCCCATCTCGCGGCATGCGCGCTGAATCCGGAGCGCAATTTCACCACGGTTGGCGATAAGAATTTTTTCAAACATAGTATTAATCTGTAGTGATTGCAGCGCTTGATTGCGGTGCAGTGATAATGCTGCTGAACAACGCCAGACCCAAATGCAGACCGCGCAAGGCGGACGGCAGTCGGCGTTTAGCCAATCACAAACAAAGGTTGACCATATTCGACTGGTTGGCCATTTTCTACCAGGATCTGTTTGACGACACCGGTCGTATCGCTGTCAATTTCATTCAGAAGTTTCATCGCTTCAATGATGCACAGCGTATCTCCGGCCTTGACGCTGGCGCCTATTTCGACGAAGGGCGATGCGCCCGGGGAGGATGAACGGTAGAACGTGCCGACCATGGGGGATTTGACGATATGGCCTTCAGGCACTACAGGTGCGGCCACTGCCGGTGCCGCTACGGGAGCCGCGACGGCAGGCATGGCTTGCTGCATCGCTTGCGGCTGCATCATCACGACCTGGTTTTGCGGTATCGCAGAGGTTTTGACGATGCGGACCTTGCCTTCGCCTTCGGTGACTTCGAGTTCCGCAATATCAGACTCGGCAACGAGGTCGATCAAGGTTTTTAGTTTTCTTAAATCCATGTGGAATTCCCCTGGGAATAATGGTTTTTAAATTATT
>Ga0210384_10007908_pt1 | contig 11168 bp, 5 predicted proteins | sample IncBWH2MmetaG_FD_160574 | JGI IMG/M metagenome (GOLD analysis project Ga0210384, IMG submission 160574) | Forest soil microbial communities from Barre Woods Harvard Forest LTER site, Petersham, Massachusetts, United States - Inc-BW-H-2-M | ecosystem: Environmental > Terrestrial > Soil >...
ATCCGGCGAAAACTTGGGCTGGCTGTCGAACGCCATCCCGCCATCGATCAATTTTGCAGTTCCCCCTTCGATCGGCAGCGTGTAAATATCGCCGAGCAATTCGAACACGATGGTCTTGCCGTCCGGCGAAACATCCAGCGAGAGCCACGTTCCCTCGTCCGTTGTGAATTCTATTTTTCGCGCGGACTTCAGCGGCAATCCTTTCTTTTCGTCTTTCTTTTCGTCTTTCTTTTCGTCCTTCTGGTCCTGGGCCCAGCTCTCCCCGGACCTCGCCTGAATCGCCCCGCCGAATCCACCGAGAATCACCACCACGAACCACACCGCCAGACCGCGTCCCGCGACCTGCCTCGCGCTCATACTTTTCCCTCCGTATTTTTCGTAACTCGTCTGATTCGTTTGAACCTATGATTCGTCGTCGTCCGAATCACCGCCCCGGCCCTGCCTCGGTTGCGGCGGAGCAGGCACGATATGCGGTATCCCCGCGTCGTTCATCTTCTTATTCAGCGCCGGCAGATCCTCGTCCACGATTTTCTTCACTTGTGCCGATGCATCGCTGACGAGTGGCGTAAGCTCCGCTACCTTTTCCTTCTGCTGCCCTCCGGGCGCAGCCCAGAAGCCATCCAGGTCTCTCAGCTGGCCTTGCACTTGCTGGGGCAGCGGCTCGGCTTTCCATTCCAGTGGCGGTCCCGCATTTCCCAGTCCTTCGCGCTCCCGCGCATACTTCTCGGCAATCCCATCCACCTTCTTCTGCAACTCATCCGCTGTCTTTTTTATTTCGTCGGGGATCTTTGGCGCATCCGGCTTGTCGGCATCCTTCTTCCATTGCTCCCTCGCCGCCTTCAGCGCTTCCTTGATGCCTTCAATGGCCTTGCGGTCTTTGTCCAAGGTCTTCGCCATCACATACAGTTGTTCGATGGCTTCATGTCGCGCAGCGCGGTCCGCCGGCGAAATCTGCAGCCGGGGATCATCTTCAACGGTGACTTTCTGCGTCTCTTCTTTGCTCCCGGCCTTGATTTTGATCGTGTACTCACCAGGTTCGACGAGCGGTCCCCGCGGCCCAAAATCAAATCCAGCTGCAGCGGCTTCGAGCTGTTCCGGTGTTGGCACCGCCGGCGAGTTCCAGCGCAAATCCCAGTTCGTGCGGTTCACGCCAGCCTTGCCCGGTCCGTCAAATTCTCGCACCAGTTTTCCGTCCTTGTCGTACACGCTGATCTTCGCCTTGCCTTCTTTGTTCGCCGCTTCCTCATTGCTTGCTTTTCCTGGTGCTGCCGTGGCGGCTGCGGGGGTCTCCTTTCTTTGTTGTACTTTAACTTTCTCGTCCACGACCGTGGTTTCTTTCTGTTCCTGGGCCTTAGCTTTTTCGTCTTTGTTTTTTTCCTCTTGCGTTTTTGCTTCCGCAGTTTTTTCGCTCGTCGCTTTCTCGTCCTTGGCCGTCTTCGGAGCTTCCGGCGGGAGCGCCGTCCTGAGGTAGTAGTTCAAAATCGCCCCGTACGGCGGATTCTTTCCCGTGAACATCTTCTGCCCCGCGCTCCACCGGCGTTCCCGCAGATCCCACAGCGTCGCCGCCCGCGGGGCGAAAAACGTCAAATCCGAATTCCCAACGCCGGCGTCGAATTTCTCGATGGGCGTCATGTCGTCGAAAATCCAGATCGACCGCCCGTGCGTCGCTAACACCAAATCATTCTGCTGTGCCTGAATTTCGATGTCATCCACCGGCACGGTAGGAAAGTTATTCTTCAACGCCGTCCAGTTTGCGCCGTGATCCCACGACACCCAGAGCCCGAACTCCGTTCCTGCAAAGAGGAGGTTCGCGCTCCTCGGGTGCTCGCGCACCACGTGCACGGTACCCGCCGAATCCGGGATTCCATTGCGAATCGACTTCCAGGTCTCTCCGTAATCGGAAGTCTGAAAGAGGTATACGCTGTAGTCGTCCGTCCGGTGGCCATCAAACGTCACGAAGGCCGCGCCCTCCGCGTACTTCGATGCCACCACGCGCGTCACGTACGTGCCCCTCGGGACGCCCGGCACTCGCGGCGCTACGTTCTTCCACGACTTCCCGCCATCGCGCGACACTTCGAGATTACCGTCGTCCGTCCCCACCCATAACACATTCGCGGTCAACGGCGATTCCGCGAGAGTCGTAATCGTCGGATATTCCTCAACACCGTCGTGCCGCGACAGAGTGTTCTTGTCCGGCGTCTTCCCGAAGATCTGCAATTTATTGCGGTCCGCTGCAGTAGTTAGATCGCCGCCCAACCGCATCCACGAATCCCCGCGGTCTGTCGACTTGAACAAATAGTTCCCGCCGTAATAAATCGTATTGTGATCATGCGCTGAAACTTCCACCGGCGAGTTCCACTGAAAACGGTAATGCGGTTCGCTGGCCTTAGCCAGCGGCATAATCTCTCGCTGCTGACCGGTGCGCTCATCTCGCCGCGAAATATGGCCGTCTTGTGATTCCGTATACACAATCCACGGCTCGGCATAATCGATTCGCGCATAAAATCCATCCCCGCCTGGCATCAAAGTCCAGTCGCTATTGACAATGCCATCTCGCGTCAGAGACATGCTCGGGCCGCACCAACTCCCGTTGTCCTGCAGGCCGCCGCAAATCTTGTAGGGTTTTTCGTTGTCCAACCCAACTTCATAAAACTGGCCAATCGCGATGATATTGATAAAGTCCCAGGTCCGCCCGTTGTCGTAACTCCAGTGGATTCCTCCATCACAGCCGGTAATGATGTGATTCGAATCCGCCGGATCGATCCACATCGCGTGAAAATCCCCGTGAATGCTCTTCACCCGCTGGGTCGAAAACGTCTTGCCGCCGTCCTCCGAGTAGTACATCTGTGCGCCCAGCTCCCAAATCCGCAAATCATTGTTGGGATCGATCCGGACCTGGCTGTAATAAGAAGGCCGCGGGTTTGTGTCTCCCATCTTCTTCCATGTCGCGCCTTTATCGTCGCTGCGATAGGTCCCGCCCTTTTCGTGCTGCACGATCGCGTAGACGATATTTGAATCCTTCCGGTAAATATCCAGGCCGATTCGCCCGACGTCGCCGCCATTTTCATACGGCAGCCCTTTCGTTAATTTCTTCCACGTCGCCCCGCCGTCGGTTGTCTTGTAAATCCCGCCATCCGGTCCCCCTCCATTGAACCCAAACGGCGTCCGCCGCCGCTCGTACGCCGCGGCATACAGCGTCTCCGGACTCTCCGGGTCCATCACGATGTCGCTTACTCCCGTGTCTTCATTAATTTTCAACACTTGATTCCACGTCTTGCCGCCGTCCGCCGTCTTGTAAACACCGCGCTCCGGATTTGGACCCCACAAATGACCAAGCGCCGCCACGTAAACCACTTCCGGATTTTTCGGATGAATGACAACGCGTCCAATGTGCTGCGTTGCCGCCAACCCCATCTTTTGCCAAGTCTTTCCGGCATCCAGCGACTTATAAATTCCATCTCCCCACGATGAACTCTGCCGATTGTTCGGCTCTCCCGTTCCGACCCAGACCACCGCGGGATCAGACGGAGCGATCGCAATGTCCCCGATCGTCGACACGCTTTCCTTGTCAAACACAGGCTCCCACGTCGTTCCGTTATTCGTCGTCTTCCAGACCCCACCCGACGCCGTCCCCGCATACACGATGTTTGGATTGCTCTCGACAACGCCAAAATCATCGATGCGTCCGCCCATCACTGCCGGCCCAATCTCTCGAAACTCCAAGTTTTTCAGCTTGTCGGCGGGACTTGCTTGGCCCGCCGTGTCACTCGGCAGAAGGATCGCCATCGCCAAACAGAACAGCACCCCGGCCAAAGTCATCTTCAAAGCAGACGAAACTCGACGCATTTTCTTCCCCCTAGTGTGCAAGGCCGGGCATCATACCTCCTCAATGCCACGGCGTGCATCAATTGTTTCAGGAATGGCCAAGCAACCCGTGTTCAGACAGACGCGCGGCACGCACTCCACGTTTCGCGCCCATGCTTCGATCGCCCCAGCGCATTTATGCGCGCGGGTGCCGGCGGTCTTTCTCACCTCGGCTACACATCACCGCAGCCGCGTGCTAGGCTATCCAACAGTTTTCATCGCACAAATGTTCTGCGTGAATGGTCGCTCTCATGCCCGGGTTACGTCCGCGCTCCGGTCCTTTGTATTTCTCATAGCGCTTCTTTTTTCGTTCGTCGCACGCGCCTTGCCAAATCCCTGGGCGCAGCAAATCCGCCTGCACTCCGGCAAAGCCGGCGACGTCGAGATCTGGTCTCGCGGCCCACAACAAAAGCACGGCGACCTTTTCATTGCTGACGACGACGTGGACATTCACTACGGCGACGAACGCCTCCAGGCAGATCACGTCGAATACAACGAAAAAAATTCCGAATCCCTCGCCCGCGGCCATGTCCGCTTCGACTACAACAATGAACATCTTGAAGCCGAGGAGGCTCGCTACAACGTGAGCACCGGCCATGGCACGTTCGTCAACGTTCGCGGAACCGTTAAAATCGAACGCCGCGCCAACCCTTTGATCCTGATTTCGCAGAATCCTCTCTATTTCCAGGCTCCTGAAGTCGAACGCTTCCCCGGCGACATTTACCTCGTCCGCCGAGGCTGGATCACCATCTGCGATCCTCAGCATCCCACCTGGCAGTTCTACGCCCCGCACGCGCGCATTCGTCTTGACAAAAGCGTCGCCTTGGTCAACGCGAACTTCCGCGTCTTTCGCGTGCCTCTCGTCTGGTTGCCCTACGCCTCCGCGCCAGCAGGAGAGAAAATCCGTCAGACCGGAATCCTCCTCCCGATGATCAGTCAGAGCAACAGCAAGGGATTTGTCCTCGGAGATGCACTTTACGTAGCGCCGAAACCCTGGCTGGATGCCACCCTAGGCGCCGAGCTGCTTACAAAGCGCGGCTCCGCTGAGCGCGCCGAATTCCGCGCGCGGCCTTTCGAAAACACTTCCATCAAATACACCTACTTCGGCGTGATCGATCGCGGCCTGCGGCTCGCCGGCCCGAACGACACAACGATCGTCGAAAAACAAGGCGGCCACCAACAGCAACTGGAAGTTCAGTCCGTGCTCTCTCAAGGATGGCGCTTCGTCGCAGACATCAATGAATTGACTTCACTTACTTTCCGTCTCGCTTTCGCCGATACCTTCGGTGACGCCATCACTTCCGAAGTTCGCAGCGCTACTTTCCTCACCAACAATTTCCGTGGTTTCAGCCTGAATGTCGCAGACCTGGCCGACAAGACGTTCCTCAGCATCCCGATTACATCAGCCACCACCGGCATAACCACGCCAGCCGTCAGCGTTTCGCTTCGTGACGCTCCCGAGGTCCGCTTCGGCTCCGTCGAACAAGCCCCCTGGCACGGTCTCCCGTTCTACTTTTCTTTCGATGCTTTTGCCGGTGCCCTGCATCGCCAGGATGACACTCCTCTGAACACCCCTGCGTTGGTCTCCCGCAGCGAATTCGCCCCCAGAGTTACCGTTCCGCTGCACTTCGGCGCCTGGCTCGGCATTACTACTTCCGCCGCATTCCGCACCACCTACTACGGCGATTCCTACAATTCAGCAGGCCAGCTAAGCGGCCAATCGATCAGTCGCAACAGCGCAGAACTAGCCGTCGAACTCCGGCCGCCCACTCTCGAGCGCTTTTTCGACCGCTCCCCTCTCGACAAAAACAAATCTCACAAAAGGTACAAACACACCATTGAGCCTACGATCATCTACCGCTTTGTCACCGGCGTAAATAATTTCGCCGACTTCATCCGCTTCGATTCCGACGCCACTCTCACTAACACCAGCGAAGTCGAATACGGCATCACCCAGCGCCTCTTTGCCAAAACTGGCGACGACCAGCCCCAAGAACTTCTCTCCTGGAGCATCAATCAAAAGCATTATTTCGACCCCACCTTCGGCGGAGCCATCGTGGACGGCCAGCGCAACGTTTTCGAAGCGCTCAACTCCATCTCCCCCTTTGCGTTCGCCTTCGGTCCGCGTAACTGGTCGCCCATTGTCAGCGATTTCAAAATCACTCCCGGCGGCCTCTATGACCTCGAGCAAATTCTCCAATACGAACCGCAGATTCAACGCCTCGTCACCGTCGGCACACTTCTGAAGATCAAGCCCTACCGCGAATTCTTCGCCACCATTGCCCACTTCCGCCTGAACGACAACCCCGTCCAAGGTGATCTTCCTCTCTCGCCCCCGCCTGGCTCGGTACCCTTTCAGCAGCCCCTTTCTAACCAGGTCCGTGCCCTCGTCGGATACGGCAACCTGACCCGCAAAGGATTCAATTTCACCACAGGCGTGAGCTACGATTTCACAAACCATACGCTGCAAAGCCAAATTGTTCAAATCAGCTACAACGGAAACTGCTGCGGCCTGGCCCTCGAGTACCGCCGCATCAACCTCGGCCAGGTGCGCACGGAAAACCGCTTTACCGCCACATTCATCATCGCCAACATCGGCTCCTTCGGTAATCTCCGCCGCCAGGAGCACATTTTCTAACCCTCTATCGCCGCTTTCTTGCTTTCTCAGTGCCGTTTTTTCGCTACCTTCATTACTTTTTACAGCATTTCTCCTCTTCTCTCCGCATTTCTCCTCTTCTCTCCTCTTCTCTGTGCCCTCTGCGAACTCTGTGTTAAATTCCGCACTCCACCCAATCTCCCATGTCCTCGACGACCGAAACCGAGCTCGTTTTCGCCTCCATCCAAGAAGTCGCCCGCCTCTACCGCAAGCGCCAAGTCTCCCCCGTCGAGCTTACGCGCCTCGTGCTTTCCCGCATCGTGCAACTCGACCCCCAGTTGAATTCCTACATCACCGTCACAACCGACCTTGCCCTTGAGCAGGCTAAACAAGCCGAGACCGAGCTCTCAGGCCGCAAACCCTATCGCGACCGCGGCCCGCTTCATGGCATTCCGATTTCGTTGAAAGACAACATCTACACGAAAGCCATCCGCACGACGGCTGGCTCAAGAATTCTCTCGAATTTTGTTCCCCATCATGATGCCGCTGTAGTGGCTCGGCTTAAGGAGGCCGGCGCAGTCATCCTCGGCAAAACCAACATGCACGAGTTCGCTTACGGCGTCACTAGCAACAACCCCCACTTCGGCCCCGTTCGCAATCCCTGGGATCGCTCGCGCATTCCTGGCGGCTCCAGTGGCGGCTCCGCCGCCGCCGTTGCTGCCGGCCTCTGTTACGGCAGCATCGGCAGCGATACCGGCGGCTCCATCCGCATTCCGGCCGCTCTCTGCGGCATCGTCGGCCTCAAGCCAACTCTTGGCCGCGTGACTGTGGACGGGGTGATCCCGCTCTCGCCTCGCCTAGATTGTGTCGGCCCCTTGGCTCGCACGGTCCACGATGTGGCTCTCCTGCTCGAACCAATCCTGCCGCGCGTGAAGGGCGAACCCAGTCCGCACGCTCTAGAAAAATCTTCCGGTAAACTCCGGAAATTCACGGTCGGGATTCCGAAAGAGTTTTTCTTCGATGGTGTTTCGAATGATGTCTACTTCAGCTTCGATGAAGCAATTCGCATCTTGAAAAAGCAGGGAGCCCGGCTGAAGGAAATCTCTCTGCCACTCCTAAACGAAACCGAAGACGCCGGCAATCATATCGCTTGGGCCGAAGCAACTCACTATCATCAACAGGCCGGATGGTTTCCGTCTCGCGCGGGAGACTACGGCGATGACGTCCGCTCTCGCCTCGAAATGGGAAGCAAAGTCTCCGCCACGGTGTACCTCTCCGCTCTCGAGCTTCGCGAAAGGTTCATTCAGCAATACCATCTGGCGCTCGAAGATGCACGCGCCGACGCCTTAGCCGTCCCAACCACACCGATCGTGGCGCCACTTATCGGTCAGGAAGGCATCCGCCTCGGCGACCAGGATCATTCCACACGAGCCCTGCTGCTTCGCGCAAACCGTCCCGCGAACCTCGCTGGAGTTCCCGCAATCTCCGTTCCCTGCGGTTTCACTCCCGCAGGTCTGCCGGTGGGACTCCAACTCATCGGCGCCATCACCCGTGAACATCTACTCCTTGAGATCGCTCAAGTCTTCGAGCACGCCGTTCCTAGTCGGCACTTCCCACCACTGGCCTTCTCTTAAGCCACGAGCCCGCGCACGACGGAAAACACTGGTCCGGGAATTCGGACGGACGGTCTTGTAAATCATGGAAATTGTTGTGGAAGGAAAAAAGAGGAGGCGGGCCAGGTCGTCCCGCCTCCTCTTGGTCCCCTTTCGGGGATGTCCGGCCAGCCTGACGGAGGGCGGCTGGCCGGTCGTGTGTTGGCCTACCTATATAATCCCGGCAGAGCGAAAAAAGTTCCGGTGAAAATGCAAAAAAGTGACTAGAATCCCTCGAGCGAGAATTTTCCGCGAGTGGGACAAAGAAAAGCTCCGGGGTTCACACCCTCGGTTATCGAGGAATTCTATTCGCCTTATGCCACGTCCATCCTCTTTGAGCCCAGACAACATATTGCGTTTTCTGCAGGTTACGAGAGATCCAGTTGCAGCGAACGAGGTTGCCGCGGGCTTGCACATCAGCAAAGCAGAGCGCAAATCGCTATTTAACATGCTGGTCAAATTGAAGAAACGAGGGGCGATTGAGGAATTGCCGGGGGGACGCTACCGGCTTGCGGCCCGAAAGGGCGAGGAACAGTCGGGGGAGGGTTCCCGAGAACATCGGGCTGGGGCGGGCGATACCAGGGGGAGTGGTTCGACGGGGAACATTCGGCGGCCGGCCGAATCGCAATCGCTGGCGCACGACGAAGTACGGGGTCGGGTTGTGTTGCATCACGATGGTTATGGCTTCGTGGTGCCGGATGTGCCGATGCCGCAGCTCGATGGCGACGTGTTCATTCCGCGCGACGCGGTCGGAGACGCGATGCACGGCGATCACGTGCTGGCGAAGTTGCAGCGCGTCAGTGATTTCCGGGGCGGAGGCTCGCGTGGCAGGCAGCGGGCAGAAGGGCGGATCGTGCGCGTGCTAGGGCGTGCGCACCCTTCGGTCGTTGGATTATTTCGATATGGTCCGCGTGGGAATGTTGTGCTGGCCTACGACAATCGAATCCAGCATGAAATCGAGATTCCTCCTGGCGATGAGCTGACGGCGGCGCTGCGGGAAAAATTGGGCTTGCGCGATGCGAAAGAAGGAAGCGCGCGCGGCAAACGGTTGCCGCATTTGCCAGAACTCGACGGCGCAGTGGTAAATGTGGAGTTGTTGCGTTATCCGCGCGGTGGAGCGGCGGCGACGGGGCGCGTGATGGAGATTCTCGGGCGGCCGGGCGATCTTGGCGTGGACACTGAGATCATCATTCGCAAGCATCATCTGCCGCATGAATTTTCCCACGCCGTTTTGCAAGATGCAGAACTTCGCGCTGCCCCGGTAAGCGAGAGCGAGCGGGAAGGACGCCAGGATTTTCGTCATCTGCCGATTGTGACGATTGACGGTGAAACGGCGCGTGACTTTGACGACGCCGTTTATGTGGAACGTCGCACGGATGGCGGCTGGAACCTTCAGGTACATATAGCCGACGTGGCCCACTACGTTCGAACGGGGACGTCGCTGGATCAAGAAGCGCGGTTGCGTGGGACGTCGGTGTACTTTCCAGACCGTGCCGTGCCGATGCTGCCAGAGGCGCTTTCAAACGGGATGTGCTCGCTGAAGCCGCGCGAGGACCGGCTGGTGATGAGCGCGCTGATGGAATTCGACGCGGCTGGCAATATGCAGCGCTCCCGGATGACCTCCGGAGTGATCCGCTCGGCCGAGCGCATGACTTACACCATCGTCAACAAAGTGCTCGAGGGCGACACGGACGCGAATGTAAAGTACGTGGAGTTGGCGAGCCACTTTCGAAACATGAAAGAGCTGGCCCTGCTGCTAAACAAGAGGCGCAATGAGCATGGCTCAATCGATTTTGATTTGCCCGAGCCGGTGATCGAGTTCGATGAACAACAGCATATGATCAACATCGTGCGCAGCGAGCGCAACATCGCGCATCGGCTGATTGAAGAGTTCATGCTCGCGGCGAACCGCGCGGTAGCGGGCGACCTGCTCAAGCGCGGAATCCCGTCTTTGCACCGCGTGCACGAAAAACCTGACGCCCGGAAAGTGCTGGAGTTCGAAGAACTCGCGCGCGCGTTTGGTTATTCGCTCGGAGTAGTGGATTTGCACCAGCGCGAAGTTGCTGTGCGGCACGGTCGCGTTCCTGCGCCGGCAAAAGCTGGACGGCCGGATTCTTATGGCCACGGGCGTGAACGCGGCATGAAGGTGGCGCTGCCGGGCTCGACGGAGCTGCGGATTACACCGCAGCACTATCAAAGGCTGCTGCGCAAATTGGCCGGCAAGCCGGAGGAGCGCATCGTTTCCTACTTGATGCTGCGCTCGCTGAAGCAGGCGCGTTACGCGGCGGAGCCGCTCGGACATTTTGCGTTGGGCTTTGATGAGTATACCCATTTCACTTCGCCGATTCGGCGGTATCCGGACCTGGTTGTTCACCGCATTTTGAAATGGGCATTGGAGCATCCGCAGGCCGCTGCGCCGACGGCAAGCCATGCGGCTCGCGGCGTGGAAGCGACGCTCTACTCCGAGACACAGCTGGAGGAGATTGCATCGGAAACGTCGGAAGCAGAGCGCCGGGCCAACGGGGCGGAGCGCGAGTTGATGGATTGGAAGACCGCACAATTCATGGAATCGCATCTCGGCGAGGAATACGAAGCACTGATTATTTCAGTGCAGAAGTTTGGATGTTTTGTCGAGCTATTCGAAGTGTTCGTGGAGGGGTTGCTGCCGATCAACGCTCTCGAAGATGCCGCCGGCACGCGCTGCGTTTTCCGGGAGCGGGATCACGCCATCGTCGCTCTGTCCGGAGGCGAAGGGCGGCGCGGCGCGCCTGGTTCGCGTCGTGGTCGCGGCGCAAAGCCCAAGGAACTTGCCTGGCATCTGGGAGACCGCGTGCACGTCCGAGCCGAGCGCATCGATCCAATGCGCCGCCGCGTCGAGTTCGCCATTGCCGAGGTCGCATGAGTCGCCAGGGAATTCTCGTTGCGGGTTGCGGCGGAGAAGATAGGTGACCGCGGAGGCCGCTAGTGCTGGTAGCGCCAACAAAAGATATACGCCTCCGTGATCGTCCGACCAATTCGGTATGCCGATCGCTGAAAATGCGATTCCCGCAATGAAA
>Ga0210384_10007909_pt1 | contig 11167 bp, 9 predicted proteins | sample IncBWH2MmetaG_FD_160574 | JGI IMG/M metagenome (GOLD analysis project Ga0210384, IMG submission 160574) | Forest soil microbial communities from Barre Woods Harvard Forest LTER site, Petersham, Massachusetts, United States - Inc-BW-H-2-M | ecosystem: Environmental > Terrestrial > Soil >...
GCGGCGGCTGCGAGTCGAGCGGATCGATCTTTTCCAACTGCACAGGATTGACGATAAGGTGCCCGCTGAAGATCAGCTGGGGACACTGAAGGAATTGCAGGCGGAAGGAAAAATCAAACACATCGGACTCTCCGAAGTGAGCGTTGCGGAGATCGAGCATGCGAGGAAGCTTGCGTCGATCGTCACGGTGCAGAACCGTTACAGCGTGCTTGATCGTGGGGCGGAGGACGTCCTTGAGTATTGCGAGCGCGAGAAGATCGGATTTATTCCCTGGTTCCCATTGGGAGCGGGCCAGTTGTCGTCGGCGGGCAGCAAGCTTGCGAAGATCGCGGATCAGGCGAAGATCACGCCTTCGCAGTTGGCGCTTGCGTGGCTGCTGCGGCGTTCACCGGTGATGCTGCCGATTCCAGGGACATCGCGCGTGGAGCACCTGGAAGAGAACGTGGCGACGGCTTCGGTAAAGATTGACGACGGAATATTCCAAGAGTTGAACAAACTGGCGGGCAAGACTCGATAGTGAAGCTGAGAGGGGAAAATTGGCTGGGGCGGAAGGATTCGAACCTTCACCGTCCTCATTAACAGTGAGGTGTCCTACCAGTTGGACCACGCCCCAGCGGGGATTGCATGGCTGCTCCGGGGAGGGCCGGAGCCTGCAGGCCAAGCCTGCAAAGCGATGAAGAACATAAAAAGCATAGCATGGCGCGGGCCATCAGCGAGAGCGGAATAGGATGAAGGCAATCATAAGAAAGGCTTATTTGGGAAGGAGCGGAAAGAGAGTCAGGAAGAGGCGGGAGAGCGATTCGGTTGTGGGAAAAATCATCGCGAAGACGCGCGATTTTGATTTATTTCAGAATGTTCAAAAAGCCTGCAGGCTGCGTGGATCGTTATTTTGAATAATTCGAAGGCAGGAAAAATGGATATGAGTTGCATTCCCGGAAAAATTATTGGACACTAATCGGTCGCTGATGGACCCGGACAAGCGCTGTCCGGCATAAGAGTGGAAAACTTCGAGGGACCAACGCTCATGGGGAAGAACTTCGCTCAAGCGCAACTCTGACATGGCACAAATCTTCCACCGCAGTGCAAACTTTATCGCCCGGGCAAGCTTGCTGGGAGTGGCCGCTCTCGCGGGAGTTGCCTTGACAGCGGTATTGGTTGTCGCAAGATCGCCCTATATTACCAATCAACACGTGACACGAAGCCAGCCGGTGCAATTCAGCCACAAGCACCACGTGGGGGATGACGGGATTGATTGCCGGTACTGCCACACAAGCGTGGAAAGCTCGGCGTTTGCGGGAATTCCGCCGACCAGAACCTGCATGAACTGCCACTCGGTGCTCTTCAACAACGTCGGATACCTGGAACCAGTTCGCGAGAGCTACCGGACCGACGAATCGATTCACTGGACGAAAGTGCACCGGCTGGCGGATTACGTATATTTCAACCATGGCATTCATGTGAACAAGGGTATTGGCTGCTCATCGTGCCACGGCAGCGTGAACCAGATGCCGCTGATGCTCCAGGCCTCGCCGTTGAACATGAACTGGTGCCTGGAATGCCACCGGAATCCGCAACAGAATCTTCGCCCGAAGGATCAGATTTTCAACATGGACTGGAAGGCGCCCGCAAACCAGGAACAAGCGGGGCGGCAACTTGCGGCGGAGTACAAGCTGCGAACGACAGTCGAGCTGACGAGTTGCTCGACCTGTCATCGCTAATGGACGCTATGAGCGATCACGAAAACGAAAAGCAACTGCGCATCCTGCAAGGCCCCCAAGGCTCACTGGGCCCGAAACCCGCATTGGACAAGGGGCACGGGCACGACCATGAAGACGAAGAAATCGTAGACGACACGATGCGGGAGCACCGCCTGGAACTTTCCGCGGTCCGCGAAAAGCTGAAGGACAAGAGCGGGAAGCAATATTGGCGAACTCTGGAAGAGCTTTCGGAAGATCCGCATTTCGAGGAATTGCTGCACCGGGAATTTCCGCGGCACGCTTCGGAGTGGGATGACGCCGTGGACCGGCGCGACTTCCTGAAATTGATGGGAGCGTCGCTGGCGCTGGCAGGGCTGGCGGGTTGCGGCCGGCCGGATGAGTCGCACATCGTGCCCTATGTGAAGCAACCGGACGGCATGGTGCTGGGGAAGCCGAATTATTACGCGACGGTGATGCCGTTTGGCGCGGACGCCGTTGGCGTGCTGGTGGAAAGCCACGAAGGGCGGCCGACGAAGGTTGAAGGGAATCCGGATCACCCGTCGAGCCTGGGCGCCACGAGCGCGATGGTGCAGGCCTCGATTTTGAATTTGTACGATCCGGACCGGTCGCAGACGGTGCTGCAGGGCGGCGAAATTCGCGCGTGGTCCACGTTCCTGGATTTTGCGCAGGAAGCGGCAACGGGCGCGAAAGCCGCTGGTGGAGCGGGTTTTCGTATTTTGACCGGGACGGTGACTTCACCGACGCTGGCGTCGCAGTTGCGCAAGTTGCTGGCGCTTTATCCGCAGGCGAAGTGGCACCAGTGGGAGCCGGCGGTAAGCGATGGAGCGCGCGAGGGAGCGAAGCTGGCGTTTGGCCGCGCGGTGAACACGGTTAACGTGCCGGGCAAGGCGGACGTGATTTTGTCGCTGGACGGGGATTTCCTGGCGAGCGGGCCGGGGCATGTTTCGTACGCGAAGCAGTGGTCGCGGCGGCGCAAGCTCGAAAGCACGAGCGATTCGATGAACCGTTTGTATGTCGTGGAGCCGACGCCGACGGTTACCGGTTCCTCCGCGGACCATCGTTTGCCGATGCGCGCGTGCGATATCGAATTGTTTGCGCGTGCACTGTTCGCAAAACTGTTGGGGATTGGCGGTGCCGCGCTCTTGCCGGCCGCAGACGCTGAGAAGTGGCTGAACACGGTTGTCAGTGATCTGCTAAAGGCGCGGGGAAGTTCGCTGGTGATTGCGGGAGAGCAGCAATCGGCCGCGGTGCACGCGCTGGCGCACGCGATCAATACGACGCTTGGGAATGTTGGCACAACGGTTTACTACACGGAGCCGGTGGAAGCCGAGCCGGTGAACCAACTGGAATCGCTGCGGGATCTTTGTGCCGACATGGATGCCGGGAAGGTGGACTTGCTGGTAATCCTGGGCGGCAATCCAGTCTACGACGCGCCGCACGATTTTGATTTCGTTACAAAACTCAAAAAGGTGCACACCTCGGTGCACCTGAGCCCTTATTTTGACGAGACCTCGGCATACTGCCAGTGGCACGTTTCGGAATCGCATTACCTGGAAAGCTGGAGCGATGCGCGGGCTTATGATGGCACAGCGAGCATCGTACAGCCGCTGATTTCGCCGCTGTATTACACGAAATCGGCGCATGACGTGGTGGCGGCGTTCAGCGACAAGCCGGGACAGCCTCCTTACGACGCCGTGCGCGCGTACTGGACGGAAGCGTCCGCGAAACTCGCAACCGCGATTGATGCGGGTTGGCGGAAGTGGCTGAATGACGGCGTGATTGCCGGAACGAAATTGCCGCCGATTACTCCTGAGCTGAAGTTCAATCCGGCAAGTTTGCCCGCGTTCAAGGGGATGCCCGCCGGCGACGTGGAGTACATTTTCCGGCCGGATCCCACGATTTACGACGGGCGCTTCGCGAACAACGGCTGGCTGCAGGAATTGCCGAAGCCGGTAACCAAGCTGACGTGGGACAACGCGGCGATGGTCAGCCCGAAATTCGCGCAGAAGAACGACCTGGCGCATAAAGTGGTATCGCGGGGGGGCGAGCACGGTCAGATTCGGTCGACGGTGGTGGACATCGAGTTGAATGGGAGCAAGGTGACCGCAGCAACGTGGACGCTGCCGGGACAAGCGGAAAACACAGTGGTATTGCCGCTGGGCTACGGGCGGACGCGCGCGGGTTTTGCCGGAACGAACAAGGGATTCAATGCCTACGCTGTGCGTACTTCGAATGCGTTGTGGAGCGCCGCGGGCGGCAAGATGACGGCGACCGGCGACGGATATTCGCTGGCGTGCACGCAGTATCACTTCAACATGGAAGGCCGCCAGATACTTAGCACGGCGACGCTGGACGAGTACAAGAAAAATCCGGCGTTTCCGCATGAAGGGCATGAAGGGCATGAAGCGCCAGCGAAGGACGATTCGCTGTACAAGGGATTTGCCTACCCCGGGCATGCCTGGGGCATGGCGATCGATTTGAACAAGTGCAACGGCTGCAACGCGTGCGTGGTGGCTTGCCAGTCAGAAAACAACATTCCGGTGGTCGGCAAGGATCAGGTGATGCGGGGCCGCGAAATGCACTGGATCCGCATCGATCGCTACTACACGCATTCTCCCGCATCCCTGGATGGGGGAGGCAGCACGGGTGACCCGAGCCAATACAGTCCGGCGCTGGATAATCCGCAAACATTTTTCCAGCCGGTGCCTTGCATGCAGTGCGAAAACGCGCCGTGCGAGCAGGTTTGCCCAGTGGGCGCGACGGCGCACAGCGCGGAAGGCCTGAACGACATGGTGTACAACCGCTGCGTCGGGACGCGCTACTGCTCGAACAACTGTCCTTACAAGGTGCGGCGGTTCAACTTCCTGCGCTTCCAGGATTGGGAGACGCCGCAATTGAAGCTGCTGCGGAATCCGGAAGTGACCGTGCGCAGCCGCGGCGTGATGGAAAAGTGCACCTACTGCGTGCAGCGGATCAACAACGCGCGCATCGACGCGGAAAAACAGAACCGGCCGATTCGCGACGGCGAAATTGTGACCGCGTGCGAATCCGCGTGCCCGTCGGAAGCGATTGCCTTCGGCGACATCAATGACCCGAACAGCAAGGTGGCGAAATTGAAAGCGCAGCAGCGGAACTACACCATCCTGGGTGAACTGAATTCGCGGCCGCGGACCACGTATCTCGGCGCGGTGCGCAATCCGAATGCGGAGCTGGAAAAAGCATGAGCGCAACGCAGAATTTGCCGGGAGGGCACGAGCCGGAACCGTGGATTGAGCCTGGGCACACATACGCCTCCGTCACCGACAAGATTTCGTCGGTGGTGCTGACGCGGCCGCTGGGCATCGGATGGCTTCTGGGTTTTGCATTCCTGTTCGGCATCGTAATGGTGCTGAACCTGGCGATTGGTTACCTGATCGTGAAAGGCACGGGAATCTGGGGCATCAACATCCCGATCGGCTGGGGTTTCGCGATCGTCAACTTCGTGTGGTGGATCGGTATCGGCCACGCAGGAACGCTGATTTCGGCGATTCTGTATTTGCTGAACCAGAAGTGGCGCACTTCGATCAACCGGTTTGCGGAAGCAATGACGCTGTTTGCGGTGGCTTGCGCGGGATTGTTTCCACTGATCCACACCGGGCGGCCGTGGATGGCGTATTACATGTTTCCGTACCCGAGCACGATGGGAGTCTGGCCGCAGTTCCGCAGCCCGCTGATCTGGGACGTTTTCGCGGTGTCGACGTATGGAACGGTTTCGCTGTTGTTCTGGTTTGTGGGATTGTTGCCGGACCTGGCGACGCTGCGCGACCGGGCGAAAAGCCGCTGGCAACAAATGATTTTCGGTATGTTGTCCATGGGATGGCGCGGGTCGGCGCGGCACTGGCACCGGTACCAATCGGCGTACTTGCTGCTGGCGGGTCTAGCGACTCCGCTGGTGCTTTCGGTGCATACCGTGGTGAGCTTCGACTTCGCGACGGGCATCGTTCCCGGCTGGCACACGACGATCTTTCCTCCCTATTTCGTTGCCGGTGCGATTTATTCGGGCTTTGCGATGGTGCTGACGCTCGCAATTCCGCTGCGCAAGGCGTACGGCCTCGAAGGATTCATCACGCTGCGCCACCTGGAGCAGATGGCCAAGGTGATGCTGGCCACGGGGCTGATCGTGGCGTACGGCTACTTCATCGAATTTTTCATGGCGTTTTACAGCGGTAACAAATTTGACGTGTTCCTGGCGAAGCAGCGGCTGCACGGACCGTACGCGCCGTTCTACTATGCCCTGATATTGTGCAATATCCTCACGCCGCAACTGCTGTGGTTCAAGAAGGTGAGGCGCAACATCCCGGCGCTGTTCGTGATGTCGCTGATTATTAATACTGGGATGTGGCTGGAGCGGTTCGTGATCGTGGTGATTTCGCTGACCCGCGATTTCATGCCGTCGGCGTGGGGCCGGTATTCGCCAACGGTCTGGGACTATGCGACGTTTGTTGGAACGCTTGGACTGTTCACGATGCTGATTTTCCTGTTCGTGCGCGGGCTTCCGGCAATTGCGATTTCGGAAATGCGCGAACTGGTGCACCAGGATTCGCACGGCAGTGAGGGTCATTCATGAGTGAACGCCGCTCACAACTTTTTGGCGTAATGGGCGAGTTTTCGACGCCGGAGGACCTGCTGGCCGCGACGAAGAAGGCGCGCGAGGCGGGCTACAAGCACGTGGAAGCCTACACACCGTTTCCGGTGGAAGGGCTCTCGGAGGCGGTGGGATTCCGGTGGACCGCCGTGCCACTGATCACGCTGATGGGCGGAGTCGGCGGCGGGTTGACGGGATTCGGCTTGCAATACTGGGTGGCGGCGATTGCGTATCCCTTGAATATCGGCGGGCGCCCGTTCAACAGTTGGCCGGCGTTTATTCCGGTGACGTTCGAATTGACAGTGCTGGGCGCTGCGACCTTCGCGGTGTTTGGAATGCTGGCGCTGAACAAGCTGCCGCAGCCGTATCACCCGGTATTCAACGTGGAGCGGTTTGGGCAGGCGTCGACCGACAAATTCTTTTTGTGCATCGAAGCGCGCGACCCGAAATTTGATCTGGCGGAGACGTCGAAGTTTTTGCAGAGTTTGCACGCGCAGCACGTCAACGAGGTGAAGGATGAGGAATAAACCTTCCCTCTTTGCGATCGCGGCGCTGTGCGGACTTGGGTTTGCGGGCTGCGACAACACGCTGCGGCAGGACATGGCCAACCAGCCACGGCAGAATCCGCTTTCACCCAGCGAGTTTTTTGCGGATGGGCGCTCGGAGCGGCCGGCGGTGGAAAATACCGTGGTACGTGGCTCGGTCCAGGACGATTCGCTGTTTGTGCCCAAGGAATCGAACGCGTTTCCGCTGGCGATCAGCGCAGAGTTGCTGCAACGCGGCGAGCAGCGGTATGCGATCTTCTGCACGCCATGCCACGGAATTCAGGGCGACGGCTTGGGAATGGTGGCCCTGCGCGGCATGAAGCATCCGCCAAGTTACCACCAGGATCGGCTGCGACAGGTGCCGAACGGTTATTTGTACGACGTGATCACCAACGGATTCGGCGCGATGTACGGCTATTCGGCGCAAATTCCGCCGCGGGATCGCTGGGCGATTGTGGCGTACCTGCGGGCGCTGCAACTCAGCCGAAACGCGCCGGTTGGGCAGTTGCCGGCGGAATTACGGGAGAAATTGATGGCGGGAGGAACCGCGAAGTGAGCGCGCAAGACTTCAAAGCCCCTGAGAGCGTAAGCCGGTTGCAGAGCGGCGGCATAATCGTCGGCGGCGTTGCGGCTTTGGTGGCGATTTTCGGCGGCATGAAATCACCCGCAGACTTCTATCACTCGTATATTTTCACCTATATGTTGATTTTAGGTTTGACGGTCGGCTCGCTGGGGCTGCTGATGCTGCAGCACCTAACGGGTGGCATCTGGGGAATCGTCATCCGGCGCCCGCTGGAAGCGGCTTCGCGCAATCTCTGGTTGATGCTGGTTCTGTTTATTCCGATCGTGATGGGGATGAAATATCTGTACTCCGGGAATGAAAGCGAAACCGGCTGGCTGAACGCGCCGAAGGAGGGCGAGCACGCGCTCACTTCGTGGCAGCAGGGCTACCTGACGCCGGGAGGATTCCTGACGCGCGCGGTGATTTACTTTGTGATTTGGATCGGGCTGATGCTGGTGTTCAACAACTGGTCGAAGCAACAGGATCAGGAGTCGAACGGCGAAGGATTGAAGCAGCGGCTGAAGACTTTGGCGGCGCCTGGCGTGATTCTTTACATTCTGGCGATGACGTTTGCGGCGATTGACTGGGTGATGTCGCTGTCGCCGCGTTGGGCGTCGACGATTTATGGGTTTCTGTTCGTGGCCGGGCAGGCGATCTCCGCGATGGCGCTGATGATCGCGGTGATTGTGCTTTTGGCCGGTTCGGAACCGTTGCACGAAATTGTCAAGAAGCGGCACCTGCACGACCTGGCGAAACTGCTGTTCGCGTTCAACATGTTGTGGGCGTACTTTGCGTTTTCGCAGTTGCTGATCATCTGGTCGGGCAACCAGCCGGAGGAGATTACGTTTTACCGTTCGCGGCTGAACGGGCAGTGGGGCGTGGTGGCGGTGATTGTGCTGCTATTCAGTTTCGCGATTCCATTTTTGCTGCTGTTGTCGCGGGACGTGAAGCGGACGGCGAGCGTGGTTTCGAAGATCGCGGTGTGGATGATTTTCATGCGGCTGGTGGATTTGTACTGGATGACGCGGCCGGAGTTTACTTCACGGGCGGTGCCGACGTGGTTGGACATCGTGGTGCCGATTGCGCTGATTGGCTTGTGGCTCGGCTCTTTTGCCAGGAACTTGAAGCAGCGGCCGTTGTTGCCGCTGGGCGACCCAAATCTTTCGGAGGCGCTTGCACAGCATGAGCACTGAGCATCACAGCCACGGGCAGAGCAACGGCGAACGGCCGCAGCACGCGGACGTATCGTTTGAAGCGACCGACGTCAGGTCGTCGATGATTTTCAAATTTCTGGCGTATCTCGGAATCACTGTGATTGCGTCGTTTATTCTCTCCATCGGTATTTACAAGGGGCTGAAGAACTACTGGATTAGCACGTATGAAGCCCCGCCGCCGTCACGCGAAGCGGGCCCGCATTTTCCGCCGGAGCCACGGATGCAGGGGATGCCGGGACATTTGACGGACCCGCAACACGACATGCGGGAAAAAGTGGAAGCGGACACCAAGGCGAATGATGAGCTGGGCTGGGTCGACAAGAACGCGGGAATCGCGCAAATTCCGGTGAAAGACGCGATGAAATTAATTGTGGAGAAGGGATTGCCGGCAGCAGGCGCGCCGGCGGAAAAGAAGTAAGGATGAAAGTGTTTCGCACATTTACGGGAATCGCGATGCTGCTGCTGAGCGCAACTGTGGGCAGCGGGCAGATGATCCCCGACAACGTGGGGCAGTCTTCGAAGGGATTGCCGCCGGCGCTGGTGAACGTGAAGTTTGATCCGCAATTGAATGCGCAGATCCCGCTGGAAGCTTCATTTGTGAATGAAACGGGCGCGCCGGTGAGGCTGGGCGAATATTTCGGCAAGCGGCCAGTGGTGCTGGTGTTCGCGTACTATACATGCCCGATGCTGTGCAGCCAGGTGGAGCAGGCAGTTGTCGGCACCTTGAAGATGCTTTCGTTCAATCCGGGGACGGATTATGACGTGGTGTTCATCAGCTTCGACACATCAGACACGCCGGATACGGCGGTCAAGAAGAAGCACGAAGCGCTTGCGAAGTTTGCGCGGCCGACGACGGATGGAGGCTGGCATTTCCTGACGGGGACGCGCGAATCGATTGACGCGGTGACGAAGGCGGCGAATTTCAGCTACAGCTACGATGAAAAGAACAAAACATACGGGCATGCAAGCGGGATATTGCTGCTGACGCCGGACGGAAGAATTTCGCGGTACTTTTTCGGCGTGGAATATCCGGCCAGCAACGTTCGGCTGGGGCTGGTGGATGCGTCGGCCGGAAAAATCGGGACGCCGGTCGATCACCTGCTGCTGTTCTGTTACCAGTACGACCCGACGAAGGCGCGGTACAGCGCCACGATTCTGACAGTAATGCGCATGGGCGCGGTGGTCACGCTGTTCTGCATGGTGTTGGGCTTCGTGATTTTCCGGCGGCGCGACCACCGCAACGAGCATTCGAATCAGGATATGCCGACGCAAGGAGCACACTAGAGCCGTGCAGTCACCGCTTCCAACTTTTCCAGAACAAGCCTCCAATTTCGCCGGCGACGTCGACACGCTGTTCTCGTTCATTCTGATGACCACGCTGTTTTTCGCGGTCCTTGTGACGGTGCTGATTATTTTTGCGGCGTTCAAGTTCCGGCGGCGAAGCGAAATGGAAGTGGGCGATGACGTCCACGGAAACAATGTGTTGGAAGTGGGATGGACGCTGATCCCGACGATCATTGCGATCGGGATTTTCGCGTGGGGCGCGGCGATTTACGTGAATTACCGGATCGCGCCCAAAGACACGCTGGATATTTACGTCATTGGCAAACAGTGGATGTGGAAGCTGCAGCAGCCGAACGGGCGCAAAGAGATCAACGAGCTGCACGTTCCGTTGAACCGGAACGTGAAGCTGATCATGGGCAGCGAGGACGTGATTCACGATTTTTACGTGCCGGCGTTCCGCGTGAAGATGGACGTGGTACCCGGGCGTTACAACACAATGTGGTTCCGGCCGATCAAGACGGGGAAATATCACTTTTTCTGCTCGCAATATTGCGGAACGAATCACGCGGTGATGGGCGGGTGGGTGACGGTGATGGACCCGGCGGAATACGCCGCGTGGCTCTCTGGAGAGAGCGGCGACGTGAATCCGGTTTCGGCGGGCGAACGCCTTTTCACGCAGCTTGCCTGCAATACCTGCCACATCGCGAACGGAACCGGGCGCGCGCCGTCGCTCAACGGCGTCTTCGGCGCGAATGTGCTTCTTGCGGACGGCTCCACGGTGGTGGCCAACGAAGCGTACATCCGCGAATCCATCCTTCAGCCGAAGGCGAAAATTGTGGCGGGGTATTTGCCGGTGATGCCTACGTTCCAGGGACTGGTGACCGAAGAGCAGATCCTGAACCTGACGGCGTACATCAAGTCTCTGCAAACGCAGCCCGTTCCGGCAAAGGGCGGGGGAATTGCGCCGGCAACAGCGGGGAAGAAATAGTATGAGAACGCAAGCCACGGGTCCGGCGCCGCAAATGCCGGAGAAGCATTATCTGAACGCCACGTACGGGATACGTTCGTGGCTGCTGACCACGGACCACAAGCGAATTGCGCTGCTGTACCTTGCTTCAGTGACGTTTTTCTTTTTCGTCGGCGGCTTCTTCGCGATGATGATCCGTTTGCACCTGCTGACGCCGAACGGCTACCTGCTTACGCCGGACCTGTATAACCGC
>Ga0210384_10007913_pt1 | contig 11163 bp, 8 predicted proteins | sample IncBWH2MmetaG_FD_160574 | JGI IMG/M metagenome (GOLD analysis project Ga0210384, IMG submission 160574) | Forest soil microbial communities from Barre Woods Harvard Forest LTER site, Petersham, Massachusetts, United States - Inc-BW-H-2-M | ecosystem: Environmental > Terrestrial > Soil >...
ACGGAATTAGAAATCACATTATAACATGCGTGAGAGTACGCTTCCGGTGCGCATGATAGACTCGAAGCCATGAGCGGCAAGAAATTTCGTAGATCCTCCAAAGTGGACAAACTGGACAAACTGGACGAAGGCTCCTCTGAAGCCCCGGTAAACGGTGAAATACTTGGCACGCCGGCAAGTGCTGCCGGTTGTCTCTACCTCGTGGGTACGCCCATTGGCAACCTTGAGGATATGACCTTACGCGCTTTGCGAATTTTGCAGGAAGTGGATCAAATCGCTTGCGAAGATACTCGCCACACCTCCAAACTCCTGCACCACTACCAAATCAATAAGCCGCTGGTCAGTTATCACGAGCACAACGAAATGACCCGCGCCCCCGAACTGGTCGTGGCTCTCGAGCAAGGCGCTCGCATCGCTCTGGTGTCCGATGCTGGAATGCCGCTCGTTTCCGATCCCGGCCACCGGCTGGTGGCCATGTGTTTGCGCCATCACATTCCGGTGGTGCCCATTCCAGGCCCCTCGGCATTGTTGGCTGCCCTTTCTGCATCCGGCTTGCCGAACGAAGAATTCTTGTTTGTAGGATTTTTGCCTTCCCGCAGCGGAGAACGTCGCCGCGCACTCGAACGGCTGCGCATCGAAAATCGCACCATCATATTTTATGAAGCCCCGCATCGCGTCGAGGAATGCATCGCCGATGCGCGGGAGATTCTGGGGGATCGCCCAGCGTGTCTGGCGCGCGAGGTGACAAAACTTCACGAAGAATTCAGGCGCGGGAAACTTTCGGAGCTGACTGCTTCTCTGGAGGCCCGTCCAGCGCGTGGCGAGATTACTTTGTTGATCGGTCCGGAAGACGCTGCCGAAGCACGCGCGAATCTGGACTCCACCCAAAGTTTATCGGAGCGCGTAGATGAATTGATCCGCCAGGCTAAGCTGGATCGCAAAGACGCCTTGAAACTCGCCGCGAAAGAACGAGGCTTGACGCGCCGAGCCGCTTACGGGCAACTACTGGAAGCACTAGGCAAAACCGAAGTGGAATGAAAAAGTGGAATAACAAAAAAGAAGTGGAACGGCTAGGCGGCCGATTCTGAAAGAAACATGCGCCGGAAGTGCGGCCCGGTAAACTGCACCCCAATAATTTTCTCTCCCCGGATTTCGGCACTCCCCACATGAACCACGCGTCCCCGCGTTGCGAAATCGGATTCCGCTTCTTTGCGCCGAACCGAACTTTGCGCGATTGGAATGTGGATTTCCACATCGCAACCGATGGCCAGATCGAAGCGCGTCAGAAATGCCGCCCCGCCGCGACAGAGATTTTCGCTGGAGGTTTCTTCTTGAAAAGTTACTCCACGGCTGTCCCGGCCGCTCACCGTCAGCGGCAAGCGCACCGCGATCCTACGATTCGTGCGTTGCTCCGAAATGGATGTACTGAGCTGGAGCATGGACTGGGTCCTCCCCCGCTAATACCGCCCGCACCGCGAAGAACGCCTCCACACGATCTAGCACTTCTTTGGGCGTTCGCGCCGCATGTACGATACGGCGAAGCTCGCTGCCATTTCCCACACCATGAGTGAACCAGCAAGCGAACTGCTTCATTTTGCCCACGGCGTCCGGTAAATTGGCAGAACTAATCTGTCGGTAGTATCCAGAAAGTAAGCCATGACGATCATGGTCACTGGGAAGATCGTAGCGGCCTGTTTCCGCGTACTGCTGCATCTGAGAAAAAATCCATGGATTGGTCGCGGCGGCGCGACCGATCATCACCGCGTCGCAGCCGGTTTCTTCCACGATCCGTGCAGCGTCTTCCGGCGTGTTGACATCGCCATTCCCGATAACCGGAATTTTGACCGCCTGCTTGACCCGCGCGATCAGATTCCAATCAGCCTGGCCACTGTACCCCTGCGCCCGGGTGCGCGGATGGACGGCCACACCCTCCACCCCCATGGACTCCGCCATTTTGGCGACCTCCACGGCAACGACGGAATTTTCGTCCCATCCAGCGCGCAGCTTGATGGTCAGAGGAATGCTTACGGCGGCACGCACCGCACGAAAAATTTCGCCCAGAAGCTCCAGATCGCGCAGCAAACCGGACCCGCCGCACTTCACAACTTTTTTGGCCGGGCAGCCGAGGTTGATGTCCACCGCGTCATAGCCCAGGTCTTCCACCATTTTCGCGGCGTGGGCCATAACCCCAGGATTCGCTCCAAAAAGTTGCGCGGTAATGGGATGTTCGTCTTCCTGGAAATATAAATATCGTAAAGTTTTGGCGGCGCTGCGTGTGATGCCCTCGGACGAAGTAAACTCCGTCATCAACAGCCCGCAGCCGCCCAAGCCCCGAATCACGCGCCGGAACAGTGTGTCGGTGACTCCCGCCATGGGTGCGAGAATGGTTGCCGGCTGGATAACGACATCGCGAATTTTAAATGATGCTGGGAGCACGGAGTTATTTGCATTCTTCCGAAAGTTCGGGATCTTGCTTCAGGAATTCTTCTAGCCTCAAGAATTTGCGGCCGAGCGCGGTGCTGTAGGCGGACCACTGGTCGTCCCCCGCGCCGCTGCCCAACGCTGCGCGCACCGCCGCCATTTTCGAATCGAGATCGTCCATGTAGTGAAATACCATGGCTTCGCGGATCATCGGCAATTTCGGCGAGCCAAATTCGTACTGCCCATGGTGGCTAATCAGCATATGCTGCACCACCGTTTTCAGCGGTGCCGGGAAGCCCGCGATTGCATCGATAGCCCGCGATACCGTTTCCAGTTCCATAACAATGTGCCCCAACAGCTGCCCCTCCGTCGTATACCCAATGGCCCGTTCGTAACAGAGCTCATCTAGCTTGCCAACGTCGTGCAGCATCGCCGCAGTCAAAAGCAAATCCACATCCAGCTCAGCATATTGCGTCGCTAACAGTTGAGCCAGCGCGCACAGCCCGACGACATGCTCGAGCAAACCGCCGATAAACGCGTGATGCATTACTTTAGCCGCGGGCGCACGCTTGTAGCGGGGCGCGATCTTTGGATCGCTGACGATTCCAGTCACCAGAGTCTTCAGCCACGGATTGCGAATCGATTGGGCGAATCCCAAAAGCCGCTCGAACAGCTTATCGACGTCTTCTTTGGTATGCGGCAAAAAATCGACAAGATCGATTTCCTCGGGCTTGGCCCGCCGCACCTGCTGCAACGCCAACTGCGGTTTGTTGCGAAAGATTTCTACGCGCGCTTGAACCTTTACAAAATCATCGCGGTTGATGTCTTTGGCGATGGTCTCGAACAAATCCCACATGCGCGCTTCGATCGTCCCGCTACGGTCCCCAAGCTCAAGACGAAGATAGGATTTGCCTTCGCGCGTGTTGCGAATTTCTTTTTCGTGTACCAGGAAAAATGTGGTGATGACTTGCTCATCGCCTAGATCCGTGACAAACGGCGTCTTCATAAGCCAGTGTCCGGCTTTTTCCCGAATAACCCGTATTTTTTATGCGCCTTCTTGCTCTTCTTGGACGCTTCAGGTGTCGCGCTGACTTCCTGGATCTCCGAGTTGCCGCCGCCGGCGATATCCTGGAACCCCGGTTTGATCACTACGTAACTTTGTTCACGCAAGGTTTTCACGTATTCGCGCAGAGCGGGCTCCATACGCGCGGAATATAGCTTGTCGGTAATTTCCGGTTCAACTTTGGCGAGCGATTGTTCGCCTTCGTCGTAGTGTTCCAGAACCTGCAATATCAAAAATCCCTGCCTAGTGTCCATCACATCCGTAACGTCATTCTTCCGCATTTTAAAAACGACGTCTTCGAGTTCTTTAGATAATTCTCCGCGTTTGTAAACCCCCAAAAAGCCACCTTGCTTGGCGGTGCTGCCATCCGAAAAGCGCTTGGCCATTTCCCCAAAGTCGTCGCCGTCGTGAATACGCTTGAGGGTAGTCTCTGCCTTCTTTTTCAGTTCCGAGATTTCTTCCGGCGATTTCTTTTCCGTATTCACTTCGATGGAGCGCAGTGCAACCTGCTCCGGCCGGACAAACTCCGATTTATGTTCGTTGTAATATTTTTCGATTTCGTCGTGCCCGATGGTGATGTGCGAGCCCACTTCGCTACTGATCACCCGCTGTGTCAACACTCCGTTGCGGAGATTATTCTTGAAATCTTCAAAGTTTAGTCCCTGGGCTGACACCGCCTTCTCCAAATCTTCCATGCTGGATAAATTGTTCTGGATCCGGATTTGATCGAGCTTTTTGATGATATCGGCCTCCACACTAATGCCCATATCCTTGCCTCGTTGCACCAGTAATGATTGATCGATCAGGTCGCGCAGCGCGTTTTTCTGACGGTCCTCGATCGCAATCTCCAGTTGTTCAGGAGTGCAATGGTTCTGGCAATCCTGTTTGGCGTCTTCAGCAGCCGTGGCGCGCGCCTTCTCGTATTCCGATCGCGTAATGATTTCGTTGTTTACGCGCGCGATGATCTCTTCCACCACGCGTCCCGAGTTGGGATCAACCTTCGACGCCGCAGGTGGAGTTTTCTTGACCGGAGCCGGCGCGGTCTCAGGCGTTGCCGGAGCCATCCCGGGCTTTTCGAGCGTCGGAGTAGATTTATCTTGAGTGTCCGCGGGTTTCGGCTGGGGGCTGTTGGCGGAATTATCCTGCGCCAGAATCGTAATGGGCAATGCTCCGCAAAGCGCCAAAAACACAAGTAATTTACGCATTAATACCTCGTCTAGAGTTTAGCACTTTCAATTACTTCTGGCAGTCTAGCTCTCGCCCTGAAGCCCCAGCAATACGTTTCTGACCGATTCTCCCACTAATTCGCCGCGCGCAACTTCCATCCAAAGTACGCCGCTGGGATCGAGCTTAATTCCTTTTCGCGATCGCACCACGGAGACCAGCGTGGCCGGATCGAGAGTAGTCTCGGGATAGAAGCGAATAGCGATGCGGCTGCCTTGCCGTTCCACGGAAGAAATGCGCAGGCGCTCGCTCATGGATTTGAGGGTGGCGTATTCCAAAAGGTTTCCCACCGATTTGGGCAGCGCCCCAAAGCGATCTTCCAGTTCCTTGCGAACGTCTTGCTTCTCCGCTTCGGTGGAAATCGAAGAAATGCGCTTGTACGTCCGGAGGCGAAGATTTTCGCTTGGAATATATTCTTGCGGAATGCGCACATCGAACCCCAGGCTGAGCGTAGTACGCAGCTCGGGCGTGACCTCCTCGCCTTTCAGCTTGGCAACCGCGCGTTCCAGCATCTGACAATACAAATCAAATCCGATGGCTTCGATGTGCCCGTGTTGTTGCCGCCCCAGCATGTTGCCGGCCCCGCGCAATTCTAGGTCCAGCGCGGCAATGCGGAATCCGGCTCCCAGTTCGCTGAACTCTTTCATCGCCGCCAGCCGCTTGCGCGCGATGTCAGAAAGAATTTCCTCCGGCGGAACCAGCAGATAAGCGTAGGCTCGCTGGCTGGAACGCCCCACCCGCCCGCGCAACTGGTACAACTCCGCAAGCCCCAGGCGGTCGGCGCGATTAATAAGGATGGTGTTCGCGCGCGGAATGTCCAATCCATTTTCCACGATCGTGGTGGCCACCAGCACGTCTGCCTCATCGCGAATGAATTTGAGCATCACCGCTTCGAGTTCTTTTTCGCCCATTTGCCCGTGCGCCACCACCACTCGCGCTTTGGGCACCAGTTTGGAAACCAGCGCCGCCAGCGAATAAATCGATTCGATGCGATTGTGAATGAAGTACACTTGACCTTCGCGAGCTAGTTCAGTTTCTATCGCGCGCTGCACCAGGTCCTCTTGAAATGGAGCAACTACCGTCTGGATCGCCAGCCGGTCACGCGGCGGAGTCTCGATCAGCGACATATCGCGCAGCCCAACCAGCGACATGTGCAGCGTCCGTGGAATGGGCGTCGCAGAAAGCGCCAATGCGTCCACGTTCTTACTCATTTCTTTGAGCCGTTCCTTGTGCGCGACACCAAATCGTTGCTCTTCGTCGACAATCAACAGGCCCAGGTCTTGAAACTTTACGTCCTTTGATAAAAGGCGGTGTGTCCCGATGACGATGTCGACTTTTCCCGCTTCCAGATCGGCCAGCGTTTTTTTCTGCTCCGCCGTGCTGCGAAATCGGCTCAACATATCGATGCGCACTGGAAACGCTGCAAAGCGATGCTTGAACGTTTCAAAATGTTGGAAGGCCAGCACCGTCGTGGGTGACATCACCGCAACTTGCTTACTATCGGCCACCGCCTTGAACGCGGCCCGCATGGCTACTTCGGTTTTTCCGTAGCCAACGTCCCCGCACAGCAACCGGTCCATGGGTGCCCCGCGCTGCATGTCCCTCTTGATGTCCGTGAGCGCGGTGTTTTGGTCGGGCGTTTCTTCAAATTCGAATGCGTCTTCAAACTCCCGCTGAAAATTTCCGTCCGGTGAAAACGCGAATCCCGGCGCGGTCTTACGCTGCGCGTACAGCGCCAGTAGCTGGTCGGCCATGTCTTCAACCGATTTGCGCGCGCGACTCTTTCGTGTGTTCCAGGCCGTCCCGCCCAACTTATCCAATGGAGGATGGTCGCCCTCCACGATGCGATAGTTCTGCACCAGGTCCATGCGCTCCAAAGGAACGTAAAGCCGCGCTTCATCGGCGTACTTGAGCAGCATGAACTCCCCGTGCCGCCCGTCAGACTCAATCTGCCGCAACCCATCGAATTGTCCGATGCCATGGTCGACGTGCACTACGAAATCCCCAGGTTTGAGTTCAGCAAAATCGCTGAAGAAACCAGAAGTGCGAATCTTACGGCTCGGCCGCTCCACCGAGGGTGTTACATCGAAGAGATCGGCATTTCCGAATAGCGTCACGCGCGCCTCCGGAAAAGTGACGCCTTCGGAAAACGGCGCGCGAATCAACAACAGCGTGGCGGACTCCGTCGCGGCTTCTGCAGTAAATCCTGCTGCCGCGTCTTCCGATTCGCCCAGCACATAAGGAACTTCGTATTCGCGTGAAACGTCAGCAAGGCGCTCCAATTCTCCCAGGCTCGCGGCCGTGAGGAATACCGTTCCTCCGGCGGCAAGCTGCAATTTCACTTCGGACATGCAAGCCACCACATCGCCGTGGAAGCGCGCGCTCGGTCGCGAGGAAAGTTCGAATCGTGGGACAGAATCTGCGCTTAAACCCAGCTGTTCCAAACGGATTTGCGAGGTCTTTTCCAGCGCTTGAGTGAGTTGCTCGCCTGACCAAAAATAGTCTGAAACCTCCGGCGCGTTAGCCTGGCCGTGCCGATCGTAATTTTCCTTTGCGTTATCCAGATGTTTTTCCGCCGTGTCGCGCAACGATTGCGGCTCATCCAGAAATACCAGCGGTCGCAGCGAGCTTTCGGCCAGCTCGAACAATGAGGTTTGTTTTTCCTGCCTCGCGGGGCCGAAGAAGGAATGCGTTTCCCAGGGTGCGTCGCGAGTGGGTTCGAAAGACTCCGCGCTGGGCACCGCCCATTCCGTCAGCGGCAATAGCGTCGTTCGAACCACCGGAGCGATGGAGCGTTGCGTGCGAGCGTCGAATTCGCGGGCCGATTCCACCGTATCGCCCAGCAGTTCGATGCGCACCGGGCGTTGCGCTTCCGGGGAGAAAAAATCCACGATGCCGCCGCGCACCGCGAACTGCCCAGGAAGCTCCACCATCTCCGTGCGCGTGTAACCAACCGCAGCGAGATGCCCGACCAGCTCTTCGTGCGGAATTTCAGAATCCTTGCTTAGCGTGCGGGCTAAAGATAAATAAAGGTACGGATCGTTGTAACGCCACAACGCCGCAGTGATAGGAGCCACCACCAAAGAGATCTGTCCGTCAGCTAGACGAAAAAGCGTGGCCGCGCGGCGTTCCAGAATGTCCGGGTGCGGGCTTTGTGATTCCCATGGCAAAGTGTCAAACGCCGGAAGCGTAGCGACCTCCCCAGCAAGACCGCTTGCCGCACCGGTCTTTCCAGGGAAAATGCTCGAAAAAAAGCGCAGCGTCTCGGCGAAAGCCTCCGCACGCCGGTTCGAACTGGTGATGAAAAATGCCGGCCGTCGCAGCGCGTGCGTTGCATACGCTGCGACCAGCGCTTTAGCCACCTCGTGCAAGCCCGAAAATGCCACCTGATTTTCGCCAGTGCGCAGAGCGGCGAGCGCGCCCTCCACCGCGGGCTGGCGCAGCACTGCGTCCAAACGTTCGCGAACGGCGGGAAGTATCATGCGAGAACCATGCGAGGACTTCAGGACTCCGTAACGGGCGCGGGCGGCAAATCCCTAATGCTCTGCAGAATTGCAGTGGTGGAATAAGTGGGAACCACCGGCACCGAAACAACGCGGCCACCTGCTGCCTCTACTTCTTCGCGGCCGATGATTTGGTCCCCGGCCCAGTCGCCACCTTTAACCAGCACATCCGGCAACAGCGCAGCGATGGTTTCCCGCGGCGTGAGCTGGTTGAACATAACCACCGCATCCACACATTCAAGCGCTGCTAGAATTTCGGCGCGCTCTTGTTCGGGCACCACCGGCCGCCCCTCGCCTTTTAATACCCCCACGCTCGCGTCGCTGTTCATGCCTACAATCAATGCGTCTCCCAGTGCGCGGGAAGCTTCCAGAGTTTGCACATGACCCGGGTGCAGAAGATCAAAACAGCCGTTGGTAAACACGACGCGTTGATCACCGCGATGCGCACGGCCAAATTTCTGAATCGCGTCATGCAATGAAAGAATGGGTGAGGTCAAAAGATTACTCGCGGAACACGATCAAGTGCGGGTCCGAAGCCTTAGTTTACCACGTGCGCCATATGCGTTCCGAATCCCCGGGGTGAGTGCCGGAACAGATACGGGAACGAACAAGACAGTGGCTGGCGCCTCGATTTTCGGTGCTATACTTCTCCAAGGTTTCTGCCTGTTGATTGTCCATATTACTAGGCTCACCAAACCCACCGAATGACGCGTCTCGCATCCCGATGGATTTGCGGCATGCCAGGAAGACGTAGCAATGGCTGAAATAGCGATTGTCGGGGGTGGTCCTTCGGGCGCCATGTGCGGCGAACAACTCGCCCGTGCTGGCAATAACGTCACCATATTCGATGAACATTTAGCTTGGGAAAAGCCCTGCGGCGGCGGCCTCACCCACAAGGCCATCCAGTGTTTCCCCTTTCTCCTCGATAATCCCTACCCCAAAAAATTGATTAGCGAAATCGACATCATCAGCAGCGAGGAGCATCATGCTTTGCTGCAGATGACCCATCCCATCGTCATTTATTCACGCACCGTGCTTAATGGGATGTTGCTCGATCGCGCGCAGGCAGTAGGCTGCACTGTCCAACGCTCGCATGTTTTCAGTGTCGACACCGCCGGTTCCAAACCCCGCTTCTGCGTGGACGGCGAATGGCGCAGCACGGATTTTTTGGTGCTGGCCGCGGGCGCGCGAAATCAACTGGTGCCCGAGACGCGTGCCTTGCAGCGCAACGAGCTAGAAATGACCCAGGGCTATTTCGTTCCGCAAACCGCCGACGCCATCACCATAAAATTTCTTCCCCATTTCGAAGGCTACATCTGGTCCTTCCCGCGTTGTGATCATCTGTCCGTCGGGATTTGCGGCAGCATGGAAACGCATACCAGTCCCGAGCTCCGCACTCATCTGAAGACTTTCGTGGAAAAGCACAAAATCCCTACGGAAGGGGCAAAATTTTACAGCCATGTATTACCTTCGCCTCAGGAACACACTCTTTCGAAGCGCACCGTCCTCGGAAAAAACTGGGCTCTCATTGGAGATGCCGCCGCATGGGTCGATCCCCTTACCGGAGAAGGCCTCTTCTACGCCATCCGCTCGGGAGAATTGCTGGGCAAAGCGCTAGCCCAAGGCTGCCCGGAAAAATATCCGGTCTGGATTCGGGCGTCCTTTTCCGCGGAATTGGAATTTGCTTCGCGCATCGTGCGCCGTTTTTATCGGGGCTCCGTTCTCGGCACTGCCATTACTACCCGCATGGTGCAATTGATGCGCCGCAGCCCGGTTTTCCGGCAATTAGTTGGCGATCTTTTCAGCGGGAGCCAGGATTACACCAGCCTGAAGCGTCGGCTATGGGGACACTTGGGAATTTCCGTTAGCGAATTTATTTCCACCGTGTTGAACCTTGAAAGTCCCATGGCTGTCCCCGCCGCGCGTGCCGGAACCGGCGACTGAGCAGCACATTGGTTTCCGCGCGAGTGGCGCACCAATGTTGGGTAGCCGATGACCACCGCTGCGACATATAACAAGCACCCATGGCCGGACATCTAACAACGAGGGGTTCCGAACGCCCTTCACTGATGGCCACCGAAAAAGACGCCCGCGCTACTTCCAAACTTAAAAAAACCAAAACCGCGTGGAAAAATCTTCCCGATGTCTGGGCGCTGATCAAACCTCGCCGCGGGATTTTAGTTGCGGGACTGCTGTTGATGGCCTTGAACCGTGTGTCTGGCTTGATCCTGCCCGCCTCTACAAAATATCTGGTCGACGACGTCATCGGCAAACACCGCGTTCATCTGCTGCTCCCCATCGTGTTGGCGGTACTTGCCGCCACGGTGATTCAAGGGCTTACTTCCTTCAGCCTCACGCAACTGCTCTCGAAATCCGCGCAGAAAATGATTGCCGACCTGCGCCGCCAGGTGCAGGCCCATATCGGCAAGTTGTCCATTTCGTTTTACGATTCCAACAAAACCGGAGTTTTGGTTTCCCGCATCATGAGCGACGTGGAAGGCGTGCGCAACTTGATCGGCACTGGCCTGGTCGAATTCGTCGGCGGCCTGATGACCGCGGTACTGGCCCTGGTGATCTTGCTGCGCATCAGCGTGGCCATGACGTTGATTGCCTTCACTGTGCTGCTGGTTTTCGGCGTGGGGCTCAACAAAGCGTTTACCACCATTCGTCCTATCTTTCGCGCGCGCCCCAAAATCACCGCCGAGGTCACCGGCCGCCTGACCGAGTCACTCGGCGGAGTGCGCGTCGTGAAGGGTTATCACGCCGAAGAGCGCGAAGAAAAGATCTTTTCCGCCGGTGTACAGCGGTTGCTCGACAACGTGCTGAAAACCCTGACGGCCACCTCCATTATGAGTTTGTCGGGCGCGGCCTTAATGGGATTAGTAAGCGCGGTCGTCATGTATATGGGCGCGCACCGAATCCTGGCCGGAACCATGACACTGGGAACGTTTC
>Ga0210384_10007915_pt1 | contig 11163 bp, 8 predicted proteins | sample IncBWH2MmetaG_FD_160574 | JGI IMG/M metagenome (GOLD analysis project Ga0210384, IMG submission 160574) | Forest soil microbial communities from Barre Woods Harvard Forest LTER site, Petersham, Massachusetts, United States - Inc-BW-H-2-M | ecosystem: Environmental > Terrestrial > Soil >...
AACCCTCCACCGACGATTTCATACTCAAAGTATTTACGCACGGCTATCAGAACAACAATCAACCGCCGCCGGTGTTGATGGACAACAAGGCAACACGGTTTTCGCTGAGTGGGATACCCGACCAAAACGGCCCCAATCTCTGGTACACGGAGGTCTATGACGTGCAATACAATCTTCTCGGGCGCATCAGCGAGCCCGCGTCCATGACCCCGCCCATCGGCGACATGTTAGGCGCGGTGTCGCCCGATGGAACGCGTGACTATGTGTTGCATGTTGATTTTACGCAAAACGCGGTAACGGCATTCTCGGTCTACGACATCGGCCCTTCGACGCCAGGCACGGGATTTGCACAAATCGGTGCGACGGTAGCGGTGCCGCCGATGGCCATGACTCGTTTCGACGCCGGGGTTGCTACAGTGACCCCGGATGGAAAGACACTCCTGGTCGGCGCCGACAACTTCTTGTTCGTGCAGCCGGTTCCTTAAAAGCATTCCCAGCGCGCCGAGTCTGGGACATCTAGGACTCATGAGCACCGAAAATGGAAACACGGAAGAACACAGCGATCATGACGCCCGCAGGCGACGAGCGTCGATCTGCCCGTGTCATTCTGCTGAACGCCGCGCAGCAAGTACTCCTGATCCGATTCGTCGTAGAACGGCACCATCAACCGTTCGTTTTCTGGGCGACACCAGGGGGAACGGTTGAGAAGGACGAGACCGACCTTGACGCCGCCCGCCGCGAACTTGCCGAGGAACTCGCGCTTACCGTTCCCCTGACGGGACCTGTACATACCGCCGCGTCAAGATTTGAGCACGAAGACAGACGCGTCGACAACATCGACCTTTTCTTTCTGGCACGCTGTGAGCAGCAAAGTGTCGCGTTGCACTCTGTAACTCAAGCCGAGCGCGCCGCGATGAAGGAAATCAGATGGTGGACGATCGCGGAACTCGAACGATCGTCCTAGACCACTTTTCCGCACGATTTGGCGAAGGTTTTGCGTTCGCTGCCGCCGCTAATGAAATAGCCTAACTCCACAAGCAAACGGGAAGTAGGATGGATGACCATTACAATTAGAAATGCCGTTGACGCTGATTTGGACGCGCTCATCAGACTCAATGCCCAGATGCAGCGCCTACACGCACGGGCCTACCCGGCCGATTTTAAGTCATTAACAGACGAAGGCGAGGTTCGTGAATTTCTCGTGTCCGCAATGCGACAGACTGGGCACACCATCCTGCTTGCGCAGGTCGATTGCGCAATCGTCGGATACGCCTGGATCGAAATCCAGGACCGGCCGCAGACGCCATTCACGTGGCCAAAGAAGAGGGTCTTTCTGCATCATATCTGCGTAGATTCCGGCCATCGGCGATTGGGTGTCGGCTCGGCCCTTATAACCCGGGTGGAGGAGCGAACGCTCGCCGGCGGTATTGGCGAAGTAGCCCTCGATATGTGGTCGTTAAATGACACTGCGCAGGCATTTTTCAAATCCTGTGGCATGGAGACCTATAGGCTTTTCCTCCGGAAGCAGACAGTGCCCGGAGGCAAAGCGCAAGGAGGCGACGTTTGATGATAGGCAAAAACGGCCTGAAGCGAAACGGATCCCGATCAGACCAACACTCTCACGGGGGTGCTTTATTTGGGAACATCAAGGCCATACCCTTTGAGAATCTCATGGATTCGCCCCACGCCGTCAGAAAGATGAAACACTTCTCCGTGCAGACCGCAACTTCTGGCAGCCGAGACGTTGGCTTCATGATCATCAATGAAAAGCACTACCGATGGATCCATTGCGATTTTTGCCATAGCAGTTGAAAAGTACGCGACACTCGGTTTGGAAAATCCAAGTTCACATGAATACAACAGATGGTCAAAGTACGCTCGGTATCCAAGAGAATTGGTCATGAAATTGGCCCGGTGCGACTGCTGATTTGTAGCAAGCGAGACGGACATACCACGCGAACGAAGGGAGTGAACCAGATCGAGAATATCTGTCGCAGGCTCGATTTCGTTCCAGGCACACATCGCAGCTTCGACCGAGACGGTCGACTGCCACTTCCTGAGCACTTGCACAAGGGCTGACTCAAAATCTGCAGCGCCGGTGAGACAAGAGCTTTCGGCCACAAACACGTCGGCGCGAAATTCGTCTGCTCGGCTCGGATCTCCGCAAATTACACCTAGGGATGCGCTCCAGGCTGGTCCTGGGAGCTGAACGACGCCATCTGCATCAAGTAGCACCGCGCGAATTGTTGGCATAGTGCCTAAGTACTAATTAGCGGACTGAACTCGAGTACCAGAATCTCATCGCCGTTCTGCTGTTTCTTACCATTCGGCCGCCATCCAAGGGAACGGGAAAAACCATGCGCCCGTATTCTCACGTCTGGTGAAGCCGCGAGCCATATGGTGTCGGAGCCGACGGATCGAAGCCACTCCACGACACGCTAGAGAAGGCAAGTGCCAATACCTCTTCGCTCGTAATCGGGCAGCACAGCCAAAACGAGGACCTCGCCTGTCTCCGTGTCGCCGTTACAGAATCCGACGAGGGTTGGCTCTCTCTCGTGCGTGCGCGAACGGAGAACAACCCTTCAATGTCGGAGGGCAGCGTTTCTCGAAATACCAGATCCATGTTTACCTTCACCCAGATGGTTACGTCCTGTCCCAATCCTGTGCCAAAGAGAAGAACAGCTCAAGGCACCCTCGTGAGGTCGTGAAGGAGGCCTTAAAACAGAACACCGCGCAGCGGCGAAGAACGCCCGAAGGGGTGGCCCGGAGCGATGCCGACGGATGAGGCCCCATACCGCGGCTTTCGCGCTTGATCCCTGCCACGCAACGCTTTATCCCATAATTCAATCGCTGGCGCGAAGCTGTGTAATGTTCGCCATCATGCGATTGGCCGATCAAATTGCACAGTGTCGAATGCCGTTTATCGTGCAAGACGCCAAGGACGGGCACCTGACTCGATTGTTCGGCGCGGCTGATTTCTCCTATGCAGTCATCGCCTGTCCGACGCGCTACAGCTTGAGTGACGACTTGGTGACTCTGTGTACTGCACTCGCCTACTCCAAAGGAGCGCGCACGCTCGACTGCGCTGATTTGTTGCATATCCCCGCCGAGCGAGTGTGGATTGAGTGGTGTGAAGCCCCGTGGATCAACGAGCTAAAACGCTATGGATTTTCGCCCAGCCCGACGCTGGCGAATGGCGCAGGCCGGCGGGGCGCTTTCATTCAATCCTGCCCGCAGGGTAGGCGCGGCTTGATCAAGACGTTTTTTTCAAACGGCGATGATGAATTGGACGTTCTGGCGAGCAGCATGGAAGCCTATTTTGATTTCGATACCGAAGTCGGTGAGGATCCGATGACACTCGACGGTCGCGGGCGATTGGCCTTTACTGTCGTTGACCGCGGTGCCGGCAATGCCGACATCTTGCGACGCTGCTTTCGCTTTCGTTATGAACCGACCTGGCATGACTACTATGAAAAGGCACAGTTATCCTTCAAAGAGAAGAATGCTGTTGCACATCACGCGCTTGGCACGATTGCAATCGATGTGCCGGTGCTACTGGCGTTTTGCCTGCTGCTCTCGACCCGACCTGGCTTACCACGCCGTCCCATCATGTTGGAACGCCTGAACCGATCGCGCACGAAGGCCGGGAAAACACCGCTTCTGGACCATATAGAGGTTTCCTCTCCGGTGCTGCAGGAGTATCGCGCGATTCGTGAGGCAGGTTCACAGGGCCCTAGTCGTCGCTGTCCGAGATTGCACCACGTTCGTGGACACCTCGTGCGACGCGGCAGCAATCTTTTTTGGCGGGTTCCGCACTTAAGAGGCAACGCGCGCGAAGGAATCGTGCGCACCCGTACCGTCACCTGGACCATGGACCTGCCGCAGGGTCCAAATCCAGCGCTCCGGATTACCCGCCCGGGCTCACAGTCAGACCATCACACTTTGTGTCCGTAGGCGTGCCTTCCATCCTTCCACGGGTCGATGCATGAATCCCGTTGAGGCGAAACGGGGCATCATTGCAGAATGGCTTAAGCGTCCCGCATTCGAGCGTTCGGAGCTGCATATCCCAATCTTTTACGGAGAGCTGATTGCGGCTGGTTCCGACCTTCTGGCGTTCCATGGACCCGTGAATCGATACGACAGGATTCGGCTATGGCTATTGCCGCATGCGTCGACCACGATCAACTCTCCAGAGTCGGATTAGATCCTACAAGGCGGAGCGTGCAAATCGATCGCTCCGAGCAAGAGATACCGTGCGTCGATAGTGAGCGCGTTGCCTTGGCACCATTGTAGAGCCGGAACCGCCAAGGATTAGTAAGGCGTGAGTCCAGCTGCGCAATCCCACGCGTCATTGCAGATCAGCGCGCCCAACATTGGTTAGCATCGCGCAGTCCGCGATCCTTGGCGCCCAATCGCCATAGCGGCTTCTGGACGATTTCGTCGGCCCGCACGGTCGCGCAATTCTCGTCTCGGTGGTCATAGCGTTAAAAGCGCCGCACCTATCTCATAGCCGGTTGCTTCGTCACCTCGTTGGGTTGCCTCATCACAATTATCCATTCTCGATGTCGGCGCCGAGTATTTTTTGATCCCTATGGTGGACGGGTCGAGCCGGATTTAGAGCGAGCGTTGCCTCAGTACAGCGCAGCGGGCTTGTTCAAACTCATCCAAAAGGCAACGCCGAACAGCTTTTGAGGGAGAAACAACGATGACAATCACGCGTGGATTCACTAGACCCCTGATAGGCCGCCTCTTTTTCCTCCTCTTCGCCGCAGCGTGCGCGGCTGGAGCTTTCACCGCAAGCATTTCAGCAATTGCACAAACGGCGCCGCCCGCGGCCGCTGCCCAGCCGACGCCGCAGCTAGAAGAAGTGATCGTCACAGGTTCAAGAATTCCAGTCCCCGCGAACATATCCGGGACCAGCCCGATCACTGTCGTATCGAGCCAGGATATTAAATTGCAAGGTCGCACGGACATTACGGACGTACTGAATCAGCTCCCGCAGAACATCATCGGCTCCAACGCCGATTTCGGAAACACGTCGAGTCCGCTGACCTCTACCGGAGGTTTCTCGACGGTGGATCTGCGGGGTCTCGGACCGCAACGCACGTTGGTGTTGGTCAATGGTCGGCGGCTCGGCACCGGTGATCCCAGCACCACCAACCAAGACGTCGCACCCGACATTGATCAGATTCCCGCGCAGTTAATCGAACGAGTTGACGTCGTTACCGGGGGCGCGTCGGCCACATATGGATCGGACGCGATCGCCGGCGTCGTCAATTTCATATTGAAAAAGGATTTCCAAGGAATTCAAATCGACGGCCAATACGGGCTCAGTCAGCACGACCAACATAATAACTACGTGCAAGGACTACTCGCGGCCAATGACCCCAACACGGGCTATGAGGGTTCGCCGCCGCCGACTGGCAGCATCCGCGACGGCTATAAGCATGATCTGTCGATAATCATGGGGACGAATTTCGCCGATGGGAACGGCAACATCACGACTTACTTCGTCTTCCATGACCAGCAGCCCATCGCGGCTTCAGCGCGCGACTTCTCGGGCTGTCAGCTGGGAACCAATAGCGAGGCTGCTACGTCGGCAGCTACAGGCGTCGAATGTTTCGGCAGCTCGAATTCCAATCTATTCAAAGCGCTTGCGCCTGCTCCCGGCTCCAACGTCAGTTACGACGTGGTGGGCAACCAGTTCTTGAAGCGGCCTCAGTTTGGTGCCAGCCCCCCGCCAGAGTTCAATTACAACCCTTACGAATACCTGCAGCGACAAGATAAGCGCTACCAAGCGGGGTTCATGGCGCATGACGATCTGAATGATTGGATCAAACCCTACATGGAATTCAGTTGGATGGATGACAAATCCGTTGCGGTGGTCGCACCCTCGGCCCTGTTCCAAGCTCAGAACACCCAGTCTGCGGACACGAACTATCTCGTCAATTGCAGCAATCCCCTGCTCAGCGCGCAGGAACAATCGCTCATTTGCACGCCCGCGCAAATCGCCGGGGACATCGCCAGTCCTGGCTCCAAGGGCAATAGCGCGGACTTGATCATCGGTCGGCGAAACATTGAAGGCGGCGGGCGCACCTCATCGTATGAACACAATAATTTCCGGTTTGTTCTCGGTACCAAGGGCGATATCACCAACGGATGGACCTACGATCTCTATGGCTCCTACTACTACACGACCACCTTCCAATCAAACACCAACTATCTAGATCTTAGAAACATTAACAAGGCTCTGCAGGTAACGACCGATCCTGTGAGCGGTGCGCCGGTCTGCATCAGCGGCGGGCAGTGCGTGCCATACAACATTTTCAAGACCGGCGGCGTTACCCCTGAGGCCCTCGCCTATCTGCAAACCCCAGGCACTGCATCCGGCGTCAATACAGAACAGATCGAGCACGTTGACATCACCGGCGATTTGGGCAAATTCGGTCTACAGTCGCCCTTGGCGAAGGACGGCCTGGCGGTGAATTTCGGCGGCGAGCACCGCAAGGATACTGAGGCCTTTGCCCCGGATGGCGCAGAGCTTTCGGGAGCTCTCGCTGGGTTTTCCGGAGCGGTCGTGCCGATCAACGTGCACGATGATATCAACGAAGCCTTTGCGGAATTCCGGGTACCCATCGCCCACGATTTGCCCGGCGTCTATGATTTAACCGCCGATACGGGGTACCGATATTCCAACTACAATACTACGGGCACCACGAATACCTATAAATTCGAGGTTCAATACGCACCGATCCAAGATATGCGGCTGCGGTTCTCTTTTGACCGCGCCGTTCGCGCGCCGAATCTGATCGAGCTGTATGTTGCGCCCTCATATGGACAGGAATCTGTATTCGGCAACGATCCCTGTGCGCAGCCAGCAACGGCCTCGCTGGCGCTCTGCGAGCACACCGGGGTGACCCCGGCGGAATACGGCAACGGCACGACAACTAATACCATCAACAATTGCGTATCCGGTCAGTGCGGTCAGGTGATCGAGGGCAATACGGCGCTGAAACCAGAGGTCGCCAAGACATGGTCGTTAGGGCTAACCTTCACGCCGGTGGCGCTGCGGGGATTCACCGCGAGTATCGACTATTACCACATTCGACTCGAAGATAAGATCGGCACCTATCCGTTCGCCATCATCTTTAACGGCTGCCTCAACGACAACAATCCTGTGTATTGCAGTCAGGTCGTGCGCACTCCCTTGGGCGAACTGACTGGAGCCTCCCCGCAAAGCGGCGGGTACATTCTGCAGAAGGACTACAACCTCGGCTTACAAATCGTGTCGGGCATCGACCTTCAAATGAACTACCGCTGGGAACTTCCTGCGAGCTTGGGTACGTTCAGTGCGGCACTGAACGGAGCCTATCTTTTGCACAATATCAACACGCCTTTCCCAGGATCCGGAAGCTATGATTGCGCGGGGTTATTCGGAAGCTCATGCTTTGATGGAACGGTGAACCCTCACTGGCGGCATAATCTGCGATTAAGCTGGGATACGCCATGGAATTTTCTGGTCTCGATGCAGTGGCGATTCATCGGACCGACCAGCTTTGACAACAATTCGAGCAACCCGTTGCTGGCCGGCAATGAAGAAGGCGGCTCGAATCTACCGCCCCCTAGCTACGATCTCTACAATGCCAGAATTCCCGGCTATAGCTATCTCGACATGACCGCCGTTTGGCGTGCCACCCATAATCTGGAACTTCGCGCCGGCGTGCAAAACCTCTTGGATAAAGATCCGCCAATCATTCCCTCCTTAGACATCAGTGCGTTCGCGGGAGCCTCGAACTCTTGGGGAGCCTACGATTTGTTGGGCCGACAGCTCTTCGTGGCGTTCACAGCTAAATTCTAGGGCATTGCGTGCGCGGCCGGAGGGTTTGGGGCGTGCCGCAACCGAGCGAGCTGCTGATACCGGTTCAGTGTCGTCGCCGCGTACCCTGCGCCTCGGCTTGCTCGCGATGGTTTTGTTCGCAAGCTCTGCTCGCGCGGCGCCGCCGGATGAACTGTCTGAAATCGTGGTTCGGGCACCCGAACCACGCTTCGTGGCGCCTACGCGGCGGGATCGGATTGGCCGCATCTGGGCACCGGTAACGATCAATGGCAAAGGCCCATTTCGGCTGGTCCTCGACACCGGCGCGAGCCGCTCCGCTGTCACGCCCCAGGTCGCTGAGACTCTCCAAATTCCGCCCGATCTTTCGCGACCGGTCTTATTGCGCGGCGTGACCGGAACTATCACGGTGCCCACGATACGCGTCGATTCTTTCGCCGTAGGCGACGTAATCTTGACTCCGGTCACCTTACCCATCGTTACTGATCCCCTGGGCGGGGCACAGGGCGTTCTGGGGACTGACGGCTTCGCGGGCATGCGCATCTACATTGATTTCAAGCACGATCTAATTACCATTGCCCGTTCGCACAATGAACGCGTACCGGCGGATTTTGCCTCGTTGACGCTGGAACGCTCGCCAGCCAATTTGCTCATCACCCGTGCGCAGGTCGACGATTTGCGCGTTCACGCCATCATCGACACGGGTGCTCAAGCTACCATCGGCAACGAAGCCATGCGCCTGGCATTGATGCGGCGCAGCCACGGCACGGCCAACTACGTAATCGATGTCACCTCGACGTCGCAAGATGCCCAAAGCTATCCGAGTCCGCCGATACAGCTCGGGACAATAACAATCCAGGGTGCGCAAATTACCTACGGTGACATGCGTATCTTCGAGCACTGGCACTTGATCAAAGAGCCGGCGGTTCTCATCGGCATGGATGTCATTGGATTACTCGAGGTTTTCATCGTCGACTATCGCCGCCATGAAATTCAATTGCGGCCTCGAGGAGGAGTTTGAAAGACCCTGGAATTGATGGACGCAATAACTAACCTGTCATCGGCCTGTTCTACTCCAACCGCTGCGCCTTCTCCGCCTGCACGCGGTCATAGATTTCCTCTCTATGCACGGCGACTTCCTTCGGCGCATTAATGCCGATCCGTACTTGATTGCCTTTGACGCCCATCACTGTCACCGTAACCTCCGCCCCGATCATGAGTGTCTCACCCACCCGTCGCGTCAGAATCAGCATCTAGAAATCTCCTTCTTCTGGCCGAGCGGTTTGCGGCGCGCTCCGGGATCGCGCCTCCATGGGTGAGACGCATGCGTCGAACGGGCGGCTGCTGCCGGCCGCCCCGGGCTTGCGCGAAGCAGGACAGAGCAGCGCAATGGATCCACGGCGGCCCGGAAAACAACTGCGTTCCACGCCCTTAGCGCCGCACAAAATTCAGATCGAAAACAGTATCTTTCCCCTTCTCAATCTTTGTCCATTTCTCGGTGAAATGATCGTGATCTCGAATGATCAGCCAAACGCGACGCATATGAGGTGCCGCAAGGTCGTGCAAATTCGTCGCATCGCGAAAGACAAACTCCAGACCGTCGAACGCACCCTTTATCGGCACAGTTGCGAGGCGCGCAACATGACCATCAGGAGTGAGGGCGCAGAAATGAGTCAGGAGAACACGATCCCCATCGCGCGTATAGACAGATAGCTCATTGTCAGCCGGCGTGCCCAATGTCTCTTCGATCGCCCTGCCATTGGACGCCAAACGCACTGAATTCGTCATGGCCCCAAATCCTGGAAGATCGGCCTGCCAGTCCCCCGCGAGGACCTTGAGCTGTTCAAAGGCATCTGCGGCATTCCGCTCCGAACCCGCAGCGCTTACCCCTACTCCTAAGGCTAGAAGCAAAATCCCGATTCTCATGTGTCACCCCTGGAATCTCGCTAGGCGGTTTTTGGTCTCTCCGCCCAAAGATCGCTCTATCGTATACTCGCTAAAACGGACAACCGCAAAAAGCAAGGGTCCAATGCTCAGATCAAGGATGTTCGGTGGATTGGTGTGGCTTAGCGATAGGCCGCCAGTTTGCTGTGTGTGCGGGAGGCGTAGTCGATCGAGGACCGATCCTCCGCCTTTTGCCATCTTGTCACCAGGTCGGCAAATTCGGTCGCAGGCAGCGGCTCGCTGAAGTGATAGCCCTGGTACTGATCGCACCCTACAGACTGCAGAAACTTAAGCTGCTCCAGCGTTTCCACCCCTTCGGCGACTACTTTCAGCCGAAGACCGTGTGCCAGTGAGACGATTGCCTGCACGATCGATGCATCGTCGGCACGGGTGGTCAAATCCGTGATGAAACTGCGATCTATCTTCAATTTATCGATGGGAAAGCGACGCAAATAGCTCATGCTCGAATAGCCTGTACCGAAGTCATCGACCGATACCAACACACCCATGCGGCTGATCTGCTCGAGGACGGCCACGGAGTCTTCTGGATTGGTCATCACCGCGCTTTCGGTCAGCTCGATCTCCAGAAAGCGCGGATCGAGCTGCGATTGCTGAAGCGCGCTGCGCACCACTTCGAACAGATCGCCGCGTCGAAACTGCGAGGGTGATACGTTGACGGCAACGCGCAGCGGCAGTTGGCCAGCGCCCTGCCAAACCGCGCATTGGCGGCAGGCTTCGCGAATCACCCACGCGCCGATCTCGTGAATCAGGCCGCACTCCTCCGCCAGCGGAATGAATTCGGACGGCAGTATGAGACCTCTCTGCGGATGGCGCCAGCGGATCAGCGCCTCGGCACTGTGAATATCCCCGGAGGCCGTGTCGACTTTGGGTTGATAGAACAGTTCGAATTGCTCGAGCTTCATTGCCTGATGCAGCTCACTCTCGAGGCTCACACGCTCCAGCGCCACCGACTTCATGCCGGGGCTGAAGCATTGGTAGTTATTGCGGCCGCGCTCCTTGGCGCAGTACATGGCTGCGTCGGCATGAGCGAGCACGCTTTCCGCGGAAGCACCGTCCGTCGGGTAGAAGGCGATGCCGATGCTCGAGGAGACGCGCAAATCGACCCCCTCCACCTGAAAGGGCGCGCTTAGAACTGCATTTGCGCGCTTCCCGATCTCCTCGGCGTCGGCGCGTGCCGCCGACGGGCTGACTACGAGCACAAACTCATCGCCACCCACACGCGCGACCGTATCAATACTGCGTACCAGGCCCTGGAGTCGGCGGGCGACTTCGTTGAGCACCATGTCGCCGGAGCGATGGCCAAACGAGTCATTGATCAGTTTGAAACGGTCCAGATCCAGCATCATGACCGCAAACGGCTGTAA
>Ga0210384_10007917_pt1 | contig 11160 bp, 9 predicted proteins | sample IncBWH2MmetaG_FD_160574 | JGI IMG/M metagenome (GOLD analysis project Ga0210384, IMG submission 160574) | Forest soil microbial communities from Barre Woods Harvard Forest LTER site, Petersham, Massachusetts, United States - Inc-BW-H-2-M | ecosystem: Environmental > Terrestrial > Soil >...
GTGATCGAACTCCGCCGGGTCCACGCCCGATTTCTGAATCGCCGCCTTGCCCGCATGAGCGCCCAGATCAATCGCGGACACTTCCGAAAACGCTCCCGTATAGCGCGCCATGGGCGTGCGCGCGCCGGCAACAATCACCACATCCGTTGGAAACATGATTTTCCTTTCCTGCCATCCTGCACTCCACGACAGAACATCACCCAACCGCTGGACTTCACCATCACCCACCATCGCGAGCACTTGTCATCCTGAGCCTATCCGACAAGGATAGGCGAAGGATCTCAACGTTGAAATCTTGCACCGCGTTATAAGTTGAGATCCTTCGTAGCGCGAAGGGCGCGCCGCTCGGGATGACAACTCATCATTGTGCGTTGAACGACAAATAAACTGCCCAGCGCCAGAAGCTCCTGCTAAAGCTTGGGAATCGCGGAGAGCACGATGACGTCCCCGCCGCGCTTGCGGGCTTCCTCGACGCTGAACTCCGCGCGATTGATCAGGTCGGTCACAATATCCTCGCTGTCGAATTCCTGCCGCGCCGCCGCTTCCACAACCCCGGCGCTCAACGTGATTTGCGTCGAATCCCACGGGGGCCGTACGCCCGCCGCCGCGCGCTTCAATTTATCCACCAGATTCTGCGCCCCGGAAAGATTCGTGTCCGGCAGGATAAACGCCAGCGCCCACGACGTATATTTTACCGCCATATCGTTCTGCCGCACGATGGGCTGCAGCGAACGCGAAAGCTGCTCCAGAAATTTCTCCAGCGGCACTTCCCCCTGCGCCCGCAGCATATCCGCGCCGCGGTCGATCTGCAGCACGGCCAGTGAAAGCGGCGTGCCTTGCGTGCGCGCGCGATCGGCCTCGTTCAGCAGGCAGCCCACATAGGAACTTCGGCTGAGCAAGCCGGTCTTCTCATCTGAGACGCCCATGCGGCGCACCAGGCTGCGCAGCCGCGTGTGGCTGACGCTCATCATCATCTGGTCGCCGATGGCCTGCAGAAAATAGGTTTCGTTGGGCTTCCAGTGGTGCGCCTTGTCGTGAGCGACAATCAGCATTCCCGCGGGAGCCTGCGTTTCTTTATCGGTAATTGTCACGCCGAGCGCCGTCGCCAATCCCAGTTCCTTCAAAATGGATTCGTCCGAAGCGTCCACGATCATCCCGCCCAATTCGTCGGGAACCGCTTTTTCAATTTGCGCCAGCAGGAAGACCACCTGCGCCGCCGGAGCCGGGCGCAAGCCAGACGTGCAGTGCTCCGCGGCCATTTCCGGAGGACGCCCGGGTGCTCCAATCACCGAAAAAGTGCGCGCAGCTTTCATGTACCCGCCAACCTCGTTCACCGTGGTGTTCAGCATGGCGCGCGGCGTCTGTTGCCGGAAAATTTTCTGGTTAATCTCCGAAATTTTCGTCAGGTCGCGCAGCGTCTCCACCGTGTAGCTGCCGGTGCGCCCGGTGGGAGGCGTGGGCTTCTCTTCGATCACCGGCGCCCCGCCCGCAGGCTTTTTGGGAGCCTCCGGCTTCACCGCGGTCTTTGGCCACCAGTTGGCCGTTTGATACAAATTCTGCAGCCGCGGGTTGCGCGCCTCTTCGCCGGGAAACATCGAAGCGATCTTCTGCAATCGCTCAATCGCCTTCGCCTGCAATGAATATTGCAGAAAAATCTCCGTCTGCACGATCAGGTCGTCCAGCGCCTGCATCTTGCGCCCCTCATCGGTGGCTGGCGGAGGCCCCTCAAGTTCCTGGCTGGCCTGAGCTTTGGGCGGCGAAGTGTTTCTCGATTGGACGTTGGCCGTGCGCGCCATGCGGCCGGCAACACGCCGAAGGAACGCTTCGTCCGCGTGGCCGCGCAGGCGCTCCAGGCGTTCCTGGTTGCGGTAATCGAAAGAATCGATGTCCACCAGGCGATCCAGGGCTTCGCAGGCCTTTGGAAAGAAGCCCGAATTGAAGTTGGCGTCAAACAACCGGATCAGCACCTCAAAGTATTGCGATTCGCGGTTCAGTTCACTGTAAAGCCCCGCCCAGAATTCCAGGATGGGGATGGATTCCGGATGCTTGGCGCCCAGCGATTCGAGTTGCGTCGTAAACTCCGTGGTCTTTTTATCGGCAAACAAGCGGCGCTTCAGGATTTGCAGAATCTCCACCGACTTGGCGTCCTGATCCGCGTTGGCGTATCCATCCGCGAGATCGAAGAGGCGCTGGACTCCTTCGTTTTTTTCGCGCAGCAGCTTCTCGAGAATTGTCCGGGAACGATCGAGTTGCCCGGACTGCAGCAAGGCATCGGCGAAGGTGTCGAGAAATGCCACGTCGCTTTCCGTGGCCGCGAATGGCTCCAGCAGTGCGGCGGCCTCCGCGGATGCTCCATTCCGCAGCTTGGCCTCGGCGTAAAGCAGCGCCACGCTCCGCTCGTGCGGCGCCAGCGCGTAGGCGCGCGCCAACAGCTTCAACGCATCCGCAGGCGCGCCGGAAGCGGTCGAGAGCTGCGCGGACCGCAAATACGCGCGCGCGGCCAGCGCGTTCTTCCCCAACTGCGAAGCAATCTCCGCCACTTTCATCTGCCGTGCAAGCTTTTCCGGGTCCAGCTGCGCGGTGCGCTCCCAACAGAAGAGCGCGTCCTCCCCGCGCCCGGCTTCGGAGAACATCTCGGCGGCCTTAGTGTACTGTTCGATGGCTTCTTCCCCGCGATTCTGCTTTTGCAGGAGAAAGGCATAGCGAGCGATGCGCTCCGGAGATTGAATCGCCAGGGTATTCCGCAGGAACCGATTGTAAATCGCGAGGGCCTTGGTTTCGTCTTTGGGATCGATCAGCAGGTCGAACAGGTGGCCGTAATAGACGGCGGCGCGGTCGGGCTGCTCCAGCCGCGTGTATAAGTCTCCCAGCGCCTGCGAGGCCTCCAGGTGCTGCGGGGAGCCATCCAGCACGGCAAGATACGCCTCGATCGCGTCCTCGACGCGGTTCTTTTCGAGAAATTTCTTCGCCCGCTCCAGCTGTTTGCTGACGTCTGCTGCCATCAGGGATTTGCCTTTGGTTTCCTGCCAGGTAGCGTTCGCCGCCACGACGGAGGGCGCTCTGAACGCCAATTCCACTATATACCTGTGATGAGATGCCGCCAAAAGCAGAGTCGCTACGCGTTGGGCAATCCGGCAAGAGGCGGCGCCCCAGCAAAGCTCAAAGTGATCGAAACGCAAGCAAAGAAAAACGCACCCCACAGTCGAACCGGCGTTTCAAACGCTCGGCAAGTGGGGTGCGTCTGGTGTTAAGTCCTCTGCCGTCTGTATTAGGCAGAATCGTTCGCCACTCAGCTCATCCGTCTCAATAGATGAGTTCGCGGTCCGTAATGGTCCGGAACGGAAGCGCCTGGCTGAGACTGCTGCTCCAGCAGCTGTCGTATTGAACGGTGGCATTGCCACCGCCGTTCCACGCAATCGTCGGTATGCCCGGGGGTCCCGAAGGAATCAGGTGGGTGTAGGTAGGTGGCGTGTCGCTGTACAAGTTCGCTACTAACAACGAACCGTCCAGCGTGCCATTGCCTCCGCCGTTCTTAACGACATTCCCTTTCCCGACTACCAAAATGAGCCCGTTCCAGCTGGGATTTCCGCTCATGGTCAGAGTACCCGTAACCAGTAGAATTCCCGAACCGGAGCTCGGCAACGTATAGTCTCCGTTTACGACGTTTATCACTGGGTTGACTGGGCTAATGGTGCCCGGATTCAGAGTGGATGGATTTGGTAACGGACTGGGTCCGTAAACGTTGGGACCCGCCATAATGGTGACCGAGTTGACCAGAGCGTTCAAGCCGTCGACCGTGGCCAACGGCCCTAATTGGGAGCTTACGTCCGCGATACCGGTGGGGCTACCTGCGTAACTACCCGGCCGGTTGGTTTGGGTCGTCAAAGTGCCTGCAGCAGCGGCGTTATAGCCTCCGAGCGCGGGCTCATTGCTAGCCGCGGGACATCCTGCGCCACTGTGTGGACCGGTGGCTGTGTCCATGCCGGTTACACCGAACGCGGCCGAGTGGGGATTGGTGCCAAAGTCCGGCGTGGGACCGTCAAAAACGATCGCTCCTGGGATTGGAGGAAGGGTGTTCTGGCTGACTTCATATTGAATCATGCGGCGTGAACCAGATTTCGTTACAGCCAACGCTGTCAGCTCATACACCGGCTTGTCCGGGCAACTTGTTGCCGCCGTCGTGTGTTCATTCGTACCGTTGAAGCAAACACGATTGCCATTCGTCAGGCCATCAACGGATGTGACGCGGATTGTGCCTGTGTCTGACTTATTTGGCTTAATCATGACGCGAACCCACTTCCAAGGAAGAACGGGAGTAGCGGCATAGGTCGTGCTTGCCGATTGCGCGGGCACATACCACGATCCGCTGGGTGCGGCGCCCAGCTCTTTAATGATCTCATCATCGTAATATTTTCCAGCCGGGTTCCAGGGATCGACCGTTTCTCCTCCAACGGGATTTATGACATAAAGAACTCCGTTGGCAGCGCCAGGCAGCGGCGTGGGTAAGGTGGTGAAATAAGTGGTTGTGGACAGGCTGTTTGCCGCAGGGGGGGGCCGTAGCCGGTCGCGGACCTCTTCAATCCCAGCTCTTGCGGCAAAGAAAGCCGTTTGCTCGTCGCGAAAGTTCGCGCTGATATTGGTCTCCGAGTTGGACGCAACGATCATGCCCATCAGTAGGGCGCTGAGCAACAGCAACGTCAACATAGCAGCGATCAGAGCGACGCCCCGTTCGGACGATTTGGATTTTGTTCTTTGCTGTCGAATCATGAATGTTCTCCTAGCAGGACATCGGCTGGCCCGAGGTGGCCATCGAACAATTGTTCAGGGAAACCTCTCCCTCGAACGAAGTCTGAATCGTTTGGCCTGTCTTGAGATCTCTGATCGCAGGGTTGCTGATCAGCAGGCTGATCTTGATCGTTTTAATTGAAGCAAGGGTCTGCGCGCCCGCCAGGGTGCTGATGTCCAGGGGCAAGGATGCGGACGGGATCTGAGTTCCATCCGCCTTAAAATAAGTGAAGATGATGGGGTTCAACGCGTCATTGACTTCGGTTCCCCAGTTTGGCAGGACGGCTAATGGATCGCCGGCGACTTTGTCGACCTGGCTGCGTTGCAGGCAGAGCGCGCAGGTTCCATTTCCGTTGATTGCATAACGCACGCTTTGGACGTTGCCGTCACCGTTCGTATCCCCCTCGAAGCGGATCTCGGTGTTGTCTATTCTCACCAGGCCGATCGCCGCCCTGTTGTCATTGGCATAGGCGTTGTTCCAGCCATAAGTCGACGGTGTGGTGAGCGGGGGCGTCCACACGGAAGTTAAAGGATTGGTATCCAACATCCGTATGTTCGGGTAGCCGATCTGATTGATGTCGCGAAAGAACTGGTCGACGAAGTCCCGCGCTTCCTGCATGTTGTCCAGCTTGATCCGCTCGGTATACGCGCGCTGCTGGGCCTGATCCATCTGCTTAAAAATTCCTCCGACGATGACGCCGAGAATCCCCAGCACGAGCATCAACTCAATCATGGAAAACCCACGCTGCCGGCTGTTCAGCAATTTTTTCCTCTTCATGTTAACTCCCCTGTCCGGCCATGGAGCGAATGGTCACCGGGAGTGAGAAATACTTCAAGTCATTCCCCTTCCCTCTCAACTTCGCTGAAACGGTTATCAGTTTGACGAAGGCGGAGGGAGTCTGAATGTTCCACCGGACGTCGTACGTCGATTGCCCGCCTGTGGGACCGCACGCCGTATACAGCATGCTGTAACCCGCTGGAGCGGCTGCGTTGAAGTCTACGTCGCCCGACGCCAGCAGAGTCGCGCCAGACCCTGCCCCCGCGGTCCCAAAGGTGTTCACGTTGTTGGGATTAGGCACACAATCGTTGACTACGAGAACCGGCGAAGTGCCTGCAGGCACGCTCAATATTTTCTCCATCACCATCTGCGCGATAACCGTCGAATTGCTCTGTTGCCGGTTCCTGGAGTTCGCCCCAATCGCAATTGGAATCAAACTCGCGACCGCCAGTACGCCAACCACAAGCACTAAGGTGGCGATCATCAGCTCGATGAGCGACGTCCCACTTTGTTTCGACCATTTATTTCGTTTTTTTAATTCCATCTCGCACCATTCCACGTTACAACTCTTGTCCTTCCACCCTTGGTCACAACCACCGCCGCCCACCCGGCAGTGCCAATTCGCGTATCCGTCAGGTAATACACGAAATAACTGGGCGCCGGAGAGGCACATGTCGACGGGGTGTAGAAATCACAGGGCAAGCCTCTGGGCGTGAATGCGAGAATATTGGCGTTGCCGAGTGGCCCCCCAGTACTGCTGTCTCCCACCAAAACGTACGGAGGCGGTTGCCCTCCGGTGCCAGTTGGTGCTGCTGCGGCTGGGACTACGTTCCTGCCGAACGCAATCATCGGTTCGGTCATGACTACGCCATTGACGGGGATGTTGGTGTCCCAAGTGCTGCTGTTGTTGAGATCCACATATGCTATTTGCGCGCCGCCCTGGACAGCATACCGAATGGGGTAAACAGGAGGGGTCTGCGGATTGTTTTTGGCAGCCATCATTCTAGCCTGCTGCATCAGCCCGGCAAGATCGCTGGCCGTAGCTCGTAATCTCACGTTGGAAACCGTCAGCATGACATTGGGAATTGAGACCGCGCCGATAACCAAAACCAAAAACATAACGAGCACGAGTTCAATCAGGGTGAATCCGCCGGTGCGGCCCCTCTGCGGATGGGCTTGTTTGCAATTGTTTTTCATCGTTTTCATGGCTGCTCGCGATCACTATTGTTTCCACGAATCGGCGCTGTGCCTGGCCTGCCGATCTTGCTGACAGACACGGGCTGTGCATCTCCGTGGCTCGATGACTATTTCACAGGTTTGCTGTGTTTGTGCCTATAGGACCAAAGTCCTGTTTTGCCTGACCTAGCAAAGCCTGTCCGTGCATCCAGTCGCGAGCACAAATGCTGTCCGTCTGGCCAGTGACCCTGAATGGAACAGTCTCGAATCGTCAGCACTATGGCTCCGGAACGCGACGCCACGTCCGGCTTGCCGCTCGGGCTGACGCCCTCTGCCGTTTATGGCAAACTAGATGTTTACGCGGCACGCTTTCGAGCAGGGTGAGCGGCCCTCATCTGGCAGCAAGGCCCGCCGTCGAGCACTCAGGAACACCCTCAGGAAAAATCCTGGCGGTAACGGACACGAATGGACCCAAAGTTCATACGCAATTTCTGCATCATTGCCCACATTGACCACGGCAAATCCACGCTTGCCGACCGCCTGCTGGAAATGACCGGGGCGCTCTCGCAGCGCGAGATGCACGAACAGGTGCTGGACTCGATGGACCTGGAGCGCGAGCGCGGCATCACCATCAAGGCCAAAAGCATCCGCCTGCACTACACGGCGAAGGACGGGAACACCTATCGCCTGAACCTGATTGACACGCCGGGCCACGTGGATTTTTCTTATGAAGTCTCGCGCGCGCTGTCCGCCTGCGAAGGCGCGCTGCTCGTGGTGGACGCGAGCCAGGGCGTTGAAGCGCAGACCGTCGCCAACACGTTTCTCGCCGCTTCGCACAACCTCACCATTTTGCCGGTCATCAATAAGATCGATCTCCCCGCCGCGCAACCCGATTTCGTGAAAGAGCAGATTGAAAATGTTCTGGCCATTCCCGCCGCCGACGCCCTGATGATCAGCGCGAAAAGTGGCATCGGCGTGGAAGATGTCCTGGAAGCCATCGTCCAGCGGATTCCTCCGCCCAAGGGCAGCGCCGATAATCCGTTCCAGGCGTTGGTGTTTGATTCGTGGTTCGACATCTATCGCGGCGCGGTGGTGCTGGTGCGGGTGATGGAAGGGCGTATCACCAAGCATATGAAGATTCGGCTGGTGGCTACCAATGAAGTGTACGAAGTCGAGCAACTGGGAACCTTGACGCCGAAGCCGGTGGCATTGGAAGAACTGGAAGCGGGCGACGTCGGCTTCATCGTCGCGAACATCAAGCGAGTGGCCGATGCGCGCATGGGCGACACGGTGACCGAAGCGTCCCGGCCCGCGCCGGCGCTGCCCGGTTTCGAAGCCATCAAGCCCATGGTGTTTGCCGGAATTTTCCCCGTGCTCGCGGATGAGTACGAGCCCCTGCGCGATGCGCTTGGCAAACTGCAATTGAACGACGCGGCGTTTTTTTACGAGCCGGAAAATTCTGTGGCGCTTGGCTTCGGCTTCCGCTGCGGCTTTCTGGGCCTGCTGCATCTGGAAATCGTGCAGGAGCGGTTGGAGCGAGAGTTCGGCTTGAATCTCATCACCACCGCACCCAGCGTGCGTTACCGCATCACGCGCGTAACCGGCGAAGTGATTGAAGTGGACAGCCCGGCGAAGTTTCCGAATCCCGGCGACATCGAAAAGATCGAAGAGCCCATCATCAAGGCGATGATCATAACCAACGAAGACTCGGTCGGCGGAATCCTGCAGCTTTGCCAGGACAAGCGCGGCACCCAGAAAAATTTCGAATATCTCTCGCCCACGCGCGTGATGTTGACCTACGAACTGCCGCTGAATGAAATCGTGCTCGATTTCTATGACCGGCTGAAAAGCGTTTCGCGCGGCTACGCTTCGCTCGACTATCACCTCGCCGGTTACAGCGAGTCGGATTTGATTAAGCTGGATATCCTTGTTGGCGGCGAGCCCGTTGATGCGTTGGCGCTGATCATTCACCGCGAGTTCTCTGTCGAGCGCGGCCGCGACCTGGTGACGCGCCTGCGCAAGCTGATTCCCCGCCAAATGTTTGAAGTGCCGATTCAGGCGGCGATCGGCAGCCGCGTGATCGCCCGTGAAACCGTCGCCGCCATCCGCAAAAACGTCCTCGCCAAGTGTTACGGCGGCGATATTTCCCGCAAACGCAAACTCCTCGAAAAACAAAAAGAAGGCAAAAAGCGCATGAAGCGCGTCGGCCAGGTGGACATCCCCCAGGAAGCCTTCCTCGCCGTCCTAAAAGTCGACGGCGGCGAAGAAGAGTAATCCGCAGTATTTATTCCTTTTTCATGACTTCAGAAATCAAACGGCCGCGGTGGAGTTGGAGGGTTACTTCGTCGCCGATCTGGACTTGCCCCGCGTCTCGCAGGACATTTCCGGCGGCGTCGGTGGCGATGGCGTAACCGCGCTCTAAGACTTTCAGCGGGCTGCGCTCCTGCAATTGCAGTGTCAGGCGCTCCCAGCGCTCGCGTTTCAATCGCAGCAGGCGTTCTTCGCGCACACCCAGTTCCTGTGTCCGCTTCTGCAGGCGAAGCCGCAGGACGCCAATTTTTGCGCGAAAATCAAACGACGCCACGCGCAGTCGCGCGGTGTTCAGGCGCTTGCGCGAATCTTCCAGCCGCGCCCGCAGTCCCAAAGCCAGGCGCGAAGTAAATTCGTCCGTGCGCTGCCGCTGCTGTCGCAGCAAATCCTGCGGGCGGCGAAACCCGCTGCGGGCGGCCAGTGCGTGCACGCGGCGGGAAAGTTCCAGCAAACGGTAGCGGAGCGATCCTTCGAGCCGCGCGCGAAGATCCATAACATGCTTGTCGAATTCGCGCCGCGTCTGCACCACCAGCTCAGCGGCCGCCGAAGGCGTCGACGCGCGCATGTCCGCGACAAAATCCGCGATGGTGAAATCGGTTTCGTGGCCTACGCCCGAAATCACCGGAATCGCCGACGCCGCGATCGCCCGCGCAACGCTCTCCTCATTGAACGACCACAAATCTTCCAGCGAGCCGCCGCCTCGCACCAGCAGGATCACGTCCACGGGCAGCTTCTTATTAAAGTAGCCCAGCGCCGCCACGATTTCTGCAGCCGACCCTTCGCCCTGCACACGCACGGGATACAGAGTCAGATGAACATTGTGAAACCTGCGCTTGAGGATGCGCACCACATCGCGCACCGCCGCGCCCGTCGGCGAAGTAATCAGTCCGATGCGATTCGGCAGCAACGGCAGCGGCTTTTTCCGGCCCGCCTCGAACAGGCCCTCGACCTCGAGCCGCTTCTTCAGTTGCTCAAACGCAAGTTGCAACGCGCCGCGCCCGGCCGGCTCGATGGACTCCACATAAATCTGATACTCGCCGCGCGCTTCATAAACGCTGACCGACCCGCGCACGGTCACCTTGATTCCATCCTCGGGCAGAAACTTCATCCCGCGCTGCTGCTGTTTGAAAAGCACGCAGCGCACCTGCGCGCGCTCATCCTTCAGTGTGAAGTAATAATGGCCGGAGGAAGCCGCTCGGCAATTGGAGATTTCTCCCTGCACGGTGACATCCGTGAAATTCTTCGCCAGCAACTCGCGGATGCGCGCCGTCAGGTCGCTGACCGTGTAAATCCGCCGCTCCGGCTGCAGATTGAATGTCAGTTGAGTTTTTGATGCGTCCACAAACCTACTCTAGCAGGACAAAGAATATGCGCAACAATCATCGGCGGAGGCGTGAGACGAGCCACAGGAGCAGGCTGAGCCCCACACTGAGGAGAATGCTGGTCGTCAGCGGAAAGTAAAACGCGGAGTGTTCGCCTTCGTGCACGATGTCGCCGGGCAGGCGGCCCAGGCGGAACGGGAGCTTCCCGCCAAAATAAAAAAATGCCCCGACGAGCGCAAGGATCCCAGCCAGAAAAAGCAGCGTCCTGCCGAGTTCCCTCAGTGGATCCATCTCTGCGCCTGCGATCTTAGATCAGTTCAAGGCCCGAGAAAAAATAGCCGATTTCAAACGCGGCGGTATCCGGCGCGTCCGAGCCGTGCGTGCAGTTGTTGCCGATGTTGGTTCCGAGGTCGTGGCGAATAGTTCCAGGCGCTGCTTTCTTGGGATCGGTGGCGCCCATAGTGTCGCGCCATTTGGCGATGGCGCCGTCACCTTCCAGCACCAGGGCAAAAATCTTGCCCGAGCTCATAAAGTCGGTGAGCTCGCCGAAGAACGGCCGCTGCACGTGGACAGCATAAAACCCGCCGGCCTCCCCTTTCGTCAAGCGCATCGACTTGATGGCCACAATCTTGAATCCCGCCTTATGAATCCGGGAGAGAATTTCTCCCTGCAGGCCGCGGCCCACTGCGTCCGGCTTGATAATTGCAAATGTCCGTTCAATCGCCACAAAATTCTCCTTGATGAATCAGTCGCCCGCAGAAAGCAGGCGTTCGTTACTTCAATGCAGCG
>Ga0210384_10007918_pt1 | contig 11160 bp, 7 predicted proteins | sample IncBWH2MmetaG_FD_160574 | JGI IMG/M metagenome (GOLD analysis project Ga0210384, IMG submission 160574) | Forest soil microbial communities from Barre Woods Harvard Forest LTER site, Petersham, Massachusetts, United States - Inc-BW-H-2-M | ecosystem: Environmental > Terrestrial > Soil >...
TGCGCGGTGATGTAGAGGATGCGGGTGGTTACCCGGGCGTTCTCGATGGCTTCGACAGTTTCGGGGAGGCCTGGGCCAGTGCCTGGCGCAGGCGCAAATTGCGCCTGGGCAGGCGACGTGAAGATCGAGATGAAAAGAAATAACGGAGTGATCTGTCTGAATAACTTCCCGGAAGACAGTTTCACTTGGCGGCCTCAAGAGGCGCCACAGCGAACGGCCATTCCCTACGAAAGCGCGACTGCACCAGAAAAACCGCGAGTCCCAAAATAATCACCAATAACCCCCACCAGATAGCTCGACCAGTTCGAAGAAAGAGCCAGATCCAGCCCGCAATGGTTAGAAGCGCGGGCAGCGGATACAACCACATCTTAAACGGGAGCCGCTCTGGAGGCCAACGGCGGCGCAAAAGCATTACTCCCACGGCCTGACCGATAAACTGAATGATGAGGCGCATGGCCAGCACAGCTGCGATGACGGTTTTGAGCTTGAAGAGCAAGGCGAAGAGAAAAGTCAGGGTCCCTAGAAACAGGAGCGAGATGTGCGGAAACTTTTTTTCCGGATGCACGCGGGCAAACACGCGAAAGAAATTTCCGTCGAGCGCCGCGGAGTAAGGGACGCGGGAGTATCCGAGGAGCGAAGAGAACACTGAAGCGAACGCAATCCATAGAACCATGGCGGTGGCGAAGCGCGCCGCGCTCGAGCCGTAAAGCTTTTCGACAAAGGCACTCACGATAAAGGGCGAGTCCTGCGCCTGCTGCCACGGCAGGACGCCAAGGATGCTGGTCTGCATGGCCAGATACAAAACGGCGATGCCAATTATGGAGATGAAAATGCCGCGCGGAATATTACGGGCCGGATCGCGGATTTCGCCGCCGAGATGGCAAATGTTGTAGTAACCCCAGTAGGTGTAGATGGTGTTGACGGTCGCGGAACCGAGAGTAGCAAAGAACAGCCAGGAGAAGTCCCAGGTGCCGGGCGCGTAGGTGAAGACCAGGTGCGGCTGGAAGTGCGTGGCGCCGCCCCAAATGAGCCACAGGATCGTACCGACAACACCGACCCACAGAAACAGCGAGATTTTTCCTATAGAAGCAATGCGGCGATACAACAGGATCACGAGAAGAATGACCAGGGCGCCGGAGACGGCTTTTTGTCCATATTTGCCAAGCGGGTAAAGATAAGAAGCGTACTGAGAGAACCCGATAGCGCCGGAGGCCAGGCTGAGGGGAGCCTGGATTAGGGTCTGCCAAACAAACAGGAAGGACATTAGGCGGCCCATGCGGCCGGGGCCGTAGGCCTCGCGAAGAAAAACGTAGCTGCCTCCCGCAAGGGGCATTGCCGCCCCGAGCTCTGACCACACAAAACCATCGAGCAAGGCCAGCACAGCTCCGGCAGCCCACGCTAGCAGGCACTGGGGGCCACCCATGGCCTTAATAACCAGCGGAATGACCACGAAGGGCCCGATGCCGACCATCTCGATCATGTTGAGGGCGACGGCTTCTTTGAGGCCGAGGGCGCGTTCGAGGTCGCCACGACCGCTGGCGAGCGACGCGCCTTGAGCAGAGTCTTCGCGGTTCATTGCGCCGCCGAGAATAGCAAATGCAGCGCAAGGGCGCGAATGGAAAGGACTTGCTTCTGAGGCGCAACTGCCGAACTCGACGTTCTTGCAGACGCCATTTCGTTTTGCATTGCTTCTGGAACGGCTTAAACTCATCCGTCGCAGGACTTGAAGCTAGGCAGTCGGATGGACTTGTTGTGCATCGCGCTCGAATCACTTCCCACCTCTGGCCGATCTTATTGTGTTGCGCCGCATTTTTCTGTGCGAAGGGTCGTGCGGAGGAATTGCGAGCGGCCCCACAGGTAATTGCCGCGGCGGACCAGACCTATTCCGGAGACCTCGAGGGTGGTCGCACGGCGGCATTGCGCATGCAGGAGGAGCAGCCGGAACACCCCATCGGCTATCTACTGGAAGCGGAAGCGCTGTGGTGGAAAATCTGGTGCACCTCCGCGGAATTCAAGTATGGAATGACGTTCCCTCGGCACCGCGCCAAATTGCCGGCCGACCGCCATTATTTCGAATTGGCAGCCAAAGCTAGCGCGCTAGCCGAAAAGAAAATCGCGGAGCACGATTCGGCGGAGATGGAATTTTACGCCGGTATGGGCGACGCGCTGGCTTCACGATTGTATGGATTGCGCGGCGAAGGGCGTAACACCGCGAGGGCTGGGGTACGCGCGCGCGAACATCTACTACGAGCGATTGCGTTGGATGCGGATCTGGCGGACGCGGATCTTGGGCTCGGCCTATACAACTATTACATCGATACTCTGTCGGCCGCTGCACGAGTCCTACGATTTTTCATGGGCATTCCCAGCGGAAGCAAAAAGGAGGGAATTCGCCAGCTCCAACACGCGATTGACAAGGGCGTACTCGTGCCACCGGAGGCCCGTTTTTATCTGGCGATCAATCTGCACAATTATGATCAGCAATATGAGCGGGCGCTGGAAATAATCAGCCCGCTGACGGAGAAATATCCGTCGAATGCCCTGTTTCAGTTGGCCCGCGGCGATCTCTTTGCCAAGCTTGGCCGCAAAGAGAAGGCTCGCGATTGCTATCGTGCGGCGCAAGCCGCGCTGCCTGACGATCCAGATTGTCGCAAACGAGTCCAGGAGCTTGTACGTGCGTCGCTGGCCGTGCTCAACAGCGATTGACGCGCGATTGCAAGGACTTGCCGCGATTGACCTTGCCACGCTTACAATGGTAAGGATGTAAGGTTGCGCGTGGCCCCCTTTAGGCGCCGTGGGGTCCCCCGGCGTATGCAGCGACGGGCAAGACGAGTCAACGCGCAGCGCGAATTCCGCATCACATCCCGAAAGCGCCGTGGCGAACGCGATTCCTCGCGGGATGCCCGGGCGGTGGTTCTGGGCGCAGCCGGCGAGGCCAGCCTCGCGGTCACACTTGAAGGAGTTTTCATGAAGCGGTCCTGGACAGCAATGGCTGTCGCATTGACGGCGCTTTTCGCCGCAATGGGTTGCAATGATTACGGGAACACATTTCAGACTAACACCGGGGCGTCTATCTCGGCGCTCTCGCCGTCGAATGCTACCGCGGGAAGCCAGCAGTTCACGCTGCAGGTAATCGGCGGCGGGTTTGTTGCCAAGACGGTGGTGCAATGGAATGGTCAGACCATTCCGACCCAGATCCAGACCGATGCTAACGGCAACGTCACCCTAGTCACCGCCACCGTAGCGCCCGCGTTGGTGGCTAAACCGGGCACCGCGTTTGTCAACACGTTGCAACCGCATTCGGGCGCGGGAACCAATGGACTCTCCAATCCGATCGCGTTCATCGTCAATCCTCCCGGCAATCCACTCCCGGTTGTCTCGCCCAACGGTTTGTCGCCGATATGCGCCGTGGCGGGTGGGGGGGCGTTTACGCTAACCGTTACGGGGAGCAATTTTCTTCCGACATCCGATCCTTCGGGAGGCTCGCAAGTTTTGTGGGGCGCAGTCCCGAGCGGAACGCAGACAACGTTGGCAACCGTTAGCGCCAGCACGACACAAGTCCAAGCCACGGTCAGCAGCGCACTCATCGCGGCCGCCGGAACGGCGAACGTAAGCGTTTTCAATCCGCCTGCAACAAATGCCGGCACTGGAAACGGCGGAGGAGGCACGAGCCAGACGAGCTTGCCGTTCACAATTGCTAGTGCCTGTCCCGCCAGCAGCGCGCGCCCTGCTGCGGCCGTGCAGAGTGTTGGTGAGGAAACGTCAGCGGTCAGCGCGGACGGGCGATATGTTGCCTTCGCCGCGACGCAAGCCGAGCACTCGCAGATTTTTGTCCGCGACACCTGCCAGGGTGCCACGGAAGCGTGTCAGGCTCGCACTCTACTGGTTTCATCCGCCATGGATGGTGCTGTCGGCAACGATGACAGTCAGTCGCCCTCTATGAGCGCTGACGGACGCTATATCGCGTTTAGTTCCGCGGCTACGAATTTATTCGCGCAAGCGCCCCCCGGACCACAAATATATTTGCGCGATACCTGCTTGGGTGTGCGGACTCCCTGTGTAGCTTTGACGCAGTTGGTTTCAACGGACGCGCAAGGTGCGCTAGCTGGGACCGAAGCAATTTCGCCGTCGGTCAGCCCCACGGGAAGATTCGTGACGTTTGTCGCAGTAACGCCCAGTAAGGGGAACAATAGTCGGTTCCGTCAAGTTTTCGTGCGCGACACTTGCCTTGCGACAAGTAACTGTACGCCGACCACGGTTCGCACGCCTTGACCAACACAGCGGCTAGTAGAATCTAACCTTCACGTCCGGCCGCTTCTCCAGGTGCACGGAATCGATAAAGCGCACCTGGCGGTCGTCGAGCGTCAGAATCATCGAGGTGGTGCGCACGCCTTCCCCGAAAAAGCGCACACCTTTCAGCAGGTTCCCATCGGTTACGCCACAGCACGCGAAAATCATTTTCTTCCCCGGTGCCAGGTCCTCGGTATCGTAAATGCGCTTGTGATCCTTGACGCCCATTTTCGCCAAGCGCTCCGCGTCCTGCGGCTTGGCGACCACCAGCCGGGCCACGATCTGCCCGTTCAAGCAGCGTAACGCTGCGGCGGTGAGAACGCCTTCCGGTGCGCCGCCAGTGCCCATGACCGCGTGGATGCTGGTGCCCACTACCGCGGCAGTGATGCCCGCCGACAAATCGCCGTCGCCAATCAGCCGGATGCGCGCTCCCGCCTTGCGAATGTCGGCGATTAATTTTTCGTGACGCGGGCGGTCTAGGACAATGATGACCAAGTCTTCGACGTCGCGATCGAGTCGTTTGGCGATCGACTTGAGATTGTCGGAGACGGGGGCATCTAGTTCGACAGCGCCTTTGCATGACGGACCGACGACAATTTTCTCCATGTACAGGTCGGGAGCGTGTAGCAGGCCGCCTTTTTCGCTGGCTGCAAGTACGGCGATCGCACCGGCCGCGCCAGTCGCGCAGAGATTGGTGCCCTCCAGCGGGTCGACAGCAATATCGACTTCCGGGAACAGGGCCTTGGGCGCGTGCGTGGCCAGCCCCACTTTTTCTCCGATGTAGAGCATGGGAGCTTCATCGCGTTCGCCTTCGCCGATGACGATCGTGCCATCCATCTGCACCGCGTCCATCGTCTTGCGCATGGCTTCCACCGCGACTTCATCCGCTTTGTGGCGGTCGCCGAATCCCATGGTGCGCGCGGCCGCAATGGCGCCATTTTCAACGACACGCAGAAATTCCAGGCTGAGCTGCTCTTCCATGCTTCCTCCGAAAAGTGTCTTGTGAACTACGGGGCGCCGGTTTGCCGTTCGTGCCCAGGCTCGCCGTTAGCAGTGATTCGATGTAGCGCAGCGGCGCTTGGACGGCACGCTATGCTAGACCAAACAGGTGTGGGCGTCGATACATGCCCTCGGTCCGATTGCGCCGCGAAACTCAAAATGACGGCGGTGCGGTATCATGCACGCGATGAAACCATCGCATAGACTTCTATTTTTGTTCGCGATTTTGTTTCCTGCTGTTGCGGGCTCGCAAGACAAACGGCGCGCGAGCCAGGATTGGCCGGTGTGGGGCGGCCAACCAGAAAACACTCACTACTCAACGCTGGCGCAAGTCAATCGAGAAAACGTCAAGAAGCTTGCCGTGGCATGGACATTCGATAGCGGCGAGCCGGGTGGTTTGCAGACTAGTCCAATCATCGTGGGCAATATTCTTTATGGAATAACGCCGACGCAGAAGATCTTCGCCCTGGATGCCGCGAACGGGAAGTTGCTGTGGAAATTTGACTCCGGCATCAAAGGAACGCAGCCGGACCGTGGTCTTTGCTATTGGTCCAGCGACAACGATAAGCGAATTCTCGTGGGCGTGATGAACTTTCTCTACGCGCTAGACGCCAAGACCGGCAAAGCAATTCGGTCATTCGGCCAAGATGGGCGAGTCGATCTCCGCCGCGATCTGGGACGCGACCCAGAGCAGCAATCCATCTCATTGACCAGCCCAGGCGTGGTCTACAAAGACCTGATCATCGTGGGGGGTCGCAATCCCGAAACGCTGCCGGCCCCGCCGGGCGATGTGCGCGCGTACGATGTGCGCTCCGGAAAACTGCGCTGGTCGTTTCACACCATTCCGCATGATGGCGAATTTGGTCATGAAACCTGGCCGGCGGATGCCTGGAAAACCAGCGGCGCCGCCAACAATTGGGCCGGCATGGTGGTCGATCAACGCCGGGGCACGGTATTCGTCCCGACCGGCTCTGCAGCGTTTGATTTTTACGGTGCAGATCGGATTGGCGATGATCTGTTTGCTAACACGATGATCGCGCTGAACGCGGAAACCGGCGAACGAATATGGCATTTCCAAGGCGTGCGGCACGACATCTGGGACCGCGATTTTCCTTCAGCTCCGGTGCTGATCACCTTAAAGCGTAACGGAAAGGATGTGGACGCGGTCGCACAGACTACCAAGCAAGGTTTTGTGTATCTGTTTGACCGCGCCAAAGGCGAGCCGCTCTTTCCCGTCGAGTATCACAAATATCCAGCAAGCACGATCCCCAGCGAAGTTGCGGCCGCCGAGCAACCTCTTCCCACCAAGCCGGTTCCGTACGCGCGCCAACTTCTGACCGAAGACATGCTAACCAACCGCACGCCGGAGACTCATCAATGGGCCGTGAAGCAATTCCAAAAATCCCGCAGCGAAGGGCAGTTTGTCCCCTTCAGCTTGGGAAAAGATACAGTGATTTTTCCAGGATTCGACGGCGGCGCGGAATGGGGAGGCCCGGCCGTCGATCCGGAAACCGCTACGATCTACATCAATTCGAACGAAATGGCATGGCTGGCTGCGCTTGCAGAAAACACAGAATCCAGCGGCCCGAAGGCCACCTACATGAGTCAGTGCAGCGTCTGCCACGGCGACAATATGACTGGCTCGCCGCCGGCCATTCCCTCACTAATCGGCATTGCTGGACGGCTTGCTCCGGACCAAATCACCTCTAGCATCAAATCGGGCAAGGGTAGAATGCCTGGGTTTCCCAATCTGTCGGGGGAGCAATTGACGGCGCTGGTCGATTTCCTGAGCAATGGTGAGCGCAAGGAACTCGGCAATGTCGGGCCCGAGCTGATCGGAATGAAATACCGCTTCACGGGGTATCGCAGATTTTTGGACCCGGACGGCTATCCGGCCATCGCTCCACCTTGGGGCACCCTCAACGCAATTAACTTAAATACCGGCGAGTACGTCTGGAAAATTAATTTTGGAGAATATCCTGAGCTTGCTGCTCAGGGGATGAAGAATACCGGAACGGAAAATTATGGCGGGCCGATCGTTACCGCTGGCGGACTGCTCTTCATCGGGGCCACCAGCTTCGATAAGAAATTCCGCGCCTTCGACAAATCTAGGGGAGAACTATTGTGGGAGACCACGCTCCCCTTTGCTGGCAATGCCACGCCAGCTACGTACGAAATAAATGGCCGGCAGTTTGTTGTTATTGCCGCCGGAGGTGGTAAAGATCCGAAATCCGCGTCTGGCGGAGTTTATGTCGCTTTTGCGCTGCCAAAAAAATAGGCCACATTTTCGACGCGCGGCTTTTAAGATTTGAGCGGAACAAGCATCCGCACCGCCTTAGGGACCACCTCAATCTCGACGGGCGCGGGCCCCAGGATTTCACCGTCGCAGTGGAACAGACATTCGCGGTCGCCGCTCAAGCGCACACGCGCAGCGCTGACGCGCGTCACGTACGAATCAGGCAAATCACCCCGAGTGAGCAGGCGGGGGACCGCGGCAAGCACCTCCGCAGCACTCAGATTCTTCACGAAAAGCGCGGTGAGCAAGCCATCATCGATTCGTGCTCGCGGAGCCAGTCGCAACCCCGCTCCATAGCTGGGAGTGTTCAGGGCTGCTCCCAGGAGTACCTGCCGCTCCACGGCCGGTAAGCCGCTGCCGGGAAATTCCGCGCGAACTCGCAAGAGCTTGAACTCCCGCAGGGCATGCAAGCCAGCAGCAATGTAACGTAGGCGCCCGGGCCACCTCGCATAGACGCCAGCGGAGTAGCGAGCGGAGTCAGCGTCTAAACCCACGCCGCCGCCCCCGACATACAGCCGCTCGCGTCCATCGGCCGTTCGCGCGCGTAACAAGTCCACGTCGCGCGGCTGGCCGGACAAGATCAATTCCGCCGCGGCCACCGGATCTTTCGGCAAGCCGAGAGCGGCGGCGAAATCGTTTCCACCACCAGCCGGCAATATTCCGAGCAGAACATCGCTGCCTTGCGCGGCGTTCACCAGAGATTGCAGAGTGCCATCTCCACCCATTGCAAGGAGCAAACGATGTCCAGCGGAAATCGCAGCGGGCACACGTTCAGCCATCTCTTCCCTGCTCTCTGTCAAAATGAATTCGGCTGGAAAAGATCGTGCGGAAAAGAGTGCTCCAACGCGCGCCAAACGCCTACGTGAGCGTCCACCGCCAGCGTGCGGATTGACGAAAACGATCGCCGGACGTTCGCGCACGAAATTGAGAAGGCTGGTCACCAGCACACCGCCTCAGTAGGGGCGCAGCACTGCTGCGCCCCAGTTCGCCCAGGCGCGAGATTCGTGCTGCCTATGTAGATGCTTCCCTTTCGGCGGCAAATCCTGACCAGCAGTATGACGGTTGTCAACGGAAACAACTCGCCCTGGCCCGTCCGCCTGTTTGAGTTCCAGGCATGAATTGTGTTCTAGTGCTCGGTGCAAAGGAGCCGGCGATGGACGCACTCCTTTCTTCAACCATGGAGGAGCTCTTTTATGCGCCCTATCAGGCCGCTCCGAATTCAAGTCGCCCTCTTAACCCTGCTGGCCCTTCTGGCCGTGCCACCGGCCCGTTCGCAATCTTCGCAGACCATCGAGATCGACGTTAACGCCCCGGCGCATCCCTTTCCGCATTTTTGGGAAAGGATGTTCGGCTCCGGCCGCGCAATTTTATCCCTCCGCGAGAGCTACCGTCAGGATCTGCTAGAAACGAAACGCATCACCGGATTCGAGTACGTGCGCTTTCACGCTATCTTTCACGACGAGGTCGGCGTCTACGATGAGAACGCTTCGGGCCAGCCCATCTACAACTTCTCCTACGTCGATCAAATTTACGATGGGCTACTTGAAAACAAAGTTCGTCCCTTCGTCGAACTCAGCTTCATGCCCAAGAAACTGACTTCCGATCCAAACGCGCTACATGCGTTTTGGTACAAGCAGAATGTTGCACCGCCAAAAGATTGGATCAAATGGGAACAATTCATCGAGGCGTTCACCACGCATTTGGTGCAGCGTTATGGCCAAGAGGAGGTCGCGAACTGGTATTTCGAGATATGGAACGAGCCCAACCTTGATTTCTGGGCCGGTCAGCCCAAGGAAGCCACCTACTACGAGCTTTACGATCACACGGCGCGCGCCATCAAGCGAGTTAGCGGACGACTGCGTGTCGGCGGCCCCTCAACGGCGCAGGCCGCTTGGGCTGACCGCTTCCTGGCTCACTGCAAAGAAAAAAATGTTCCCGTGGACTTTGTCTCCACGCATGTCTACGGAAATGACAAAGCGGAAGACGTCTTCGGCACGCACGAGACCATTCCCCGCAATGAAATGGTATGCCGGGCAGTGAAGAAGGTGCACCAGCAGATCGCAGCCTCGCCCTACCCGCAAATGCCGCTCCTCTGGACCGAATACAACGCCGACTATAGCAATCAATCGCCAGTGACCGACAGCGCCTACATGGGTCCGTTCCTGGCCAACACCATTCGCGAATGCGATGGTCTGACGACGATGATGAGCTATTGGACTTTCTCCGACGTTTTCGAGGAGCAAGGGGTTGTGAAGACGCCCTTTTACGGTGGGTTTGGCATTCTCGCCGAGCGCGGCATTCCCAAAGCGGCTTTCAACGACTTCGCCCTATTGCATCACCTTGGTGACTCACGGCTGGATGTGAGTTCGGACTCGATATTAGTGACGCGCCGGAAGGACGGCTCCCTGGCCATCGCGGTGTGGAACTTGTTCTTGCCGGAACAGGCCGGCTCGCCGAAAACGGTGACCTTGCGCTTCAAAGGTTTGCCGCAGGCGCCCTCGGCCAGCATTACGATTGTTGATAAAGTGCACGGTTCCCCGCTGCCCGCCTACGAAAAATTGGGCCAGCCTCGCTCTCCAACGCCTTCGCAGATCGAAACACTGCGAAAAGCTGCGGCTCTTCCCCCGGCTCGACAGCAGACCATAACGAACGGCTCCCTAACTTTAGAACTTCAGCCGCACGCGCTGGCCCTGATCGAAGTACGTAATAATTGAGGGCCTTTGTTCATGCTCAATGCATTACAAAAATCGGATAGCCATTGGGCACCGGCAGTTTGGGCGGCGCCGCCGCTTCCGCCGGCGTGACCGCGTGAAATCCCGCCCGGTTCATGCCGTTTCGCGCCACGTCATTCTTCATGAACTGTTCCCACACAAACCCGCTTCTCGCGTTTTCTGCCATCAACAACGTAATGCCCACGTCGATGCCGATCACGTCCTGGCTATACCAGTTGGTCAGCGGATTGAATGCGTCCACGAAACCATACCTGCGCCAAACGCGCTGCTCGTATTTTTCACGGATATTTCGGAGCACGCGCACCGCTTCCTCCGGCAGAAATGGCAACGAACCGCCCGCCGCACACGGAACAATGCTTCCATCGATGCGTCCCATGGCTGGGGGGCCGCCCCAAACGGCATAGCCTCGCGCGGAATCCGAAGATGTGATGCCCCACAGGTCCTCGGTGTAGTCCGGAAACTCTCTCGATAACTCCAAGCACCACAGTTTGTGTACTTTGGTTGCGACAACCGAGTTTGTAAAATAATCGGCGTACTTGTCTCGTTTGCCCCGAAAGTCAAACCATGCATGCGAATACTGGTGCACAAATAACGGCGCGTGCGACCCAATGTAACGCACACCGTTAAACTCAAAGTACGGGCGCGTCCACGCGTCCCAGCTCTGTTTTGACATCGCCGTAGCCGACGAACCCAAGCCCAGCAGGTACACCATCATCAGTTCGCTATAGCTGTCCCATCGGCTGCGAATGAATCCGCGCTCCGGTGTCCAGCCCATGGACAGTGTCTTGTCGCCGTGCAGGAGCCAGTTCCAGTCCATGCGCTGGTAGATTCGGTTCGCCAATG
>Ga0210384_10007920_pt1 | contig 11156 bp, 7 predicted proteins | sample IncBWH2MmetaG_FD_160574 | JGI IMG/M metagenome (GOLD analysis project Ga0210384, IMG submission 160574) | Forest soil microbial communities from Barre Woods Harvard Forest LTER site, Petersham, Massachusetts, United States - Inc-BW-H-2-M | ecosystem: Environmental > Terrestrial > Soil >...
CTGGCGCGCTTTTCCGCATCCTCCGCATACTTGTCCGCCGCATCGCGAGTGGGAAGCGTTTTCTGCATCGCCAGCGGCGCGCTTCCCGCAATGACAAGAATATCTTCTGCCGTCCGCAGCCCTTCCCTCGGCTCATCCTTATACTCGCCGCCATTCCAGGCGGGGTCTTTGCGAATAGCATCCATCACCATCTTTCGCCACACGCGGTTACGACCCGCAATTTGCACCGGCAGGCACGCCATGGGCATCAAAGCATCCGCAAAGTCCGCATACGTTTCGCCCCAAACAAAAGAGTGCATGCAACCCATCGAAGTCCCCATGATCAACCGCAAATGCTGTATTCCCAACCCTTCAGTAACGAGCAAATGCTGAGCAGCCACCATGTCGTCGTAATCGTATTCAGGAAAATGCGCGTGCATTCCATCGCCAGGCTTCGAAGATTTTCCGTGACCAATTCCGTCCGGCAGGATAACGAAGTACCGATTGACATCCAGAAGCTGGCCAGCACCAAACAATTTCCCAGCGAATTGTGGTTGCAGGAATTGCGCGCCTGAACCTCCGGTTCCGTGCAGGATCAACACCGCATTTGTGGAATGCCCTTGCGCGTCGCGCGCCAGTTTTCCGAGCGTCCTGTAGTGCAAACGCAGCTCCGCAAGTTGTTCGCCCGATCTGAACTTGAAGTCGTGTGCGACATAGTCCCCCTCTGTAAGCGGATACGCTGAGGGTGCCTCTGCCTGTGCATACACACTTGTCGTAGCAAATAACGCAGCACCCACCAATGAGAGCAAGCGCATCGACAGAATCATTTGTCTGTACCCCGCGGCCAGCGAATTTATCACACTCTTCCACAATAGCGGATTGACGAGCCGCACGATCTGCCATAGTGCCAGTCGCGCGTGCTCTAAGATTTTGTGGGTCACGGCTTTAACCGCGACGACGAGTTGCTTTATTCGTCGGGCTTCAGCTCCTGAAGACGGTCCTGTGGTGCCCGCGCGGTATTGAAGTACGTGATGAATTAGTGTCTGTTTATTTATTTCGGCGCAAAGAAGAGATAGTCGGCGGAATACGGCACGCGCACTTCCTGCCCCGCATGCGCGGCATCGCACCCGGTTGGAGGCGCCTTCCCGCCTTTAGTGTTAATGCGTTGAATGGAAGCAACCTTCGTCAGGACGCCTTCTCCCTCGTGGCTCACCACCTTCACGAGCAACCATGGGATCGAGCTCGCGTCCGGCGAGGGCACATTTGCTGCAGCTTTTCCCACCACCCGGCTGCCGTCGCTCGCTTCCCAGGACGGTCCGGCGAAATGTTTCCCAAAAGCTTTGCCGTCCTTGTCAACTAGCTGCGCCTCTGGAGCCTTCAGCGTCCAGCTAGCTTGTGGCCCATCCGCTTTGCAAGAATAGATCTGATCGCCCTTGGCGTGCACCCGCACTACCAATTCCTCGTTCGCGGGCGCTTGCAGCGCCTCTGGCACCTGCTGCGCACCTGCAGCGGCCGCAAAAATCAGTGCCAGTGCTCCCCCTGCAAAATCCATCAAATTATTTGTGCTCAAAATTCCTCCTGCTTTATCGTTTCCAGTATTCATACAAATTTGAAATACACGCTTAACATTTTACTTCACATCTGAGCAGGCCGCAGTAGACCCGGCGTCGTTATGCATCAACCGGGACGTCGACGGACTTCGGTTCCTTTCTCCCAATTGTTCGCGAGGAGCCAACGCGGTTTCGGTGTACAATCCGGAGCAATTACTTTTTGCATGGGTGACTCATGCCTCCAGTACAACGTACTAACGTCTGGGTTCCCGTCTGCTGCGACCGCGTCATGCGCTACAACATGTTCGTCCCAAAAGACGGCGCAGCCTATGGCGCATTGGTCTGCACCGTTTGCAACAAAAATGTAACCTTTGAACTGGAATCGCTTCTCGACTTGAACGCTTACGGAGAAGGCTCTCGCGTGCTCAATATGTTGGGATCGCCGAAACCTCCCAAGGCCGAGAGGCCAAAAGTCGCGGGGGATGCCACTCTTAACGATCAGACCTTGTGATTTGAATCGTCGATGCTGAACGACGGGCTCGCCAATGATTGACGGGACCATCTCTCACTATCGCATCCTGGACAAACTCGGTGCTGGCGGAATGGGTGTCGTCTACAAGGCCTTGGACACTCGCCTTGATCGCCTCGTGGCGCTGAAATTCCTCCCAGATAACATGGAGCAGGACGCCCAGGCCTTGGAGCGTTTCCGCCGTGAAGCCCACGCTGCTTCCGCTCTCAATCACTCCGGTATCTGCACCATTTATGACGTTGGCGAACAGGATCACCATTCTTTCATCGCCATGGAATTCATTGACGGTGAAACTCTCAGTCAACACATCCATCGCCGGGCTCTTTCCGTCGAGCAGGTTCTTGAACTTGGAATTCAGATTGCCGACGCGCTCGATGTCGCACACGCCGCAGGCATCATCCATCGAGACATCAAGCCCTCCAACGTATTCGTGACCAAACGCGGTCAAGCTAAAGTCCTCGATTTCGGCTTGGCCAAACTTCTCCCCAACGATCTTTCCCATCTGGATTCCGGAGATACGTCCTCCAATCGGCCGCAAGAAGCCGTTTCCCTCGTCGGTGTCATTAGTGGCACTCCCGCGTACATGTCCCCCGAGCAAATTCGCGGCGATGACCTTGACGCCCGCACCGACATTTTTGCTTTTGGTCTCCTCCTCTATGAAATGGCCTCCGGGCAGCAAGCTTTCAGCGGCCGCACTGGTGGCGTAATTGTTGAATCGATTCTCACGCGTACTCCCTCTTCGGTTCGAATTGCCAATCCTCAAATTCCGCTGAGGCTGGAAGAGATCATCAGCAAGTGCCTTGAAAAGGACAAAACACGGCGATATTCCACCGCCGCGGCAGTTCGTTCAGATTTGCGACAGCTCAAACGCGAGGTCGAATCCGGCAACGTAACGCGATCTGACTTTGTTCCTCCGCCTCGGCCATCTCGCTTCCGTTGGAAAGCGCTCGCAGCCGGTATTGCCCTGCTCGTAATTCTTTTGGCCGTGGTCGGTTGGTATTACACTGCGCGCACGGCTCATGCCTTGAGCCGCGTCGATACGGTCGTCCTGGCGGACTTCTCCAACAAAACCGAAGATCCAATTTTCGATGACACCCTGCGTCAAGGCCTTGCCGCGCAACTACAGCAGTCGCCTTTCTTAAGTCTGGTCTCCGAGCAACGCATTCAGCAAACTTTGCGGCTAATGGGCCGGCCTCTTGACACCAAGCTTTCACCCGCAATTATCGGCGATCTATGCCAGCGCGCCGGAAGCAAAGCGTACTTAAGCGGCTCCATTTCCAACCTTGGCACCGCGTACGTCATCGGCGTGAATGCTGTGAACTGCCAGACCGGTGACTATCTGGCGCAGGAACAGGTCACCGCCAATGGAAAAGAAAACGTCCTTAAAGCACTCGGCGAAGTTTCCACAAAATTGCGCGAAAAACTCGGAGAGTCGCTCAAAACCGTCCAGAAACTGGACACCCCCATCGAGCAAGCCACCACTCCATCCCTCGAGGCACTCCAGGCTTACAGCCTCGGACGAATGACCATGCAGGGAAAAGGAGACTACGTTGGCGCGGTCCCGCTGCTGAAGCGTTCCATCGATCTCGACCCAAAATTCGCCATGGCTTACGCGATGTTAGGTACCGCATACCATAATCTTGGCGAAAAGAAGTTGGCTGCTGAAAATACCTCGAAAGCCTACAATCTTCGGACTCGAGTTAGTGAGTGGGAAAAATTTTATATCGAGTCTCACTACCACCACTTCGTCACCGGAGACATGGAAAAGGCTCGCCAGGCCTATGAGCTGTGGGGACAAATCTATCCGCGTGAGCAGGTGCCCCCGCTGAATCTTGGTGTAATTTATCAAACTCTCGGACAGCACGAAAAATCCTTGAGCGAAACTCGCGAGGCCTTCCGCCTGGGCCCCTCGGAAAGTCTGAACGCGGGCAATCTCGTCGCCGCCTTGATTCGTTTGAATCGGTTCAATGAGGCTCGTGCTGCGGCCGACGATGCTGCGTCAAAAAATCTCGATTCCGCCGAACTGCGCCTCTATCTCTATCAACTTGCCTTTCTGAACAAAGATCTCGCGAGGATGGCCAAGCAGGTATCCTGGGCCGCCGGGAAATCTGGTGAAGAAAACGTAATGCTCTATATGGAAGCTGGTACCGCTGCGTACTCTGGCAAGCTTGCCGCCGCCCGCGATTTTTCTAGCCAGGCGGCAACCTCCGCCGGCCATGCCGGCGAAAAAGAGATGCAGGCAGGTTGCGAAGCCGCTGCGGCTCTCTGGGAATCCTTATACGGAAACACTTCGGAGGCCAGGCAACACGTTGCCAATACGCTCGTAGGTTCCAACGGTCGCGATGCGCAGTACGTTGCCGCCTTGGCGCTTGCCGTAATCGGCGATTCGACACGCGCTCAAGCACTCGCTGAAGATTTGGAAGAACGCTTCCCAGATGACACTGTCGTGCGCTTCAATTATCTGCCGACTCTTCGCGCGCAGCTTTGTCTCAAAGCCTCTGACCGTTCGCCGGACAATGGGCCAAAGGCTGTTCAAGCGCTTGCCGTCGCCTCGCCGTACGAATTAGGAGCTCCCGGCAACAGCACCTTCTGGACCAATCTCTATCCGGTCTATGTTCGAGGCCAAGCTCTCCTCGCCTCACGTCAGGGAGCTGCAGCGGCGGCCGAGTTTCAGAAAATCGTGGATCATCGTGGCGTGGTGGGTAACGAACCCATCGGAGCCCTGGCCCATCTCGGACTCGCCCGCTCCTATGTCCTCATGGGCGACACCGCCAAGTCCCGTGCCGCCTACAACGATTTCCTCACGCTCTGGAAAGATGCCGACCCCAATGTTCCCATCCTTCAGCAAGCCCACACAGAGTTCGCAAAGTTGCAATGATTCAAGGCCGTCCTTGCCGAAAGTTTTTTGCTTAGGTTGTGATATAAACCTTCATCCACTATGAGGGGAAAGTCTCGGCCAGGCGTTTTTGTCTTCAGATGCGAATTATTTTCTTACTGCACAACATTTCAGGAGCGTCACACGCGTGACTATTCGAATCGTGTTTTTGTTCTTATTGGTGGCGACCAACGCAATCGCTCAGCAGCCTTCCGGCAATGCCAGCCCCAATGCCAGCATCGACCCTGATCACATCTACTTTACTCAGCCTGTTAAAGGTCCAATCACCGAGGTCACCGAGCCCGTCAAAGGTTCCGACATCCCACTGCATGTAATTTATGTTGAGACCAGAGATGGCCTTTACGCCCCCATCGGCCTCAGAAAACCACCCGGCAACGGCCCCTTCCCGATCATCCTGTTCGCGCACATGAATGGCGGCTTGGGCGTGCCCTGGATTCGCGAGTGGGCCCAGAACGGCGATTGGACTCTCGAACAGTTCCTCAAAGCCGGTTACGCGGTGGCTTGGACGCGTTACCGCGCCGAAGTGAAGGAAGGCTACGGCACACCGCTCGTCGAAGGAAAACAAGAAGGACGCCAGATTTTTAATCGCGGCCCATTCGAATATGAAGACGCCATCTCGATTATTAAATTCGTGAAAACTCTTCCATACGTCGACCCCAACCGGGTCGGCTATCTCGGTCTTAGCCACGGCGGCGAGATGCTCATGAAGATTGCCTCTGAGTATGACGGACTTCGCGCCGGGATTGCATCTGAGCCGGCCTCCATCGATTTTCTTGCCAGAAAACCCCAGCCACGAGACCCCAACGCGCCGCCTCCACCGGAGACTATGAAGCAGAACACCGAGGAAATGCAGCGCAAAGCAGTCCAAGAATTGCGTGGCCGCATCGACATGACCGTCGCCATGTCGCGCATAAAGGCCATTAAGACGCCCATCTTCGTTCAAGGCCGCGACCGCGACCACCATCAGGACGTCTTTCGGCTCAATTACGAGCTTCTTCACGAAGTTGGCAAAGATGTCCGGTGGAAATCCTACGATGATGATGAACACGGATTCATCTTTGTCAGGCGAGACCTCGACGGAGTCTACCGCCCGAATCCCGTGCAACTTCAAATCGTAAAAGACTCCATCGCCTATTTCGATCGCTACATGAAAAATCCGTAGCGTCTTTCATGAATTGCCCTCATTGCTTGTCCCATCATCGCTGGCTCGGCGGCCCGGGCCTGAAAGGTTGCGTCCTTTTCGCTGGATTCCAGTTTTCCGGCAAGCGCGTCAATGGCAAGTCGTCTGAATTCTTGTGAGCATTCGGAGTTGTTACTTGACGTGTCACGGGCTAGGGTTGCAGTCGAGGAGGACATTATGAGTTCGGGTTGGAAGCCCCCAGGGTATTCAAGTGTTTCTGTGTATCTCGTGGTACAAGGCGGCCAACAAGTGATTGACCTACTCAAGAAAACCTTCGAAGCCTGTGAGCTCCGTCGTTTTGATGATCCCGACGGCAGAATCAAGCACGCCGAATTGCACACCGACGATACCGTGGTGATGATCGCTGAGGCTGCCGGCCTTTCAGTCCAGGAACCAGTCCAGAAAGCAGGTGATCCGGATCGGCGTGGCGGATTTAAGGACCCTAGCGGAAATACCTGGTGGCTCTCAACACAAATGGCACAGCCAAGCTGATATTCGTCTCTATTGCACGAATTGACAGATTACCGCGATCGCGTATATCCGATTAACGCGAAATCAAGCATTAAATTCCTTTAACCGTGATTATCCATCTGGCCTCCCAAACTCGGTATAATGCCCTCCACTCGATGCCACTTTCTGTCGGCACAATCCTAGGTCCCTACGAGATCCTCGCTCCACTTGGAACGGGAGGAATGGGCGAAGTCTATCGCGCCAGTGACCGCAGACTCGACAGGATCGTCGCAATCAAAATTTTGCCCGCAAATATTGCCGCCGACCCCGCCGCCAAGCAGCGATTTGAGCGTGAAGCAAAAACCGTTTCGAGCCTCAATCACCCACACATCTGTGTGCTGCACGACATCGGGCATCAAGACGGCGTCGATTACATTGTGATGGAGTGCGTCGAAGGCGAAAGCCTCGCAAAGCGTCTCGAAAAAGGGCCAATGCCGCTTGACCAGACTCTGAAATGCGGCGCACAGATCGCCGACGCCCTGGATAAAGCGCACCGCAGTGGAATCGTGCACCGCGATTTGAAACCGGGAAATATCATGTTGACACCCAGTGGCGCTAAGTTGCTGGACTTTGGCCTCGCCAAGCAAACCTCACCGCTGGCAACTCTCGCCACCATAACCTCGGTATCCCCGAATTCCCCGATCACCCAGCGGGGAACTATTGTCGGAACCTTCCAGTACATGTCGCCCGAGCAAGTCCAAGGACACGAGCTCGATGGCCGCAGCGATATTTTTTCTTTAGGTGCCGTTTTGTACGAGATGGTGACAGGCAAGCGCGCTTTCGACGGAAAAACGCAATTGAGTGTCGCTTCTGCAATTCTGGAAAGCGAACCCGCCCCCATCAATTCCATCAAACCATTGTCCCCCGTAAATCTGGATCATGCTATTCGCCGCAGCCTCACCAAGGATCGCGATGACCGCTGGCAGACCGCGCGGGACTTTTCGAGCGAGCTTAAGTGGATTGCCGAGAACTCCAGCCGCACGCCGATTTCGGCGACCGGCAGCGAATCCACAAGAACGCCGTTGCGCCGGGGGTTCTTGCCGTGGCTGCTGTGTGCTTTGCTGGCAACGGCTCTCGTCCTAGTGATCATTTTGTGGTCCTCCGGGAGAAACAGCTCGCAGGCTAGTTATTTCTATGCACTGCTCCCGTTTACCGCGCAGTCCATGGCCATGTCGCCTGACGGCCACACTGTCGCCGTCATAGGCAAATCAGAATCGGAGCGCGCGAAAACGTTGTGGCTCTACGAGGTTGGTTCTCGACGGGCCAGAAGTCTGCCGGACACGGAAGGTGCTGTTTTTCCGTTTTGGTCACCGGACGGTAAGTCCTTAGGATTTTTTGCCGACGGCAAGCTCAAAAAGCTCGACATCGCCGGCGGACCGGTTCAAACCATCTCCGATGCCCCGACAGGTCGTGGAGGAACATGGAATAAGGATGGCGTAATCATTTTCACGCCGAGCGGCCAGTTAGCAACTGGATTATATCGCGTGTCTGCCAGCGGCGGCGCAGCAACGCGCATCACTGAGCCTGACGCAACCCGTGGCGAAGATAGCCACCGCTGGCCAATGTTTCTACCCGACCAGAAGCATTTCCTGTTTCTTGCCGCAAACGTTTCTGGAAAAACGGACCCGGATACGATTTACGTCGGCGCACTGAACTCCAACGAGAAGAAGTTCGTGACCAAGGCGACCGCCAACGCCGTTTACGTAGCTCCGGGATACCTCCTTTTTTACCGGGACAAAACGCTTTTTGCCCAACGTTTTGATCCCGCCAAGCTGGAGCTCGCCGGTGAGGCCATGCCAACGCTTACGGATATCGCTTACCTGCCCAGGATAGTTCACGCCGCATTTGCAGTCTCCGACACCGGATTGTTGGTGGCTCAGAGCGGCAGCGGTGTTGACCTCTCCAGGCTGGTTTGGTACGACCGTAAGGGAAATGAAACTGGTGCCGCGAGTAAACTGGATGTTTATTCTAACGTCGAGCTGGCGCCCGATGGCAAAACCGTGGCACTCGACAAGACCGACGAGGAAAGCGCCAACGCGGACATCTGGACCTATGACGTGCAGCGAGACGCCATGAGGCGTCTTACATTTAACCCTGCCATTGATGCCATGCCGGTCTGGAGTCCCGACGGCACGCGCATCCTGTTTGCTTCCAGCCGGAATCAAAAATTTGACCTCTTCGTCAAGAATGCCGATGGAGGCCAGGAAGAGAAGTTGCTGGACGTTGATAAATCCGAAAAGGCCGACAAATATTCCTACGACTGGTCCCGGGACGGAAAGTACATCTTGTATTCGCACGGAACAGAGCTGTGGGTAGCCACATTGCCGGAATTGAAAGCCCGGGCATTCCTGTCGCCGCAGGGAATAATCAGAAACAGTCAATTTTCGCAGGATGGAAAATGGGTGGCCTACGCCTCCAACGAGAGCGGCAAGTTTGAGATTTATGTGACCTCATTTCCCGGAGTGCAAGGGAAGTGGCAAGTCTCAGTTGCAGGTGGAACCCAGCCCCGCTGGCGAGGCGACACCAAAGAACTCTTCTACATTGCACCCGACGGGAAAATAATGGCGGTGCCCGTCAGCGCCGGCGCCACCTTTGACGCTGGCCCACCCACGGCGTTATTCCAGGCTCATGCGCGCGAATTTTTTGCCACTTCCGAGCAAGCGAGCTACGACGTATCCAAAGATGGCCAGCGATTTTTAATCAATACCCAAGTCAAGAACGTGGACACTCAACCAATGTCCGTAATCCTGAACTGGGATGCCGACATGAAGAAAAAATAAACCACCGTTCCAACGCGTCGCACCGCGCTCCCAGAAATCCCGCGCACTCATCTCAGTCCGAGTTTTGTCAGCGACGCTGACTTGCACGTAGCAGTTCAGTTTTGTGTCAACGCAAAGTAGAAATGTCCGGGTTTTCGCCAGATAGAAATGTCCGCTTCCATGGTCTTCTCCAGGGGTGATCTGCGGGCACATGGTATTTGGGTTTGCTTTGGTTTTTGGGTTTCGGTGTTCGTTCCGCGAGTCCTGGAGGCCGTAGGCCGGAAGGACTTGCGGAACGCCGCACCGGTTCGGGACAGGGGCGCAGGTGCAGATAGCGCCCGCGGTAGCGCAACCAGTGGCTTCCGTCCAATCGCCGTTCGATTTCGATCGCAGCTCCACGAAGCCCGGCACATACTTCTTCCCGCAGTACTCCCCAGCGATTTCCGTCCCAGCTCACGGTGTGGTCCTGAGCCACTTTGCGGGCCACGCGTACACTCAAGATTTCTTCCAGGTGCTGTTCGCGCCCCAGTCGTCGATGGACATTCCGTGGATTTCGTGCTGCCACCGTAAAACGCTGCTCCCACTCGGGGAGAAAGTGCGTCTCCAGGAAATGATTCGCTCCCGGGAGGCTGTCGATTCCCGCTAACCGCATCTCCTTCACCAAACGATCCTGAAGAGTTTCAAACAGCCTCTCGATACGTCCTTTCGCTTGCGGACTGTGGGCCGCGATCCATTCGATCCCCAGTTCGTGCAACGCTCGCCCGAACTGCGTTCGCAGCGGATCTCCCCGGAGTTGTTCGGGAAGCGGCTGCGGGCCGGCCTTTCGAAAAATGCTGGCTTTATCGGTGTAATGGGCCAAGGGGCGTCCGTAGCGCCGTAACCATCCGCCAAACGTTCGTAGGTTCTCTTCCGTGGTGTCGTGTTCGGTGAACCGTGCATGGATCCGACTGGTGGCGTCATCAATCACGGCGATCAACTGGCAAGTTGGGCCGCGATCCTCCAGCCAGCGGAAAGGAGAACTGTCCTGCATCACCAGCTCCCCGAAACCAGCTCTTCGCTCCCGCCACACGTGGATCTTTTTCACCCGCTGGCAGCGCGGATGCCAGAAGGCCGCTTTGGTCATCCACGTCCGCAGGGTCTCACGACTCACGGGGAAACCATCCTTGGCTAAGTGTTCGGCGGCCAGCGTGGGCCCGAAGTCGGCATAGCGCTGACCCACGCGAGTCAAAACCTTCTGTTCGAAGCGGGCCGCCAGCTTGCGATTCGATGGCCGACCTCGCAATCCGTGGACCAGGGCACCATCCCCATGTTCGCGGATGCGGAGCAGCATCCGGCGTACCTGACGGTCGGTTACTTTCAGCCGCGCGGCGGCGGCTACCTGCGTCAGATGCTTCTGTTGTACCTCGTGCAACACTTTCAAGCGGTCCCGTTCTCGTTGGCTCAAAGTGATTCGCTCCGTCTCCATGGGGCCCTCGGCCATCCATGAAAGCGGACATTTCTACTTTGCACAAACCGGACATTCTCATTTTGCGCCGACACCTCTATTCCGCCCGTTGACTTGGGTGTGGGCGGGGACCTAAGATTGCGCCAATCTCTGCCCATGATTGGCCAAATCATCTCGCATTACCGCATCAGTGCGGAGCTAGGCCGCGGAGGCATGGGCGTCGTCTACCGCGCTCATGATGAGCGCCTGCTCCGTTCCGTCGCTATCAAGATTCTCTCGGATGCGCCTTCCGGCTCGGCCGAAACTCGT
>Ga0210384_10007921_pt1 | contig 11155 bp, 5 predicted proteins | sample IncBWH2MmetaG_FD_160574 | JGI IMG/M metagenome (GOLD analysis project Ga0210384, IMG submission 160574) | Forest soil microbial communities from Barre Woods Harvard Forest LTER site, Petersham, Massachusetts, United States - Inc-BW-H-2-M | ecosystem: Environmental > Terrestrial > Soil >...
CTGGATTCGCATCAGTGGCTGGAAGATATCGGCGGCTCAAAACAGCTGGAGTGGGTCAAGGCGCGTAACCAGATTACCCGCGCCAAAGTCGAGAGCGACGCCGGCTTTGCCAAAATGAGGGCTGATCTTCAGACCATCCTGGACTCCAAGGACAGGATCCCGACCATAGAAAAAATGGGCGACTATTACTACAATTTCTGGCGCGACGCGGATCATCCGCGCGGCGTATGGCGCAAGACGACGCTGGCGGAATACCGTAAAGCGCAGCCGAACTGGGAAACCGTGCTGGACCTGGATGCGCTGGCCAAGACGGAAAACGAAAACTGGGTCTACAAGGGCAGCGATTGCCGCTATCCGGCCTACGACCGTTGCCTGCTGGAATTGTCGCGCGGCGGCGCGGATGCCGTGGTCGTACGCGAATTTGACCTGGCCGGCAAGAGCTTTGTCAAAGACGGCTTCAGCCTGCCCGAGGCCAAAGTGAATATCGCCTGGCGCGATAAAGATACGCTGTTCGTCGGTACCGACTTTGGTCCCGGCTCGCTGACCGATTCCGGTTATGCACGCATCGTCAAGGAATGGAAGCGCGGTACGCCGCTGAATGCTGCCAGGACCGTGCTGGAGGGCGAAAAGACCGATATCAGCGTATCGGCGTACAGCAGCGATCACGGCGGCATCCATCATGAACTGGTGAACCGCGGCGTGACTTTCTTCACGTCGGAGCACTACCTGATAGAAGGCGGCAAGCTGAAAAAACTGGCGGTGCCGGAGCGTGCGGGCATCAGCTTCTTCGGCAGGCAATTCATCGTCACCTTGCGCGAACCCTGGTCCGTCGGCGGCAAGACCTATGCATCCGGCAGCATGCTGGCGATCGACTTTGCAAAATTCCAGAAGGGCGACCGCAACTTTGCGGTACTGTTCGAGCCTGACGAACGCACTTCCCTGACCGGTGCTGCCTACACGCGCAACTATGTGCTGGTGCAATCATTGGACAATGTCAAAGGCAGGCTGGTCGAATGGAAGCTGGAGCGCAGTAAATGGGTTGCGCGCCAGGTCAATTTGCCGACCCTGGGGCAGGTCAGCGTGAGTGCAATCGACCCGCAAAAATCGGACGACTATACGCTCAGCTATTCCGACTACCTGACGCCGAATGTGTACGTCCTGGCGCATGCCGGCAACGACGAGCGCGAACAGTTGAAGAGCACTCCGTCCTTCTTCGATGCATCGCCGTATGTCACTACGCAAAACGAGGCGATTTCCAAGGATGGCACCAGGATTCCTTACTTTGTCGTGCGCCGCAAGGACAGCAAGGATGACGGCAGCAATCCGACCTTGCTGTACGGCTACGGCGGTTTCCAGATATCGCTGACTCCCAGCTATTCCGGCGGCCTGGGTAAGACCTGGCTGGAAAAAGGCGGCGTCTATGTCGTCGCGAATATCCGCGGCGGCGGCGAGTTCGGCCCGCGCTGGCACCAGGCGGCGCTGAAGGAGAACCGCCAGCGCGCGTATGACGACTTTGCCGCGGTCGCGGAAGACCTGATCGCCCGCAAGATTACCAGCACCAGGCACCTCGGCGGGATGGGCGGCAGCAACGGCGGCTTGCTGGCCGGCGTGATGCTGACCCAGCGCCCCGAGCTGTTTAACGCCATCGTCAGCCAGGTGCCCTTGCTGGATATGCGCCGTTTCAACAAATTGCTGGCGGGCGCATCCTGGATGGGCGAATACGGCAATCCCGACGTGCCGGCGGAGTGGAGCTATATCCAGCGCTATTCGCCTTACCAGAACGTAAAAGCCGACGTGAAATATCCTAACGTGCTATTCATCACGTCCACCCGTGACGACCGCGTGCATCCGGGGCATGCGCGCAAGATGGCGGCCAAGATGCTGGAGCAGGGCCATGCCAACGTCTGGTACTATGAAAACACGGAAGGCGGCCATGGCGGTGCAGCAAACAATGCGCAAAAGGCCGACATGACGGCGATCGCCTATACTTTCCTGTGGGAGATGCTGAAGCCTGAAGATGCGGCGAGCATGGCGGGCCAGCAATAGCAAGCCTGCCCAAACAAACAGATTGAACCAGGTTCGCCGAGCTTGGTCCAAAGGAATCCGCTGCGCAATAAACCGCAGCGGATTTTTGTTTTTATAAAGATGCTATCCTTCCCTTTTTTCGCACCCTGCGAAGTTCTGGTCAACCGGTAATAAATCGCGAATAACAATAAAGCATGACGCTGTATCAACTACTTGCCCAATTCATACGCCAGCACCGGCGCCACTACCTGGCCGCCGGCGCGATGCTGTTTTCAGTGGCGCTGCTGACGGTGCTGATCCCGCGCAAGGTCGGCGCCATCGTCGATGCGCTGGTGTCGCACAAGCTGGACACCCCGGCGCTGCTGATGCAACTGGGCTGGCTGGTCTTGATGGGGGTCTCCATCTATTTCCTGCGGGTGGGCTGGCGCCTGCAATTGTTTGCCGCGTCCTATAAATTGGGCGTGCAATTGCGTACCCGCCTTTATCAGCGCCTGAGTTTGCAGGGCCCGAGTTTTTTCCAGCAGCAGCGTACCGGCGACCTGATGGCGCTCGGCACCAATGATGCGGATGCGATAGAGCTGGCGTCCGGCGAAGCCATGCTCGCCGGTTTTGACGGTTCGATGACCTTTGTGCTGGTGATAGGCATGATGCTGCTGGGCGTGGACTGGCGCCTAGCCCTGGTGGCCTTGCTGCCGTTTCCTTTCATGGCCTGGGCGTTCAAGCACATCACCCATCATGTGCATGATGCGTCGCGCGATTCGCTGGACAGGTTCAGCAAGCTGAATGAACAGGTGCAGGAAACCCTGGCCGGGGTGCGTACCTTGCGCGCGCTGGGGCTGGAACAACGCAGCGCGCAGCAGTTCGCCGAGCTGGCGGAAGACGCCGCCGCCGCCAGCCTGTCTGCGCAGCGTTGGGAGGCCGCGTATGAGCCGGCGGTCGGCCTTGCACTCAGCTCGGCAGGGGTGCTGACGCTGGCATTGGGCGGTTACCTGGTATGGCACGGCGAAATGACGATAGGCGCGCTGACCAGCTTCACGATGTATCTAGGGCAGCTGATCTGGCCGATGTTTGCGGCCGGCTGGGTGCTGTCCCTGCTGGAGCGCGGCAAGGCCGCGTGGGGCCGTCTGCAGCCGGTGCTGATGCTGGATTTGTCGGTGCAGGACAATGGCACGCTGGCAGCCATGCCGGAAGGCAGCCTGCGGCTGGACAATGTCGTGTTTGCGTATCCGGGGCAACAGGTGGCCGCGCTGGATGGCGTATCGCTCAACCTGGCGCCGGGTAAAACCCTGGGCATCGTTGGCCATACCGGCGCGGGAAAATCCACCATCATCCGCTTGCTGTTGCGGCAATATGAAACGCAGCGGGGCAGGCTGACCTGGGGCCGGCATGGCCTGGATGAATACAAACTGCATACGCTGCGCTCGGCAATCAACTGGGTGGCGCAGGAGCCTTTCCTGTTTTCTGCATCGATCGCCAGCAATATTGCGCTGGGCAATCCGCAGGCGATGCGCGCGCAGATCATGCACGCCGCCGAACTGGCGGCGGTGCATGACGACATACTGCGCTTTCCGCAAGGGTACGACACGCCGGTAGGGGAGCGCGGCGTCACGCTGTCGGGCGGCCAGCGGCAGCGGGTAGCGATCGCGCGCGCCTTGCTGACCGAGAGTCCTTTGCTATTGCTGGATGACGCGCTGTCGGCGGTGGATACCGATACCGAAACCCGCATCCTGCAGCATTTGCAGCAGCTGCGCCAACAGCGGGCCGGGCGCTCGGCCATCATCGTCAGCCATCGCCTCAGCGCGGTGGCGGATGCGAACCACATCCTGGTCATGCATGAAGGAAAAATCATAGAACAGGGCACGCACGGCTACCTGCTGGAGCAGGCGGGCTGGTACGCGGCCCAATGGCGTTACCAACAATTGGAGGCCAGCCTGGATGCAGCCTGAAGATGAAATCAGGAATGCGACTGCTTCCGAAAAAAAACAGGCCGTGCAACTGTTGCTGCAGGCCGCCAGGCCGGAAAAGAAACATGTGCTGCTGGGTATTTTCTACCTGGCGATAGCCGCCGGGCTGGAGGCGCTGGGACCCTTGCTGGGCAAAGCATTTATCGACCGCTACCTGCTGCCGCATCAGATGGATTGGGGCGTGGTGGCCGCGCTATTGCTGGCGTATGTGACCACCGGCTGGTCGGCGACCTGGCTGCGCTACCTGCAGCTGACGCGGCTGGCCGGCGTTGCGATGCGTTCGGTGCGCCGCTTGCGCGAGCAGGTGTATGGGCACGTACTGCGTCTGCCGATGGCGTTCTTCGACAAGGCGATCACCGGCCAGCTGGTGAGCCGGGTCACCAACGACACCGAGGCGGTCAAGAACTTGTATGTGCAGGTCTTGTTTGTGATGCTGGACAGCTCCATCGTGGTCACCGGCGCGATGATCGCGATGGCGTGGCTGGACTGGCGCCTGATGCTGATCGTGACGACGCTGATCCCTGCGGTGGTGCTGATCGTGCTGTTTTATCAGCGCTGGAGCGCTCCGGCCGTGACCCGCGCCAGGCATTTGCGCAGCGAGATCAATGCACAGGTGGCCGAGAGCATCAACGGCATGAGCGCCTTGCAGGCCAGTAACGCGGAGCGGCGTTTCGGCGAACGGTTTGCGGCAACCAATCATCAGCACTACCTGTCGCGCCTGAATGAGCTGCGCGCGAATGCGTGGCTGCTGCGGCCTGCGCTGGATTTGCTGAATTCGCTGCTGCTGGTGATCGTGATCTTCAGTTTCAGCACCCGCACATTTTCCGGCCTGGAAGTCGGCGTCCTGTATGCGTTTGTCAGCTATATCGGCCGCGTGGTCGATCCGTTGATACAGATCACGCTGCAGTTCGGGCAGATACAGCAAGCGACGGTGTCGGCGGCGCGCGTGAATACCCTGCTCAATGAAAAGACCACGCATGCGGTCAGCAGCAATGTGGCGATCAGCCGCGGCGACCTGCGCGTGCAGCACGTCGGCTTTGCTTACAATGCCGCCGATCCGGTATTGAAGGATGTCAGCCTGCATATTCCCGCCGGCAGCTTTTACGGCATTGTCGGCCACACCGGCAGCGGCAAGTCCACCCTGCTCAGCCTGCTGCTGCGGTTTTACACCGCGCAGTCCGGGCGCATAGAAATTGACGGCACGCCTGTCGCATCCTTTAGCGATGAGCAGTTCCGCGCCAGTGTGGGCCTGGTGCCGCAAGACCCTTTCCTGCTGGCGGCCAGCGCGCGGGAAAATATCGCAATGGGCAGGGATATCAGCGAGCCGGACATCATGGCCGCCGCCAAAGCGGCGCGCGCGTATGATTTCATCATGCAACTGGAACAGGGTTTTGATACGCCTTTGGGCGAGGGCGGCGCCCGCCTTTCCACCGGACAAAAGCAATTGATCGCCATTGCCCGCGCGCTGGCCGGCAAGCCGCGCATCCTGTTCCTGGATGAGGCGACCTCGCACATCGACAGCGAAACCGAGCAAATCGTGCAAGTCGCGCTGTCCGAGTTGCGCGGCAGCGTGACTATCGTCGCGATAGCACACCGGCTGTCGACGATACGCGATGCCGACAGCATCGTGGTGCTGAACCACGGCCATATTGCGGAGCAGGGCAGGCATTCACAATTGATGGCGCTGGAACAGGGAATTTACCAAAAGTTATACTTGTTACAGGCGCTGGAGGAGTAATCGGCGGGCTCGTTGGCGCGATGGGCTAAAATGCCGAAGTGGAATATTTTCACTGAAAGCAGAAAAGGTTATCGAGTTGACAGCACATTCTAAAAGTCCATTGCAGCGCAATCTGATCAAGGGTTTTATCGTCGTGGCCGCAGCCGGCGTCCTGGCCCTGGTCCTGGTCATCGGTTACACCTTGCTGGTTCTGGTGCCCAACCTGCCTTCGCTGGATGCGATTACCGACTATCGTCCCAAGATACCGCTGCGTGTATATACCGCCGACAATGCGCTGATAGGGGAGTTCGGCGAAGAGCACAGGGATTTCGTTCCTATCAAGGATATCCCGCCGTTAATGAAAGATGCCTTGTTGTCCATAGAAGATTCGCGCTTCTACGAGCATGGCGGCATCGATTTCAGGGGTGTCACGCGCGCGCTGCTGGCTGATTTGTCCGGCGGCTTTCATCAGGGCGCCTCCACCATCACGATGCAGGTTGCGCGGAATTTTTTCCTGACCAAGGAAAAAACGCTGACGCGCAAATTGACCGAAATACTCTTGTCGTACCGGATAGAAGCGGCGCTGTCCAAGGACCAGATCCTGGAGCTGTACATGAACCAGATCTACCTGGGACAGCGTACCCACGGCTTTTCCAGCGCGGCGCGCATCTATTTTAATAAGCCATTGAAGGATTTGACGCTGGCTGAAGCGGCGATGCTGGCCGGCGTGCCGCAAAATCCGGCGCGGCATAATCCTGCAGTGAACCCCATACGCGCCAAGCAGCGCCAGGAACTGGTGCTGAAGCGCATGCTGGATCTGGGGCATATCACGCAAGCGCAGTATCAGCAGGCGCTGAACGAAAAAATCCAGGTCAGCAGCAGCCAGCAGTTCGAAGCGCACGCCGACTATGTGGCCGAGCTGGTAAGGCAGAACATCTACGCGCAATACAAGGAAGAAGCCTATACGCGCGGCATCAAGGTCTATACGACGATCGTCAAGGCGGAGCAGGATGCCGCGTATGAGGCCGTGCGGCGCAGCGTGATGAACTACGATCAGCGCCACGGCTATCGCGGACCGGAAGCCTTTGTCGAGTTGCCGCAGGACGAGGACGACCGCGACGACGCGATAGACGAAGCGTTGCTGAAACACCCAAGCAATGACAAATTGGTCTCTGCGGTGGTGGTGCAGGTTACCCCGAAATTGATCCGGGCCGAACCGGCCTCGGGCGACACGATAGAGATCAGCGGCGAAGGCCTGCGCTTTGCCGCCAGGGCCCTGCAGCCGAATGCCAACCGCGACCTGAAAATCCGGGTCGGCGCCGTGATACGCGCCAGCCAGGATGCCAAGGGGCACTGGATGATCAGCCAGCTGCCGGAGGTGGACGCCGCCTTTGTGGCGCTGAACGCGCAGGACGGCTCGTATCGCGCGATGGTCGGCGGTTTCGATTTCAATCGCAAGAAATTCAACCATGTGACCAGCGCCTGGCGCCAGCCGGGATCGAGCATCAAGCCCTTCATATACTCCGCGGCGCTGGAAAAGGGCTTTTCGCCGTCGACCGTCATCAATGATGCGCCTTTGTCCCTGACTTCCGCCGACACCGGCGGCCAGCCCTGGGACCCGAAAAATGACGACGGCAAATTTGATGGCCCGATCACGATGCGCACGGCGCTGGCGCAATCCAAGAACGTGGCGTCGGTACGCATCTTGAAATCCATTACGCCGAAATATGCGCGCGACTACCTGCCGCGTTTCGGGTTTGACGAAGCAAAGCAGCCGGTCAACCTGACGCTGACGCTGGGCACGGGCTCCGTCACGCCGGTGCAAATGGCGGGCGCCTATGCAGTATTTGCGAATGGCGGTTTCCAGGTGACTCCGTGGCTGATCCAGAAAGTCACCGATGCGCGCGGCGCCGTGATTTCAGAAACCAAGGCACCGGCTGTGGCGCAAGAGGACAATCGCGTGATAGACGGCCGCAATGCCTATATTATCGATACGATGCTGCGCGAAGTCGTCCGGACCGGCACCGGTGCTATGGCAACGCAGCGGCTGGGGCGCAAGGACCTGGCCGGCAAGACCGGCACCACCAGCGATGCGGTGGACGGCTGGTTTGCCGGCTATGCGGGCGACGTCGTCGCTGTGGCATGGATGGGCTACGACGATCCTAAATCGCTGGGCGGGCGCGAGTTCGGCGCCACCCTGGCCCTGCCTATCTGGATAGACTATATGCGTCAGGCGCTGAACGGCAAACCGGAAACGCAGCGGGCGCTGCCCGAGGGCGTATCCTTCATGGATGGCGACTGGATGTATAACGAATTCAGTAATGGCAGCGGGATCAAGACGCTGGATATGGATGTGCCGCCGGCAGACGCTGCGACCATCCCGTCTCCGCCCGGATGAAATAGCGGCCGGACAAAAACGAAAGGAAGCCGCGGGCTTCCTTTTTTATTTTTGCAGGGGGACAGGCGGCGCTAGCATCGCAGTTCGCGGACGGAACGGGATCCGGCAGCTTTCAGCTGCTTGTTCGGCGCCAATTCACGTTTTTCGGTCACGTGCTCCAGTTCCTTGCGGGTATAGGATACCTTGTCATTCCTATAGTGCGTGCGGGTATGTTCGTCGCGCTCTATGGTGGAGGGCTGGTCCGGCAGGGGCTCGGCAATCTCAATTTCGGATAGATCTTTCATCGGGTGCAAGATGTAGAGAATATCCTGACAGGCTAGCCTTTCACAATCATGGCGTATGCAGGACTGAGGCTATTCAAGCTGTAGGAGTGCGCCATGCGAATACTGTGCTTAGGCAATACCACACAATAGAGCAATAAAAAAAGCCCGTTGCAAAGCAGCGGGCTAAATCCGAACCTTTGGAGGAGTAGCGGATTTTTCGGATGGTAACGCCAACTTGTGACTACGTGATGACAGCGCCGTCGGACACTCCCCCGACGGCTATCCGAATTTCTTCAACTGTTCCCTGACATACGGGGCGTTGGGGCTGTTGGGCGCCAGCTCCAGGAAGCTGTTGTAAGCCTTCTTCGCTTTTTCAGCATCGCCCAGATGTGCCCGGGCGTCGCCCAGGTTCAGGTAGGCAATTGCGCGCGACGCATCGATCTGCAAGGTGTTTTCAAACCAGCGCGCGGCCTCCGCATACTTCTCTTGCCTGTAATACACGAAGCCGAGATTGTTGGCGGCCAAGCCAAAGTCGGGCCTGTATTTCAGCGCTTCGGTAAACGCCTTTTCCGCTTCCTGGTACTGTTTTTCCTTGTACAACTGCAAGCCCTTGTCATTGGCGCGTTGCGCCAGCTGGCGGCTGGATGCGTCGGCCGGCTTGGGCGCGGCTATCTTCTGCTCTTCTCCCTGCAGGTTCTTGATCGTGATCGCACTGTCGCCGCTGTCTGCGACCTTGCGGCCGTTATCCAGCTTGGTATTCATCGCAATGGCATCGGCCGGCAACTGACTGGTTTGCGCACTCAGGAACTCGGTCTCCGTCGGCAGTTCAAACACGAACTCGCCGCCCTCGGAACCGGGCAGGCTGCCGAAGGCCGGCGTCTGTTGCGATACGCTGGAAACTGCCGGCGCAATATAGGCCGCCAGTTCGGTGGCTGTGATCATGCCGTCGCCGTTCAGGTCGGCCTTGCCGGATAGCGCTTGCAATAAGGTCCAGGTAAAGATCGAGTGCCCGTTCGGGCCGCCGTCCGCTACCATCTGGTCCGCGCCGCCGGCGGTCAGCATCTGCCGTCCCATGCGTTTCGCGTTTTCGCGCAGGAAATTGGAAGAACCGCCGCCGCGCGTCAAGCCCAGCCCGCTATAGCAGGCATCCATCACAAACAGGATGTGCTTGGCATTCAGGCTCTCGGCAATATTTTGCAGATCGGTCATCGGTATCGCGTCAAACGTCAGTTGCTCCGGGTCGGAATCCACCGGAATGATATAGCCCAGGCTGCGTCCGGAACTCAGTTTGCGGGTGGCGCCGTGCCCGGCAAAAAACACGAACACCCTGTCATCCTTCTTCAGTTGCGCATGCGCCAGCCTGTCGTGGAATAGCGCCATGATGTTGTTGCGGGTGGCCTCGCCATTGCTGAGCGTCAGCACCTTGTCGCTGGCAAAGCCGAAACGGTTGACCAGCGTATCGCGTATCGCTTTGGCGTCCTGCACGGCATATTGCAGCTTGGGCCACTTGGCATACTCGTTGATGCCTATCACAACTGCCCAGCTATTTTGGTAGCCGGTACTGACGCTGATTTTTCCGTGCTGGGCTTGTTGTCCTTGCTGACGCTGAACCCCTTGCCGTCCCAGCCGGCAAAGCTGTAACCGTCGGCAATCAGCTTGTCCAGCACCAGCGGCAATGCCTTGATGCTGCGCTCATGGATGTCGTGGAACAGGATGATGCCGCGCTGCTCCTTGCTGACCGAAGACAGCACGCGATCGGCAATGGAGCTGGGTACCGGGTCGGCCCAGTCCAGCGAATCGATATTCCACATCACCGAGCGCAGGCCCAGCGACGACAGCAGCTCCATGCCTTCCTTGTTGTGCGCTCCGTAAGGGAAGCGGAACAGCGGCGCGCGCCCGGCGTCGACCGCTTTCAGCAATTGGTCGGTTTGGGTGATCTCGTCATGCAGGCTGTCGCCGGTCTGTTTCGACAACAGCGCGTGGCTGTAACTGTGATTGCCCAGCGTATAGCCGGCAGCCAGCAAGGCCTTGCTGATCTTGGCGTTGCTGCCCAGGGTTTCCTTGCCCTGCGCATTGACGCTGCCTATGTTCTTGCCCACTTCAAAGAAGACGGCCGGCACATTGTATTGCTTCAGTATGGCCGCAATTTCTGCGGTGTAGCGGGGATGCGGGCCGTCGTCGAAACTGAGCACCACGGTTTTGGGCGGCAGGCCGGCGCCAAAGATCTCATTGCTTCTGGCTTCCTTGCCTTCCTTTGCATCGCTGGCCGCCATGGCCGGCGTTTGCGGATAGGGCAGGATCACGCCGTAATCCTTCATGATCTGCTCGCGCGTATGGACGGCGCGCAGATGCGCCAGGTAGTCATCCCAGCGCTCGCGCTTCGGCTCTATGGCGCGGCTGTCAAAGCGCGAGAAGATACCCTTCAATTCCTGGTCGTATTGCTTCTCTATGTCGTCCAGCGCGATCAGGTCTTCCGAAATGCGCTTGTGTAATTTGATCGCAGGCAGGGTTTGTTCGGCAGCAGCCAATTTTTGCATGCTGATCAGCACTTCGCGAAACGCCAGCCGGTCCGCGTCGTATAAATCCGTGCCGGATTCTATATAGGTCAGCATGGCGTCATAGCTGGCCTCGCGCTGCGCCACGGACAGCGCCTGCCATTGCTTCAGTTGCCCGTCTATTTTTCCCAGGCGTCCCAGGTTTTCATGGAACAGCGCCTGCCCGACCTGGTTGGCCGCGGCCTTTTCCTTGCTGCCAAGATTTTTTTCGTCGGCAAGCAAGACGATGATTT